>Ga0214544_1000120_pt1 | contig 111297 bp, 55 predicted proteins | sample CNSS3metaG_FD_160074 | JGI IMG/M metagenome (GOLD analysis project Ga0214544, IMG submission 160074) | Root nodule microbial communities from cowpea collected in UCLA plant growth center, Los Angeles, California, USA - CNSS3 | ecosystem: Host-associated > Plants > Roots > Nodule | place: USA...
AAAAAAAAAAAAATAAATTAAAAAAAAAAAAAAAAAAAAAAAACACACCAACATAAGTAACCCACAAGAGAACAATAAAAGAGGAAATGACTTAGTCTGAACCACAAAACACTGTCCTTGGAAAACAAAATACCTTAAAAAAGCATAAATAGAACAGTAATTATTAAATACTCCCCTTGACACAGCTAGCCACCCATGAGAAGGTACTTTTCTCTAAACTTAACTTCAACCCTTTACTCTCCCTTTTGTAACAGTGAAACATGGGGTGTATGAGGAGGGAATTGGATGGCGTTGTACTTGAGCTTTTTAATCAAACTCTGCAAGTAGACAAGTAGCCATTTCTTACAGTTAGAGGGATTTATTCATCTTTCGATCGTGTGAAAGACCTTTTTATTCAACTCAAACCCTCTAAAGGATGATTTTAGAGTCTGAATGCTTTAGGTGGTGGTGACTGTTTGACACCCTTCTCGTTGGCTCTCATTCTTAAGGGCTAGACTGGCTCAATTCATACAATAAAATAGTCATTACTCTTAATTCACTGTTGATCAGGTCGGTTCAAGGACCAAATGTAAAAGTTTTAAAAACAAGTCCTGTATATTTTGAAGTTGATTGTCCAATTTAGAAGTCCAAATACAGCAACAGGTTCAATCAACAAGGGGTTTATATGCACAATCAAAATATAATTTTCACCCCATATAGTGATGAGAAAGAAGGACTGAACATGATAGAAGAATTGACTATTGTGGCCTGATACCTTTGTTATTGTAAATGTAAGATTTTGAAAAGCAAGTGAAGAGGGCCAATCCCATAACACTGAGAGCAGCAAGTAGCCAGTAAAAGTAATCAAGATGCGCCTTGTTCAGATTATTAGCAAACCAACTGTCATCTCCGTCTTTACCTGTCACATTCTCTATCACGGAAATCAGAAAGCCGCTTATAAAGCTCCCAACACCAAATATGCTCAAGTACAGAGCAAGACCCACGCTTCTTAGTTCATTTGGGACCTGGTCATAGAAAAACTCCTGCAGACCAACCATGGTAAAAACTTCAGAGATTCCGAACAGCATATATTGAGGAATTAACCACCATATACTCATCGGAACAGTTGCGTTAGGTTCATCAACAACACCAGACTCTTGAGCTGTTTTCAATCTCTTGGTCTCAACAAGGGCTGCAAATACTACAGTGAATACTGATATAAAAATGCCAGTCCCAATTCTTTGCAGCATTGTGATGCCTGAGGGTTTGCCAGTGATAGCTCTCGCCGCTGGCACAAATAAGCGGTCATAGATGGGACTGAAGAGAACAATGGCCGTAGTCGTAAATGTTTGAAGAGAAGCAGGAGGTATATCAAAGCCGGGTAATAGTGTTCTCTCCAAAGTAACCCCTTGCTTAGTAAAGAACGTTGGAACTTGAGCAAAGACTATGGCATAAACCAGAGTTGTAGCCCAAATGGGAACCAGCCTTAGTACTGCTTTAGCTTCTTCCACTTCACTTGGGCTACAACTCCCCTCTTCTATGGAACCCTCATCCTTTAACTCTAACAACGCTTTGTTAAGGAACCTGTCAATGTGCAAAACACTGTAAAGGAACTTGCACAGAGCGTAAAAACAAAACTCAAATGGGATTAAGAATGCCAAAGAAACAAACAGAAACTAGCATTGTGATTCTCACTCGAACTGTTCAGAACTTTGATGAGGAAGTATTCCATCACGTTCTGCTTTGACAGCTGTGCTTGAAGTGGTTCGCCGATTTCTCATAGCAGCGACAAATACACTGCCAATTCTGCGAAAGGCCCTTTTGTCTCGCTGCTGAATGGTAAACCTGTATGTCATTGTTCCTAACAAGAAAACAAATAATGCTACAATCATGACAATGCAAGGAATTCCAAATCCAAGAACCCAACTAAGGTTGTCTTGAATATAGTTCAAGATCGAAATAGTTGCCAAGCATCCAGCACACATAGTGAAATACCACCAATTAAAGAACGAGCTTCTATCTTTGTGCTCCTTTGGATGTTGTTCATCGAATTGATCTGCTCCAAAAGCCTGAACACATGGCTTGTGTCCACCTAGCCCAAAGGCCACCAGATAAAGGGAGATGAAAAACAAAATTACTTGCCAGCGAGGAGGAGAGCATGATTTTAATTCATTGTCGACTTCACACTCAGAGTTGGAGAGAGAAGGAAGCAAAGCTGATAGTGTTAACAGTCCTAGACCCTGTAATTCATATAAAGCCATGGATTAACATAAAGACAATGTAAGAACACAGGTTTCACAATGAAAATCCCCTCTCTTTTTTTTCGTTCACAAAATCTAATTGTGTCAAATTAAATCATCGTATCAAACTTTTACTTAATTTTCCATTGACTACTAATTCAAGCTCGCTGAGAAAAACAGAAACATAGAAGTCATTATAATGAAATCATCATATCAAACTATAACCTATTATTTAAAATAAATTATACAGAATGCATAGATGATAAAGAATGCATAATCTTTTCTCTAATTAAGTCGTTCATGGGAGAAATAAATTTCAATGATTTGGCTCCTTCAACTAAGAAAATCCTAAAATTGAAGTTCCTGTTCAAACATAGAAGGGAAGTAGAAGCTACCCCAGTCCAAACAATTAGATGGTAATAACATGGTATTGCACAGTTTTGTTTTTTTCTTTTCTGGTCTTGTCACCAAAACACCAATGAATTTAAATCTACCAAAACATATCATTATTAATTTATGAGATGGGCCTCTATTGAGGGACTGGGTTAGATCTGTTCTGCAGACCATGTTACACTCTCAAATCTATTTAAGAGAATATTAAAACCACATTTAAGAATATTCAAATATGCAGGTTTTATCCAGCTTACTGGTTTGAAAGCATTCCTTGTGTTAAAACGTATTTAAGTTGCATAAATTTTATATAGATTTAACATTACATGCTAAATCTTTTTTTCTCAGTAGAACACAGGTCAGGGTAACAACAATTTACAGACCATATTTAACGAGTTAAGCTAGATCTCTTCAATATTATTTTCAATTTGTAGAACCTACTGGCATACTTATAAATGATGAAAGGCTTAGCTTGTTTGCACCAGATTTTAACTTCAACTATGTTTGTAATTGTAGTCCAAAAAAAAACAAAGTTGCTACCTCAATACACAGTTAAGCAACAAGAAGTTTATACTTTAATTGCAATAGCAATTTTATAGTAACTCATGAACTTGTTTTATTTGTTTTAAGTCAAAAACCAAAGTACAAAAATGACATTTTCGTAATATTAAAGATTATACGATTTTTAACTTTTTGAAATGTATTACACTTTTTAATAATCAAATGAATAAATTAAATGCATTAGCATTACTTTGTAAATATGAATCTGTTAACTGAAACTAGTTTAACACAGTCTCTAAAAAATGTAAGAGAAATATAAAAGTGTAAATTATTATTATTATTATTATTATTATTATTGAAAGGGAAGATAAAACTAAAAATATGTTTAACATGTTCGTGTAAAAAAAAAAGTTATAGTTATACTAAATCCAATTAAATAAAAGATAAAAAAAAAAATTAGAGTGCGGGAAACTTTATAAATTCTTCAAGACACAAGTGTAATTTTTAACTATTTGTAATTTCAACTATATTTTCAATTTCTTAACTTTAATTTTGAATTTTTTAACTTTAATTTTGAAGAAGTTTTTAAGACTAAACAGTCAAGTTAAATGTTATCTTGAAATTCAAAATCAAATAACAGTATAAAGAATGTAATAAAAATAAAAAGTATTTTAAAAAATATACATATTTATTTTTATGATAATTAAAAACTTTAATTAGATTCACTAACTAATACTTGCAATTATTACAATTAATAAAACCTGTTATATAGTCCTGACACATAAGAAAAAGTTGACTGTTTGAATGTGAGTAACATTTGGAATTGATAGCATAGAACAGTATGCTGGAGATAGTAAAAGTTCCGGTCGTGGTACACCTAACATATTAAGGTCAATAATAAATACATTACAATCATTTCATTACTTTCACTTATATTTTAATGATAAACTAATATAACTTTTAAGGATTAAAAGGATTTTCTTTACCTATTTATGTTATGTTAGGTTTCCCATGTACTTAGTCCTTGAGGGAAAAATGAATTTAGATCACGTCTCATTATTTTAATGATTTATTTATTACATGGTTACAATAAAACTAATTAACTTATTATTGTATTAATTTAGATATTCACTTTTTTTTATTTTAATTGTTAAATTTAGTAATGAACATAAATTCTTGAAATTTATTAAACATGACCTTAACTTTAAATAGAATGAGATTCAAATATAAAATAGCACTATGATGTTATTTGGGCCTAATTAGAGTGATTTGGGCTGACTGACAGATGAGCTCTGAGCCCAGTCAGCAATGATTTAAATAAAATAAAACAAAATATCTTGCGATGAATCATTAGGATGAAAGATTTAAATAAAATAAAACAAAATATCTTGCGATGAATCATTAGGATGAAAGTGGTGGCTGTGAGGTGTAGCATGTGTTGTATGAGTATGAAAGACGAAATGCTGAATTAGGACAAAATAGCGAATTGAAAGGTAGAAAAGTAATAGGGCTTAGTGGGTGGTTTTGTTATAATTTGTTGATTAAATTATACTTTTAGTCCTCATTTTCGTAGCAAAATTTGAATTTGGTCCCTTAATTAATTTTTATCTCAATTTGGTCCCTATTTTGAAAAATTTGACCCAATCAAGTCCTTTCCGTTAGTGATGAAGTAACGGTGTTAAATGGGATGCCACGTGTCAGCTTCTGGATTTTTTGGATTTTTTTATTTTTATTTTTATTATTTTTTTATTTTTTATTAATTTTTTTAAAATTTTTAAAAAAATTAAAATTTTGCCACGTGTCAAACTGACATCGTGCCATGTGGTAGTGACAGTGTCACGTGGCAGTGACAATGCCATGTGTCACTATTTGGGAGGTGTCATTTTCTCATTCTCAATTTGGTCCCTCTATTTTATTTTTTGTCTCAATTTAGTTCCAATTTTTGTAAAAATTATGCAATTTCGTCCCCTCCAAATTGAAACAAAAATTATAAAATGTTATACAAATATTTTATTAAATGATTTTTTTATTCAAATTAATATTTTTAATATATATTTTCAATAAAACCAAGTTTCTTTAAATTTATTTCACATTAAATTTTACTTAAAATTGTTTTCAAATTTTAAATTTATTTATTTTTTATTGTTACATAAACTAATTAATTTTTCTTAAATCATATAATTGTTATTTTTATACTAACTAAAATATTTGTATAGAAATTATTGAATTTTACACATTTTAAAAATATGCAATTATTTAAAATATAAATTCAAATAAAAAACAATATTAAAGTACAATGTAATAAAATATCAATATAATTTATGAATTTTTTTATTAACATTATTTTCTATTAACAACTTTAAAACAATTTTAAATAAAGTTTAACGTAAAATATAAATTAAAATAAACTTAATCTTGTTAAAAATATTTACTTGAAATATCAATTTCGATAGAAATATTTGTGTTTATTTATATAGAAATTAATTTTGGTTTCAATTTGGAGGGGGACGAAATTGCATAATTTTTGCAAAAATTGGGACTAAATTGAGACAAAAAATAAAATAGAGGGACCAAATTGAGAATGAGAAAATGACAACTCCCAAACAGTGACACGTGGCACTGTCACTGCCACGTGGTACTATGTCCACTTGACACGTGGCAAATTTTAATTTTTTTAAAAATTTTTAAAAAATTAATAAAAAATAAAAAAAAAGTTCAAAAAATAAAAAAATAAAAAAAAAAATTCAAAAAATCCAGAAGCTGACACGTGACACCTCATTTAACACCGTTACTTCACCCCTACGGAAAAGACTTGATTGGATCAAATTTCCCAAAATAGAGACCAGATAAAAAATAATTGAGGGATCAAATTCAAATTTTACTAACGAAAATGGGGACTAAGAGAATAATTTAACCTAATTTGTTTGAACACATCTTATGGTTAAAATGGTGTAAGATAAATAAAAAAAGTAAAAAAAATGAAGAGGAGTAAGTGAGTGAGTGAGTGAGTGATTGACCAGGATGTAGACGAGGGAAGCGAGGATGATGGTGCGGTAGCGGCCGAGACGAGAATCTGCAAGGAAAGCGCCGGCGAGTGGAAGCAATGAAGAGGTTCCCGACCACACGTTGACGTTCTCTGCGGCGGTGGCGGTGCTCTGATGGAGAGGCCCTGTGAGATACGATATCAAGTTCCCCTGAATCCCGTAATACGCAATCCTCTCCGCCACTTCCACGCCTGATTCCATTTTCACACATGTTACACGCTTTCTTAATTCAACTTTAATTAATCACTGCCTTGCCTTACCTATGATAAACCAAGCGGATCTCCACGACCCAGATTTGGATCTCACGGCGCATCCACCTCTGTAGTCAACCGCACCATCCACCACATCATCCCTATGCTCCTCCTCCTCCTCCTCTTCTACTACCACCACTTCTTCCGACCCATTCCCCATCCTTCTGATCTCTTAACCTTACTTTCTCACCCTTTTCTTCTCCCCTCTTCCTAATAAATACCACTCACCGCTTCCACATAATAAGTCCTTCCATTTATCACACTCAATTCATTTCTAAATAAAAATAATCTAATTCATTTTAGTCTAAAATACCTAATCATTACAATAATAAAATGACAAAAAAAAATGTTATATCTGATCTTGGAAGACAAATAATTGATTAAAAATGACATTTTTCTCTTTCACTCTCCATAATTGATTAAAAAATAAAAATAGAAACACTGTCTCTGATGTGATAAACTGTATTCACACACTGTAGCTTTGTTTGACTCCGTCTAGTTTGGTGAATTCGGTTGTGCACGCAAGAGATTATTTGGGCAAAGGGCAAGTTCAACTTTTGTTTGGTACGGCAACTGAAGAAACACACACATCTATCTGTTTGAGAACAAACCTGAACCAATGAAGTGGAAAATTAGTATTATTTTCACATTTCAAATATTTCCTAGGGTTAAAATTGAATTTCACCTGTGAGAGAGGATGAAAGTGAAGGTGAAGGTGAAGGGTGGGTCCCTGGCAGTGCAGAAGTTTGCGGGTGAAGTGGATTGGAGGAGAGAGATGGAAGGTGAGGTCCAATCCACTAGTCCACTAGTCCACTTGGAGAGAACAGAGGCTGTGTTCTGCTATGCTCTGCTCCACCACAGAGCACACAACACAATCACTCTATCCTCTATAACAATCAACCGCCGAGGATCAAGGTAAACCTGCAGAGGAGAGGGCCATGCAACCCAAATCCGCCGCCAGACTCTCCAGCTTCCGCTCAACTCCGGCCTCCTGGTTAGAATCAGTTCTTTTGAAAGAGGAGGACGAAGAAGAAGAAGTAGAAGAAGAAGAAAGCCAAGAAGCTGAAGAAGAGCCCTTGAGCTTTACCCAGTTGCTTTCTACAATCGCAGCTCCCTCTCCTTCCCAACGCTATGACACACAGGATTACCCTCCCACCCCCATGCCCGTGCCCATGTCCATCCCCAATTCTATCGCAACCAAGGTGCTTTCACCTTCTCCCTTCTATTATTCCTTCTGTGCCTTATCAGCTCCTCTTAATAATGCATGTGTGTGCTCAGGAACTTTATGCTTCTGCATCTGACATCAAAATGGACACCATGTTCACGTTTGAGGACTCGGTACCCTGTAGAGTTCGGGCAAAGCGCGGCTGTGCTACGCATCCCAGGAGTATCGCCGAAAGGGTTCGCAGGACTCGTATCAGTGACCGCATCAGAAAGCTTCAAGAACTTGTTCCAAACATGGATAAGGTTCTACTTCCGTCGTCTTATCTTATAACGTTATTTCATTTTTAAACCCCTTATCTGCTGCATCTATTTCACCATTCGCACACCTTATAGGAAAAAAACCCAAGCATTCTCCAAAATAGTGATATATATGACTGCTGGAATCCAAATTAAAAGAAACCAGTTGTTTGTGTAAACCAAGCATGTCAGAAGTAGACTACAAGGGACTAGCATGATCTGTAATGATCACTGGATTGTGATCTTAACCAAACCTACTCTGAATTTCTGTTATGCAGTAATAGTATCTGAACTCTGAACAAAAGCACCATATCCGCTTAGCCACTATTTTCCTTTTTATTTAAGATTAGGAATTCGCTAAGCATTTTTTTCTGAGTAACCAGTTAAGGGATCGAAAGTAAAAAACTATTATGAAAAGGGACCTAATTATTGTTTCAATAACTCAGACCATTTCATACTAGTTAAGTATCTAACAGAGTTTATTAAGTGCTCCTTATCGGGGCCCTGGGTACTCAATAACAAAACCCTCAAAATTAATGTAGTTTTTGGAATTGATATTAGATGTTATTCATTGTGAATAAACCAATAATTGGATGAATGCCAGAATTTTGTTGCATATATATTCTTTAGTTAAACCAACTTGGCCTCAATTCTCAGATGTTAGCTTCTGCTATGCATTTCTCGTTAGTTCTCCCAAGTTCTTCTAGACACTTGGAGTCAGTTAAGTAACTCCTGAACAGTTAAGTTCATCCTCATTCAGCCCTCGTATACAGATATAGTGTCTCTTGTTTTGTTTTAGTGAGAACCTATCAATAAGAGTCTTCTCTATCGTATATCTCCCTTGATTTTGGTGTCTTTCTACTTCATTGTGCTCCGTATCTCTCTTCCCTTCCATGGTTGGCTTTTTCTTAGTTAAGTCTATTAGAAAACTTCGATTTTCGCAGAAAGCGTAATGATAGAGCGGATTCAAAGTTCGTCAATGTGATAGCCTTATTTCATTCGTTTCTTTTATCCCAGAAACTAATAAAATAACTGGCTCTTGGAATAATCTAGTTCATATACCTCAATATAAATTCTGCAGTGTCTGGTTCATAATACTTCACTCCTGCATTTGGTTTTCTCCATCAGTTTTTTGAGAGTGAAGTCTTCTTCTAAGGTTAAGGTCCGTGTTTGGACTAGAGCACTCGATGGGATTCAAAACTAAGGATATGTTATGGTCATGAAAACAGCATATTACCTGGTCCCCTGATGTAATGTTTTTTCCGGTATTATTGTCAATTAGCATGGCTATTTGGAGTAAGCACTGCACACTTTCTGTGGGAGCTTTAGGGTTGGCCTGCTACCTTAGGACCTATTCACTCTACACACTATTATATAGAGGTTTCGGGAGGAAATAACAAGTAAGCTTTAAGGAGCACTGCTGATTTTGCTAACTATTGGGGCCCTCGTCTGGGGCATAATACCGGAATTTCTTCACATCATTTCCAGCTGTTATTCTCTTGCTGGATGGATTCCTGTTCCTGGTAACATCATTGGTTAAAAGCCAAAGGTTGACAGGATTTTTTTTATTATTCTGTAAAGTGATTAGGCTGCTCTCTTAAGCTATTTGATTTATTTTCTTGATGCTCTTTTCTCTCTGGTTCTTTGACGTACTCATTCTACCCCACGTTATCGCTCTCTTTCTAGCACGACCTTAATTCTTGCAAAAAAAAAAAAAGAAGATATTTTTTTACTTGGTTTAGTTGTTTTTCTTTCATTATTTATTTATCTTTTTCAACTCAACCGTTCTTCCATTGGATAGTTCAAAAAGTAGCACAACTGATACTTAACAATCCTTGACAAGAATATGTATTCAAACATGTTCGGAAAGCTCCATTTATATTATGTTAAATGTAAATATTGGAGTTCGAGTTTACTTTCATTTTAATGATTCTTTGGGTGGTAAATGAGTTCGTAGCTGTGTTTAATGTGGCGCTGCTTTTGCTCTTGTAGCAAACAAACACTGCAGATATGTTGGATGAGGCGGTAGCTTATGTCAAGTTTCTACAAAAACAAATTGAGGTACTCTTCTTTGAGTGGCTGCTATACGCTTGTAACTTTAATTTCGCTCTGGAGTTTTCTCACACAGTATGTTGATGATAATCTCTCATAGCCCTTGAGGTTTTGACTAACTTTCATGAACTGAGACTCTTGAAACACTGCAGGAACTGACAGAGCACCAACGGAGATGCAGATGTATGGTTCAAGAATAAAATGCTGAAAGTACATGCAGTGGTTGGCCGCTGAAGATTTATTTTATGAATTATCAGATTTTTTGGTGATCAAGCAGACACTGCAGACACTCCGGTTGCTAATTATATATTTTTTAAACTCTCTGGATGCCATAAAGGGATGCTAATTATATTTTTTTAATATCGCTGGATAAATTAAAAGATGCATACAGACATGTTGGGGGCGGCATAGGTTGTATATCTAAAAAGTAGAAACTGTCCGACAAGCTTGTGAATCCTTGGCTATTTGTCTACGAAGAATACTGTCTGATGTAGTTAAGATGCACTGTCAGTTAAATAATGATCCACTCTTGAAAGATTTTGTCTCTATCTAAAGAATTATGTCGGTCAGGAATTTAATCAGTTGGCAGTGTAAATGTTTCTTATATTGTAAAAAATATATTATTTAACTGTCCAATGAGTCAATAATTACATTCACGTAATTATAGCTAATTTTGACTTAAAAGAAGGAAATAACGCCTTAATGGAGATAATCATTTTTCTGTAACTATAGACGATATTATGCACATGCTTGTCGACACAAATTAAACATACTTCATTGCAAGGAGTGTTAAACCCTAAACAGTGTATTGATAAACCTGAAACATAGAGACGGGAGTATTTGCAAATATGAACACATGATAAAAAGAAAACAAGACAGAAAACAAGGATTACTACAAAAGGTAATTTGCATGGCTTAGCAAGGGGTGTGAAGGCGTTGAGCCAAATAAACTAGATGCCATGTGAGAGACATGAGATTGAGGATGTTTAGGAGAGAGGAATAGGAATTCAGTTTCTTGAGCTTGTCGTTGAGCTTGATTATTCTTGATCTCACTGCATCGTGTTCTGCGCTGCTGGAAGGCCCTTTAGGATCACCTGTGCGTGGATGCTCTGTTCTGCCACGCTCACCAATCACACCATCTCTAATCACATCATCTCTGCCTCTTCCTTCCTCCTTTTCTATTTTTATCCTTTCGAACATCAGCTGAACGATGAGGAGAAAACAAAAAATTTAATCAAAACTTTGAAGGATGTGAAGATAAGAGAATGGAGAAGAAATGTGACGCGTACCTTGGTGGCCCGAGGCTCCAAGTAAAGAGAATTGAAGAAAAGAGTGGCCAGAGAGGCGAGAAGGTTATATGCTTGCAATGCATGAGACTTGTTGGAGAGCAGAGTGTTTGTATTACCGAAAACATGTCCAAACAGAGCCACCCCAACGCTATAAGCCATGGCCCTGAAATAAACAGGGTAGATTTTACTCTGCACCACTGCGAACTGGTGCCTCGCCATGGCCCTCGACTGCACGTAGCTGGAGATAAACGTAACCCACACACACATCCCATAAGCAGTGGCAAACCCCAGCAAGTTGGCCACCCCCATCACCGAATTCAGGCTCTCCAACGATCCAAAACTGTTTTTTAATGCATCTTTGAGGCGGCGCAAAGAATCCCTGGCCTCTGTTACGTTATGAGCCACATGCTCCTTCGCTGCTTCTACAGTGTCCTCCGCGTATTCCTGCACATCACGGGCTTTATCATGCACGCTTTCCTTTGTTTTTCCAAGTGCATCGGCAACACTATCACCCACTCGCCGCGCCGCCTCCTTGTTCGCCGCAACCTTCTCCTTCTTCTTCTGGAGGGCCTCTTGAGCCTTATCCTTGGTCTTCTCCATGGCATCCGCGATTCTGTGCTTGCATTTTCCGTAGGCATCGCAAATGAGCTCCTTAGGGGCATGCAGAAAAGCCCCATCTTCCGGTTGTGAAATGCCCTGACCGACGTTAGGGAGAACGGAGGCAGCCTCTCTGATCCTGTCTTTGGCGTTGTCTAGAACGTGATGGTTATGTGTGGGTTGCTCTGGGGAGATTGAGATTTTGGTGTTGTGATGGCCATCTTGGTCGTATTCAACCACCACAACTCTGTGGCCTTCTCTGACAATGGTGCTGGCTCCTTGCTTCTGCTGCGGCCCTGGAGCGGGAGACAGTACCGCCGATGCGGCCAGTGAAGTGATGACCAGACTCACCGCGAAAACATTCAACATTATTGTTGTCGGAAGTTGTTGGTTGGTGTGTTTTGGGATTGGTTGTTCCGTTTTAAGTGGCATTGGACTCGGTGGGGGTTAAAGCCACGTTGCATGCTGAAACAGAATCAGGTGCCGCCACCTGTCATACGCTTTTGCCACTTGTCCACCTACCCCTCCTTCGTGTCGCCATATAAGGACCCTGTTTGCTTCCACCACCTCTCTACAACCTTCTCTTTTCTACTCCATTCCATTCCATTCTCATCGGATATTTATCAAACACTTCACCGGCACTTCGATCCGTGCAACGGATAATTATAAACTAACTTTTACAGCGACACTGATACACTAATTTTAAACTGCATGTACATTTGAGAATATAAGGAATGAGAGGGACTTTAATAGTTGTGATAGTACTTTTTCTTCGGTGTCGGTGATATTTGACTGTTTCCAAAGCTATGTGCCTCTGGACTTATCTTATGAAGACAACATTTTAATCACGCAATACAGCAAATGGAAGAGAAAGAAAGGAGATTGATATCATAAATGTTTTTACTGCTTCTCTTTTTGAATTTGACCTTTAAACACATCTTAGCTATTACACACCGCCATTTTAGATTCGCTTAATCATTACATACACATCTTAAAACAACATAAATCTCAGTCTTCACTTAATAAGAAATACTTAATAAAAATGTTGATTTGTTAATAAAAGTATTATCTGTTTCTCTAATAATATCATATTAAACATTCTTTTTTAAATTTAATTAATAATTTAGTTAGAAAAATAAAGAAGTTAAGAGTGAAGTCATGACACTCAAGTCGAAATCTGGATTTACCTTTGAAGGAAAAACATGAAAGGATTGGAGAAATGCAATGGGTAAATTTGATAAAGGAATTTGAAGTTGGAAGTATGGAAGAATCTAAAACAGAGAAATTTCAAAGAAATTGTTGTGTAGTAGCAGTTCGACAAGGAGGTGTAAAAGATAGAATCATCTATTACTTATCTACTGTACTTGAACTTGTATACACTATCATCGATTCATAATGACTTTTCTCCCCTTACTCTATATTAGTCCTTTACTATCTCTGATTGCAGAATTATCACTTTATTTTCAAAACGTTTGTTATCTTCCACTGAAAAGGAGATCTATGTGCCGAATATAAATTAAGTGTAATAGAAAGAATGGATTATGATTAATTAAAAATTCATTTTTATGATTAAAATCATTTTTTCGACAATGCTGACACTACTTTTATTCTATGTACGGTATGATAATAGTTAACCGCTTACGTATTGGAATACAATATGATAATGGTTAATTGTTCACGTGTTGAACAAAATATTAACAAAATATAATATTAAGAATATAAGGAAGCAGAAGCAGAAAAGGTTTAACGAGAGAGATGAGTTGTAAAAAAACATTTACAGGGATGAAAAACAACAAATAAATAAAATGAAATGAAGTGAAAAAGGGAAAAAGAGGAGAATGAGAAATTGACATGCACGTTTGGAAGTGGAAAAGAGAAAAGTTAGTTTGGGACCATGCGTTTGCATTTATTTGCATATGCATATGCCAAAACCAAACCTCCCCACTTTGAACCTTCTTTTGATCTCTGAAAGCAAAAGCAAAAAACGTAGGCAGCAGTATATACTACTTAGCATCACCGCCACCACCAAAACCACCATTATTGTTTTGCCCAACTTTAGGAGAAAGCAGACTTAACTCCTTTGAAAGGGAGATTTCTGCTTTTGCATCTTTCAAATTATTTATTAAACATTGCACTACTTCAGTGTTTTGGTAGCTTCTCTATGGCCCACCACCATTATTATTATTTTAAAATCATCCACCCAAACTTTATCTCCATCTTCAACCTCACCCCATTTCATTAATAATCCAAAGCCAACGACAACCCATTATTAATATTTATTTAACTCTCAGTGAGTAAAAAAACGCAGGTGTGCATGTTTTTGGGGAGAAAGTTAAATAAATAAAGATTAGGATGTTGTTAATATTGTGTGTGGACATAGAAAGTAGGGAGCCAGTAGAATATCTCCCCCGAAGAAAAGGCACATGAAAGAAGGGGCCACCACACCAAACAGCAATAGCAATAGCAACAATAGCAGTAGCAATTGCAATAGCATGTCCAACACATATCCCATTTCTTTCTCTTTCTAACAAATCTTTCTGTCTTCACACTCCAAATCAGCAGAGCCTATGCATATCTCATTCATCACCTCATCACCTCATCACCGCTCACACTCAAGATCATAATTGAATTATTGGAGCATCACAGCACCATGAACAAGCTGGTGGTGGAGGTTGTGGATGCAAGCGACCTCATGCCCAAAGACGGGGAAGGCTCAGCCAACCCCTTTGTGGAGGTGAAGTTTGATGAGCAGCAGCAGGCTACTGAGACAAAGCACAAAGACCTCAATCCTTATTGGAACCAGAAGCTGCTGTTCCACATCGATAACCCGAGAGATCTTGCGTACAAGACAATTGAAGTGGTTGTATACAATCGCAATGATCGGAACCACAACAATTTCCTCGGAAGGGTGAGACTTTCCGGCTCTTCCATCCCTCTGTCGGAGTCCCAGGCCCATGTGGAACGCTACCCACTTGAGAAACGTGGCCTCTTTTCAAACATCAGGGGCGATATTGCTCTCAAGTGTTATGCGCTGCATGATCCTCTTCCTTCTCAACCTCAGGACGCCGGCGGCGATCCTTCTGCTGCTTCTGAACAGCATCGCGCTCCTCCTCCGGAGGCGGAGGAGGATCAGCACACTCCCTTGCAAGAAATAAACCCCAACATGGTGGCGGAGGAGGAAAGCGTGGTTGGTGAAGGGGAGGAGAAGAAGAAGAAGAAGATGAAAAAGAAAGAAAAGGAAGTGAGGACTTTTCACTCTATACCTGCTGCGGCTGCTGCAGCGAAGGCACAGTTCCAGGCACAGTCGCAGGCGGCAGCGGAAACGGTGAGGAGGGCTGACTTCGCGAAGGCTGGACCACCGAATGTGATGATGATGCAGATCCCAAGGCAAAACCCCGAGTATGGACTGGTGGAGACAAGTCCTCCTCTGGCGGCTCGCTTGCGGTACAGAGGAGGGGACAAGATATCGACCACCTACGACTTGGTGGAACAGATGCATTACTTGTACGTTAATGTTGTAAAGGCAAGGGATCTCCCCGTGATGGATATCACGGGCAGCCTTGACCCTTACGTGGAAGTCAAGCTGGGTAACTACAAGGGCCTCACCAAGCACCTGGACAAGAATCAGAACCCCGTTTGGAAGCAAATCTTTGCCTTCTCCAAGGAGAGGTTGCAATCCAATTTGCTTGAAGTGACGGTGAAGGACAAGGACATTGGCAAAGATGATTTTGTTGGGAGAGTTCTGTTTGATCTCACCGAGGTTCCTCTTCGGGTGCCCCCAGACAGCCCCTTGGCCCCTCAGTGGTACAGACTGGAGGACAAGAAGGGCCAAAAAATTCACAACAATGGCGAAATCATGCTTGCAGTTTGGATGGGAACACAGGCCGACGAGTCCTTCCCGGAGGCCTGGCACTCCGACGCTCACAACGTCAGCCACTCCAACCTTGCAAACACCCGCTCCAAGGTATATTTCTCACCCAAGCTTTTCTATCTTAGAGTTCAAGTCATCGAAGCTCAGGATCTTGTTCCTTCCGATAAAGGAAGAGCCCCGGACGCTGTTGTTAGAGTACAGCTCGGGAACCAGATGAGATTCACCCGTCCTTCTCAGATGAGAAGCACCAACCCGGTTTGGAACGACGAGCTCATGTTTGTGGCTGCCGAGCCATTTGAGGATTTCATCATTGTGACTGTGGAGGACAAAGTAGGTCCTAGTGCTGAAATATTAGGAAGGGAGATCATATCAGTTAGAAGTGTTCCACCCAGACACGAGACCAGCAAGCTCCCTGATTCTCGTTGGTTCAATTTGCACAGGCCCAGTGCTGTCGGTGAGGAAGAAACGGAGAAAAAGAAGGAGAAATTCTCGAGCAAGATTCACCTACGAATGTGTCTGGAGGCCGGGTACCATGTGCTGGATGAGTCCACGCATTTCAGCAGCGATCTTCAGCCATCCTCCAAACATTTGAGAAAGAAAAACATTGGCATCCTCGAACTCGGGATACTGAGTGCCCGCAATCTGGTGCCCCAGAAGGCCAGGGAAGGTAGGACCACCGATGCTTACTGTGTGGCCAAGTATGGCAACAAATGGGTTCGAACCAGAACTCTGCTTGACACTCTGTCCCCTCGATGGAATGAGCAATATACGTGGGAGGTTTATGATCCATGCACTGTCATCACAATTGGGGTTTTTGACAACCACCACATCAATGGGAGCAGTGATGCAAAAGATCAGAGAATTGGAAAGGTGAGAATCCGGTTATCAACTCTGGAAACTGATAGGGTGTACACTCATTTTTATCCTCTGCTGGTCCTCCAACCCAATGGCCTGAAGAAGAACGGAGAGCTTCACTTGGCCGTGAGATTCACATGCACTGCTTGGGTGAATATGGTAGCACAGTATGGCAGGCCTTTGCTTCCGAAAATGCATTATGTCCAACCCATACCTGTGAGGCACATAGACTGGCTCCGCCACCAGGCCATGCAGATTGTGGCAGCTCGGCTATCCAGAGCTGAGCCACCCCTTAGGCGTGAAACAGTTGAGTATATGCTGGACGTGGATTACCATATGTGGAGTCTAAGGAGAAGCAAAGCCAATTTTCACCGCATAATGTCGATCCTGAGAGGAGTTACAGCTGTTTGCAAATGGTTTGATGACATCTGCACCTGGAGAAACCCAATCACAACCTGCCTTGTTCACGTCCTCTTCTTGATACTGGTTTGCTACCCGGAACTCATATTGCCCACCATTTTCCTTTACTTGTTTGTAATTGGGATTTGGAATTACCGGTTCAGGCCGAGGCAACCACCCCACATGGATGCCAGGTTGTCACAGGCAGAAACTGCCCACCCAGATGAACTGGACGAGGAATTTGATACTTTTCCGTCCACAAAACCTTCAGATATTGTGAGAATGAGGTATGACAGATTGCGGAGTGTGGCGGGTAGAGTACAGACTGTGGTTGGAGATCTGGCTACTCAGGGAGAAAGAGCTCAAGCCATACTAAATTGGAGAGACTCGCGGGCAACATCTATCTTCATCATCTTCTCCCTCATATGGGCCGTATTCATTTACATTACTCCCTTCCAGGTAGTGGCAATTCTCGTAGGCCTGTACATGTTACGTCATCCTCGGTTTAGGAGCAAGATGCCTTCAGTACCAATTAATTTCTTCAAGAGATTGCCTTCCAGATCAGACACCCTTATATGATGATACGTTTTGCTTTTTCTCCTTTTATCAAATTATTGTGGACAAATAATGATGTATGTATGAATAAACAGAGCTACACAATTACACGTTCGTAAATTAAAGAGGGTAGAGCAAACATGTGCATAGTCCCCCTCCAATTTCAGTAGCAAATGCACACTTTCATTGTATGAAGGTATATGTACATCCCAAAACTTCAGTTTCAGCTACGAAAAATAAATATTTCTTCATGCCCGTAACAGCTTTATTTGAACTTTCTGCTGCTTTTGAACATGTAAAGTAATGGCTAGTCTCGATGAACTAAAAGCAATATACATGTCAAACGGGATAACTTCATGTCAAACGGGATAACTTTCACTACGAGCCGAATTGAAAATAAGTAAACTTAATTCTGCTCACTTTATAGATTGAAAATGAGTAAATCCGATTTAACTCACTTCATAAAGAGTTAGAAATTTTGTAATCTAACTCAATTCACCATGAATTGGTGGGTTAAATAGATTGACTCACCAATACACATAAAAAAAATATTTATGTATTATTTTTAAATATTCATATATTTAAATAATTTTTTAAACAATCCATAAGATGATAATCACAATAGAAGAACCAATATTTTCATCATACTCACCACCAATATATAATGAATTATTTCTAAGAAAATATCCATATAATTCAAGAATACATGACTAATATTACACATTTTCTGTCATGTTATTCAACAAAATATAAATAAAAAAATTACACATTTTTGTCATACTCATATAAAAAAAGAAAGTATAAGACAGTTAATTGAATAATTTACTATAAAAATTATAATTAAATATTAAAGCATCAACGTATATAACTTACCAATCAAATTAATTAAACATTCAAATTATTCAAATATTATTGAAAAACATTCTAACATTTAAAAATATGAAATTTTGAACCTAAAGGGATAGTAAATACTCAATAAAAAAATTACAAAAAACTGTTGGTAAATTAAGTGAATCAACCTACTCTCAATCCGACTCAAACCCGTTTAATCTATAAGTTAAATGAGTCAGATTGAGTTCAACCCACTTCTGAAAAAACTAATTTTTTTTCTAATTTTATCTGTAATAAACCAGATTGACTCACAAATTAAAACTCATTTTGACATCTCTACAAACAAGCAATTTCGTACTCTCTCAAATATCAAAGCCCAAAATGATTTCCTATGAATCGTATCATATTAGTACAACCGACGTAAAATCTAAACTAAGATATTAAAGGGTGAGAATTTGTGGATCTATGCGAAAACACTTGATACAGCTTGTACAGGTCAAAATCGGGAATAACAGTTTGATTCAGAAAAAAATAAAAATAAAAAAATGTTAACCCTTTTACCGGGACCAAATTACTCTGAACGCAAGAGCTGCTACAAGAGCAATAATAGTCAAGATGCTGATAGATATTCCACCCAAAAGAACCTTATCAACGAAGTCCCACTTCTTCATCTTTCCGTCCTGCTTTTTAACAGATCCCGAGGCAAGCTCACTCTCAACCTTTTTGTGCAGATGCTCCCGCTTCCTTAGTATCCATTCAACGAAATTTCTATTGCTTTGGTTCTGTGGCACTGCAGTGCCTCTTGAAACGTCACTCTTGTCGATACTACAACAGATGTCACTTCCACAGGCACAAGATTCTGGCTCTTCTGAGAATCCACCAGACTTGGCTGGGTTAACGCAGAGAGAATGCAAGTCCCGATCCGGAACCAACTTGTTTAGAGCTTTATTATCACTTACACGGTCGATTGTCTCAACTACTTCCCCAAAGACAGACCACCTTCCCACAGATGTTATCTTAGCCATAGCTGAAGCTCCCAGCATATCGTCTGGAGCAAGTACAAGAACTTGTATATATCCTTTCGTATGACCAACCTTCGACATTGACAAATAAAACCATTAGTTGATATATAACACAAATAAATACATAGTATTATAAAGTCTCAAGTTCAAAGGGGTGCTTCACAGGAATTCACATTTTATCATTCGCAAGTATGCGGCGTGCAGGCGAGAACAAAAATTAGGAATAAAATAAGAAACAAGATATATCCTCGTCCCATCCCATTCTCTTTCATGATTGTACAAGAGGCCATAAACCTATGTTTATGCTATGGGAGTAGACCTCATGTAGCAAGACCCTTTTGCAGCTAAACAAACTAAAGTCTAAAGTGTTGCAATTTGAAACACCCTGCATGATTACCAAGGCAGTTAAAGTTTATAAACAAAAAATCCTGCTTCTCAACATTAATCATGATGAGAAATAATAAAAGTCCTCTAACACATTTTGAACACACTCTTTATGATTGATTAAAATTTATTTAAAATTACAAATTCTTTAGGTTCTACTTATTTAGTAAGCTCCAGACATGATTTTATTCTTCTGATAAATTTTAACCAACAGGAGAAAGTATGTTAGAAGAAGTATCAGAAAGGGTGGTGACATGTTATTAGCTCTCTCCGTTCTTGATAATTGGAATGAGCAAAAGAAAGACAGATCAGGAAAACCTCACCTCGGTTAGCCCTGAATTTCATTCTTTGGAACTATAGCAGGTCATAGTAATAAAAATATTCAGTGTTGAGATACTAGAAATCATAATTTCAGGCTTACAGGCACACAAGTGCAAATGAATTGAAAACAACAAATGACATACTTAAGCGAAATACATTTAAAAGCAACAAAAACAATCAACATTCAAGATCTACTAGACTGCCTTACCAAGTGAATTCCATCAGATGCAATATCGGTAATCCAAATTCTTTCCACTTTGCCTTCCATCCCAGAGTATGGTGTGAATGATTCAAAGACATTTGTCAGTTCTCGGCTTCTTCTCTTAACCACATTACTTGGAACCTTTTTCATCCTTGCAGCAGGTGTCCCTAGCATTTTATAGGAATATTACTATTATTACTTGCCCCAGGAGGGGAAAATTATATGCATCTTTTACAAATGATATCAGACCTTTGGTGGTAATATAGGTGGCCAAAATTTTAAAGCACCAAAATTTAAACCTGGTGAATGAAAATTCCCCAACAGTTCCAATCCCGCCCCCAACCCACTACGACACTTTTTTCTTTAACTCTAAATCCACACACAACATATTACCTAAAGTTTCCGAATTCTACTTGAGTAAAACAAAAATATGTTTATTTGTTCAAATGTACAACAACATCATGCTAAATTTACTGGTTATCAAGAAAAGTTTAACCATCATTGATGAACATAAATTAACAACACTTCTTTGTTTACTCATAACAATTAGAAAAGATGTTACTGGTAAAACAATAGCTCACACAAGCACCTCTCAGTAGTCATCTAGAAAGATATTTATGGACCTTTATACTGAGTAAGTAGCATACCGTAACACCTAGAACACGGGTAAAATGAAATACGGAAGAACAGGGAACTCCTCTGCTTAATGCCTCTATTATGACTATTATTATCGAATACCTTTGAGCGAGAGAATCATTCCATTACAATTTGGGATTAGTTTTAGCATAAGAAAAGGAAATATCATAAAAAGGGAGGTATGGAGGAGAAGGCTCCCACAAGCATGGTGGGGTTAGGGAGGGTCAGAAATGCACAACGCAATAAAAAGAAGGGAAAAAAACCACACGCAGCTCCCTTTGGATCCAAGACATCATAACCTAACTTCTACACTGTACTACAGACTAGGTTCCTTTTTTCTATTTCATCCTTAAAATGAAGTTATGAAAGTTGCATCCAATAGTTAGTCGGCAGATCACCCAAACCTGGTCGAGGATAAAATTGTGAAATATGAACTTGAGGGAACTTGTAATCTTTAACAAGATCGACAGTCTGCACAAAATCTTCATCAGTTTCACCTGAAAATGCCCAAGAAATAAGTGTTACCAAGATCAATACACTAGTTTTCTTCTTAAACTCGTATCAATATAAATTCGAAACCAGTTCAATCATACGCATTTTTTCACACTTCCAGTTCACAAAAGACTCACCCCAATTGTAATATCTATTTAACATGTCATTTATTATTAAAGTTGATAAGAACCTCAAGCTTAGAATCCAGCTTGACATGTTTTTATACAAAATTATTCAAAATTACCATAGTTATCTTACACTGTAGGTTTATTGCACACAGATGCATATCAGGAAACAGTATGTTACAGAACATAACAAAGATCTTCCACTAACCAGGAAATCCACATATTATATCAGTGGCAATCTGCATCTCTGGCACAAGCTCGGTTAGAGTATCTACAACAGTCCTGAACTCGCTCACAGTATATTCCCTATTCATTGCCTGATAAATCAAATTAGTTAGTAAATTATATGGTGCATACTATAGTACACAACCTCACCAATATTTTTTATGACTTACGGTCAAAACAGTATCACTTCCCGACTGAACTGGTACATGGAGAAAAGAGTACACACAAGGATGCCGCAAAATCTCAGCTATCTCTTTCAAGTGTTCAAGGATATAAGGTGGATTGGTCATTCCAATACGTAGCATTGTGCTTGCATCAGCTGGTAGTTCTGCCACTAAGGCCTTCAACAAAGTTGGAAGATTCACACCAATGTCACGACCTGTAAAACATCATGACCCAAGAAACCATTGATATAAAACACACTCCCCATTTCATAACATTTTGAGTAACCTGAAGATGAAACTTCATTAAATTAAAAGCTACAAATATCTTAAATCAGTGAAAGATATTGAAGGATGCTGGCCAACAATCAAAATTACCATATGCTCCAGTGTCCTCACTGCTAAGCCATATCTCTTTAACTCCATCAGAAATGACAGATTTTACACGCCCAACCTGCAGCACTTCCAAATTAATACGTACATAACACACATATAAGCAAAATGAATAGTAAAAGGAACACAAACACACATTATAATTCACTGTCAGTGTACTTACAAGGCTATCAATTGTGTAACTTCCTAGGTGACCCCGAGCATGCTTTGTCTTGCAATAAGTGCAGGCACCTAAACAACCAACATTAATAGGAAGAATCTCAACAAACTTGTTCTTCCTTACCTGATGCAGCAGTATAATTTGAAAAAATCAAGCTAATATGCACTAACCATACAAAGCATAAAACATATGAGTTAACACACGATAATTGGGTAGAAATTCAAACCTTTGGAAGGTCAAGTGCTGGCAATGTCTTACGGGTCAAAAGGCGCACTTCGTGACCTTTCAAAGTCTCTTCTACAATTTCAACAACACGATCAATTTGCTGGACTCCAACTATGCTGATCCCTTCCAGCTCTTTCAAATTTCGACTTCCTTGAGGGACACAGCCAGCAACAACTAGCGGTTTATTTGAAGATTTTCCTTTCGTTATGATGGTATCCATAGCAGATTGACTAGGGGATTTCACTGTGCAACTGGAGTAGTAATTACTTAACGTGAATATTACAACGATGCATCGATGTTAATGTGAATCGTATGAATGAAGCAGAAAAAGTGTTGAGGGTGGAGGAATAGGATAACTGACGTGTTAATGAGCCAGAGATCTGCTTGGTCTGGATTGTCACTCAACGAATAACCAAAAGCAGAAAGCTGGCCAGCCATATATTCACTGTCACTCTGTCAAAATCAAACAATTATGCACGAATTAATCAATTCAGAGCACAGAATGCGCAACACAGAAATGCACAACACGACACAACGAAACACAACACTTGCCTGGTTGTGAGAGCAACCAAAGGTCTTTATATAGATAGTCTGCGTGAACGACACCAAAACAAAGAAATAATGAGAAAATAAAGAGAAAGCGGAAGAGTGAGGATAATGATTAGACCTACCTGAGTGCCGGGGATTGCAGGAGAAGGCGAAGATGAGAGTTTATTCCGCTTGCTCCCAACGCCAACGCCGACGCCCACAGCTGCCGCCAACGGCAAACGGAAGCCCGGTGGAGTTGCGTTTCCGCTTCCGGCCAGCAAATCTTCAATGTCCTCCATCTACTCTCCCTTCTTTTCTCTCTCTGCTGCCCTAAACAAAAACAATCCTTCTCTCTTTGCCGCTCCCATTTTCTTATATATTTAACTCAAAATCTCACTATTTTACTTTTAATTTCATTCAATTTATGCAACCATAATTTTGTTTCAAACTCTAAATTAAAACTATTTTTTTTGTACAATCTTTTAATTACATTCTCTACTTAAAAAATATACCGTGTAAATTCATATTTTATGATACTTTCACATTGCTATAAACAAAATTTAAGAATCTTTAAAATTAAAATTTTACAATTTGCTACAAAAATATACGAAGTCTATAAAAAAATTTAAAAAATACAATTATCATTTTATATATATTTTAATGTATGAATCTAATTAAAATTATGAATATGTTTAATAATTTGCAATACATGAAACCTTATTTTAGTAAACAAAGTATTCAATTTTTTTAGTTTATCTTCAATGCTATATAGCTTTTTTTTTTAGGAAATAATAAAGGCTCTTGTAAATATTGTGATAATATTCAGTATTTTTAATATCTAAGTGTTGGCTATGGGTGGCGATTAGAGTCTGGCCCGTTGGGTCGGCCTGCAGGCCCACGAAAAAAATGTGGGATGTGCCAAGTAGTGAGCTCGCAGGCCTATATTGGTCCAGTTCGTATAAGTTCGCAGCCCATGCGGGTCGGCCCTCAAGTCCACATAAAATTAAAAAAAAAAAAAAACTTCCACTTGTATGTATTAATTACTTTTGTATGAACTCTTACATTAACGTGTCTCAGATTCTTATATAACTAAAGAAGACAAGTATTATGTATTGTTTAATGTGCTAAAATTTAGTATACATTGTGTATGTCATAGTATAAATACGATGAGAATGTTGAATTATCAATTTACCATCCAATTTCCCAAAGTCTTTACTTAATTTTGTGAACTTTTTCAAGTTTCCCAATTTTTAAACACTGAAAGTTTTATCATAAAAATTATAAAATAAAACGGGTCAGCCCACGGACATGCGGACCAAGGGATATGCGTGACGGACCATTATTTACGGTCCGCATAAAATGTGTGGGGTGGAACAGACCAGTCCGCATTGTGCGAACCTTATGCAGACCAGACCTAAACGGTCAAACCGACCCGCATTGCCATAACATGCCAGCCCTAGTTGGCATGTTATTGTTTGATTAGTTTTGCGTAGCCATAATATTAGAGAAACCAAGCATAGCTCAATATTTTAAAAGAAGTCAAAATGAAATAAAAGATAATATTAGAGAAACCAAGCATAGCTCAATATTTTAAAAGAAGTCAAAATGAAATAAAAGAAAAATTAAAGGAGAGTGTGCAATTAATTCAAAGTTGGTGGAGTGTCATTTTTATACGCTATGATAACATAATGGTATTTACAATTTTAGTTTACAGAAAATAATAATAATGCAATGATATGGATGAAAACTATACTTTCTTGATTTTCAAGAATTGGCGAATACTCTGATAATCGAATTGATTCTAATAAATGCATATAAAAAATATAATATAATGTGACAAACAAATTTTGAAATAAAATGACTTTAGATTTTCAAAATTAAAATATGAGTAAAACACTTAAGGTACAAAAAAATTTGATAGTCAAATATATTATAAAAGTTGTTAGCAACATTATTAAATTATTATAAAATATAATGTATTTAAATTTGTACTAAATTTTAGTAATTATTAATCAAATTAATATTCATCATGCATATTTTTCGATTGGTTTAGAAAATTTATAAATTATCATTATATGAAAATTATGTTACAAAGTACACAAACCACTCTCCACTACATATAGAAAGAATATGAATGTGCACTTTTTCATGGTAAATTGCTTAAAAAAATTATCTTGATCGATCCATGTTAGTTTGCTTGAACCTCACTGAAAAAAAAATAACTTTCATCGTCCGATATTTTTTACCTTTGACATTTGCATAAATACTAACGTCGTATTGGGTGACGTTAAAATAATGTCAGAAACTAGAGCAGATGTCACTTAACGTCGAGGATAGAAAGGTCTGACGTTATCCAACGTCAGCAGTGGCGGATCTTGACCAATAATTATGGGGGAGTCAAATTAATATATTCAAAATTTTGAAGTTATATTTTATATGAACACCATTTTAGATACACTATCCTAATTGCATCCCTTTTACTTGTTGGATATTCTTATATTTGAATATGTTTCATGTATAATATTGTTCCAAAGAATTAATACCAAATTCATCATCATCTGTCATTTTTTTAACCTTAAGAAATGACTCCTCCAATTGAACAATTGGATTATAAGTACGATATTCTAGTTTGTGTAAAGAATTTGAATCTGTTTTCATTTTCATCTTCGTGGGTAGTTTTCCTTTTATTATTTTTGAAAAATAAATATAAATTCTTTTACTCTTCATCAATTGACCTACTTTTTTTAAGTTTGAAATTCAAAAACAGTTTATTATAATCTAATGAAAAGTTCAAAGATATAACTAATAAAAGAAAAATCTAATAATCAAGTCACAATTGAAAACTCGTTATGAAAAAACACGTAGTAATTATAAGGTAATTCAATTTTTCAACTAATTTTCTATACTTCTTAAGATGTGAGAGTTGCTATCCCAATTAGGTAGGAGTTTGACATTTAGATTCATAAGCGTGTCAACAAACTTTAAATTATTAACCCAATTTCAGTTTAAAACATTCAATGCATACCTCCTTTGAGAAATAAAAAATCCATTATGCTACCTCAATCCCTAATGAATATTTGAGTTTGCCAAGGTCTTTAGCCTGAAAATGGTGACAAATGTGTTGTTTTACCTATGTGAGGTCATGGTGATCATTGTTTGTAAGTACAATATCATTGACATATACTACTAGATAGATAATATAAGGATCTGTCTCATTACAAGTCATACCAAAATGGTGAGCAACAATGCTAAATTTGTCAAACCAAGTCCTAGGAGACTACTTTAGGCATATAAGTATTTGCAGAAATAACATATCAATCCAAAAGTCTCTACCTAAGTAACAAAAGCTGAAGGTTACCCTATATAAATTTCTCCATACAAATCACCATTAAGAAAATCATTTTTGACATATAGTTGACAAAGAGACCAATGTTGAAAAGCAACCATGGATATGAATAAATGAATAAATACCGTATTTGAAATTGGACAAAAGTGTCATCATAGTCAACCCAACAAATTATGTATAACCTTTGACCACTACGCAAGTTTTTAGAAGATTAATAATACCATCAATACCAATTTTGATAACAAAAATTCACTTACAATCGATAACAAAAATTCACTTACAACCAACAACAAATTTCCCAAATGATAAAGAAATGAGTTCCCAAGTTCAACTATTCTAAAAACCACTTTTTTTCATTAAACATGACCCGACTCCAATTAGGATGAACTAAGGTATCACCTGAATTGACACAAAAAATAGACAAACAAGTATAAAGTGAATGAGATAGTTTATGATAACTTAAATCAATATAATGAGGAAAAAAACTATGGGTGAAATATATACATATATCTTTTCAAAGGACAATGGGAATACCATATTCAACTATCAAAATCGAAGATGGAGGAGTTGTGACTATAAGAGAGTCGTTTGGTGAAGGATGGGAAATCTATCGAGTATTATACACCTAAAGATGTGACAAAAGTGGGCAATTTGTAGGTACACTATACACAATAGGAGGATAAAAAACAATTAGGATAATGACTTGATCAAATGTAGATACAATAGAAGAAGGATTGGACTTGAAGTAAAGGGAAGACCTGGGGAATGTGACATTAGCTAAATTTAATAGCGATTAAGAGAATGAGATAAACATGTGTACCTTTTTTGTGATATAATGAATATTAAAAAGACATTTGTGCAACCTAGCAAATAATTAATGAAGACCAAGACAAAAATTATGAACAAAGCATGTAGACACAAAGATTCTAAGTGGTAAGGAATGAAGAGGTTCAATAGGAAATAAATTAAAATGACGATTTTTGTTACCTAAATACAAAGGTGGCATGCGACTAATGAGACACGCACTAATAACAATATCACATCAAAAACTTTGAGGAACCTCACAATGGATTAAAGTTGTACGAGTTGTTTTAATGAAATGTCTATTTTTGCAATCAGTCACCCATTTTATTGAAGTGTCACATGAGGTTAGATGGAAAATGTCATGAAAAGCCATAGACTTTTGGAAAGAATGAGAAAGATATTCACATGCACTATCATTGCGCAAAGTTTTAATAGAAACTCCAAATTGATTTTATATTTCTTTGTAAAACTATTGGAATATGGAAAATAACAATCTTATACTAAAAACAACCAAATACATCTTGAATAACAACCAATAAAAATGACAAAATACTGAAATCATAAATTTAGCTTAACACGACTTTGTCTCCAAATGTCATAATGAACTAAGGTAAAAGGAGACGAAACACATTATGTAACACTTTACTAAACAAATTACTACTATGTTTTCTTAATTGACATGACTCACAATGAAAATTTGATAACTTAAACAAACTTAGAACAAGTTGGGCATCTTGGCAAGGCTAGGATGACTCAATATCTAATGAATGAGAGAGGAAGAATTCATGAGCAAACCAACATGCACATCTAATGTCAATTATCCTTCTGGAACTCTAATCCTGTAAACAAATAAAATAGTTGGTAAAAGAGATAATACAATCAAGGGAACAATGAGGCAAATAAAGGATAATTAGTTAAATGGAGACCTAAACACATAAACAACATTATTAATACATAGAAAATAAAGAAGATGAATAACACTAACACCATGTGAGGAGGCCTCAAGGCCATTGACCATGGTAAGAAAAAATAAATAACACAAAATAAACAGAAAAGTGAAAAAGGATTTATTATCAGTAACTTGGCTTAGAAAGACATCTACTCAACAATGATCAAACAACTAACAACCAAGTTCACACAATCAATTCAAATAACACTCATGAATGTTATTCTTCAAAACAAATTCAAAAAAGAGTATGTGTAACCTTGCAAATTCTTAGCTATGGTGCTCACAATGCAAATATCATAAGAATGAACGTACATGTTTTATGAGAGACTAACAACCATAACAAAATGTTCTCATTGATCAACAAAAGGAACCAATCCTCACTAGAAGAAGTATATCACTCAAGAACACTAGTAAATAGGGTTGTTTATTATTCTCTTTTATACCACTAATTGCACATAATTTGATTTTTTTTTCATTTCAAGAGTCAAGAGTTATCAAAAACATGCAACATTAACAAAGACTTTATTTGGTATTATGACTAGGCTAAGAAGGGTCTTGGTTTTTCTAGGTAGCAATAATAAACAAAGAGAGCAATTACAACATTTTACAACATTAACAATCTACTCTCTTCTAATTGAAAACTAAAGTGAAACTAAACACCATCTTACAGTCACATTATTCATTTTTTTCTTCTTTTTCTTTTTTCTTCTTACATATGACATATCTACAAGACTGCACCACATCAACTGTAACCAATTCTAGTATGTTCCTCATGCTTCCTCTTGATAATTTCCCCAAACTTGAATCACACTAATGACCATAAAAAGTTTACTCTCCCACTTAAGGTAAGGGGTCAATCATATTCATCAAGACTTAAGGGTTCAAAGATGAAGGAAAGTTTCTTTTTATATTTGAAGGGTTTCACAAAGGTTTTGACCTTGAAAACCAAGTTAGCCTTTAGGGTCATAATATGATGCAAGGAAGGAAAGAAAATGCCTTGTTTATATGTAAACATGGAAATGAAGAACAACTAGCAATGAAAATCAAGCAAAGTTAATTAAAGTCAAAAGTGATAACACTCAATAAATGTAAACTCTAAGGGCACAAATCTCACCTTGTGAAGTTTTGGTTTCCAAAAGTGGTCATACAATTTGCCACAATCATTAATCGTAGTAAAAACAACAACAACACTAGGCATACAAACAGGAAAACAACCACAAACACAAGTTTTCACAAAATCACAACATACTCTCAATGTAGTCCAAAATCAACTTATGAGCAAACATTAATGGTTCTCCTCAATGTTATGCAAAACTTACTCAAAGTCACAAAACCAATGCATCATATTTGTCAGACTAGCCAAGTCACAGTCTTAATTTATTATCAAACAATAAATTAAAAATAGAAATAAAAAGAAAGAATTCAAACTCCTTTTTTGGGGGTCACCTGTTGAACCAATACCATTGCCTCCTTGTGTCTTTTTCTTCATTCTCATCAATACATTTCACCCACAAGAGTACAAAATATATTTGAACAAACAAGTTAGCACAATGAAATTTATATAATCAATGGTATGAAAACAAAGAATTGAAAAACATAAACATAACAAACCAGAACAAAGAGAATTCAAAACATAAACAATAAAGAGAATTGAAGAATGAAAGACATAAACATAAACACACCAACCAAAACAACAATCATACACTTCAAATATGTATAATGTATTAAAACAGATTTCCCAATCAACTTCACTCGGATTCATCTTTTTGTAAGATTACTTAGTACTCTATTTATAATGAATATTACTTTCCATATTATCTAAGGCCAACACACACAAATTTCTCTTATAGTGCCTATCTAAGTCTTAAATTGCCTACTCAATCCCTTAACATAAATTTGCTCAAAACTTGCATTAAGATTTGGAGCAGTGCGGGGCAAACATACAATCTCACATTGGTTACTTGCACTACAAAACATAGACACAATATTCCAAACTAAACACAATATTCAATCCTTGTGCAACACATGACAACTCTTACATTCAATAACTCAATTAGACAATCCATTCAAAAAAACACACAAAACTCTTTTTGGTATTTTTATCAAAAAGTTAGTGTACAACAGAAATTTAACATAGAGTATTTACAATTGCAAAGACTGGACTTCGTCAACTTCAATCTCATGCATATTGAATCATATCAATTCCATATTCAAACACACAAATATAATCAAATTTTACCCCTAATAACTTTGAGCGTACGATAATTCATTAAGTTTCAATTCCTTGAATCCTTAACAAGTGAAATCATGCATTAAGTTCAAGAGACATTACTCAAATCGTGAACGGTCTACCTAAAGGATCTAATGTTGGTGAGCTTGAGGACACCAACAATGAGAGACCACATCCAGAAGTAACAAGCACAAGAAAGAGAAAGAAAGGTGATAATGAAACACAATCACCTGATGCTAAAAATGGAAAAAAGATTAAATAAATAAAATGACTGAGCAAGCAGTGGATGATAAAAATATCCTTCATCGTCAAGTCCTCTCAATCTTCCATGAAATTATGGTAGATTGAAAGGTTTTAACAATTAATTCTTCGGCTTGTTTAATTATGTCATGGTAGTATATTTATTATGTTTTATTATGCTGATGGCTTAGAACTAGTATTGGAAGTGTGCTATTAGGAGAAGTTATACTCATTTCTTTTTAGTTCGCTTTCTATGTTTGTACTTTTTTGTGTGTTCATGGTTTTATGGGAAGTCCAAGACCTTAAAAGAACCGTTTTAAGATTATGTTATGTGGAGCTTTTATGCAATCTATCTCTCTATCTTCAACATTTGTTACGAGTATGATTGGTAATTGTTTTATACCTGTGAATGACGAATGAGATTTTGACAAAATATTTGAAATTGTTGTGGAAATTACCTGCTAGTTTGTTTGTGATTCAACCTCAGATTTGTGCAGTTGCCTGTATCAGGTGGTAGCATAGTGATGGCGAAAACAATGGTTGGAGAAAAAACAAACTAAGAATAATGCTAGAAATTTAAAAAAAAAAAAAACTAAAAATTTAGTATAGGTGAATCCACTTGTCTTCGGGGACATAGATTAAACTTAACTCCACTTAACTCTAAATATTATGCTAAAATAAAAGAGAGAAGCATAAGTTGAATTCCTAATGTGTGTAAAGCGCATAAGATTATATATTTATAAATAAAAAATACAATATAATGGGCCTAAGCCCGTTACATGTAACATGGACGAAGTGACACTGCAAAGGGAGCATTTAAATTACCTAGGCCCTGATCAAGGAAAAAATTAAAGTTCGGCGAGTCATGGATTAACTTTTGCATTTTGTTATAACTATTCCTTTTCAAATTGCTTGGATAATCATACTTCTCATAGCACAGTCAACTAAGTGTCCAATTCTCTCATAAAAACTACAAATTTTGACTTTTCCTTCTCTAAAAAAACCAAATCCTTTGTCTCTACAAAATTGCTTCCTACTTTCTATAGCATTAATGAACACTTGGCCTTCATCATTGTTTGAACTACCAATCCTCCTTTCATCTTGTAGTACTAAGAAGAAGAAAAAAACCTTACTGACATCAGGAAATGGCCTCATCATTAAAATTTGAGTTCTAAGAACATCAAATGCACCATTTAGCCCACGCCCGCAAAGGAATTTCATAATGCATTCTCATTTATAAATTTGTGGCGATTTCTTCCTGCACCTCCATAAAATTTTGTATTTTGGAATGTAAAATCTACGATACATTTTTTTATATTTTGGAATATACAATTTGTATTAAAATCAGATGAAAATTATTTTTTAAATTGTATAATATAAAACATAAGAAAATTATATTTCTAAAATGTGGGAAGTCTGCTCATTACTTGGTTGGAAAGAAGAGGAAGTTTCAAAGATAGTAGGTGGTGAAGAAAGGTTGTGTGTAGACAGACTTTGTTACCTTTAATAGGTAAGGAGAGACAAGTTCTTTAATATTAATACTTCTACATACTTGCAACTAGTTTGTAATCAAATTGTATACTAAATAACCTATTGTACCTAATTTGTATTCAATAGAGTCACACTTATGGGCTTGAGTATCAAATTTACCTCTATTAGAAGAAATAGTAAAACAATAGCACAAGCACCAAAAAAACCCTTAGGTGTTTAATATCATTAACTTCACCATAAAGGACTTAATATGGTGTTTTGGACACCAACAATGAGAGTACAAAATCTCTTCAACAAGTGAACCTTGTTGACATCAGCAAAGGTACCATCATTAAAATTTGAGTTCTAATAACATCAAATTCATGACTTAGGATATGTTTGGTTGAGCGTTAGAGAATTGATTCCAGTTAAATTGATTTTTTACTGAAATAATAATTAATTGTTTCTCATTCAACATGAATTTTTTATCTTTTTAATGATTTTGGAAACCAAACACATTAATTTTGCGTTAGAAACTCAATTCTACTTAATTTGTACAAAAGCAAATACGTACCAAGGAGTTCCATAATGCTATTTTCTTTATGAAAATGTTTTCTGTGGTGCTAGCTACACAGATACACTTCGCAAAACATACACAAACTGGAAGAGACCTGAAATTATCTAATTTCATACCGTCATTTCTATAAAGTAATGAGTAACAGAATTTGCACCTTGTCTTAAGGACATCAATTCCTCCTGTAACTTAGCACTCTAACTCAATTTGCCTGTGAAAAAACAATTACTCGACAATTTCAATGCTGTAAGAACAACTTCGATGTAGATTATGTTTGTGAAGTAGTGGGTTCAACTAAATTGAGAATCCAAGAGAACACTAATTTGTTGCAACCCTCCCAAACATCAAAGGTTGTTGAATTGAACACATGAGGCATGGCAAAGATCCATTGATGACTAATGGAGGTACAATGGTCATAGAAGGATTTTCACCTAGATGGATGTAATAAACTCTAAATGGGTTTAATATTGGATCTTGTCTGTGGAAACCTCACTGGTGGAGGAGTTTCACTGCCATTATTGCCTGAACTTGATGTTTCTCATGCTATGATGTCAGGGAAGTGAATATCAATCAATTTTAGAGATTAAAATAATTAATTATTATATTAACTAAATTATATATATTTTTATTAATTAAAAATTATTGATATCTAAAATTATTTTTATGAATAAAAAATTATAATTAATTATGAATTAGAGTATAAATTAATCTCTAATATCAACTATTAAAGTTTTAGACATCAATTTAAATGCTAATTCACAAATTAATAATATCTTTTTATTCATAAATACCAATAATTTTTTTCTTATAAAATGATATTTAAGTTAATTAATATAGTGACTATTTTTTTTATCTATACGGTTTAATGATTTTCGTGCAGTAGCTACATGTACAACATAACAGAAAGCTAAATGACGCCAAATCTAGCAAGTTTGTTGAATGATTGTTACTGGGTTGGTGATTGAGATTTATCACGTCGGGTTTGAACCTCTGATTTAGAGGAAGCAATAATAATATCATGTTGGCTACACCTCCTAATCTAATAAGCTCCAAGGAAGCCCTAACAGAAGGTCACAAATGTGTCGAGTTTTGGCGTACCATGTCTAACGAAGTGACAGCCAAGGCCTAGATATGATGTGTCCAAGTATAAGAACTTTAAACACTAACCTGATTTCATTTCTACATATCTATGACCATATTTCAAGGCACCAAATTCGACTTTTTTCCACCGGCTACACAAACAATGAAATGAAATTTTTGCACAACTTCCTTTCCCGAAAAAATCACTCCAACTTGGGATTAGGGTTAGTACGTTACAATGGATCTCATTATTAAAAACTAACGATCCTAAAGTGAAAAAGGTTGTGATATTTCAATTCTTCCAGCTGATGTATACTACAAACGGGTTCATTCTTTTTGGCCTACTTGAGAAGGGTGAAAAGTACCCATTAATTGCCCGGCACCAAAGAACAAGCTAATAGGAACTTGATCAATCTTACAGCAACTTTATAAGTTCAATACCTAAACAACCTATTTTGGGTTGAGAAATCTCACCAAATTGCTCATTCTTTCTTAAAAATCATCAGGCTTATTGCCACCTGATATAAGCAACTTATTGCCACATGATATAGGCAACTGCACAAATCTGAGGTTGAATCACAAACAAACTAGCAGGTAATTCCCACAACAATTTCAAATATTTTGTCAAAATCTCATTCGTCATTCACGGGTATAGAACATTATCAATCATGCTCCTAATAAATGTTGAAGATAGAGAGATAAATAGCATAAAAGCTCCACATAACATAATCTTAAAACGATTCTTTTAAGGTCTTGGACTTCCCATAAAACCATGAACACACAAAAAAGTACAAACATAGAAAGCGAACTAAAAAGAAAAGAGTATAACTTCTCCTAATAGCACACTTCCAATACTAGTTCTGAGCCACCAGCATAATAAAACATAATAAATAACTACCATGACATAATTAAACAAGCAGAAGACTCGGTTGTTAAAACCTCTCAATCTACCATAATATTATGGAAGATTGAGAGGACTTGACGATGAAGAATATTTTTATAATCCACTGCTTGCTCAGTCATTTTATTTATTTAATCCTTTTTCCAATTTTAGCATCAGGTGATTGTGTTTCATCATCACCTTTCTGTCTCTTTCTTGTGCTTGTTACTTCTGGATGTGGCCTCTCATTATCGGTGTCCTCAAGCTCACCAACATCAGATCCTTCAGATAGATCGTTCAACTCCTTTGCCGAATTTTGGTTGCCTGAATCAGTATTGTCATCTAATCCATCTGCTGCATCTTCAGTTGACTCCAGCGACTTTTCAATATTTGCAACATTGGCTTTCAGTGACTCAATCGCATCCTTCAAATGTACATTAACCTGTCATACAAGCCCACCACCACACAAGAAGAATTTATAAACCGTATGTTAAGTTGTGTTCTTAGAACTGAAACTAAAGAAAAGCATAATGCTAATTTATATACCAGATATGACACGAACCTGAATGTTCTGAAGATAATCAGAAATGTCAATAGGGCAAGAAGGACATGGTATCACAATTTTTTGGGACCGAAGCGTTCTCCCGCCCCTGCTTCTCTCCCTCACCAAAGCCTGACCAGCAAATTTATCTTCCAAACAGGACTTGCAGAAGTTATGAGCACACGGTGTTGTCACCGGTGAAACCATAACCTTCTCGCATATCATGCACGCGAACCCTGCATGTACAAGAAAAACGGTAAGATAAAAAAGTATTAATGGAAATCACGAAGAGAATGTTGACCATTTAATTGGAAGGTCCAGCGTCAATCGTTGTGAAACATTTTATTAAAGTACCTATGTGCAATTTTTTCTTGAGTATCTCAAGTTGAAACTTCGTCGTCTCCCTAGTTGACATTGCCCTTACTCCCTCTATGGGTTCCTCACTTTGCACCTTTCGTTTGCTGGGAGGTGGTGGTTTCTTCCACTTCCAACAAGAATCTTCTTCCTAAATAAGTCATCTACTAGTTAAAACTAAATGTATTTCAAAATTCTAATTTATATTTTAGAAAATATATCTTGTATAGATTGTTGAAAAGAAATGAAAATACAAATATTTGAAAAAGTAAAATGAACTCCTCAATAATCACGCACATCAAAATCCCAAGACGGAGATTCAGTCCTTTCAAATGTGATGGTGGCCTTTTTCAGTTCACGGATGCCCGGTAAGGGTCTGGGCCTATCTCCACGATCATCACTGTGTTTCCAGTTAAGAAACTTAGTAAGAGTGCAGATAGCAAGATGCGTGTAAGCGTCAAATGTGCTACAGAATAAAAGAGTGCATACCTTGTCCAGGGGGCTGGTTCATTGTCACACCTAACGAATAGATACCGGCAAACTTTGAAACCCTGGTTATGGAAATGACATCAGATACGCTGCATGTATTCAAAAAATAAGCAAACAAAATATAGCATAAAATTGCGCATATCCACCTGCAATCCTGCTATCTGCCAACACTTTTCAATTCTATAAATTCCATCGTAGCGCACGCCAGTCGGGGGAGCATATGAAGATCGCTTTTCTTTGTGAGATCTGCTTATTATAGGTAATGTGTAAAGATGGTACGGTGCGAATTATAAAAGTTCCAAATATATTGATTAAATGAAAGCTCTCGTGTTTTATTGAGCAAGCCAAATATATTGATTCTATGAATTATAGTAACAGTAATAATAACACAGATCCAACCAAAATTGCCATGGATAAAACCCAATTATGAGTCAGGTCGACTAGTTAGTTCATAAATAGTCATGACAATAGAATCAAGGTCTCAAACTTTGCAAATGTAGAAATAAATCTAGTACAACAGGATATCACATGTTCAATAAGTAAGACGTCACAGATAAGATTAATTTTCAAATTGAACCAGAATCAAAATTCAGTAAGCAGTTTCGATTTGCACATAATCCCAAAGAAGGAGCAGAGGATTTAAGTGTTAAGTATGTGAGAAGTACGTATCGTATCCTATGATCCCATCCCTCGGCGAGGTATAAATATATAAATAAGAGTGTGAAAGAATAGAATCTAGTAGAGTAGATGGTGACCTGACAACTCGAACCGGATAACCCTTAAGACAGCTAACTTGAAGTGCAAGGTTGTACTTCTCGAACTGCTGGTCAAAAGAGTGACTCTTGTTGGTGCGTTTGTTGCCGCTAAGATCCTTACCGCCGCTGCAATGCAGTGCCAAGAGTGAATAAAACATGAACAGAACAGGAATTGAGTGAATTGTAGATAAATTTAGGTTGTTATACCTTCCGGTGTAGAGAAACCACTCTCCATGATCTTCGTCATCCACATAACCACCAGAAAGGACAACAGATTGAGCACCTCGATCTGACTGACCAGCTATGCCACCCACAGGGACGAAGTGAGCACCCCATTGTCTGCATTCCAGTCTGTCTCTCCAACTTTCACCCACCAGCAGACCCTGATTCCTCATGGGGTCATGTTCTGCAGTGATTGGACCAAAATGATCTGTAGGCACGGTCACAAATATTTTTCCACTGGCCGCATTGGCACGGCCCTTCCTCTGAGCACGTTCAGTGGTAAACGGCTCATCGGGTCTGTCCTGATTGTGCCAGAAATGGTTGACAGTTCCATCGACTCCAAGATTAGGGTTAGAATTGGTCCTGGCCATGCGAATTGCAAACACCAATGCAGAATTGATCCGGGGCTGGCTTGTAAACTTTGCCGGAACAAGCTGGCGGCACTGGACACAGTTCTTCTTTCCTTGTCGAACCCATTTCTGGAAACACTTCAGACAGAAACTGTGACCACATGGAGTCTGGAAACGGTTAAATTAAACTCAGTCAGTCATATCAAATATATTAATGTAATAATAATAATAATATATCCAAACACATCTCAGCACAAATTTATGTATGATTTTTTTATTCCACAAAATATTTATATATAAACATATTATTGTTCAATCAATTAATTAATTAATTAAGGGGAAGTGGTAGGGCCAGGACCTCTAAGGACCGGATTTTGGGGGAAATAAATATGAAGGCAACAAATTAACCGTGGTGAGTGAACTGGGAGGGGAGTGATTGGCCTTTCAAGTTAGAAAAAAAAAAACAGAGAATGATGTGATGAAAAAAAAAATAAATTAAAGGAGAGAAGAAGAAGAAAGGGCACACAAACCGTGACGGGCCTCTCCGGTAACTGGAGGCAGATGGAGCATTTGATAGATCGAGAGACCATATCCCAAACATTTGTGGATTGGGTCTCGTTCTCTTCTTCTTCTTCCTCTTCCTCGTCCTCGTCTTGTGCAGGAGCTTTTCCAGTCATGAGTTGCTGGCGTTTCTTGGCTTTCTGAGTTTGGGTGAGAGAATCGTCGTTTTCAATGGCAAGCATTGCGGTGACGAGGTCATTGCAAAGGGGAGAAGGGAGGGGTGAAGGATGAGGATTGATATCGGAGCAGTCAGGACAGGACCAGTGAACGGTGGCTGCAAGTGTGGCCGGAGGGGAGGACAGGCATGGGAGGTGCCAAGGACTGTTGCAGGTGATGCATATCAGGGTCTCTTCCTCTCCCGGCACGGCCTTGCACTGCATGCAGGCGCCCTCACTGTTACACGGAAGCTGCGAAGTCATTCTTTCTCTTGTTTTGTTTTCTTATGTGTTTTGTTTGTTTGGTTTGGCTTGACGATGGTTTTCTTTATAAAGGAGTGAGAAACAAGGAGAGGGAGTGGTTTTGAATTGAATATAATATAATATTGTGTGCGGAGTTTAGGTTCCCTCAACTTCTCTCTTCCAAAATTACCCTTTTTTCATTCTCAACCTCAACGTTTATCTTTTAACACTTTTTGAGTTGTTTTATGAGCATTCATTATCTAAGAAAATTATTTAGTATTAAATATGATTACACTATCTTAAGTTTAAGTGAATTTTAAAATTAGTTATTTTTTAAAATTTTATATCGATTTATTCATTCATCTTTATAAATATAATTTAATTATTTTTATCAAATTTTGTTAAGTATATTTAATATTTTAACGTATTTTATTATAATATTTGAGTTAACATTAAGTGAAAAATATGTCAAATGATATAAACAATTCAAATACTATCATGAAATACGCTTGAAACGTTATATAAACATAACAAAATTTGGTTAAAAAGACTAAATTCATACATTGTTAAAGATAAATGACTAAATTTGTCAAAATTTTTGAAGTGTGACTAATTTCAAATTTCACTTAAGTTTCAGGACCAAAAACATATTTAACTCAATTATTTAATATTATAAACATTATTCAACCACAGTATAAATATAATTCTTTTAGTGAGAATTATAATTAGTTTTTTTTTAATATTGATACAATTTAGTTTTTTTAATAAAATTTATATATTAAGTTTATTTGATGTTTTAAATGCGTTTCATGATAATAATTGAATTATTTACATTGTTTGACAAGTTTTTACTTCAATGTACAATATTTTTTAAACGTCAAATGAATTTAACAAAATTTGGTTATAAGAATTAAATTCACGTATTTTTAAAATCTGAAAACTAAATTAGGTCAAGACTAAATTGAGTTAAAAATTTTGAAGAGTGACTAATTCTAATTATTACTAAAAGGATAAAGGATAAAAATATATTTAACCATTTAGAAAATAATTTTCTTTCTTGGTAAACTCTCCTTACTTATAAACTAAATTGTATAAAAGAAAAAAGATCAATTTAATGAACATGTATTATTAAAATATATATTATCAATCAAAATTATAAGTTGTTTACACATTTTTTTATAAAAGATAACAAATTCATTTGACATGTAATAATAAATAAGTTGGTCCCGTATTTATATATATGAGAAAATAATTTGTTGGTTTATTTTAAAGAATAATAACATGTAAGGGTGATAAGGCGGTCTTATATGTTCAGTATAAGGAATGAGAGTTAATTTCTCTAACCTATCCACATAATATTTGACCTGCATTTTGATAAAAAATTTTAATTAAATTAATAGAAATTATAACTTTTATAGTCTATCTTAAAATAATAAATGTTCATAATTTTATAATTTTTAACTTCATAAAAATAAAAAAAAATTTGAATTATACTAAAACAAATGAAAAAATATATAAATGAAGGAACTACTTTTTGATAGACCATATGTTTATATAAATATATACCGTTATTACTAGGATTTGTAATTTGTGAGTACGAATAATAAATTGTGTCCATATAGGTATATAATTATAGTGGATTTGTAATTTGTGAGTACGAATAATAAATTGTGTCCATATAAGTATATAATTATAGTTATTTTAGTTTGTTTATTTATTTAATACTAAATTTATTAAAACTGATTATTTAAGGAAATATATTTTGAAAGGAGAAATAAGATTGGTTAGTGGTCTGTACAGTTTTTCTAAATCAATAACGATTAAAATTAAATTTAAATTAATATAGTTTCTCATTAATGGCATTTAATAACATTTAAATTGGTATAGTTACTCATGTTTATGGATGTATTTTGAAGTTTAATAAAGAGACAATACAAAATACACAATAGGAAACCTAAATTTAAATGATTAATACCAATAAAGAAAGCAGATTTACGTTGTGATTTTATTTTTCTTTAAACTCCAAAAAAGTCAATTTATTTGCACATTATTTTCGCAAAAAACATGTGAATATTTTAAATTCATATTTGAACAAATTTCCAAAACATTTTCTTCATTTTCCTCTATAATGAATTATGCTTCTCAAGAGAACATATAAACTACCAATCTATTTACTCCTATCAAACCAGATCAGGATTGTCACATGCTACCCAATTTTTGTTGATTATCGATATAAATTAATTTAATTTACATACAATCATTCCAATATTAAAAAAAGTAAGAAAGTTGAGAAGAAGAAACTGAAGGAGAGAGTTATTTTGAGAGTAATTATACTTGTCTTGTTTTTTTTTTTTTAGCATTGCACCCTTTCTTTCTTATTCTATTTTTTAACTTGTGAGTAAAAATAATAAATTATGTCAATATAAATATATAATTAGTTATTTTTGTTTGTTTACGTATTTAATACTAAATTTATTAAAATTAATTATTGAGAAATTATATTTTGAAAGGAAAAATGAAGTTGGTAAGTGAACAGTTTTACTAAATGAATAACAATTAAAACAAAACTTTAATTAGTATAATTACACATTAATAACATTTAAATTATTATAGTTACTCATAATTAATGTTTATCATTATATTTTGAAGACTAGGTTGAGAAATATAACCAATAAACAAATAATTCAAATTTGAACAATGATACCAATAAAAAAAGTGGACACACTTTATAATTATTCATTGTTTTTACACAGACAAATTAATAAACAATGAAGACGCTCAAAGTTGTAAGAGAAGTTTTGTTTACAGTTTTTATAACTATTTTATATTAATTTTATTACTAAACAGAAGGAATTCAGATTATTCGGGAGGAGAAAATATTTTGAGAGCATAATGTAAATATTTTAAGGTTGACATAAAAATAATTATGGTTAGATTAGGAAAAACTAATATTGTCACCATTATATATTAGTGAGAACAAATACTTACACATGTGTTTATTTTTTTAGTAATAATAAAAATATATATTATTATTATATAATTATATATAAATAATTTTTGTAATTTTTCTTTATTTTTTTTTATTTTACAGATAATCTGATAACTAAAAAATTGTTAAATTTAAAAAATTTAAAGATTAAAAAAAATAAAATAATTATTTCAATTTATTTTTTTATTAAAAAGGTCGTATTAAAATAAAAAAAATAAAATGTGGACATAAAAAAGAAAAATTCTATTTTATAATTGATATTTTAAGTATGAAATCTTATTTTAAAAAATTGTTTATAATTTATGTAAAAAGAGAATATGTTGTGTGAAACTACAAAGTTAAAGAAATTGTGTATAATATTTCTAGTCACACAAAACCAGAATAAATAAACTTTAATATGAATTTTTATTTTGGTTTTAGTTTCGTGAATGTTTGTGAATAAATTTATCAAACAACCATATTCGATGTAAATGTATTTTTTTAATGTTCATATTTATATTTTTTGTGTTTATTTTTTTTAATAAATAATGTTATAATTATTAACACAATTAGATACAACTATAAAAAAAAAATTCTTATTGCACTACAGCGAAAGATGTCACTGAATCAATTATTTATCTTTAAAATTCAAATTTATAAGATTTGTAATTTAGGATTGCTTTTATTTGATAAAAAAAATATGATGTAAAATTATTAATTTTTTTTTTTATAAAATTCATGTTAGGACATTTCTCAATTACTTTGAAGTTTCTCATCATTTACTAATTTTACATATTTAATATTCCAATTAAAGGCATTTTTTTAATAATTTAAAAAGACATAATTACATGAATAGAAATACAATATTAAAAATTATTTATTTAATACACCATAAATAAAATATTAAATGAATACCAAATACATTTAATGTATTAAAAACATTAAATATTTATCATAAAGTCATTTGTTTTGTTCAGTTTATTTTTCTATGCATTTAATGTATTATAAACAATAATTATACGAATATACGTTATGAGGTTAACTATGATTTTTGTTTTCTATGTATGAAATTAGTTTCTATTTCAAACTTTTAACTAATTTAATTTTCTAACTTTTATGAATTCAGTTATTTTAACCATTTGTTAAGTTTATTTAATATTTAAACAAGTTTTATAGTAATATTTTATTTATTTGTATAATTTGAAACATTTGTGTTTTAATATTTGCTAAGAATAAATTGGATTAAAATTTTAAAAAATGACAAATTTTGATTTTTACTAAAATTTGAAAGATTAAATATATATTTATCTACAAAGTTAAATATAAGATGGGATAGAAAGATGTAGTAAACAAGTTTATGATTGTTTTGTTCTCTTTGTCCACTTTGATTGATATATTATTTATCTAACTTTAAATACTTAACTAATAATATGGTTATTGATTTTAATTTTTATATTTTTTAACCTTAATTAAATAAAAAAAAATGTAAAGACGATAACAAATTACAACCTAAAGACTAAAATACTAATTAAGATAATTTGAAGCATGATTTAAGTGTTTTACAGATAACTATATCAGTTTGAGCAATAATAGTAATTTTAATCAATTTCTTTTCTTTTTTTATTTTTAATTTAAGAATGTTGTAAATAGTTATTAAGAAGTGATTAAACAATATAAAACTAATTTGTTAGGTAACACCCACTTATATATTACAAATTTGTTTTATTTCTAGTTGACGTGAGATTTTCAATATACTTATTCTAAGTCGAGCCAATAACAGGTGACACAATAAAACTAACAAGTAATAAATTTTTCGATAGCGAGTAACACAATAAACTGAACAAACAATATATAGAATTGACTCTAATCCATGACTTTTATTACCATGTTCAAAAATGAATTTTGTCTAACCCAGCTTCACAAAATTAATTGACGTGTTAGATAAAATTTGCACTCACTTATATATATCCTCATAATAAAAAAGGAAAATATATGGGTAGAATTGTCAAAACAGGTTACTACCCTGTCCACTCCACCACAAATTGATGAGTTAAACAATATTGACCATTTAATTAAAAGAAATTATAATTTTTTTTACAATTTAACATTATTTTAATATGTAACCAAAATTCAACAAATCCAAACTTTTTTTTCATTTTAAATAATAAATAACTAATTCATCCAAAAAACTAAATCATAAATTTAAATAATTTCAAAAGTAAATCCAACATATTCATCTTAAAGCTTAAAGTTAAAAGAGAAACTCATAAACTCTGCATTATACTTTAGTATCTTAAGAAGAAGAAAAAGTGATTAATGAAAGACAAAGGTACATAGTGAATAAAGTGTCATGGTGTGACCTCTCTCCCTCAAAATAAAAAATAAAAGTTTGTATGTATCTTAGGTTTGACGATTAAAGGTGAGGTGATTATTTTTATTTTTTTATGTTCGAGTTAGTGATCTAATCCGGCTCACCAAAAATTCAACATAGATGAGCTAGGTTCTTAGTAAGTGGGGTCTATTTTTTACTTGCAATATTTTTAATTCAAAACTCATAGACTTTAACTTATTTTATCAGTTTTATATGTGCTGGTACACTTTTCTATGTATTACACCTTTCTATGTAGCCTCTTATACGTGAACTTGAAAAGATTGGAAAAAGAGTTTAATATTGGACATATGTTTCTTTTTGTTCTTTTGGCCTCAAAAGGAAAGATGTGAAATCCATTCCTGCTTAAAAAAATAAATTGAAAAAAACTTTGATATTGAAAAAAATAACTGTTGTCCCTGCTCAATACCGCACAAAAAAAAAAACATTACTAAAAAAACTAAATATGATTAGACAAATAAATAAATGTATATCAATTATATATAAAAAGGATAATCTATTTTAGTATTTTTCATCTATTTGTTTTGTTAACTATACATTAATATGCTTCAATTATTATTTCCTACAAATTTGCTGAAATTTGGCTAAATTATTTTTTAAAGTACTTTACATTAGAAATTGTTATATATATATATATATATATATATATATATATATATATATATATATATATATATATATGAAATGTTTAAATTTAAGTACTTATAATTATAAAGAAGTATATGCTTTACTAATTTTGCTATTTGTCATTATTTGTACAAAACCATGTCTCTCAAAAGTCGACGTGTACTTGATTAATATTTAGGGTATTAATGAAGACATATACTAATTTTTTTATTTTTTATGAATAACATGAATCTGACATTCTCTACTAATTATTATGAACTTTTGTGGAAAAATGTATATTAAAAAAAGAAAGTCGCTTTACTTGTTTTTTTTTTCATTATACTTTATCTTTTAAATTGTCGTAGTTAAATAATGAATGAATAAATTTCACCTTTTTCTTTGTGTTATTACGCTATTCTTTAACAACAAACTCTACAATAATATATTCATAATATATTCGTCTCTGTATATAATTTTAAAAAGGTATCTGAACAACAATTATAAAAAGAACATCATAAATATAAATATTTTTTGTAAATCTTATTATACATATTTATTTATTTATTTTGTAGTTAATTTTTATTAAAAGTATTTAAAAAGAAAAATTAAATGAATGAAACAATTACTTAAAATGTAAATTAATTATTTTAATTGAAATAAGTTGATTATTTATTAAAAGGTAAAATTGAGAATAAAAATATGATACCAAATGAGTATCTCTGAATAGGTATAGATGACATCAATAAGTAAATATGGCTTCATTAAAGTTATCATCTTCATTTATTCATTAACAATTTTTATGTACTTTTACCATTCATCTTTCTTTATTATCATTATTCATCTCCCTTTATTATCACCATTTAGGGAGCAAACTTTCGACTTCTTTCATGTAGAGAACTCAAAATTAAACTTTTATTGTGCTATTTGTAATTGTCACTTTTAACTTCACAAAATATAAAAAATAATTGATTCCAATAATTGTTTTAACTCTGAAATATTATCCAAACATACTTTAGTTCGTAAAACTAAACCAAGCTACGTTAATTACTCCATAAATTTGGAGACGTGAAAAAAGAATATTTGTCACTAAATATTTCTTATAATTTATAAGGGACTAGTTAATTCAATTAGTTTCATTCGTGATCCAATAATTAACAAGAAGTCATTATGCATGATGATTATATGAAAGTGAGTATTTTTTTTAGTCACCCATATTTTGATTTATAAAGTCTAACTAGAAGACTTCTCTATCAATGCCATTTAAAAAAATTCACCAATAATTGAAAATTTTACTCATACCATCCCTCTTATTATAGTGTTCTGATCAAGTGGCATGGAACCTAATGTTATTCTTAGTCATTCTTAGACCAGAGTAATGAAAGAAAAATATGTTCCATAAAATGATTACGATGATTATGAAGGTGTTTAATGTCAGGTTTCCAATAAGGTCAATCAAAATATAATTTTATAATTTTATTATTTTATTCAAATTATTACATGGCTCAAAATAATGTTTGTAATTAATATTCCCCATCACCACAACATATTTTCCAATACGATAACATCATTTTGCATGCATCCTTCACAAGTTTTATCGTGTTTATCTGTGTGTAACTTCTCTTGTGTTGCTTCTACAATTCAAACAACGAAGTTTCTGATAAATTATCCTCAAGATTTACACCACTTATTCTTAACTCCACATCTCGCAACAGTCCTTAAAAAAAAGAAAAAGAAAAGAGAATTGAGAAGATATTATCTCTCTCCTCTCTGTTCGGGTGTTAACCCTCTTCCCTTTCCGCAGGAGGGACAACTCTTGAGCCCAAATCCTTGGCAATCAAAACATCTGCAGATTTAGACTGAGAAGATGAATGTAATGAATACATAAACCAGAAAAAGAAAAAGTGAAATGAACCCTAACTTACTTCCATCGTTCAAACATATTTCCGTTCTTTTTGTTCTTCCCAGTGCCCTGCCATTGCCAAATTAGCTATGAGATCCATCTATCCACTATTCAATCCAATTCACAACAAAACGCACCTTACATCCCGGACATTCCACAGCCCCCTTCCCTCCGCAGCTTTTACAGCTTTTCTGTAACTGCACAACAACACCAAATCAAATCATATCATAATTCCATTCACTCGAATTACTTTCGTTTCACTGAGGTAAAATAATTAAGAGACTCACCCAGTTAAGTGATTTAGAAGCAGAAACAACCGCACTTGTTCGTCTTTCGGCTATGATTCGATGAGGCACCGGTGGAGGCGCCACCACCTTCCTGAAAATACCAACGCCCTGCCACAGCACCACCACCGTCTCCATTTCTCTCTCCCAACTCAACGCACCTCGATGATATTATAACAATATCTCTCTATCTGTACTTATACATGTGTACCATATCTATCCACCTCCCATTCCATTACTTATCATTAATCCTTATATACGCTAAATCCAATTTCCTTATCGACCAATCACTTCCTAACATACAAAAATATAAAACATATTCCCATCACGATAATTATTGTATCATTATTATTCATATTTTTATTTCTTAAAATAACACTTCTATATAGCATTACCTCCACAGTGTAATAAGAATATTGTTTTTTAATTCAAATCAAATCACCAAATTAAATATATATTTTGTCAGTTCTATTTCCATTTCGATATAACTTAGAAGTGTTAACATGAGTTAATTCTACGCGTTAACTTAACTTTTGATGTGTGCTTAGTTAGAAAAACATTTACTTTTTATTTTTTTAAATGTTTGTTAAAGTAACCCTTGCTCCCTTGATTGATTGAGTGGTGAAATTGGATTAGCAACCCTTGCTAATAGCTTTTACACACCATTAGTTGAATTATCACATTCAAATGTCAAAGGATAAGAAAATTAATCATGAAATGGCATCAATCAGAATCAAATACAGAATAAAAAAGGGAGAAAATATTTGAACAGCTTTATTCTTGAATTTTATTGTGTACATCAAAGAAAAGAAGTTACACTAATTTGTATGATGAAAATGATCTACAAGGAGAATGGGTTTAGCAAACACAGATAAAGATAAGCATACTGTTTCTCAAGAATACTTTAATCTTCAAAAATATAATTAGATTTTAATGGATCAGGAATTCTAAAAAAACTATAGTTGACACGTGCCATGTATAAGACATTTCTTTTTGCAGCTCCACAATTTCTTCCTACACACTATCGTACATTTTGAAATTTCATTTTTTACTATTTCGAGGATACATGGTTGTGTTTTTATTTTTTAATCTTCAACTTTAGAAAAAATGGGATAGAGTGAGAAGAAGAGGAGAGACAAAGAATGGGAGAGAGCTGAGAGGGGTGAACATGGAAAAAGAAGATTGGAACAAGATAGGATTAAAATGGTCATGTGACCTGTGGAGGTGCAGGAAGCAATTATGAAGGTGAAGGAAGAAATGTATATTTGTATTATTTATTATTATTGTAATTATTTAGGATTATTTGGGATAATCTACAGGGATGGTAGCAGAAGAGTATTTAAAGTTGAAAGGAGAAAGATGATTTGGGATTGGGAATGAGTGTGAGAATGAGAATTGGGATTGGGATTGGGATTGGAATAGATAGAGAATAGAAGAGTCTAGATGGCGAAATCGGGATCAACCGCTGTCTCTGCCTCTGCAAAGGTTTACCCCTCCAACGATCCCGACCCAGACTCTTACGCCCTCGAGAAGTTCAGACTCTACGAAACCAGAGCGGTAATTACCCATTCACTTGTCACTCAATAATGTTTTACACAACCGATTAAATTAACCGATTTTGAAATTGCAATCGCAATCGCAGAGGTTCTACCTGATCGGCAGTGATCGTAACAAGAGGTTCTTCCGAGTGTTGAAAATCGATCGATCAGAGCGGTCCGATCTGAATATCAGCCAAGACCCCGTCCTGTATTCGCCCCAGGAGATCAAGAGCTTGCTTCAGCGGATTGCTGAGGGTAACAGAGCCACTGGCGGCCTCACTTTCGTCGCTAAGGTTTTCGGAATTGCTGGTTAGTACCTCTCTCTCTCTCTCTCTCTCTCTGATCATGTGTATATACATGTGTGCTATATATATATATCACAACCAATTCCTTTATCATTTTCAGGCTGCATCAAGTTTCTCGAGTCTTACTACTTGATTCTCGTTACTAAACGTAGACAAATTGGTGCTATATGTGGCCATGCAATCTATAGCATCAAGGAGAGCCAATTGATAACCATTCCACATGTTTCAATCCAATCAGATTTAGCTCACTCTAAGACTGAGCTCAGGTAGATAACCCTTCCAAAACGTTTACTAAATCTAATAACATCAGTTTCTTACCATCACCTCTTCTCACTGCAGGTACAAAAAGCTTTTGTCTAGTGTCGATTTGACCAAGGATTTTTTCTTTAGTTACACTTACCCTATAATGCAAAGTTTGCAAAAGAACGTTTCTCCTAGCGAAGACGGAGGGATGTCGTATGATAATATATTTGTTTGGAATGCATATTTGACACAAGCAATCAGGTCAAGATGCAATAACACTATTTGGACCATAGCTTTAGTTCATGGTCATTTTAGGCAGGTACGTTGCTTCTTTTCTGCCGTCCGTCATTCATAATAATTCGTTGCTTGTTAAATGGAAGCCTACTTGCTCTTCTTTGAAACATGCATTTTCATTAAAGGTCCATGGTAAAATTACAATAATTTATAGTATTCCTGCTAGTAGAGCAAGATGAAAAATGTCTTAACTTCACTATTATTGGAACTCGGGATAGAATAACAAGTGGTTAGCTTTAATACTCACAACAAAAGGTAGAAACACCCCAAACTTAGAACTTTGCTTGTCTCCTCAAACAAGAGAAAAGAAAAAGAAAATAAATACATTTATGATTTTAAAAATATAAAAAGAGATATATCACCTCAGCAAGATAATATTTTAGAAGTATTGGCCCCAAATTTCTTTCTATAGAAATTAATAATTATGGCTAATTACTCGTAGAAATAAACACCACTTATAATTTGTTTTCCTCAATTAAAATGCATCAGATGAGTGTTCTACTCAAGTTAGCATTGAAAATGTGCAAAACAAATTTGCCCTTTATAGAGATCGTCATAAAGGTTTTGGAGGCATGAAAACTGGACCCCTTTGTATCTAGGAGGCAAAAGAAATAACGGGCTAGTACAAATTTGTGGGTTTCGAAAATCTAGAAGCCCTCAATAATTGGAGGCCTTATGCAAAGGCTCTACTTGCATGGATTGTTCTACGCGCATGCTCTTCATCTGTCATGAAAACATAATAAAAAATTCGTGGAAGGATCACTAAGGTCTTTCTTGACTTTTAATAAGGCCTTACTAACAAATAACATGGTTTTACACCACTTGGGAAACAAGAGAGCATTTGTGTTCTTACTTCATACACACACACACACACACATATATATATATATATATATATATTTCAAACTCCTAACTAGTTTTATTTTCTTTCAAATTATTTTGATAATATATATATATATATATATATATATATATATATATATATATATATAACTAGGTAGGTTATTGGTTGAGATACCCAATATTTTTCCCCTTTTTGGTGGGTCTGATAAACACTCATCCCAAACTTAGAACTCTTATTATTTGAACTCGCACATGCTCTCCTACTCTCTAAGGTGTGGAAAACATTTGTTTTTCATTAGGCTCAAAGGTTCCAAAACAAAATTTTTCTGTTTGGTTCAATTGGGTAACAAAGGATAATGATAAATGTCGCACAAAATATGTAATCATGAAATTAAAGAGATTGAAGAAAATAAATTTGTATGAAAAACAATGCAAAAACTTATAATTTTGAATTTCAAATCACTATCTCACTTGATTAGGCTGTAAGTTCTAAATTTCTGAAATATCAAGTTATGTCTCATATTAGCTTTGAGTAAATGTATCCACAATTCTAAAATTTCTCATGCTCACATAACTTGGAACTTTTTATAATTTAGAAAAAAGATTAAAATAAAAAGGAATTAAGAACCTGTGCAACTCCATTACCTCTCTAGCCAGTTGCTAATTGGTCCACAAATCCAATTGACCATGCAAAGTAAAACATTAGTACTGTATTTCTGGACCCTGTATTTTTTTTTTTTAACTTAACGCAGTAATGACTGCCAAGTACTGGGATAAACAGTAAGGGCTGAAAACAGTATATTTTATTGATTGATGAGACAGGCACCTTGTTGGTGGTAATGGGAAGAAATGAGACTTGTCATAAAACTTGTTATCCAAAGATGTTTTGTTGCTTTAAAACTTACTTTTAAACTAATTCACCGTAATATATTTTTAAGTAATAATGGTTTTCAAAATCATTTTGAAGTCGTTTCTTATGTATAGTTCTCAATTAGTAAAATACAAAGAAAGTAACCAAGAGGCCCTTGACTTTCTAGACTATGTTTGTCATTCAATTCATAACAAGTTTATATTCATTCTATATTCATTCTGTTGTTTTCTTGTAAATCCATTTTGTATCCACTTTCATACAAATATAAGAGTGATTTTAATTTTAGACTCAAATATAAATTCCATGAAAGATAAAATAAAGTAAGTACTACTATTATAATATATGTTTCAAGAAGAGCAAAGCAAAAAGGAAAGGGAAATCATCAATAATGCAGCAACTGTTGGGAAATTTGGTTCATTGACTTCATACAATCATGACTTTTGATTGAAATGATCTTCTATGGCTTATAAGAGCTATTTGAGTGTTTCATTTCAATAATTTGTTCCATGTTCGAAATATAATCAGTCCACATGATTATTTAGTTTCTGCATATTCAGATCTGGATTTAATACATACAATTATGCTTAAGGATGACAACAAAGTGGATGCGGGTTTGACTATACTCATTCCTGTCGTGTAAGAATCTTGTGTCTCATCCCTGTCCTTATTGAGTAACGGGTATACGCATATCTACGTTCATATATGCTCTTGTAGTATCTCAAATATTTATTACAAAAAAGAAAAGTCACATCAAAGGAACCATGATATGTCAAGGATTTAATGTTAGTGGGACACAATTTCTTTTCTTCAATGTCCAATGTCAAGGGAGAAATGATAATTGCATAAATCTTAAAATAGAGTACCAAATAACAATTGCAAATGAAGTAATTATAGAAAAGAGTAAAAAAAAACACAATTGAAACTTCAGGGAAATTACAACATCTATTTTTTTCAAATGTTGAGTGAACCATTGAGAAAGAAGGGAATGAAAAATTGTGAAGCAAAATAAGAGTTCTTCAAATGAAACAAAACTAAGAACTAGAGAGAAAAGATACAAGTATTTGAGGTTACCTAATAAACTAAGAGATTACACTATTGAACACTCGAAATTGAGATTCAAACATTTTCACTTCATAATAAAAAACCAACAAATAAAAAATTAAGTGTGTCCTAGAAACGATTTAATTGGATGAAATTGAGGTTTATATTTCCTAAAATGTAATATATCGTTTGTTTGAAACCACACAAAGGAAAACAGTTGTAACTTGAGGTTGTGATAGAGGGAAATTACCTTTGGGATCTAGTGAACTTAGTGGACATTGAACGAGTTGAACAATTGAGAGAGAAAATGAAAGATTTTGTAGCAAAAGAATAGTTCTTAAAATGAAACAAAACAAAGGACCAAAAAGAACAATGAAAATAAGATTTTTATGTTACCCAATAAACTAAGTGTGGTTTAGTAATATAAAATGGGTATGGAGATTGGGACATGACAAATATGCACTTCCAGTTCCAAGTCCCTATAATTGATTTAAAAATCATATATTACCTATATCCATACTTGTGTCAGGTTCAGTATGAGGATTCTCGTCAAAATTGGGCAGGTTCGAACAATATCTATGGGTGTGGTTTATTTGCCATCCTTAGTTATCCCCCATCGCCTTTACTCACTTTTATTACGTTATTTTGCTGTCTTGTCAATTAGTTTAACTATTCACAACAATTGTTATTGTATAATTTGATTTGTGGTTTTAAAAAATTGCAGAGTCGTCTATCAATTTTTGGAAGAGACTTCAGTGTTTCTCTGATTTCTAGACGATCGAGACATTTTGCAGGGACACGGTAAGCTCTTATTTTTATATTTTATTCATGTTTTTCTTGTTTCATAGTTGATTCAAATGTCATGAATCACTATGATAATTTAAATTAGACAATTGTTTTCTGTGATTTTGTGATTATATTTTAATTTCATCCTTAGAAGTGTTTTGTTAAATTTCTAGCTATATATGATTTTTTTCAAATTATATATTAATGTAATATTATTCTTCTCTTTCTCTGTGATGATTAATGGTAGAACTATACAGTACATTGTAAAATTTCCCAACTAGTCAACTTTTTTCAAAAGCAATTTTCTTTGAAGATTATTTTATAGTTATAGAAATAAAGCACAAATCCTTTATTATAAGCAAAAATTGGATTATATATGTTTTGTAAGGGACATTTTTATTCCAATTTCATATCTTTGTTTTTAGAGGATGTCAAATCTCTTCTATTTATTTATTTTCCTGTTTTCGTTTTCTTAATATAAATAAAACACTTGTGTTGTCTCATAAGCACGTTTCAACTTAATGTCTCTCTCTTTCCTATAGTTTAACAGTTTGAATGGCCAATCAACTACAAAGCAACAGTAGTTGATTGGATGGATGATGGTTGCAGTTCCTTCCACAATGAGAAAATACTCATTAGAGAGCATGCTAGACCATTCTATAAATTGCTTTTGGTATAATTTTAAACGAGGAAGAATATTCTAAATTTCTATTGTTTCAAGATTGTATGGACATGACTATCCTTATAAGTCTTAGTTTTATCCTACATTTGAAATATAGTTTTTTATGCGCGGCCTAAGTCCTATGTTAAGTAATATGGGATGCTCTGTTCGTTTCCTTAATAGCTAGCTTTTGAGGGTGGATTTCCCAAGTGCTTGGATATATAAATTGGTACCAAAGTTGGTTGTCAATGTATTTGAAAGGGCTATCTATGGAGGGTTTTGACCGGTTAAGGGTTCTGACAATGGAGAGTCGGGTGAATTATCACTAAGTGAAATGTGGTAGAGTAAGAGCCGGTTTGGATTCTTTGCTCTAGTTTCTCACCATGCGTGTCCCTCTCCCATTTAACTGTTCTGCATTTTTAATTATTCTGAGATACCTGTGTTTGAGTTTGCCAACTCAGTCATGTCTCCGAAGTTTGAATTCATGCATGCTTTATTTTTCTTCTCATTCCACATTGATGATACACATTATACAACTGTTTTCTTCTCTCATGTCCTTTCCATTACCTAGATCTGATGATCATAACTCTGTGCTTTAAAGGAACATTTTAACGTCTTTATTTGTCCTGTGGTTACGTTGATTAGGTGTAGAAATGAAATGAAATGAATTCATTTGTCTAAAAAATGATCTCAACATCTTCCCTGTGGGGTAAATGTGCTTTGAAAATGATTAGGGAACTATTATTCTCCTTTTTGTACACCTAGGTTTCATTCTTAGTTTTGATATTTTTTTTTTTGGGTAGCCTGTTGTTTTCAACTTGTTCACCTAACTTCTCAATGGTCTGCATTTGCAAAAGAGGTGTAGCTTTACACATTCTAAGTAAAGAATTTAAGATCATGATCTGTCATTATGCATTCAGTCTTAAATTTGTTAGGTAGATTTGGGAGCATTTTATTGTGGTTCTTGCCTAACTCGGCTTATCATTCCTCTATTTTTCAAGTTCTCTTTTTTGAGCTTGGTGAAATATGGTTTTTCAATTGTTTAAGCTGTGATGTTATGATAATAGTCGAATGTATGTTGTATATTTGACTGATTACAGGCTTTGCATCGTTTGGTGCCATTTGATGGAATTTAGTACCATATTTGTCTTATGTAATGAGTTTTGTTGCACTGGATTGTTTTTCCTAGACTTATCTATCATTATTGTTTTTGCAAGGGAAACTTCTACTCTTCTAAATAATTTTCCCTAGAACTATGGTTTTTAACCCTATTTTAATTTCTAACACTTGTTTTATTCCATAGGATTATTTATTTTAGTTTTTACAGTGGTTCCTGAGCCAAAGTTTTATTTTGTGGTTTTTTAGTTAGGGCAGAGTTCATAGTACACGATTGGTTGAACATTTGCTGATGCTGGTTCTCTACATTTTTAGGAGTTTGTGTTGGTTTGATTGGAATTTATATGAATTAAACATGGAAATATTCTTTGATATCATGAATTATCTGTATTTCGAGTTGATGTTTGGTTTTACATTGTGTCTATCTTGCTATAACAGTAATGGTTAAATTAATTTTCTTTGTAATCAAAATTTTCTGCAGTTACTTGAAAAGGGGTGTGAATGATCGGGGGAGGGTTGCTAATGATGTTGAGACAGAGCAGATTGTCCTTGATGAAGAAGCTGGCTCTTGCAAGGGGAAAATGAGTTCAGTTGTGCAAATGCGGGGATCAATACCACTTTTTTGGTCACAAGAAGCATCAAGATTTAGCCCTAAGCCTGACATAATTTGTACGAAATAGTTGAGATTAATATTTATCCTGTTCATTGTTCAATTTTTTGCTGTTATAAACTATAATGCTGGAAGTTCTCTCTTTTTTTTTTTTTTTTTTTTTTTTTTGTGTTCAGGGGCAGAGGTATGATCCGACATACGAAGCAACTAAATTGCATTTTGAAGACCTTGCTAAGAGATATGGCAATCCAATTATTGTTCTGAATCTGATTAAGGTAATTCCTCAAATAAAAATAGTTAGTTAGTGCTGAAAAAGTTAGTAAATATCTATGTACTTGTTAATTGATTCCATTTTTCTTTTAGAAAGGGACCTGACTTCTATTTGCATCCTGGTTCTTGTAGTGAAAATTGATTTCTATCTATGTCCCATGCTTCTACCAAATGACTTCCCATTTGAAATTTGAATTTCAATCGAGCAAGTTCTTTTCATTCATCTATCAAATCATAAGTGCAAATTGCAAATGAATAAAGATGTAAAAGAAACGCCTAACAAACTGCCAACAGTGCCAAGCATGCTAGAAATTTTTTCCCTACTGTCTTTAGCTGTGAATCGTCTCCGAATATGGTTCTTTGTTACATGTGTTTGCATTAGTGAATTGCTTTTTTTGTAAAATAGAAAATATTTTATAGTTTCTTGTAGCTCATTTAAATGATGAAATGCAGACAGTTGAGAAAAGGCCTCGAGAAATGATGCTGAGGCGTGAATTTGCAAGTGCTGTTGGTTATCTTAACCAAATTCTACCGGTAGAGAACCATCTTAGATTTATTCACTGGGACTTTCACAAATTTGCAAAGAGGTAAGCCTACTGTGCTTTATCTCTTAGTCTCACTGTAGTGGTCTTTTACTTTTCCTGCATTTCAAACTTGTATGTGACTATTCTATATTCTTCTGTGCCGTTTTCAAAGCAAGTCTGCCAATGTTTTGGCAGTTTTAGGTGCTGTAGCAAGTGAAGCACTTGATTTAACTGGCTTTTACTACAGTGGTAAACCCAATATAATAAAGAGGGTCAACAAGAGTAATCGAACTAGCACAGGGAGGTATGATCTATCATTGAAATTGTTACATTCAATAGTGTTTTTCATGTTTTTTTACATATTCTTTTTCGAATTGTAACTCTTAACATGGAATTACATTTTTTTCTATCCAGTATTGTTTAACCAAGACCTTTTGTTTTCCATAAAATAGCAAAGATACGAAAAAAAATGCAGGTCCTGTTACCTTTTCCATCTCATAATTCTGCTATGAGGTTTGACCACCTGCTGCTCTAGAGCCCTCACTGTTAATATATGCTCTTTCCAGAATTAAGAGACATAGAACTAGAAGTCTCCATGAAAATCATGAAATTATTGAATAAATTCATCCTTTCTTGTTTTGATCTTACAGTTCTTAAGGTTTTGATCTTATGCTTTAGCTTTCCTATGTTATCTATTTTTGGACTCTGAACAGGAAGTTTGTTTCCGGTTATGTCTTTTCATTTTTGTCTGTTTTGCTTCAGTTTTGGATTATTGAGAAATGGACTTAATCTGTAATGAATGATGTTGATTTCTGATAACAATGAAAAGCTAGGCCTTCGTAGTAATGCCATCCAAGAAATAATAGCATTATACCAGTAGTCATATATCTATTTTATCTCTCCTCTAAGGGCCTTTAAGCCTGGGAGCAATACAGCATGAAGTGTGGCCTAGGACCAAATAACAAACGGAACCGTAGAACTAACAGTGCAAACCTATTACTAAGCATAGTAATCTTTGGCTGGGTTTGTCTATGTACTGGGCTGACAGCCCAACAGAATGCTATTGCAGTTTTAGTTTATCGTAATTGTAAAATGGCAACATGTTGCTTTAGAGAATGGAAGTTTTATTTATGTTTTCAACTAATTCTTTATTTTGTTAGGGATTCTTCACTGCGAGATCTGAGAGCTAGTTCTGGTGATATTGTGAGAATTGGGAACAGTAATGAAATGATAAATTCTGTGGTTAACCGAGACAAAGAGACTGACACTAACCATCAGAATAAAAAAGATAATTTAAGTGATGACGCACCACATTTTCAGAGTGGAGTTCTTCGTACCAATTGCATTGACTGCTTGGACCGTACAAATGTTGCCCAATATGCATATGGTCTTCAAGCTTTAGGACGCCAGCTCCATGCAATGGGTTTGACTGATGTGCCAAAAGTGGATCCTGATAGTAGTATCGCTGCAGCTCTAATGGATATGTATCAAAGCATGGGGGATGCTCTTGCCCAGCAGTATGGTGGTTCAGCAGCTCACAATACTGTATGACATTTTATGGGATTCCAAATTTATGAAATCTCCTTGACAAATATCTAATCTCCGTCTTCTTCTGCTGTTTGCTATAATACATGTGTATATATTTTGGACAATGACAGGTGTTTCCGGAGAGGCAAGGAAAGTGGAAAGCAACAACACAATCAAGAGAGTTTTTGAAGTCCATAAAACGATATTATAGCAATGCTTACACAGATGGTGAAAAACAAGATGCAATAAACTTGTATTATTCCTCTGTCCCTTGGTTAATCTAGTGTTGAATAAATAATTAATATTTTAAATATTTAAGATATTGTTCTTTTTCCAGATTTTTAGGTTACTTCCAACCACATGAAGGGAAACCTGCTCTCTGGGAGCTGGATTCAGATTATTATCTCCATGTATCTGGGGTTGGGGATGATCTAATTCCTGAGAAGTGGTGAGACATCCTAGTTAAAATGTCTGATATTAAAATCCATTAGTGATATGCACATGCTTCTACGATATTTAGAATTGATTTTCTCATTTATTGTTTATTTTCCGTATCAGTTATAATTTTCTTCCTGAGTTTTTCAGTTCTGAACCGAATCCTAAGTCTTCTGAAAGTGGTGGAATAGTATTCACCCCAATACCAGCTTGCAGAGAAGACTTCTTACGGATAAAGTTGACATCGTTTGACAAGTTAATTGAGAAGACCTGTAGTACAATTAAAAATGTAAGACTATGCTCTGAACCTGATCAGAGACCAGGTGGGAGTTCTGGAAACAGTGGAGTGGCACCTGATGCAGCGTAATTTCTCTTATTCTTAGTTGCTGTTTAATGATTTTATTTTGTCGTTTATTGTACTTTTTATAGACTGCTGCCCTTTCTCGTGATTTTCTGACATGCATATGTAAATATTGGAAATTTCTTGCCATTCCACTTAAAGACTAGTTCCTGTAGCTTTGGTTCTTATTGTATGACAACAGTAGCTGATTTTGTCTCTCCCTGCTTCTTAGTACTTACTTGACCGAGTTTTATCATTTCTGTTATCATTTCAAAAATAATTTGTTAGGACTGGAAATGTGGACTTACATTTTGAAAGTAGGCCCAGGATTTGGTGAGTGTATGAGAGGAGAAACAAGAGTGTGAATAAAAATGCTGAGGTGGCAAAGGGTGTAACAAAATTAGTTAAGGAGTGAGAAGTAGTGGGAATATAGGGGGAGGAGAATGAGGAGGGAGGATACGAAAAGATATTGTGGAATTCTGTTGTGGCTTGGAGGTGCTAACTTGTCTAGAGGATGCGGCAGTAGGAATCACCATCCTGCTGTATTTTCTGTTTCATTTTGGAAATAATCCATATATTCTCTCATTTTCCCTGTTTATTCTTCTACTTTTTGAATCTCTGACATAATTGGTCTGCATGCCATAATGTCCTGTGCTTTTTAGCTTCTTCTGTCTCTTCAACTAATTTTCTATCAATGCTCAGGAATCTAATTGATATAGTTTTGTTTGATTGCTTTATGAATGCCTATTACATTTAGTGATTATGAATGAATAATTCACCGCATGTTCAGTTCAGATTCTAACTAACACATGCAGCAAAAAGTTGGATTCCTTTTAATCAACTCCCTCTGTCAAACAACATCAAATAGAAGCAAGCCATTAATCCGCTTGATAATTTTGGTAGATTAATTAGAAGACAATCTCCGTTCAAAGTAAGATTAGAATCACCATTTCTAGATGAATGTATATTCTGTTTAAACTTAGTTGCCATGTCAGCCACTCCTTCCACCCTTACCAAGTACATCATCATTTTGAATGGAAATAGTGGGTAGAATTTATGACTAGTGTGAGGTACGAAAGCTATTCTGTGATCTAAGTAACTTTAGGTAATTTTGTCGAGATAATGATTGTTTGTTGATCCCCAGTGAGATACAACTCAAAAGCCCAAATTGGCTTTTTGGCCAGAGAAAGTACGAAGAGGGTTCCTCTGCTGCAAAAGTAGCTTCTCATGAAACTGACGTTGAAGGATCTCATGCTAATGGATTTTGTGACTTGAATTGGCTTTCTTCTGGCAGTGATATAAATGAAGAGGATGTTTTCCAAAGGTATGTATCTTAAAAGTTCATTATCCTTGTGTGACTTCACTGCACCTTCCCTGTATTCAAAACTACCTGAAATCCCATTCTTCATTGGTTGGGAATCCAGTGTTGTCTCTTCGGGCATATTAACACTGTAGACAGTCCCACTTTCTTTGTTCTCACTTGATGCCTTTATTTTGTAAAGTTTACAGATGATGCTCTTTTTATACTTTTAATCTGGTAGGTACCTTGCAATGACTTCAGCAAATGAGGCGAATGGGTGGTATGGAGGTAGTCTCCTCGGCGATCAAGATGAAAGTAGTGAGATATATAAACATTATGCCGAGCTATGTCAGGTATGTACTTTAACCGTGAGAAATATAAACATGCCCAAACAACTAGTACTTTGTATCTGGACTTATGGTATGAAACACTTACCATTGCTTGCTTCAAACAAAGCACTGTAATAGAGGTACAAATCTCTCCTTTAGTTAAGTACATGCTGGGTTGATTGGCATGTTATATTTTTAATAAGAAATGATAAAGAAATAAATATGAAATGAAGCAGATAGTAGCATCTCTATTAGGATGTGGTATGCATGTTCGCTGCCAAAATGTAGTTTTTAGCCCCTTATTTATCCTTGGCATGCATGCAGGGACCTGCCTTGGAACTTTTCCAAAATGACTCTGAGAGGGAGCAACACTACGCAGATGCTTTAAGCACGAGTTCATATGAAATTGTTAATGATACTAGCGTTGCGGCAGAAATGGAAGCAGCTCTACAGGAGTATGACCAAGTTGGTGCTGACCTTGGGATCATTCCCAGATCTTGTAAATTCTTTGCTGGTGATCCGAGTTGGCTTACAAGATGGTTAACTGGGGAAGAAAAACTACAAAGTATATGATGGCTTATTGACATCTATAATTTGAACTTTTGTTTCTGTACTATTTTTATCTCGTAGTTCTTTATTTATACAAAAGACGTTGTCAGTTTTCTTATCATTGGTCTGGCCTTACATATATATATATATATATATATATATATATGGATATAATTTGTTCATATCTTTTCTCTATAGATTGCCTTGGTTAGTCCATACTCAAACTGCGGTTTTTAGTTCCGAGACTTTTGCTTTATTTAGGTTTTAGTTCTTACAATTTTATTCTAATTGTTTTGATCCTTATAATATATACACATGGATTCTAATGAATTTTCTTTGAAGTGCTAATGTTTTGCATTTTTAAACGTTTTGGATATTTAGGGATGAATGGAACTATGAAGGATGAGATGTTCTATGTTTTCCCTTAATTAAGTGGATACAAATAGAGTATTATTTTTTTGTAACGGATAGATAGGAAATAATGTAACTAAATAGGACAAAACAGCAGAAAAGAAAGGAAAAAAACAAATAAATAGGAAGCATGACATAGGACAATCCAGAATTGGCAAAATTAATATAACAAACTTGCGGTGCTTCTTCTACTATGGCAAAATAAATAACATTCCATATTATTCTAGATTATATAGTTATTTTATCAGACTATTTTGTCGATTTTTAATAATTTCAGCAAACTCTAGCATAGACATAAGAAAAGCCGCATATTGAATGCAATGGAAATGCCCTTTTTTCGTTGTAAAGTTAAAAAGTCCATTATTTTTCAATGATTTTCTTGGAATAACATAAATGGTCTCCAAAACCACAATGCAGGTCCTTCACCATAAATACTTACCTTTCTCTAACAAAACAATGAAGCCACCGGAACCACCCACCACGAAACCACCAACAAAGCCCCAATAAGCCACCCCCAACAAACCCCTCGCGAGAACAAACACAAACGCCTGCCACACAACCGCCAACGCACGGAGATAGAGGGCCTCAAATCGGTGACAAACGCCGCAGCAACAACAACAACGAATATGCGCAACAACACCACCTGAAATGCGAACCAACACCAATGGAAACAAACTCAAGAGAAATTGAAGAATAGTAGGGAGCCCAAAAGATTAATCATAGTGTCGGAGTGCGAAAGATAAACATCCACAGAAAGCTCAACTAAGAAGAAAAAGAGGGGGAGAAGGAGAAGGAGAAAATCAAAATGAAACAAAACGGGGAACGAAATCCTTTTACAAATAAGAACAAAAGAGAAAGAACGTGCGAATAGTTGAAAGTGAGAGAAAAGAGAATCGAATCGAATAGATTGATGCGCGTGAGTGTTAGAGTGAGAGGTTACCATGGACATTGTAGTGTTGAGAGTGAGTGGCAGGGGAAGGCGAAGGGGAATGCCAGTGCCTGGAATTCCCTTCTTCGCATGCGCTCCAACCATGGATTGCTTGCTCCAAAGGGTCCTTCGATGTTTTGCTTCTTTTCTCAACTCTGGTCATTCTCCTGATTAGTTCACTTTCGCGATCACTCTGTCCGCCTATGCAAAGCTACACAATGTTGAGTTGGGGAGGGCAGTTCACTGTTGCATAATTAAAAGGGGTCTTCAATCTGCATCCTTCTGTCATGGCGCACTTATCCATCTTTAAGCCAAATCCCATTCTCTCACTTTTGCTCGCACCCCATTTGACGCCGCTCCCTCCCCTCATCTCCACCCTGTTTCTTGGACTTCTTTAATCTCTGGTTATGTTCAAGCCGGCTTGCCTCAGCAGGCACTCCACATATTTGAGAAAATGCGCACCACTGCTTCTCCCGCTTCTTTTCCAATTCCAGACCCTGTGGCACTTGTCACCGTCTTAAACACTTACACCTCTTTAGAAAAGCTGGATATCTGGAAAACTATTATCTGGTTCCTTATTCACTTTCTTCTTACACTTTGGTCTCATTTTTAGTTTTGGATTTTTTTTTTCGGTAGCCCATTCTTTACAACTTTTACACCTCGGTTTAAGTAGTCTGCACTTTTCCAAATGTGTAACTTTACGCTTTCTAAGCAAAGAATTTAAGCTCATGATCTGTCCTTATGCATTGAGTTAAGTCTTAAAAATGTCAGCTGATCATTCTTCTATTTTTTAAGGTCTCTTTTTTGTTTTGCATGGTGAAATATGGTTCAGCAATTGTTTAGCCTGTTGTGTTATGATAATAGTCATATGTATATTTGACTATTTATAGGCTTTGGATTGTTTGGTGTAATTTCATGGAATGATTAGTGCCATATTTGTTTGTAGGTGACTCATGCAAAGATCTCTTACATATCTAGTTTTGTGGCATTTGATTGTTTTTCCTCGAGCTTATCATTATTGTTATTGGAAGGGACATTCTACTCTATAATAGTTTTCCTTGTAAGTATAATAATTTTAATTGCTCATGCGTGTTCTATTTTGTTTGATATTTGATTTTAGCATTTACAATGGTTCCTGAACCAAAGTTTTTGATTTTGTGGCATATCGTTTCGAGCAGAGAGGCCATTATACACGATTGGTTGAAAATTTACTGATGTTTGTTGTCTTCATTTTTAGGAGATTTGTGTTGGTTTGATTGGAATATATACCATGGATTAAACACGGCAGTATTCTTTGACATCATTAATTATCAGTATTTTGAAAACCCATTTGGTTTAAGTGCTCGTAGTACTATAACACTACTCCTAATTCTGCTACTACTATACTACCAATACCCCTAGTGCTGGTACTACTATACTACTACTACTGGTCCTAGTGCTTCTGATACTACTACATTTTTATTTTACAATAGCAAAAGTTCTAGATTTTATTTAAGGGAAGCTCTATATATATTTTCAATTTATTCTTTATTTTCACAGGGATACTTTACTAAGAGATGCTAGGGCTAGTTCTGGAATGTGAGAGGATTGGGAACAGTAATGAAGTGCTAAGTTGTGATTAATGAAGACACAGGCTGGAATGAACCATCAGAATTCCAAATGTGGGATAGACCTGAAGGTGTGGTGCAAAAAATGAATGTTTGGAGTCTAGTATTTTTAATAAATTAAAACTTTGTTTAACTTTTTGGATAATACAAAATTTAATGTTGCATGAATAGTGCGATTAAAGTGAAAATACATAAAAAAAAAATTTATCTTTCTCTTCAAGTAAATAATTAGAGTGAAAAGTTGAAAATGTGTTTATTAAAAATTTCAACTAAAACAGTTTATAGTTTTAAATTAGTGATGACAATATATTTTTTAATATTTATTCTTCTAAGAAAACTCTACAAGATATTGAGCATAACATTTATATAGTAATACACGGGGGAAGAATTAAGCATAAAATAATAGTTGATGGGTAAATGACAAGGCATTGGGAGTTTGAAGAGGTGTGAACCACAGAAAATGGAAGAGTGAAGGAAGGCCACACGGAGGTGAGAGATAAGTATATTTATATAAAATAATTGTGACAAGGCGAAAGGAATTGCAGGCTGAAATGAGAATGAGGGTTTTGCAGTTGTGTTCTTCCATGGCTTCCACGTGGACATGCAGAGCTCCTCTGCAGGTTGAACTGGGCAAGTTCTGGATTTTGAGAAAAAGGAGTAATTTGCAAGTGCAGTGCTCCGGCAGACCCCCGAGAGCCCCTCCTGGAGTTGACACAAGAATCCACTGGGACAACGAGGATGAAGGGTGGATTGGTGGCGGAGACAGAGAAAAAGACACCAAATCCAGCAACATGTTCGCCGACGGTGATGACTTGGCAGATTTGCTCCTCACTTCTTCTTTAGGCTCTCATTACGAGTGAGACACTATCTTTCTCTCTCTCTCTCTCTCTCTTTTTCTTTAAAAATACAAAAGTTAATTTTTGCTTTATCATTCACCAGATTCTTAGGAGTATCACCCGATGCGGATTTAGAAGAAATAAAAGTTGCTTATAGAAAACTATCGAAGGAGTATCATCCCGACACAACTTCCCTCCCACTGAAAAGTGCGTCGGAAAAATTCATGAAACTGAGAGAGATTTACAACGTTCTGAGCGACGAAGAGAGTCGAAAATTTTATGATTGGAGCCTTGCTCAAGAGGCTGCAAGCCGACGTGCAGAGAAGATGAGAATGAAATTAGAGGATCCTCGGGAGCAACAACTCAGGAACTGGGAACCTGTTCCCGACATGGTCGACCGCCTCGGTGGAAAGAATATGAAGCTCAGTGATCAGGCTGTCTCTGCCATCACTATTGATGTTTTTATCATTATTTTTTCCATCTGCTGTATCATTTACGTAATCTTTTTTAGAGAACCATATTACTACTAGCTTAGCTATAACCCTTTACAACTTATACTGCACAATCAAATATATTACACCATTTCTTTCCTTTTTTGCACCAACCTCTCTTATTCTATTCATTCTCTGATTTTCCTTTCTGGTTTTTACTTGCATTCACCTTTTACCCATTCAACTCATTTCATTAGATTTAAAGAATAAAATGCAATTATGTTTTAAAAACATAATAAATTTGAGGGCATAGAGATAAAGAGTCAAAATGTTTGCAGAAGTTGAGTTTGATATTCAAAACACATACATAGGTCACTCATTACAATAGAATTAGGAGTTGATTCTTCTCCCTCTTCATCTTATATTTGTTCTGTTCTAATGCTTGAGATAGAAAGAAAACATAAGAAATCATGTCTGATGATTTTTGAGAGCATTTTTTACAGGCTTGAAATCTAACCAGCATCTTAAAGTGTTATGAGATAAGAGAATGTTTTACGTATAAATGTTTTGTGTAATATATAGACTAAAGATTATGAGCGTCCAAAAAAGCATGCCGGTAACAAAAAATGAATTATTTTTTATTATTTGATTATTACTTTTATCATGTAATTATCAAGTTCTTAATGAACTAATTAATTTTTATCGCGTGATTGATCTTGTAGTAATTTGATTTAAAATATGATGCTAATACTTTTAGGTACTAAAGGATGAATTAGAAGTAAAAAGATCCAGAAAAATTCACATACAAACACGAAGACATGAGTACAGTGATCGAAGTAGTTGCACCTTGAGCAAGTTAAAAACTACAACCTGTTTCATGGTTGACCAGGTGGTGTTTGTTCTTATCTATTAAAATTTATTTCACCTATAAATTTACAATTTTCAATAAATTCTAAATAGTGCTAAAACTCTTAACATCTCTTTCATGTTAATTGTAAACATTCTGTCATTAACTAATAAAAAATTATATTATTAAACTATATATAACCTAATTTTAACACAAAAGAAAGAATTGCTCTTTTCTTTTTCTTCTTTTCATGTTCTAAATATAGTTATAAAAACATTTATCCAAAAAATCTCAGTTTGTGCATTAACCTAAAATATTTGAAGTTATGGAAATAGTAAAAATGTATATTATTAGAAGTAGTATAATAGTGCCAAGTTTTAAAATTAGAATAAATTTGAGAATAAAAGAAATTGACTCAAAATTTGTTTGACTTCCATTGCCACATTAAAAGCTTACATTATTCTTCATTCATATTTAAAGTTTTACCATGATAATATACTAAATTCATACTATTAAAAGTGTGTTTGGACCAAGCATTTAAGAGAGTAATTTTTTTATTTGAAGAATTTAAAACTATTTCAAGAAAAAACATACGTTTTGATGAAAAAATTAAGAGAAAATTGAAATTGAGAAATTTTAAGAAGTATTTCAAATATAGTAAAATTTTAAACTCTCTTAAAAAAAAGAAGGAAATCAAAATTTTCAAGTTTGCGGAATTGCTCATTGGTTATGATAAAAAAAAAGTCCACAAATCTAAAAAGTTGAGTTGGGTCGAATAAAAGGTCAAGAAGAATCAGTTCAGGTGTCGGTCGAATCGGTCTAGTCGAAGGTTTAGTTAAACAGGTTTGGATTGAAGGTAGAGTCGTCGGGCAGAAGGTTGAACCGAATCAAACTGAACCAAAATTTGAACCAAGTTGGGTCGATCCAAAGGTCGAGACAGGCTGGACCAAACCGATGGTCGAGTTAGGTCAAATAGGCCAAAAGTTAAGTTAAGTTAGATTAAAGGTCAAGCCAAGTCAGTATGAGTCAAAGTTCGAGTCAGATCGAAGATCAAATTAAGTAGAACTAAAGGTCAAACTAATCCGATCTAATGATCGAACCATGTCAGGTAAGACCGAAAATCAAATCAGACTACTTTAAGCCAAAGGTAAGATCAGGTTGACTGAACCGAAGGTCGAACCAAACTGAATCCAAGCCAAATATCAAATCAGACTAAAAATCGACTTGAACCAAAAGTTAAAATTAATCCTACTAAACTAAATAAAAACAAAAGTATAAGGTCAAAGTTAAAATTACATATAGAAATAACTTGTCCAATAAAATTTAAACCTATACCCAAGATTTAAAGACTTTTGTCGTGTCCATTAAACAATGGACACTTCCATTTTATATTCCATTTTTTATTAGATTCTTTAAATTTCTTTTTACTAAACCTTATTAACTAAAATGATTAAAGAATTTTAGACATTATAAAAGTAAAATATATCAAATATCATATATTACAATAAAAGAAAAAATAAAATAAAAAAGATAAATCAATTAAATATAAATGAATTAGACTCAAAAATAGAATTAAATTTACAATAAAATAAAAATTAAATGGTTTTATTTAAATAAAAATTTAAAATTTAAAAAATTCAAAATATTTTATTCAAACTAATTATTTAAAAATTTGATATTTCAATTTTTTAGAATTGTTAAAATCCAAAGATTAAGGTATATGTTTTCCTTTTTAAATGACAGAAGTTTCCCCAACAATTTCATTCCCATGTTTCTGAACGGTCCAGATTCTACACACATTACAAAAGTATCAATTCCAAAATATTTCATTGGATCACGAGTTCACACAAATCAAATTTAGGAGGGCTTTATGCCACAAGTCATTTGCAATACAATAGTATATACACATTTGTTCACGCATCAAAACATGGTAACATCTTCCAGTCAACAAATTTTTCAACTTGAAATCATTCATTTTTCCCATTTTCATTGTTTTAATAGTGACGAGGCTACAAATATCCTCTTCTCCTGCCCCTTCTTGCCAAAGAAATGAATAAGCATGCATCAAGTAAATATGGGAAATTTAATTACTGGGCATTGTTACAAATCCCGAGGTAATATGAACAGTGGAGTCAGATCGATAGACATATGAACATAGCATAAGATTAATAGATATAATATCATCTAGCACTAGCACTAGCCTCTTCTACTACTGCTAAGTAATCTCTGAAGTTGGAAAGCTTCTCCCTGTTCCCCATTCAGTGCTCGTCTCTCTAAGCAGCAAGCAGTTAGCTGTCTAAGTAACCTCTCCAGATAAGACTGTAAACAATGTTTTGATTCTTTCATATTGGGATTTGTGGACAAAATCATGGCATTTACCGTGTCAGCTACAACTTCACGCTGCGAGTCTTTTAGAAGATAGCCTACGGAAGATTCTAGAGGCCGTTCATATGCCAGCAAAGCAACACAGTCCTACGGAATAAACAATCCAAAGCCAACACGAAACATATGACATACACACAAAAGATTAAGATTCCCTAGTAGTGCTTAAAGCCAATAACAAAGGAGAGATGAGATGATTCAAGGGTTTAGGGATTGTTAAGACTAATCTATTGAAATATAATTATTATATGATGAGCGCACGGATTAAGCAAAAAACGTAAGAAATTTGAAATGAATATCAAATATTTGTGAAGCAGTAACAATTTTCGTTATTAGTAAGAGAATTCACCTGAACTAAATCTTTAAAGACAGGCAAGTCGTAAAAACTCGACAATTCTATTCTTCCATATCTGACTGCCTCCTCCAGCGCTCCAACCTAAATAACGCATAGAGCCATAAAATGAATATTAACAAGTTATTCAACTTCTTAATGACCTATAGGGATTTTGAATCAAAGCTAGACCCTCATAATGATAAATTTGACATTTTCAGCAGCAAAAGACAGATAAATAATATAAATTGAGCTTAACTAATAAACAAAATGTGAGGCATGTGACAGGGACTAGGATCTTATGGCATGTCCAAGTCTCACATCAAATAGTATGGAATGTTTGGTTCTCCTTCCTTAACAGTTGGTTTTTAAGGATGGGTTCCTAGTGTGCTTATCAACATGCAAATAAACAACTTAAATCCACATTAACAAATGCGTACTAATGAAATACTGGAATAAAGTGGGTCCGACATCCGATAATTACAAAAATAAACATTGAAAGAAATATACCCGAACTAATTCGATAAACTTTTGACAATGTAGAAGAAAGCATGTAGCTGATGTGTTGTCCTGCGGTAACCAGAACTGATTGTCAAGACTCCAGAAGTAAATATGAAGAAAGAAGATTCTTACGTACGACAAATATTAAAATTACATATATAATTCTATCTGTTATTTGGAACCATTAAAAAAAATGAAAATCAAATTAGAAGTAATGTCTCGAAGATCAATAAAGTACTTCAAAGATAAAATCTAAGTCAACTTAGCGATGTACTGTCACTTTTAATAGATGCGAAAGAAACACTGACAAGGGGAAGAATTAGTGCCAACAGCCAAACTCCACAACACCACAAATTCTTAGGTAAATAAGTTTTTAAATTTAGTAAACTCAGAACGAATGAACCAAGAGAAATATATCATAGCATAATCTGTGTCACGTATGATTCAAACAGCAAAACACATGGCAGTTAACAATTTAAGCATAACTTAGTAATCAAAGATGATAAATATGCCATAGCAAACATGATTGCATTTTTTATCAGTTTAATTGAAGTTAGGTTTACACTACATTATAGCAAAAGTGACTGAGACAAGTATTATAATCTGAGAGAGCCCACCTCAACAATTTGTGGATACCATTCCCGCAATTTACCAAATGCAACATCAATGTCTCCATTCCTGATTAGCTTCATTGAAAAGAAAAAATGTAAGCCAATTACGATTTTAAATCCGCAAGAATATACAACCTGGACACCATTACCAACAATAACAAAACAAAGGACAGTAAAACTACAACATTTATCACCAAAAAATAACAATATGCACTATAAAAACTCATCAGGAAAAACATTTGCGTTAAATAGCATTTCCTTGAAAAGATTGGCTACAAACAGAACAGTACATGCCTTGAAAACATTGGGGACAAATAGTAATGTTAGTCAGAAATGGTTCGGTTGAATGTCATAAGCGTTGAACAATGACAGGTCATGGACTATGTTGACGGTGGCAAACAGTGTATTTGGCGTGAATAGCAACAGTAGGGAAAACACCGATTTTAGTTATCATTAGGTTCTTGATTAGCGACAAAACAAGTGACAGAAATATGGTACCACTCTAGTATCATGTTGTGGACAAAGAAATTGAGAAGGAATATAATGAATTCTTTGTGTCGGATACACACATGAGTATTCTTACTTATAATGAAGATACAATAATAAGGACAGAATCAATATCAAATAAAGGGAAATATTTGGCAAGATATTTCCCAATCAAATCATATACCATATCTCCCTATTTAATGTAATCAAATCATATATCTAATATAATTGACTCATCTCTGATACAACTAACCCATGTGTAACAGTATATTTGCCAGTCAACAACTCTTAACATAAACAGAACATTCATAATTCATATATAAAACGGAGTGAAGCAAAGAAAAAGAGTGAAGGCTGTGGGATAAGGAAAAAAGGATCTAATGCATAAATAAATGTGATATGAAGCAGCTGTGTGCACAAAAAAATGAGTGCACATGTAACAGCATTTTGTCAGTCAAAAATTCAAACATATTCAACAAAACGGAGACGGTAACGTGGTAAGGAAAAAGTGGTCATCTTAAGCAAAACAGAATTTTTTATTGAATATAAAGTTCCAGAAAAATCCCCCCAAACTACCAAGCAGACCTATTTTAAAAGCTTTTTTTCAGAACATGCTACAGTGCCACAACACTGTAATGCTCAGTTATGGAGGTGCCCATAGCAGCCAAGGGCAGCTATGCCCCCGATAAAGAACTATCCCTGCACTAGAGCGTGCTATTATCATCCCTAGGCCTGACTCCCTTAATATTGATAAACAGGCACCAAGAAATATCAACAATGAAAATATATTTTGTAGTGAATAAAGTACACTAAGATTGCTTAGAACATATAAGCATGTTAGGTTTGTTTTCTTTTTTAGTTTATATGTTTCCATTAATAGTTAAAAAAAATAAATAGTTTTGTTGTCATTATGTTTTCTAATTTAAAAAAGTTACCACCAAAAAAACCATGGAAGAGAGCAAAATTATTTTCACTACTACAAAATTCACTGTAATCTTCCTAGTTTCCATTGAAAACAAAATGAGTAACTGAACGAGAATAAATCTCACATATCTCCCAAATTCAACAGGTCACTTAGAAAGACAATTAAGGTAAGTGTCATGCATAGCTCCAAATTCAACAGAAGAACATTAATTTTCTTGTTAAAGAGACCAAGTGACTGTTTTATTGAAATCAATTGGTACTAGTGATATGGCAAAAGATGGGGAAAAAATGTATGAGTTGTAGGACAGCGTAGTGGGTGATATTGGAGAGGGGCATGTTGTCCAAGTAGTTATTGATGGGGCATCTAACCTTGTGGCAGCTGGGAGAATGTTAATGGAAAAGAGAACCAAATTGATCCCCTTATGCAGCACACTGTCTTAATCTAGTTCTTGAGGATATTGGAGAGTTTCCGGATATTTTGCAATACCATTGGCAATGCAAAGAAAATCACCAATTACATACATAAGCACGCAGGGGTTCTTAATTTATATAGAAAGCACTCTAATGGAAGAGAATTAGCAAGAGCAGCTGTTACATGTTTTGCTACCTGTTATCTTACATTAAATTGTAAGCACCAAAAAAATGTTCTTAGATCAATGTTTGCCTTAGAGTAATGGGCTACTAGTCCACATGCTACGAAAATTGAAGCTAAGCTAGTGTTGAATCTAGTGTTGAGTGATGGCAGATTTTGGAGATCAATCACATAATGCCTGAATTGTGTGATATCACTTGTAAAAGTCTTGAGGCTTGTAGATGGTGATGCAAAACCAGTCATGCATATATTTATGGGAAAATGGATAGAGCTAAGGAGAAAATTGCTAAAAATTTCCAAAAGCAAGAAACAAGGTATAAAATAGTGTTGAAAATTATTGATACTAGCTGAAATTTAAAACTATATAGGCCTCTCCATGCAGCAGCCTATCATCTCAATCCTAGGTAAGCTAAATTTGTCCCACTAAGTAGCATTATCTTCTTTGTTCTCATCAACTTATTGTTTATTGTGATACATATCACTACAACTAAAATTTCAATCCGATAGTGAGGTGTTCGTTGGTCTGCATGAAACATGTCAAAGAATGGTTTTGGATGCAGTAACAAGAGTTGCAATTGATCAAGAACTTGAAAAGTTCAAGAGAGCTAAGGGGGTTTTGGAATGAACATTGCAATACATACTATAATTCAATACTTCATTGTTTTGACAGCTCGGCTGGGATAGTTATGGGGTAGAAGGTAGAGTTACAAAATGTAGCCATGAAAACTTTGATCCTCAAATGTAGTGCAACAGGGTGTGAAAGGAATTGGAGCACATTTGACCAACAAATATTAAATGCTCGAGTATGTCAAATACAATCGTCAACTTGAGAAAAGACAAAAAGAGTAGAGAAGAGAAGGGAGAACTTATAATCCTGTATGTTTGTCATATATTAAATCAGATTAAGAATGGATCGTTGAAAAGGAAAATCCTTGTTTGCCTATTGATTCCTCGTGTATGAATGTACATGAGTGTTTTGATGTTGAAGAGAGAGCTCCAAGCAAAAAAGGGAGAGGTAATTATTTCTATTTATAGAATTTTTAGAAATTATAACTTGAAAGTTCAACAAACTAGAACTAAAATTTATTTGTTTTTCTTTTGTTAATATAGGTCCTAGAAACTTAAATGCCACAAATAAAAATGGAAAATCCATAGTAGGAGATGAGGAAGAAGTTAAAGACATTGAGGAAGGGGAAGAACTTTTAATAGAAGATGAAGATGACTTGAGTGATGTAGATATTAGAGAGGAAGATGAAACATGAACGATTAGTGTTGGAAGTCCTACACCGATTAGAGATAAGGCCAATTTAAAGTATATATGTGGGTGCAAATTTCACCTTACAGGTAGGTTTTGTAGGGTTGAGTTAAGCTTAAAATCTACTTCTTAACAATTAGGATATAATTTTTTTTTTCTTTGATGTTGTTTAGTATGTATAAGCAACAACCATAGTCTATGATAATTATGCAGTAGCAGCATCAAAAACACTTATTTTTTGGATGGCTATAATTCAAAGTTTGTTTAGTAACATATAGCCATCCATGGTTGTAGGAATCTTATGCAGCAACCACCCTGTTTTTTGGAAGGTTGTGTTGCCGAAATTGTGTAGAACAACACATAGATACACAACCACTCTTTTTTACTGAAGTTGTTTCGCTATTAATTATATCTTTGCATGTTTTAATATCTTGTATATTTAAGTATATATTACAATTTTTAATGTATATGATTCTTACTATTCACAGATTAAAAATATAAGCTTTCCGATACATAATTTATATCTAGATTCAACTACCATGGCCAACAGCAATAGCTTTCTTTAAGTAGGGAAGCATGTGACATTGATAATGAACAATAAAATATAAAATGCTGAATTTAACTTTCAGTTAAAGGTTCTAAGAACTGAATTTCTAATATTAGTTAGTTTTTTTTAGTTCCATGAAAAATATACCTGCCGAAGAGTCTTTCTATGATTTAACGCATATGTTATTTCCTGCTCATCAATTCCACTTTCTTGAGCTATGTATATAGGAGGAACAGTACTTTTACTAGCCACATCAAATGAATTCAATGTATCTTCATAGCCATAGTGCAGCAGGTAGGAACGGACAATTCTGCTGACAGAAAAAATATATCAAAGTTGAGAAATATCAATCACATCTATTATTTTTCTTATTAACATTGGCTCCCATGAAAGCAATGGATGTCACTCTCAAACACCTAGGGTTAAAATATATTAATCTCAACCTTCGTAAACCATAAAAAGCTGCAGCGTGCAACTAGTGAAGACCTGTACTTCCTAGTAAATTAGTAAACCACAAAAAATAGATTTTGTTGTCTGCATTGAATTTCACATAGCAACTGTATTGAGCTTAATAAGAGTCTCAATCATGTTATGTCGTAAACTAATTTACAAATAGCAGACCCTAAATTCTAGCAATTACATCTGTCTGATAAATTTCTCCGATATGATACAAGGGGTATGTTTGAATGGGTTTCTCCATACGCTCGCCTAAAAGAGAAAAATATAAATTAAACAACTTCTCCATAAACTAAAATTACGCAAGTTAAAAGTAAAAATTTGGAGAAATTATGAGTTTCTGCAAGTTAGCTTATGGACAAGCCACTTTTAGCTTATGGAGTAGCTAATTTCTATTTTTCCACTTATTTTTCTCTCCTAGAAGAGCTTATGGAGAAGCTCGTCCAAACAAACACATGTCAATCAGAAACAAAGGGCAAAACTCGGTTGATATACCCAATCTATGGTATTCACCCTACCATATTTTGTTCTCCTGTGCATGTGGATCTTCTATTCTTGTTATAATGTTTGTCAGATAAATCACTCTCAATACAATACCAGATTGGATCAATTGGAAACAATAGATAAACCAAGTTCACATATGAGAACAGCTCAATCTATGGTATTATGGTACCCCGCTGTTTTCTTCTCACCCCTTCCCAGGCTAAAACTAACAATACTGGTTGCCACAAAAGAACAAAAACTCATTCTATATATAAGCCAGTGGAAACAAAAGAGCTGTTGGGTCATTTTAAGTAGAGAAACCACCAATAAAGTAGCGGGAAGGGTGAGTCACACATTGCGGCAAAAAACAAAAAGGCCATTTTTCACAGGCTTTGTAGGTACAGCCAAAATCTGATCATGATCATTTGTAACATAAATAGTGGACAATGTAATAGAAATCTGCATTTATATGTACACAAACTTGTTGATTTGTCCTTAGTCCTGAAATCTTACCCTGCTACTGACTAGTAACAACAAATATAAACCCAAGAAAGATCCTGGTTATTAAGGGCATTTATAACTCCTAGTAAGCTTGCACTACTTAGGATTAAAAAAGAATTGAAAATACAGAACATGATCAACTTCAAAAAAAGTAATGGAAAGCATATAGTCTAATACCGAAGTAATTCAAATTAAAGACAACTTTATCTCACCCGTAACTGACATTTGGTGGCACAGAAATTTCCTCTATTTTCAATTGCTGCTTCATTCTTTCTTGTGCTTCAAATTCCTAATCCAATAAAATAAATATTTAAGAAAAAAGGAATGATAAACAAGTAAATATCTTGTGTAAACTTAGTTACCTTTTAAAACAAAAAGGTCACATGAAATTAATATTTGTATATGTAGTAAAAATTACATTGAAATAATTTAATCTACCATTTAATCAAAGTAATATCTTAGATGCATAGCATGAATGATAAGGTTGCCAAAAGATCATGTTTTCTTCTCAAAATGCTTACTAGATAAGCCTAGGGATCATATATCTTGAGTACAAGACTAAATATTTGTGGTTAATCCGATAGCAGATGACATAATTGACATAACAAATATTATTAGGATAGATTTTGATATTAGAAAGTACAGGTCTAACTCATCCCTATAAAATTGGTTTTGTAAGGTAAGGTTTCCACCACTAATATGCTATAATTTGGTCATATTTCAAGTCAATGTGAAATCTTCAACAATTACAAATATAATTACAATGAATATGTACAGTTTTCACATAATGAACCGTTATAAACATCTAAGTTTTTATAATAAAATATAAGAACATTGAAATATTTTAACAAAATAAATTTATATTTTAAACAATATTAATTCATGCTTGCTAGCATAGCATGCTTTAAGGGGAATAATATCACAGGATAAAAAAAAATAGAACATCTAAGCTTCCCAAATATTAAATACGTCTCATCCATATAATTTAGGCTTCTTAAAGTATAGACATCAGTGACATCACCAAATATATCAAAACCATGGGCTGCAAGGAAGATTTTTTTTTTTTTCACCAGAAGACACATAAATGTTCAACAAAATTAAAAACAAACAGGCACATTGAAACACATCAAAACCTTATCCACCAAGGTCTTGCCATGAACACTCCAGTTATGGTTTGTCCCACCTTTACACCCTCAAATGATGTCTCAGTTAATAGAACTATATTACTTTTAAGAGTTCAGGAGATCATTTAGAGTACTCTAGTGATAAACATACTACATTTATTGTGTTAAGTATGTTTAGAGAAAAAGCATGACGCGTTGGTTGGGGTAATTCCCCCTCAAACGAGACAAGAACAAGCATATAATTTGTCATGATGAAAGGTGACTATTGGATTTAGTAACTGAATTGGAAGTAAATTCAAAGGTTTGACTTGTTGAAAAGATACAAATTTACAAGATGTTGATGTCATTGAATTAGCAAGTAGGATAACAAACTGAAGTAAGGTGGAAAATGTACATAAGAGTAAGGAAAATATAAAGAAGGCTCTTACTTTTAAGTCGAAAGTAAATGGTTTCTGCCCAAAGTTGACATTCACCCTGTTAGAGATAAATGAAACACACCCCTGAAAAATTAAATACCTCTAGTAACGATGAAAAGAAGGTGCTATTTGAAAGAAAAGAGTTAGTAGACAATGTTAACACACTCAAATAAACGAAAATTGGTAAAGAAAGCAGTGACAGTCCAGGGACTTACTCCTCATTTTGGCTATGAACTGCTATAGTAGGAAAAAGGGGGCCTTTCAAGTCTTTGTAAACAGAGCCGACAACTTGGCCATTTTTACTGCCACAGAAAGAAGGGGAAAAGTGATATGTCAATAGTAGTTTTGCTTTGAAAGAAGAAAGTAGATGAGGAGTGGTGGGAGTAAGTGGTGTACGTGAAAAAGAATTCCTGCGCAGCGTAGTTAATTCCGGCACCAACTACATCACCAGACGTATAGGTTGGACCAAACGCTTCCCCCTTGCCATGTCCACGGTAAAGAAGACCATCGTCACCATGATAGCCACAGCTATTGGCCTCCCACCTAACATAAATCAACGGGGTTAGGGTTGGGGTTAGGGTTAGGGTTAGGGTTAAAAAATTGAAGCAGTGGATCAGTGAGTTAGTGAGCGAGTAAGTGGATGACTGACCCTGGCTGCCTTCGCATCTTGAATGTCTCGGAGGTGAAGCCAATGGAAATTTGACCCTTGACGCCGGCATCCTTGACATGAATCTCGAAATAGTAGATAAGGCGCTTGGTAGGAGCAGGCTTGTTGGCCTGAATGACACCGACATCGTGGCCGTGAAGGTTGACGCTGGTGTACTTCACCGACAGCTTGTCCGTTGACACCACCACGAAGCCACCGGAGCTGTTAATCGTGTTGAGCTCCCTCGGCGCCTCCTCCTCCTCTTCCTCCTCTTCCTCTTTCTCCTTCTCCTTCTCCTTCATCTCCCTTCCCCTGCAAGCTTCCAAGAAGTACAGTCCCAGATCTTGATCTTCAACATTTGGCCTCCTACTGTTCCCGTTACTCTCACTCATCGCTCTATCAAATTCTCGATCACGATCACCTTCACAAACCCTACCACCTTCTTCTGTTCGATTCTTCTTTCAATTTTCTTTCCCACTCCTCACCGATATTCTCTCTCCTTCGATCCCACACCAACATAATCACTCTTTCTTAACATTACCAATAGCTTATACTAAATATATTTACAATTAATTATAACATTTTATAATTTTTAATTAGCTATAAAAGTACATTTGATAATAACAACCAGATACAGATTAACGTTGGATCTCCGTATAAGTATATAACTTTCATTAAACATATTTTTATTTTTATTATTTATTTTGGTCACTTTAAAAAAATTAAAGTTTAAAACATTATTTTTGTTATTGTTTCGTAAGGAAACATCTAAAGGTTTCACCGTAACATTTTATATATTTTAAATAGGTCTGTCATTTTTTTTTAAATATAAGATTTATATGAGACTAATATTTTTGTAACTGTATATTTAAGTTCGAATTTTTAAACTTAAAAGATTAATTTATTATATTCTTTCAAAATCAAAAATACAGTTCTAAGATTTTGAATCTTAAATTTAAATTCGATTTTATATTGTATCCGAACATTCTGATAAAGATTCCTTATAACACTTCGTATTATGCTTATCACATTTGAAAATGAGCGATACATTATAGATATAATCCAATTTTAAGGATGATTTTGATTTCCTTTTAGTCTTATTTATTTTTTCTTTTCTTTAATTATTTATGTGGTTGTTATTTCTCGTGTTATCGTCATTGTTATTCAAATTTACCTTAGCAAAAAGATTTATCATTTACAGTCTAAGAATAATTAACAAGAAGATCCTTATCAAGACCTCTTTTCTTTCAGTTTGTTCTATTTAAAAATTATTATTATGCAAGGTGAATAAATCTCCGATTCTGAATGTGAATAAATAGATCTCAAACGAACAAAAATCATAATCAATCGTCTGTTTAAGAATGTTTGCTATAATAAAAAAAAGGTTACATATTGCAACTCGAATATTTTTCACCTTGATTTTCTTTAATAAAAAAAAAGTACTAATCCCAAATAAACCTTGAATGTTGAATGATTAAAATCCGCATCATCCCTTTGAGATTCGTTAAAGCGATTATGTATGCATAACATTCGAAAATTAGGTAGAATTTGGTTGTTCAGATACTGTGAAAAACAACAATCAAATACAAAGATGATTTTGACACATGAATAAAAAAAATTCAAGTTTAAAAAGAGTATAATAACAGTATATGAACGTGCAATTAAAGGTTGCAAAACATTTTTACCCGAAGAGTCGCTATCTAGATTGAGTGGAGGAAGTTAGGAAATTATTCATAGGTAAGAAATAGTTGGGGTTACACGATTAGGAAATTCATTCTAATTTTTGTAACCCATAATCAAACATATATTTTAGGATTTCACTATAGATAATATATTTCTAGAATATTATTATAAATACATTTACATATTTGCATAATTTAAAAAAAAATAGACTCCACAATTCATATTCAAAAATTATTATAAATTGTATAATGTGAAATATGTTTTCAAATTTCACCATATAAAATATAATACACGGATAATTTAAATTTTTTCTGTTCTACCTCAAAGTGCATGAAAAACTATCGATGTGCAATAAGAAATGGCCTTCTAAAATAAATCCTAAACTTCATTTGTAATGTATGAAGTACTCTAGAAGTCTTCTGGAAGCAATATTGAGTTGATTCTAAAATAGCTTTTGAGAAACAATGTTAAATTCATTTTAAAATAATGTTTAGGATTCAACTTTTGAAGGTACAACAAAAAGTAATAATGTCTAAGAACAATATAAACATTTCATATTTTGTGAGGAGTAAGCTATAGAAACAAAAGTTACATGCTAAATCAACTAAATCGAGTATGCATTGAATATAATAAATCAAAGAGTATCTGTTGGCAACGGTTTGGGTCGGACATGGATAATGTCTACTCATGACCTGACCTACAATAAAAAATTATGTTCGTTACTCTGTTATCCGCACGAGTATCTGTTTAAAAAATATCTACATATATCCGTGAATACCCACAAATATTTTAAAAAAATATTTTATAAATATTTAAAATTAAATTTAAATAAAATTACAAAAAAATAAAAAATAAATATTATTTAATTTAATCTAATATAATAAAATATAATTTTAATTTTAATTAAATTTAACTTAATAAAACATAATTTCAATTTTAATTTTAATTTTTTACGGATAATATGTATTCACGGGTACAGATAATATGATATCCGCACCTGACCCGTTTATAAGCGGATATTAAAAAATCGGCTACTCGCAAATAACAAATACTTGTAGATATCAATTATTCGTCATAAACAGATATCTACATACACATGTATTTTTGCAATCCCTTGGTGTAACCTTGTATAGAAAGAAAGAGTATGTGTTGAATGAACAAAATCAAAAATCGTCCTTCTTAGATATTGTGGGCAGTTTTTCCTTACATTTTTCGGAATGCGTAATCCGAAAATCTATTTTTTTTTTTTAAAAATTACTTTCGGAAATTATTTAGCTTCATTGTTATATAATCCACAAATTATTTAGCTTCTGGATTTTACTATACATGAGTTATTTTTGACGAACAATTTGAAAAGAACTAAATAGGAAAAAAAAGTTATAGGATGCAATGCAAGAAGAAAGTTACCCAGGCGGAGGAAGAAACTGCCACGTGTTGTGCTGGATGCTAAACAAGTTCGGGGCTGGTACCTTCATGTATGGAAGGGTGGTTTTGTTGCTTTGTTGGTTGAAACGGTGAAATTCAGGTTACCACAATTCGAAGTCCAGAAATATGCTTTCGAAACACTCCAAAACGTGTGTAGCTAAGAATTGGAGTTTCCGGAATTTATGGCTAGAAAAGAATATACAGAATAGTAGTGGGAGATACGCCATGCATTTCGAATTCACGTTTTCGGAAGGCTATTTTGTACACTCTGAAAAGTGCATTACGAAACTATTGCACAAGGGTTTTGGAATGCAAATTCGGCAACATATTCCGGAAAGCTTACTCCAGAATATGAACGTGTCCATCTCCCCCAAATACGGTTAGGAGCAACGTAAGCCAAGAGCTTGCCTCCGATGGTACCCATGCAGTGGCAGAAACACAAGCACAGGTGGAGGAAAAGGAACAAACGGAGAATGTTAACAGACGTGGATGAAAACCGCACGAAAAAGGGAGAAAGGATAAAAGTATTTTCTTTCCTCTTTTTCCTCCAATATCTAAATCCGAAGTTGTACCAGGTCTAACAAAATAATTTACTAAGCCAATGTGGAATTAATAACGCTGTTTAGTTCGGCATTATATGTATTTGAGTATTTCTTATGCTGATATTTATGCGAAAATTTTCACCACTTTAACCCTGAGTATCTTTTAAAGTTAACACGATATCTGAAAGAATCAAAACTTAGGATTCGGTGGTGCCACAATACCCTCTATCATCTACACCAAACACAATACCCACTATCATCTACACCAAAAACTATTCAATCACATATCCATGTTGAACCAAACTAAAAATTATGCAATCTTTTGGCTGTCCCTGAATTGCCTCCTCACTCCGTGTTTTTTTTTTTGGATCAATGAGTTGGCTGAAATATTCAATGAACTTTAACAAGTTCAATGTCATAAATCAACCATGAATTTTGTGGTATTTTGTCAGAGTGTCCATCACTCTCAGACCTGATACATGCAGATGTTAGAGGTTATAGGGATCCCAAATACGAAATTAGAGAAAAGGAAATGGCGTTAAATAGACACAAGAATTCAATCACGTACGTCAGTGTTGGTGGAATGACAAGTCTTCTCTTTTCTCCAACTTGCATGCCTGGGAACCATAAATACGCAGGTATATACATCACAACGGTTCTTAGAGAGAAAATACATTTAAATGAGAAAAGCCACTAACAATCTTCAAAACACATCCACTACTATTATTCGATTAACTTCATATGGACCCCAAGACAACGTGGGTAACCACTCTCATTTTCAACCAATTAATAGAAATTAAGGGGCCAAGGGGCCTGTAAAAAATAAAACTATAAATGCAAAAACTGGAAAAACTAAAAAAGGACACACAATATAAAAATGACTACCTTCAAGGCCAACATCCCAACCCTCGATAACCTCTCCTTTACCTGCAAAAGGTTAATACTTAATACAAGCATAAATAGTTCTTCAGGTAAAACAAGGTTTAGGTGAATAGTGTTTACCAAGGCGAAATTTGAAAGGAGTTTGGCCAGCGTTTGACTCAAAGACAGCTCCATTTTCCTTCAACTTGCCAGTGTAATAGATGCTAATCTGTAACAACAGAGTAATTTAAATCAAATCAAAGAAATTCTTCAACTTTTATTTATTTGATAAATGATGCCCATGAAGTTTGAATCCACGATGATATGACCTCATGTAAACTGCCCAGACCCTCATCATTAGCCAAATCATAGGGACGTCCGTATTTTTTTGGTTTGATTTCATGGAACTATTATCTAAAGTATTTTAAACCGTTTAAATAAACTACCTTTTTTCCTGAAGCTGCGATTTTGCCATCTTTTTTCCCCTTCTCTTGTTCCTGAATAACTAGTCCATTTGTCAATGTTCTAACATTGGAGGGTTTTGCATTATCCCCCTTACTTCTGTCCTCCTCCATCTCAGTCTCACCACTTCGCTCAACATATACAGCTACATTAGAATTTACAACTTCCCCATTGCCCTGACTTTTACTCATTTTCTTCCTTTTCTTAACTTTTCTATTCTCCGATTGATTTCCATCAGGTAAGTCATAAGCACCATTGTCTACCATCCTGCGCCAGAAAAATTAAGAATGTAAGGTTTATAATATATCTCAGACTAATTGACAATAAACAAAAGAGAGTCCAATTTCAGTAATCCTTTTCTCCCTGGTCTTTCAGACCAGAATGACATTCCAATTTCAGTTATGTATCAATGTCTATCCCTACACTGTGATATGTTTGGAGAGCTCACATTAATTAGGCATATGATCAAATTATAGTAAAGAAATGAATCTCAAGCCTCACCTTACAAACCAATTTTATGAAGGAAATAAGATTTAAAATTCATTTTATAAAATAATATAAGTATATATCTTAATAAAATTTGTTTGACCTATCATGTCACCTACTACAGGACTACTAGTAGACCTCTTACAAATATATAGTTCCACATTTAATATATCAAATCCTCCTCAGCATGATGGTGTATGTTGGAAATCCCATATCAATTAGACATGTCACCAAATTATAGTACAAAGTGCAAATATCACCTTATAAAATAGTTTTTGTAAAATTGAATTGGGTTTAAAGTCTACTTTCTAAAAAATATTTATATAGAAAAAAGTTTAAAAGAGCAAACATTAATATCTATCATATTACTAGAGGTTTGTCATGAAATCATCTGATTTCTTTTTAATTATTATTCTTACAGATATAACAGTACTACTACTAGCAAGGCACTTTTTCTCATCCTTGTCAATTGTTTTTCTTTATAATTTATACCAGGCAGAAAAAGATTTGCTGCTTGATTCCTAACCAGCTTGTTTTTAATTTTATATAAGAATTTTATTTTGGTTTCCGCTTACTTGAAGGGATAAGGACACTTTAAGCATAAAAGCTTGAATCAATTCTAGTCAGTATCCCATGATTTATCTACCGAACAGCTAATCTTGGAAATGTTTAAACTTGTTCATTTATTACTAGTTTGTCAAGCTTCTGTTGCCAAAATCAATTGTCACCAGTTAAATTTTAGCACTAAAGCATGGATTAGTAACAAGTTATAATATTATCTCACATAGAGAACATAAATAAAACAGATCCAGACTTCTCATTAGTTAGAGAACATAAACAAAACAGATCCATACTTCTCATTAGTTCGCTTCTGATGCTGCTCTTTTTCTTCAAAAAAATTAGGAATCGCATTCTGTGACCCTGCTGCATCTCTGTTGACCTTGTCCTCTTGGAAGATATCTTCATTATATCCATCGTCACTTTTGTTTACTTGTTCTTTCTTTTTCCTCTTTGCTCTATTCTTTTTAGGATCCATCTCAGCAGAAGACAATGCAACATTGCCTGAAATTTTAACATCCCTGCTAATTTGCCAAAGCATATCAGATATCAAAATTTCATTTCTCTTTTCTGACAGAATGACACTTCAAAGTTTAAGATAAAATTACAGGGAGAATGGCAGTGGAGAAAACACAGTGAAATTTTGAATGCTAGACATGCACAACATGCCATCTTCATCAAGGTAACTACACAAATTCATTTGTAAGGAGATTTTTTTTCAGGTTTTACCTTTACTTCTTTTAGCAGAGAAGGGATTTCATTAAGTATTCAATTGTGAAATGACAGACAGTAGTTTTGAAAGTCATTAGCAGATTTACTTTCTATATCTGCTATCTAAAGCGATAGGAAAGATCACCTTAGTTGATTGCTACTTGCCTAAAGATGGTACAAGGGCACAAGTTTATGAAGCACTAAATGCATATTAAACCGAGGTAAATTCCATGGTAGCCATAATTTCAGATGCTGTACTCGTATCAGTATGTAGATATTTAAGATTAAGTAAGAATAATTTTGTTAGGTTTGAAAATATTACTGGTACAATTGAGGGACTTAGCTGTGAGTCTAAAATTTGACAACTCTAGAAGGGCAGTAAGAATGGAATTGTGCAAAGTAACGGAGATGAGGGGGGGCATGAATGGTCAAATATGAGGTCAGGGGGGCTTTTTTACGTGGTAAAAGAAATATATGGAAGTGGCAATCAGATGAAAAAAGCTGATACCAAAATAAGGTTCGGAACATAAAATTTGAGCCTAAATTAAAAGCTGACCATTTTAGCCCCAACAGACGAAGACCATGTCAGAATCAAGCTTGGGCAGGGTTAGTCCGTTTGACTTTGGGCAACCCACTTATAGTTTTGTTGACAATGACACTAAGAATTTTTCATATTAACAATAATTGCACTAAATATGTATATATATATATATATATATATATATATTTTTTTTTTTTTTTTTTAAATAAAAAAAAAAATAACATAGTTATCTGTAATTCATTTATTACACTAAAATAAATATGACAATAAAAATAATCACCATAATAAATATTAATCTTAAATTTTACAAAGTAAAAGTAATATACCCGAAAACGAATATATAATATCTATACACACACATATAAACACCAAGGATGAATATAGAGTTTTTCAGAGTATAAATAATAGCACTAGTTATCCTTTCATTCTTTTCTAAATGTAATAGTAAAATAACATAATTATTTGCATTTTATTTATCATATTAAAATAAATATGTCAATAAATGTATAAGAAAAATTGTAGGACCTTAGTTTTGGAGAAAAGAAAAAAATGAACCAAAACTTGTTAAACTGACTCAAAAAGCTCTACAGCCCACGTAAGGCCAAGCTTAACGTGAATGAACCTTTTTAGTCCATACCAATGTAGCTTGCAACCTGCAAATAGACAAGGTAACCCATTTTTCCAACCCTTTGCCAGGGTCGGAATTTTTTTTTCTGGCATTTTTCTTCCTTTCTGGTTGGAAGCTAACCAAAGGGTTTGCATCCGCTGAAGAGTCTGTGCTCTGGGGATTATAGGGAGAAACTCTTTGGTTCTTTGTATCAATCGATAATACGGGTCACCATCATACACTTCTACATATTTAGTCCTAAGAAATTTACTGTGAAATATGTATGGCCTGTATTCTCTAAATAACTTTCATCAGGAAGACTAACCTCGTTGCTCTGCTAATATGCACCATCTAAGGTATCTTGGTTGCAGAAAATACTGGTTTGTAAGATGCTGTCAGAAGTCTCAGACATAAAGAGTGATTTACCAAATTCTCCATTACCATATATAAATCATGTTGCCAGTTTATGTTCTTCAGCAAAAAAAAGTACTACTCAGTTATACAAACAGAAGTTTGTTAAGAAAAACTTACTCATTAACTGTGTGCTGTTCATTTCTTAGAGGCAGATTAACAAGACTGTTTTGATAACCATCAGTAGCAATTGAAACCATCCCCTCTTTAGATCTTTCTTTTCTTTTCTTCTTTGGCTTTTCACCCAGTCCATGATCAACCTGAGAGGAAGGCAGTATTTTATCTGTGGTCTCAGTTTCCCTTCATAACAAGGATAAAAAGGATTAACAACCAAACCAGAAACCTTTACAGATAACAGAACAAAAGGAATTACAGTAATTAATCCATTCCTAAACTAAGCACTCTAATTTAATATAACAAATGGGTTTATTATTTTTTATGCACTATCAATGTCAATATTTACAAACATTCAGTAAACGAAAATATCTTGGATATTACTCGTAAAAGTATTTATTACCGAAAACAATAAACATAATATGCATAGTAATGTGTGATTAGATGACATTATAAAAAGTTTTACACGATCATTGCGGTGTAAGTAAAACCCAAACACAAACGTATATAAGTGATGGATCAGGTAAATACGAAAGGCTTACATTTTAAGAATGTGAACATTCAAAATTTAGGCCATACAATCACACATAGATGGTTAATATTAGAAATTGGTTGTAAACATATGACCACTTATAAAAATCCTGTTTATTTGTCTTTCAATATTGATCAATAAAATATTAACTAATGGTCTATATATTTACCATTCTTATTTACCTGATATATATATATATATATATATATATGTGTGTGTGTGTGTGTGTGTGTATGTATATATATAACAGTCAATAGTGCAACAGTTTATTCTACAAAATGACAAATATTCCAAATTCTCATAATACTCAATCATGAAAAGCAGCTGCAGTTTTAGAATCAAGAATTCAGAAGACATAATCACTCACATATCATCAACATGCTGCTCTTGTTTCCCTCCTGCCACAACAACCTGGTTCATCTCTTCGATTTTTAGCTCATCTATAACATTATCTAGTTTGATAGAATGGCCATTACAGGAACTCTTTGTCCCTTTTTCCTTTTTCTTCTTTTTCTTCTTTGGACTTTTAATATCCCCAACATCCAGAGATGTGCAAGGATCTACCAAGTGCTTTGATGGCACAGCTTCCCTGTTTTGGCGGAAACATCATTTATGAACAGAGAAAAGAAACAAAAAATACACATCCCCTGACACCTGAGACTCAGAAAAGCAAGCCTGTGTTTGAACATTAATCAAGAATTAAGAGTCACCTTTGTGTCTGACTATCTACAAGGACATGTCCAGCCTCTAGATTTGTTTCAAAAATATTATTTCCACCCCCATTCTTGTTGCTGGCATAACCAGCTCCTCTGACGACACTAGCATCCACTTCTTTGTCCAAGACCCTTCCAGAGGCTTTATTCTTGTAAAGAGATGAAATGGGTAGGCTATCTTCATTGTCAGTTTCCTGGTTTTGGTCATGCATTCTGTCATCGACAATTATCTTTTCTCCGCCACAGCCATCATCATCTGACTCGACTGACCGGTACATCTTCCTAAGCCGTCGAAGACTGCCTTTCCTAATTTTTGGTCCGTTGTCATGAGAAGCTTCCTCTGCAATGAGCACAATCAAAACAAACGAAACATATAGAGTTTTGAATTGGGGGAAGCTAGAGAAAAAAAGAAAAATTGCTCCATTCGTGGAAGGGTTGACAATATTATTTGAACTTGCCTTCTTTGGAAATAAGAGATGGTGAGGAAGCCTCTGGAACAATGTCATCGTCAATAAAACTATCTTCATACCCATCTTCGTCACTGTAATCAGATCTCTCTGTTTCTGTATCAGCGATATCCTCCCCATATGATTCACTTTGCATTGTAGTGAAGGAAGTTAAGAAAAAGAAAACCATTGAGAGAAAAATTCAACGGGAACAAAGAAAAAAAAGATATATAATTGTATTCTCTCTTTTGATAGGCACGGTATGTTATTGTTTAGACTAATCTAATCTAATACAATACAATACAATACAATACAAAAGAACACAGAAACACAGTGGAAAATGGAGTATCCAAATAAAGGTTTCAGTTAAAGTAAACAACAAGTTTATGTGAAGGGTTGAAGGAATAATTTGAATGAATGTAAAATAAAGATGGGACATGAGGAGGAGGAAGAAGGATACGAATCATCAATAAGATTGGCGTTGCGGGCAGTGGCGAGATAGTACCCGCAGAGATGAATGCTCCGAGGGCCAATTACAGAGAAAAGAACTTGATCAACTTCTTCGAGCTCTAAGTTTAATTGCAATGACTCTGCGTTTCCAGGATAGAGAGAGCATAGATATACAGGGCTCCTGTTTCCCACATTGCACTGGAGTGTGCTTTTAGCTGTCGCAGTGCCCAACCCAAGAGTGGCCTGAGTAAACATTAAAAATAGCACATTTTAACAATAAAATCTGTTGGTTTCTGCGCGATTAATTCACAGCAACACCACACTACCACTACCATTGAAATATGGAGGCGTCCTTTGGAATCCTCGTATTTATGAGTAAAAGGCTTTCCCGGTTTCACTTCCACTCCTGCGGTTCAGTGAACGAACGAACGAACGAACGAATGAATAAATTGTAGTTACGTTTTAGACCTAAGAATATTGCAGAAACAACCAGCCAAGGGAAGCTTACCCCAGAAAGCCATGTCTCCGACAACCGCCCTCCTCCTCCGCGCCTCCTAAACCCTAAACCCGCTGCCAAGGCTCTTTGCCGCCCTTTTTATCACTGGTGTGTTTTAGAATCTTGGATAAAAGAATGAATCTATGTCTTGAAAATTATAATAACCGTTAATATAATAGACAAATGGTTATATATGGGATAGTGAAAATAAGCGATATCAATTTTTAAATTAAAGTAAATGTCTTAATCAAAATATTGGGTTAAATATATTCTTTTTGTCTTTCGCTTAATTTTAAAATTAGTTTATTTCAAAATTTTAGTCTTTTATTTTTTAAAATATGTAAATTCAGTATTTTTAATCAAATTTTGTTAAATTTATTTGATATTTTAAACATATTTTATAATAATTTTTGACTTAATATTAAAGTAAAAATGTATCAAACAGTATAAGATGTGTATAAAACTTCAAATAAACTTAACAAAATTTGATTAATATATTGTTATAGTTATATATACTTGACATAATATTATTATTTCAACTTCAAATTGATTAATATTATGATAAGATATTATATTTGAAATATTGTTTTGAAATTTTAAATCCTAATTTTATTTTTAAAATAAAAACATTAAAGGGTTAAGGGATTAAGTCATATTTAAGTTTTTATTGGTTTTGATTTTTAAACAATATAGGATTATTCGATCTATCATAACAAGTCTCTTAACCATAACAAGTCCCTTAGTTAGGTTCTAAGCATCATTCTTTAAATCACTTTATCATCCCATCCAATAAAAAGTTAGAAAAATAACGATTTATATTTGAAATAATTTTTTCATAATGTGAGATATTGAATTGAGTCCAAAATTAAATTTAATTCGCTCTTACTTAATTTTATTTGAATATTATAATAAAATACTTTAAGTGATATATGGAGTTAAAATTTGAGACAACATTGTTCATGGGAACATTTTTTTTAATGATTATTCTACACTGATAGGAAAAAGTTAAAAATATTGAAGTTTTTAACGACACTAAATAGAATCCAAATTTTTTATTAGATATTTTGGTATTGCCAATTAAAACTACGTTGTATTAATATTTTAAAAATACTTTTAATATATTTTAAAAGTTCAAAATCAATGTTCATTAATATAATTTTAATAGACAGCGAAGCAAAAGAATACAATAAAAAACCAACGGAAAATTCAAATCACATGTTTACGTCACAATCATTCATTTATAATTTCAATTCATAATTTCAAGACTATTTGACAATAGACGAACACAACTATTTTTCCTCTGCAAAAAAATAGTTTAAAGACAAACATACGAAAATTCCATTGAAAATTTTATATATTTTATGTTACCAGTTAATAATAATAATAATAATAATAATATTATTATTATTATTATTATTATTATGTGATAGTTTAACTTGAAATTTTGAGAGAAGGCACTATCAAAGTTATATAGGCTTAATAAATCATAAGAATAATATAATTTATGTTTTAATATTTTTGCATAACATGGGTAAGTTGGTCGGGGATAATAGGGTAGGGTTGGCTCGGCGAAGATGAGGTGTGGTTGTAAATGCAACCACAAAAATAAAAAATAAAAAATAAAGTGATTGTCCCGCGACGTGACGCGAGAGGAAGAGGAGTTTCTTGAATCATGGTTCATCCATTTCCGGAATTTCCATTCATGCGCGAGCTGAGAGCGGTGGAGTGCAGTGGTGGGTGGAGCATTTGAACATTCTAGTTGGAACAACACACCAACTGTTCGACGTTGGTTTATAACATCCTATCCTATCCTACCGGCTACCTCGTACTCCATATCTCGTACCATGCGCACTCTCTCCCTTCCATGCCTCTCCTCTTCTCTTTACACTCACACTCTCGCTCTCACTCTCTCCCACCGTTACCACTGTCGCCTCTCCCCACGTTCTTCTTTCATCCTCACACCCCACAGACGCTCTCACTTCCTCACCCCATGCTCCTCCCTCAGACAGACTCAGAGAGACCCCAAAAAGCAATTGGGGGCCAAGATCAACACTGCCCCCTCCGACTCTGCCTTAAAGCGTTTGTTTAGCCCCAACGATTCCCAAGGAGACGGGGACGCCGCCGACAACACCGACTCCCGCTCTGACTTCCAGGACGCCACAGCCTTCAAAGGCACCCTTTTGGCCGGTTTCTTACTCCTCGGTGTCATCGGCGGTTTTGCCTCCGTTGGCTATATCTACAGGGACCAGATCAACTCCTTCTTAAACCAACTCTCCCTTTTTATTGAAGGTATCTTTCCCAAACTTTTTCTCTCATCTCATTTATTTATTCCTATTTCTCGCCCCCAACACCTTTCTGTCTTTTAACCACCAGGATATGGTCCTGCTGGATATGCATTATTCGTTGCCGTTTATGCTGGATTGGAGGTATCAATGCATCATATTACGTTCCATTTTCATTCAACTTCTCACTCTTTACTCAACCCTTATATCTCATAACCTTCACATTCTCTACTCTCTAAGCTACATGCTACATGCTACTCTACTCACTAAACAACATAATGCCCATTCACTGTTTGCTTTCAAGTTACGTGCCTTCTCTGTACACGTGCAACGCTTCTATCTAACTTCGCTTTATTTATGTTGTCCCAGATCCTTGCGATTCCTGCCATTCCTTTGACCATGTCAGCTGGACTTCTATTTGGATCTGTTGTTGGCACTATCATAGTCTCTATCAGTGGAACGGTGAGTCAACCATGTGAAGGACACCAAGTAAACCTACTTGCACACAAAGTTCATACATAGTTGCAATCAGTTGACTGCATCATCTACAATTTTTTTTTTTCATTTTATTGATATTTTTTTTATGATAATCAACTAGTTAGTATTCTTCCACTTGTGATTTACAGTCTACTATTTGGTCATCTACTTGTTAATATTCAACATTACTTATCAGAAAACTAGATTGTAAGAGGTGGTCATCTACTTATATAATATGATATACTATAATTTGGTCATGGCTATAGTTAATGTCACATCTGTAACTATCTAACACCCTTAGCCGAAGATGGGACATCTCAAACATGAAAATAGATATTTATGATAGCCTTTCTGGGAACATTTTAGAAACTGGATTATAGATGTAACTCAACGTCACAAGTTATAAAGTGTATAATTTGACTGTACCTCTATTAGATTTAGAATCTCCAACAATTAAACATCTATAATTTAGCATGCAAGAGCAAACAAGTAACTTATAAGTGTATTATTAGACTGAATAACATCATATTTTATTTTGAAATTATTACTGGTTAAAGAAGTATACGCTCTTTTATGTTGTTAATTAATTATAATGGAATGGGTATTTTCAATCTAATATTTTAAGGTATTTCAGGTGGCAGCCAGTGTTGCTTTTCTAATTGCAAGATATTTTGCTCGTGAGCGAATTCTAAAACTAGTGGAAGGAAATAAGAAGTTTCTTGCTATTGACAAAGCTATTGGAGAAAATGGCTTCAGGGTTGTGACGCTGCTTCGATTGAGTCCTCTGCTGCCATTTTCTTTGGGGAATTATTTATATGGATTGACATCTGTTAAGTTTATTCCATATGTACTGGGAAGGTATGGTGCGTATTGCTGATCAATTGCCAATGTTATACGGATTTCTAGTGTCTTTTTAAAATAATTGATTGGTATGTAAGAAAAACTTAGTGCTCTAGAAGAGCATATTTGAGCTCGTCTATTATTCTTTGAATTTGGATTTAGGTTATAATACTACCATACAAAACCTACTTGTAAATTAGGTGTTTGTTTAAGCTTATGGGTGTGATTTATGACCTTGTAAGCTCTGTCAGCTTATTTGATTAGTTTCATGACAGATGATTAAATTAAGCTATACACACTAATGGAACATGTTTTTATTAATTAGTGCTTAATTAAATTATTTATCCTAATGCACTTTTATATGTTGTTTTGAGTTCTAGACTGATCCATACTAAATGGGTAAAAATAAGACAAAAGGACAATGATTTTATGCTTGATTGTGCTTGCATTTTCTAATTCGTAGTTCCAGTATTTGGATTTGGTGTTCAATCTTTACCACCATATAAATGCTATCCTAAAAATTATGCAGTTTCAGTAAACTTTTTTGTTTTTTGTTTCCCTTTGACTAAACATCAAATTCAAAATAATTATAAAAGGGTAGTTGTACGATTACCGCAGCATAGTTTCATTCCACTAAGTGAGGCCGACTACATGAATTACATAGTTCCATTATGATAGTTTTACTTTTGGACAAGTCTTTGAACTGCTGTGTTACTCGCAACAATAATGTAAACCTCTTGAAAGCATAACTTGTATATAAATTTTGGCATGCAATATCTGTAGCTTTATGATGATTGCAATTGCTCTTCAATTTTTTTAGTGTCTTGTTTTTATGAACTGGTGAAAATACTGAGAGCGTTGAACTTATAATCAGGTACCTGTCTTAAAATTTGTTCGGACAATTCCAACTAGGGGCAGCTTCATGAAAATACCCTTGTTTTGAATTCATCATAATGGTTGTTATAGATTTTCATTGATTAGTTGAAGTATAGGTAAATTGTAAAACGTAGTTAAAATGAAACTGGGTATATTTTTGTTGTGTACCTATTTGGAACTGTCTCAGTAAGATTGTCCATGTCTTAAAACTGATGATTGTTACGCAGTTGGTTGGGGATGCTTCCAGGAACTTGGGCTTATGTTAGTGCTGGGGCCTTTGGAAGAGCAATAATTGTGAGTTTGTACTTGGTTTTTCTCCTTGTTCGTTGTACTCTTGGTTATTTAATCATTATTGGAATATTTTATGCTTTTCGTTACCTTAATGTTTATGCTTCTTTTCCTCCTTTTGTGTTTTTTTTTTCGTGGGAGGGGAATGAGAAGGTGATAAAGAAATGGATGATGCTTAATTAGAGACTTATTGATGTATCGTTAGGTATTTTTTCTAATGAAAATATTACTGCAGTTTTCTATTGGCAATTTCATAAAAACTTTCTGCAAAGCTGGTTTCAGCTGATACAGAAACTCTCTAACTTGGGGGACCATAATTGAGTTAATGTAAAGAAAATAGTTAGGAGCTGTCATTATGTATTTGCAATCATTAGGGATATGTGTAAATCCTTTTATTTATGATCTATCACCAGGTTTGTAATTCAAACACATGTATTCTCTTAGGTACTCGTCTTTTTCTCTTTTTCAATGGGAGCCTTAAGTTATAAATGGTTGAGTCAATTGAAAATCAATTGTCTAATTCCACTTGTGCTCTCTATTTCTTCTTGTTAAAATAGCTATTAAATATCAGTAGTTGTTAGAATAAGTATTAAAAATAGGTAGTTGGCAGTTGGATTGGAAAACTACTATATGTTGTACCTATGAGTTGTTTACTTATTATCATTAATTACCTAGATGTAATTTTCCTCTATAAATAACAAATATCGGCTGAGAGACAACCAATCTCTTAAGCTCTTTTCTTCATATTTTCAATCTTTAGTTTCTAGGTCCAAGTTGAGTTTCATCCTTTGAGTTTCTTTATTTTGTCACTTACATTGATGCATATTCTCATTGTACTAGGGTTTACCTAATTAAAGATCGATCTAAACATTTAAGTATTTTTGCGTCATTCCTAGATGAAATCAAGAACCAATTTGGCCAAACAATCAAGATCTAAAGAAGTGATAATACTTTCTTTTGGTTTTTTTCACTTTTTTAAACTCACATGGCATTTTATACCTATCCACTTGTCCTTTTACATCTCAGCAAAATGGTATAGTAGACAGAAATAATCAACACTTAGTTGAGATTGCTTGTATCTTGCTGCTTGGTGTCAATGTTCCTGTCCATCACTGAGGTGATGTCATTCTCAGTGTTTGTTATCTAATTAATAGAATGCTCTCTTCCTCTTTGGACAATAAAGTTCTATATTCCATTGTGTTTCTAAACAAATCTTTTGTACATGACGTGTCTCTAGGTTTGGATAAACTTTCAGCCCGAGCAATCAAATTTGTCTATTTAGGATAATCTCGCATTCAAATAGGGTATTCATGTTATTTCCGTGCACTAAAAGATATTACATGTATGCAAGTGTCACATTTTATTGAACAAACTCCTTTCTTCTCCTCCACTAGAGAAGATGTTAACTTTGTCAGATAAGTCTTGTCTTTGCCTTTAGTTAAGCTCTTTTTGTATACTACTCGTAATATTGTTCCAACGTCCCCCTAATAATTCAAATTCTTCTCATAAGCCCAAATCACTTGGACCATCTCCTCCTCCTCTTATCACCTCCCAACAACGAACTCCAATGATTGGTCCAATGGAACATGGTGAGTCCTCTTCATCAAGTCCTTCACCATTGCCATTCCATACTACAAATCCATGAAGATTCCAATTGGCCTATTGCCGTTCAAAAAGGTATTCACTCTGCTTACAATCCTCATCCTATTGATAAGTTATTATCGTTTGTCCCCTTCTTATTGTTCTTTTATCTCCTTTGTACCTTTCATTACCATTCCTAAAAATATGAAAGAGACACTTGATCATATGGGATGGTGACAAGCCATGAATGATGAAATGCAAGCTTTTGAATGTAATGGTACATGGAACTTAGTTCCTCTTCCACCTAGACAAAAGGTTGTTGATTGTCGTTGGGTTTATGCCACTAAAGTTGGGTCAAATTGCAAAGTTGACTGCCCCAAAGCTAGATTGGTGGCCAAAGGATATACTCAAATATATGGTCTTGATTATGGTGATACATTTTCTCAAGTAGCTAAAATGACTATTGCACGTCACTTCTTTGCCATGGCAGCTATACATCATTGGCCTCTACATGCAATAGATATAGAAAATGCTTTCCCTGATGGTGATCTAAAAGAGGAGATTTACATGGAGCAGGAAACGATACTACTAGAATCTTGCCGCTAAAGCAACACTTATGTAATTATTTTCAGACTAAAAATCTTAGAAGTCTCAAATACTTTCTAGGCATTAAAGTGATTTAATCAAAGGAAGGCATTATAGTTTGTTAAAGGAAATGCGTGTTGATATCTCAGAAGAAACAAGCATTACTGACTAGAGATCAATATATAGCCCTATGGATCCAAATAAAAAATTAATGGCAAATCAAGGTGAACCTCTCCGTAATCCAAAGAGATATAGAAGACTTGTTTTGAAACTTAGTTATGTGACTATTACTACACCTTATCTAACTTTTCCCATGGGTATAGTTGTCCAGTTTATGCAAAATTCTTTTATTGATCATTGGAATGCTATCATCGACATCTTAAGATACCTCAAAAAGACTCCAGGGCAAAGGTTTGTTGTATGGAGATAAAAGGAATACCCACACCTCTGGCTATTGCGATGCTAATTAGACAGGATCTCCTATGGGTACACGCTCCACTTTAGGGCATCGTGTTCACATTACTTTTTGGAAAAGTAAGAAACAAAATTTGGTTGTCCAGTTTAGTGCTTGCTAATGCTGAATAGAGAACAATGATGTCTCTCACTTGTGAACTTCTACAAGTGAAACAATTTCAAGAATTGAAATTTTGTGAAATCCAACAAATGAAGATGTATTGTAACAACCAAACCACCATTCACATTTCTTAGAATGTAAGTACTAGGTACATCAAACCTTGCTTAGAGGTGATAATTGGAGACTATACCATAATACAAGTAGCACAATGAATATTTTGGGCGCATCATGCAAAGCAATTGTTGAATATTGAGAAAAACTGTATAGGGGTAATCTCCCTTGTGTCTAAAATATACATAGGGTGAATGTATTTATAATAAAGAGTGATACAAGTATATATGGTAACCAAACCTAAATATGGTAAATAGAAGATATTTTAATAAACAATATCAACAATATCTACCAATATCAAACAATATCTATTTTCTCTAATAAACAATAAATGCTATGTTTCCCTAATTAATGCGATATTTCTAGCAACAATAAGTAAGTAGAAAGAGATCTACAGGATTTGAGCAAGGTGGATACACTAAAAAAGCTAAGTAAATCTTGGTGGAGTAATGCGTATGGGCAGCCCAATCAGACTAATATATTGTAAGACTCCAAAAGCAAAAGGAATTTTTATATTCTAACAGAATGATAAAATTAAGGTGTTGGTTAAATCATCTCCTATGTTACTGTTTTAAAATACAGTGTATATTAGCCGTTTTCCCGCAGAATAGTACAAATCTTATATGTTAAGCTATATTGAAGTTATTTTTTGCCCTTCGCATTTTCAATTCATCAATTTAATGGTTTTATTTTACTTTTATTTATGTATAATGGATTATGGAAAGAGAGTAACTTCGCTCATTACTTCTTTAATGCAATTGTTGCTTCTACATTTCAGCAAGATGAATCCGAACTTAGTAATATATTTGGAGGAAACAGTCAGCTGCTAACTCTTGGGCTGGGACTGTTGGCCACTGCATTGGCTGCTACATATGTCACACGACTTGCAAAGGTATTATCCTTTGATTTTTGTAAAATTTAATATTTGATAACAAACAAAAGTGAAAGGTTTTCCATTTAGTGTCTCAACAGCAATGTCTAATCTTGGGAATTGGGACAAAGTTTAGATTTTGTGCGGTGAAGATGAAAAGAATTTAAGAATTGTAAAGAAATAGCTCACGAGTCCACTAGACTGACTGCCCGCCACAATATAACGAAGAATCTGTAAGAACAGTTAAGGGCTTAATCTGAAGGATTAAATGAAGAATCATAACTAACTTCAATCTACACCGTATGTTAGAAATTCAAAGAAATTCAATAAGAACATAGATTACAACTCAAGGTTTCTCTTATATTGAACTCTCAACTCTTGGTTGATTACAACAATTCATACAAGGTCCTATTTATAGAAAAAATAGCTGTCTAACTAACTTTTGAAAAACGCACCAAAAAGGTTGGAGAAGACATGTGAGCATATCAGGAAGTCTAGGACCTTGATAACAAGATTTTACTGAACCAATCTTCGCCATATTTATTGACTCTTTGGAGTAGTTAGTTATTTAGATAATTTTTAATTATCTTGGGGGGAAATAGGTACAAAGCCCCCATTCTTTCCACACTGCTGTTATGGTTAATCAATTATTTAAGATCTTGAGTTTGGGTTATTAGCTAACATGAGTTGTGAATGTGACTTGATTTGGGGCCGAGTTGGCTAGTGTATACCTTACATTTGAATCTGTAGTATGAGATATAAATTGTACACAATTGAATTCCATGATTTCGTGTTTTGACCGTTATTTATCATTAGATTTTTTCACTTCTTCAAGATGTTTGTCTTTTCATTTTTTACCATTTTGCGAATTCTTGGTAGCAGTGGAATGCTGCCTTTATAGTCTTAACGTACGTTCAAACTAGGACAAGGCTAATTCATCTCATTCGGTGGGCTTTTCTAAAGATGTCAAAATGAGTTTTCACCATGAACTGAAAAAAGGTGACTTGATTTGTAGCCCACCCACAATAACCCCGTATTAGTTGTTTATCATTTTTTTTTAATTTTTATTATAATTATTTACTATTTTTAATTATATAAGTTGATGATTTGATTTTTTTTTAATATTAGAATATTGTTAAATAACGTTTGAATTTATTTGTTTGTTTGTTGGTTGACATTTTATTTTTAAATTATTATTTTCATAATAATATTTGGTGAAATAAGTGCACTTTGAGAGTGTACTGCTATGAAAAAATTAGTGAAGTCAATCTATTTTAATTGTATTACAATAAATACATAAAATAAACTAGAAGGATAAAACATTTTTGAGGGAATCAAGCCATTAATCTATCAATCCTTAATAGGTCATGGATCAAATCAAATTACAAATTTTATAATCAATGAAAAAAATGAATCGGATTGACTCTTATTTTTAATTTCAACTTGTAATGAGCTAATTGGTGTGAGCACACCCTCCCACCGTTTTATCTAGATGACACTTATTAGTACCGATAAAATAATAGTGCTGATGCAGTTACTGTACAAACTGTTGCATTCTATTCTCCGTCATCATTAGTTAATGCTTTGATTTGACTCACTAATAACTCATTTTTTTAACGTTGTAATGCAGGATGCTATAAAGGACATCGAATAGACCTTCTAGACAAAACCCAGCATTGGGAATGAAGAGAAACTCACTTGAATAGATTGGAAATTGATATCTGAATAAATAAACATCGATAATGATAGGATAACTACGGAAAGTAATAGACCCAGCTCGTCCCTTGTAAATTAGAACATTAGTTTTGACAGGTAGGATCATTTTGTATCTTTTGCAATGTTCCCCCCTTCAATTGCACCAAAAGTTTGCTTGTGTCATGCCATATATAAAGTTATGACGCATTAATTTCTTAACGGGGTTGCTGGGAACGATTAAATTCTATTTTATTTAAAATGTTTCCTTTGTAATTAGCAAACTCAATAGCGATTCATGTAACTGATGAATCATCCGCGATAAGAAAAACAAAGGTGCAGAAATCAAGGTGCTGACAAATGGTTAAAAGTATGTTGTGACTGCAGAAAGCCCTAAAAACTCGTTGATAAAGTTGGTGCATTGTGTTGGTTAACGCCATTCATAAAAGGGTGGCTGAACAGTTGTCTTTTTCATGAAAAAGAAAAATGGTGTCGTTTTAATATATAATTCGCTTGGTTACTTTAGAGTATATCAGGTTTGAACAAGTAATCTATGCACTTGAGATTAATTACTTGAATTTTGTGAGTCTAAAATCATCCCATTTTTCTATGTCTAGATGAAATATTAATAAATTATGTACATTTACATCCTTATAGGTTCGCTGTAAATCTTTCAGTTGATTAAAGTGAATGTGAAGTCCAATTTTTATTATTTTTGTGAATGTAATTGTCTTTTTTTTTTTTATAAAACTGACGTTCATACCAAAAACTGCCCTGAACAATTACTGACACCGATCAGGACTTTGTCAAATTGTCATGACGAGCTGGTTAATAACAATCGGGTTCAGACGAATATACAAGAGGCATTGATATACCCTTTCAATCAAGGTGTTTTAGACGAAGCTATAACCGTATTCTCTTCCAAACAAAGTTTAACTACCTAGTTTAGCTATACAATAAAATACCACTGTATAAATATGTAGCCTAAAAGATTTATTGTATTTGGCTTACACCACATTGATTAATTAATTTCCAAAATGTAAGATTCATGCTGCATGAGTTATGTGATGCTTTTCATATCCCCAGGTCAAATGAAGGAGACCCAAAAATATCAAGGTTGGGTAAGTGAGATTGAGAGACCTTATCTTGCTTCTGAATGGACAAATCTAATTTCCGTTTTAGAAGCAAAGTTGCTTTCGCCTCCAACTCGTCAAGATCGAGATCATTATAAAACTGATCATCACACAATACATTTGTAGTTGCATCGACATCCCCCACTTCTTTCTTTGATTCAAGAGCAAATTCTTGTTCAAGGTTCATACTCGGGAAGTGTTCAGAGTGGTAAAACGACAATCTTCGTTTGTGACTTTTTATCTCTGTCCCATTTCCCATAGGACAACAACTTGAAAACACTGCTTCTGAGGTTGTCTGGTCGATGCTAATGGATTCCGAAGTCCGATTTGCTGACTCTTTGGTTGCCTCTGTATGGAAATGATTGAATGACTTCCCTGAAGAATCCCCACTTTCACTGGTACTGGCTGCCATAGTCACACGGTCGGGAGTGAAGGTGGCAGAAAAATCAAGCGCTCCATTCCGCGGTGCTTGACTGAGCAAAGAACGCCTACATAAGAGCTAAGTTCAGCTATATAGCTTTAACATCAAGATAATAACAGCACTGCATAGTTCAGAATTAATTCAATGTGATATTTGTAAATTCAAATAATTGTGAAAGATTCTAACAAAGCTGATGTTCTCACGGTTAGATAAATATGTAATGAGAGGAATGAAGCCTTGTATGTTACGAACTTTTCTTTTCTGAAGGATGAATGTAGCACTTCATTTGCTACCTAATTCCTTTAATCATGAATTCAGAAAGAAACTTACGAATAAGGAAGCGCAATGAAAGGAAGATAAAATACCTGTAAATTGCCATCATGTCCATTCTACTAGCTTCAGGCTGACTGACTGCCGTAGGGTTGGTCCTGTCATCTATGAAACTGTCAAATGAATTATCATCCTCGCCATCTTCATCATTAGATACATAGGCATCTGAAGATACCCTGACCATATTGAACTGCTCGTGAGACTGGATATTTTCATAAAATGTCTTCATATACAGCTTATAAGTCATTATATTTTTTGAATCAGCAATAAAATATATGCTAAGTATGATACTGAATATTGTGTAAAAAACGCTAAAACAGGATGAGAATGCAGAGTTAAGTGAATCTTCAGCAAAAGCTTACTCAGCTTCCTCCTCAATGAAGTCTCTCACATTGTATGTTGATTTCCTTTTACCTAAAAAGTAGAAATGAAACAGCACAGCGCTAAGTTTTCTAAAATACATCCTTTTAGAAAAGAATTTTGTTATATTTCCAATTTCGTTTCAAAGAAACAAGATATGATCTAAAATACTTTCAATAAATAAAGGAGCAAAGAATGCACTAAACAAACTAAAATCACCTCGTCCATGCTTATATTGTGCGGGATTGGAGGCATGAGATGACTTGAGAAAGTTCACTGTTGAATCAAAAAATTTAATATTTTTCTGATTCCTATTGCTTTCAGTATCTTCAGCTTTTCGCAGCCTTTTAAATTTACGTGAAGGTTTAACGCTTTCAGACATTTCACCACAATCTGCTGGAAGCCCTTCTTCACTGAGGCTTAGGTCAGAGTTATGTACACGGCCTTCCTCAGTTTGGGAAAGAAAGACTCGTCCTCTTCTAATTGTACAATTCTTCAAGTCAAGCAACGGGCTTTGAGTTTCATTGAAAGAGGAAGTACAGACATTCTTATCGGTGCCCTTTTCATTGTCGACCATTTTAGTTTCCCCTGAGCTTAAAGAACTAACATTCTGTTCTTTGTGGACACTGACAGGTAAAATATAGTCGCATATGACAGAATGTAATCCTGAGTTCCCTGAAGAATTCAACTTATTTCAGAACAAAATAGTTAATTAAACTAAACTATTGTAAACCGTCCTTTTATCACCTTTAAGTTACCCACCTCTTTCATCAATGGGAGACTCGGGAACTACACCACTTTTAATGAAATTCGTTAAACGTGGACTAAGTTCTTCATCTTTCATGTCATTAATGCATGCATCTGCAACCAACGAAGAAGTCTCAATCTCCATAAGATTTGCCATTTGACCAGCATTATATGTTTCATTTGACACACTTCTCTTATACATTGGAGTCTCGTGAATTGCCTCATCACCCTCACATGTTTCTTCTTGCCAAGTTAGATCAACGAAGTCTTTGCTTTGAATGCCCAAATGACACGAATCCAGGTCCAGACAATTAACAGAGTCTACACTCGTTCTCAATGCATGCGTAAAGCATGATTCACTGTCTAAAGAAGACAAATAAAGTTGAAAATGTGTTCAGAAAGACTTTTATTATGAATATTGTTGTTTGTAGGATATTAAGTGTACTATTTGAAGCTGTTAAAAGATTTTAGATATCTCTTTGTAATTACTACTTTAGGGTTAAAGTTCTCTCTCTATAGAAATCAATGTATTGTTTCAAATCAATCAATTAAATAAAAATATTCTTCCCTTCAGATTAATCATTTCAAGTTGGTATCAGAGTTAGGTTCTTGAAAGTCCCTCTTTCACATTTCTTCTTTACTGTCTTGGGTATGATTCTTTCTAGAGTTGCCTAAAGTGAATCCCTTTCCTTTGATTCATGTGGTTGTCTAAAGTGCACCAAACTTGTGACTATGTCATTGTTGTTTCCACTGCTGTGTTGTCAAAGTTGTACCCCTCGTCCGCTGGAGTCGTCACCATCACCGGAGTTTGTCCATACTGCTAGTGCCAGAGCTTTCTATCTTATTGTTCTATTTTATTTAGGAGGGGGACTAAGCAGTCATTATTTATTGGTTTGATAGTCTTTTTGGTCTCAATTTTTGTTAAAGTTATTCAATCTGTCCCTCCATTTTTTTCGTCCTAATGTAGTCCTCATTTTTGTTAAAAAGAGTCGACATGATTTCTTTTGTTAAATTAATGTTGTCACCGTTTATATGGTGACATCGTGACAGTGTAAATAACATGTGGCAACTCCCATTTAGCATCATCATTGCCTACAATCCAGATTAGCATACACACAAAGATAGATCAACACTTTATTAAAGAAAAACTGGATAGTGGTCGTCTTATCACAACTTCTTATGTCCCATATGAGCCCAATTAGCATATTTGTTCACAAAAGATCTTTCCACCGAACAATTTCATGATCTAACAAGCAAGTTGGGAATGATATATCCCTTCACCGGCTTGAGGTGAAATGTTGTTAGAAAGATAAAAGATGTACTACTTGAAGCTATTAGAAGATTCTAAAGATCTCTTTGTAATTATTACTTTAGCGTTAGAGTCTCTTTATGTAGAGATTGATGTATTGTTTCAAATCAATTGATTGAGTAAAAATCTTCTTTCTTTCAGATTAATCCTTTCATGTAATACCCACCAAAAAGTAAATAATTTTGAAAGTAAAAGGTAAAAAGAAAAATATAACTCTTTTCATATGCAATGTTGACAATATCAATGCCTATTGTTTGGCATTAGAAACTAGGAAGAGAAAACTGAACAGATGATATTACCCATATTAGCTTTATCAAGTTTGATAGGGGCGACAGGCTTCCTATGTCCCAAGCAGAGATCTTCCTGAACAACTCAAACAGACATAATTTAACCAAAAAGGAAATAACATTCACAGTATGACTATGATCATATTTCATACAGGGTGGTACTGATCTAAGAGAGGAAGTAGAACCTGAAGTGAAGAAGTTTTGTCATCTTTTGGAAATGATGCTAGTCCTTGCATACGCTGCATCATGTCTATAAACATTAATGTTCCAGATGAATGCTTAACTTTATGCACTCTAGAAGGAAAGGTCTGAAAGTGGGGAAAGGCAATAAGAGAGATTCTACAATTGTTTTCCCCAGTAGGGTGAAAATACGTTTCAAGTAAATCAATTTCAGCCACAGTGAGTTTGTCCTTCGATGGAGAAATGTGGAGCTCGTCATCCTTCACATTCTTTTGACGGGGAATAAATTTCTCAATGGACAGTTCAACATATTGAACTTCCGGTTTGAAGACGTGAGGAATCTACAAAAATATTTAGCAATTGATAAGAATAAAAAGCACAAATAAAAAAGAAAAAAAGTTATCTAATAGTTTCTGACCATCCTTGGACTAGGATGAAAGGAAAAACTATTTAGGCCCCCATTGCGCATGTGTTTATTTATAGTTTTGCTCTTTGCCTGTTTTCGCAAGTAGCCCTTCAACTCAGTCCCTTCACAAGCAAAAACTAGTAACGATTGTTAAGGAACCAATGAAACAAATACTTGTAGCATTTTAGAAAACTTGTAATAGGAAATGCCAATAATGTTCATTCATTTCTTTCTCAGAAGTAACAATTGCCAAGAAACAAATAAAGTGAAAATCAAAGGATATCAACTCGTCCATCATGCTTTCTTCCGGTTCTCCCCATTCGCTGAATCATTCTAAGTGGTGAAATATTAGCATCAAAAGATATGACAAGATCAACTTCCATGATGTCAAGACCTTCTTCACCAATTGATGTGGCAACAATGACATTATAGGTGCCAGACCGAAATTTCTGTTGATCAACCATGTAAGTGCATGGAAGGAGAGTGAATATTATACTAAAGAGAATACATACCGTCAGCACAGCCTGTTGAACCTTTTGGGACTGACCTTTCATTGCTTTCCCTATAGATCATTAAAATGAAGACTTTCTTTTATAAACAACATAATTGATTTTCCTTTACAAACAAAATAATGATGAATGCTGAAAAAGAGCAAAAGAAAAGAAGGAAAGAAAAAAGAAGAAAATATACAAATTGGAGGATAAAACATTTCCTATAAATGTATGCCCAGAAGAAATAAATGCAGACAACGATGCTTAACAATGATGAAGATTTAAGAATTATTTGAGTCCAGAAATAAATAATACCTACATCAAAAAGAGGCTAGTTGTTTAGTGAAATCTACTGTCGGATAAAAGAAAGAAATTGTCTTTTGATATACTCAGAAAAGCTTATATAAGAGTAGGTTCTCCTGTCTGAACCTATCGTCCCAATCTTCTCTTGTCCTCTTTTCTGCAACCTCTTTCTATCTATCTATCCATCTATACATATGTAAGTATGTATGCATTACTGCTGTTATGTGAAATTCTCACTCAAGCATTCTTCTCTTAATCAAATATTCAAGTTGGTATCACAGTGGATTTGATTCCGCTCTGTCACTCCAGTGTCATGTCCACTGCTGTTCACCACCAGCAGCCATCATCTATCCCCAACAGCCACTGCTGGCCTCTAACTTTTGCGGGGACTTCGGACAACTTCTCAAGTCTCACCTTGATCTTTTACCCTTTCAGGGTAGCAGCTCCAACAGTTACTTCTCTTCTTGAAAACTACCCTCTTATTTGTATAAATGGCCTCTGCAAGCCCAATTTTTTCAATTTCTAGAACACCCATCATCACTACTTTGAAGCTTAATGGTAAGAATTATTTATTGGGTTAGATCCTGACCCACACAATACATTCCAACCACACGACGCACACATTAGCATACATACCTAAACGGCTCAAACCGCTCCACAAATACTACGGATTCAAAGCGTCATTAGCAGGTCAACCATTACTATCTTAGTGAACAGCGGGAGTACCTACAGAGTATGTTTTGGTTCAATGGCAACGCCTCTTTCATAAAGACTCTACCAAGGAGCTTTTGAATGACTTTTTACAAGATTATCCCTATTTACACCTTGTGGACAAGGTATTTGTCCATCGGAAAGGGATGATATGATTCAAGATGAGGACACCCAAGAAGGCATGGATTCAATCCATGAAGAATAGGAACAACAGTACCATAACAAACAAGGTTATGAGAAATAAAAAGAACAAAATGCCCATTTGGATGGGAGATTATGTTACTTAGAAGGGTAAGTGTAAGAATAAAATGGGTAGCAAATAGGGAGCACTGATATATACAAATCTCCTTTTACAAAAAGGGCATGAATAAAAGATTTTGTCTCTCTCTTCTATTCCCTTCTCTCTTTGTTCTGTTGTTTTTCTTCACCCACCCTTCTACTTTCTTGCTGTTGCAGGTGATTAATCATAGTCAAGCACAACATATATCAATTCCACCAAATAACACATGTTTTTGGGAATAACAGACAAATGTTACATTCAGCACACAGTCACAATTCTAAAGCAGTGTAATAAAAAAGTACCTGAACTTTGACCAATAAACTCGGTAGCTCTAACTAATTCCCTAATATCTTTAAGTGCATTCATTATATCCCTGAAGGCATTGAATTGACACAATATATATTTTAATTTGGCTAAAAGTTTCCAATAACTGCGTAGAATATGATGTTAAAAAATTATAATTAACTTTACCTGACACTTTCTCTGTAATTGGAGAAGATAATTACCCTGGAGCTTTGTGGATCGTTGGTTTCTGCAACCACATCCAAAGACATAAACCATCAGCTTATCAGTATAGTGATAGTTTATTAACCACATCCAAGTGAATTCATTCTATGCACAATGCATCCATTAAAGAGTGTAATAGAAATTTATTAGAAAACCAAAAAATCAAACCGAGATTCAACCAGAAGCATTTGACTGAAATTTTATACCAAAATGTCTAAGACTGTCTTGAAACAGTAAAGAATTCAAAATCAAATTCAGTTTTATAACAGAATAGCTATTTTAGAAAAGGAAAAAAAGAAATCCAAAAGGCAAGGAAACATATCTTCTAACCTCCAAAAAGATACTCAGCCTTGAGGCCATGGATTAATATAACCACCCAAATCATAAAGGATAGATAGCATCCTAAATACACTGTTGGAATATCTTACAATATCAATATTTTAATTTTGAATATTTTAGAGTATATTAAAGGTTTTCTCTTAAAATTAGTTTTATAAATTTGATGATTTGTTTCTTTATTTCATTAGGATTATAGCATGTAGATGTGAGTGCTTTAAATTTTATAATCACATTATCATATCATTATACAACACCATACACAAGTAAATATTATTCCAAGGGTCTGTATTCTGTATTTTCTTCACCAGAAGCTCCTCTAAACACCCGTAGGTCAATCTAAAAGAAGCATAACGAACATCATTTTAAAACCCATAACTAGACTCTTCATTGGAATTTAAAGCATTCAAAAGTATAAAAAGAATAGCGCTATAAATTTACATCAAATTCCCTACTTCTTAATAGCTGGTGGCACAGTTATCTTTAGTCACAGCTCGGTTTTATTGGGTATAATATGCTGTGAGAACTAATAGCAATGTCATTTACCTCAAGAAGGTAGTAGCAAATACCAACACCTTTTGACAAACAGAATAATACTTACTGAAATGTTCCAGCAATACTTCTAGCATTTTGGACAATTTTGGACTGGATGCTCCATGAGACAAACTTTGCTGCATTAGTTGCCTTGCTTTCAGAATAACTTCACTTTTACTCATAAATTTTGCAAAATATCTGAAAGTAATCCTTATAGAATCATTTTTCTGAACTTTAAATATATATAAATATGTAATTCATAAATGTCAGCAATAACATAATAAATATTCCTACAAAGCCCTTACATAAATTAGATATCAAAAGACAAGCATAACATGGTTAGAGTAGTTTCTTAGATATTCTGCTCTCAGCTATATCAACTAAGAGCGTAAAGCTAAATGACTTTAAATGTAATAGAACATTGGCCTTCTATTCAACTCAAGACAAATAAATATCAGTTACCAGTGATCTATTTCCCAAATCTAGTTCAATAATGCATGCATAGAATAGAAATATTACAAATAAGTGATTTAAATATGAAGAATTTACCACAGAAAATGCATTATGTAGACATCTCTATTGCATCTAGAAATTAATCAACTAAGTCATCGCTTTTATGACACATCTATTGGCAAAGGCGACTGACTAACATCTTTTGTCTTTGTAGTGTTTGGTTCGGTTGTGTTAAATTCATAACAAGTAGACCATATGACAAGAGAGGAAACAGCAATGCATGTTTGACGATCAAATCAACACTCCCAATATGCCCCCATATGTTCTATCCTCTGCATTTTTAAAGATATTTTGGGAGTTTAGATATTCATCCTTTTAATGCATCTGACATTTACCACTAGTGTGTACTAATCTTAATCTTTAATTAAGTTCTTATTTAGCCTGAAGGGTCAAAAAATCATACATATAATAATGTGAACAGAAATCTAAACATATCCTCTCAATTTGTTTACTAACTTAGCTTATAATGTACTTAGGAAGTATACCCTTGCTTCAATTTTCTCTCAAGCATCTCGTATGCTGGCCTTATTCCATGGCTTGAAAGTAACTTATGGATGTAATAAAGAGTGATGAGAACTCCAAAATATCCTTCAACATCTTCATAGTTGACACGAGAAAGATCTTGCCTAAGCCTTTGACGAAAATTTTCCCTAATTTCAAGTAATTGACAAGGGCTCAACTGCCAAACATTCAAAAGAAAAAATAGTCAATGATTTGCTATATCATCCACCTGAAGTAAGTTTGGCTAATCATAAGCCAGACCAAAAGGTAAGACAGCTAACAACTAAAAGTTAATGAATCTTACAAACAATAGTTAAGAAAACTACCAAAATTAATCATGTTTCAAAATGCTCTTCATACAAAACATATACTAAAAGAAGACCCAATAATCTTATAGGCGAAACTATTAACAGAATGGGGGAAGAAAGGTCTACCTGCCACTACCAAAACATTTATATAGTTTTAATAAATATAAAGTACCAGGCTTGAGTTAAAGTGAATATGATTTTATTAACCACCACTTATTTCCCGAGGTCTTTGAAACATCATGTTTTTGAATCTGTAGCAATTACATAATTTGAAATATGTTCAAACCCAACGTTACGGATATGCCACTATTCAAAATATAGAATATATATCACAACGCAGTTTCTTTAATTTCACAATGTGTGACAAATTGAATGCATCTAATGAACAAAACAGATCACAAATTATTGTTACTCTACTTACTACTGTATGTATCTCAAGAATTATTTCCTCTAGTTCAATGTTCAGGTTACAACAATTAAATGATTATATTTATAGTTACATATTATATTATACAACTTTGAAAATTGATGAACATAATAGCCAACTTTAGATGATCCCTCAATAGATGATGAAAGTAAAATGAAGGGGGAAGGAGAGTGTAATCCTTACTCAAATATATATTTCCCCGTATTTCAATAAAAATCACCAAGAAGTCATGTATTTATTTGCTGACAATAGGTTGAGCTATCTGACTCTGGTAAAAATGGAAAAAAAAAAAAAAGGCAGAGAGCCTTACAGTGCGGTAATCTCTGTTCTGAATGACACCAATATTTGTAAGCCTCGCTACTATAGGGCGTATTGCTTCCATAAACTTATTATTTATTTCTACAGCTTCTGGGCCCATCGTAACCTGGTAAAATTGCAACAAAGATCTCTATAAAACACAGAAAATATGACTTAGATTTGAAATAGGCGTGCATAGGCTACCTGTATCAATTCTATCTTCCTATTGTGAACATATGACATAACATCATGGTCAGTTTCGCTCCGATAATCAAGTCTGGAGATATGCAGATTATCAATGACAGCCTGAACTGTTTGTTGCTTGGCTGAATATCAATCTTAGAATTAGAACACAATATTGTTCAAGGGTTAAAGACTGAAAAGAACACAAGATACTCAAAAACTTACATCCCGGTGTTGCAGTTAACGCTAATATTCTCAGCTGTGCCGGTACAGCCATTAACTAAAAACCAGATAAAAAAAACTAAAAGGTATAAATGAATGATATGCAATATTGACGAAACATACTCTATTAATAAAGTCCAGTAATAAATAAAAGCCTCGAAAGAATCAAACCTCACGAACTGCTTCACAATAAGCGTAATTCCCCATTGCTCTATGAGCTTCATCAATGACCAAACATACCAAGTACTTCACCAAACATGTACCTGAAACAAATTAGGTCATGCACAAAAAAATAAAATAAAGCTAGAGCTATATCAGACTATGCAAAGCATTTGTATATGACACATAAAAAATCAATATTCAGATAATTTATGAAATTAAATGACATTAAAAATCACCAGAATGAATATCCTTTTCTAATACTTGAGGAGTGACAAAGAATACTCGCTTCTTTTTCCAAAATTGAGCCCTTTTGGGGGGACTTAGCTGACCAGTCATATCAACTGTCCATTCCTGCAATTAATTTTTCCCCAATACTTCAAGATTTTCATCAAAGAAAAGATAAAAGTGAACAAGAAACAAGAAAACAAGTTGTTACTTGAGGTATTCCAACAATATTGTGGCAAGCTTCGATCTGCTGCATGACGAGTGGCCGAGAAGGAGCGGCAAAGACTATTTTGCCTGTTGTGAAAGGAAGCATAAGATGATTTTATCGGTTAAAAGGGTGGGTCAGTGGCGTTGAAAGAGTAAGACTTGTGGTTACATAAGATAAGGCAGCACAAGAAATTACCTTGAGGAAACCATCTGAAGTAGTTATACATGACAACTGCAGCAATGAGTGTTTTGCCAAGTCCCGTTGGCAAGGCCACCAATGTGTTGGAGAAGAGTGCGGACTGGGTAATATCAAATTGATAGTCACGGAGAGGAACATTAACTGCAATGCAAATTCCAAAAGGTGATTGATTAAAACTCTTCAAGTGTGAACGAAAGTGTAGGGAAACAACAGCTGTACCCGGATATATCCAGGTTTTGGCTGCCTCGGCATCGATGTGGTGGACAAAGGTAGGGTTTTCGCCATCTTCTTCGAACTGCGGTGTTGGGGATTCCTTCTTGAGAGCCGATTGCTGCTCTCCCTTTCTCTGTGCGTCACTCGCCATCTGGCAAACAACGTCGATTTCTCTAGCAGCTGCTTCCCAATCAAACTCCTAAAATTGCATGCATTAACAGTCGAAACGATGAGACTTGGTTGGAGTTTGTAAATAGCAAGAAAGCTACTTTTCCATTTTCATACCTCGTCGTCCATGATATCCAAAGGATTATTGGATGTCATTCGATAATTCAGAATTTTTTTTCAAGATCCTTCATGCTAGTAGTGACTCACTCGCACACCCACGCCAAAAAGAAAACAAATTCAGAATGGCGCCAAAATGTTCACTGAAAATACGCTTCCAGGTTTAATATGATAATAAAAAAATAAAAATTATTTATTATTACCGTTAAAATAAAAAAATAGTATTAAATTTATAAAGAAAGAGTCATATTTATGTAATTTAATCATAACATATTTTGTTTTATAATTTGAGTATAAATAATTATTTATAGGAGATAAATTAATTGCATTCAAAAAATTATTATTAAAAATAAAAATACAATAATAAAATAATTTAAATTAATAAAAGTAAAACTTAATAATATATATATTAGAAAACGTATACATATATATAGTATAAAACATTTACGAAGTGCTACTAAAAACAATTTCACTATTATTACATATGAACTGTAGACATTGTCTATAATAACATTTTGAAATTTAAAATCAGAACAACCGTTAGTTATTTGTAAAATATAATTATGGTGAACAATTAAAATATAACTTTTCACCTTCATGTTTAATCTTAGAGATTATATTTTGTCTTGTAGTGGTATTTTTATAGGTAATTTTTTCTTCTATTTCTTAATTTTATTTTTTTTCTTTGGGGATCTTTTTTTCTTTCTGCTTCTTACTCTGCTATTTTTTTTTTTTACTTTGTGTTGATTGTTCTTCGTGAAAGATTTAATTTTTGTAATGTTTTTCGTCTTGAAGAAAATGTTGATTTTTTTTTAAAAGGTATTTTTTAACAAAATCTTGAACATGTTTTGTTGTTGTTGATAGTGTTGTTCTATTTATTTTTTTATACTTGGTAGATCTATTACTGTGGGTTGAAGAAAATATTCAAGTTTTCATTTTTAAAATGTATTTTTGAACAACAAGAATGAGTGAGGATGATGATGTTTTTGTTGGTGGTCTTCTTTTGTAATTTTTTTCGTCTATTTGTGGTTTTTGTTGTTGAGATCTCTTTGTTGTTGTTGAGATCTATTGAAAGGTTGTGTTTTTGTAACTTTTTTCTGTTAAATATGTTGTAGTAGTGGGTTAGTCTTTTATTGAAAGCCATGTTCAAATTTCTATGTTGTTTTTTATGGTTTTATTTATTTATTTATTTTTTAATTCTTATGTGCTCCTTCTTCTTCTTTTTTCATGAAAGGTTTAATTTTGTTGTGATTGTTGTTGTTGAAGGTTTACAGAAGTTGTGGATATTTTTTCTTTTGTTTTTCTTCTTCTTCTGTCTTCTTTCTTCGTCGATCCTTTTTATTTCTTCTTCTTCATATGAAGTTATATTCTTTTTAACTTCTTGTTTATTGTTTTTCATGCATAACAAAACGTTTGGTTCATCAAGAATATTAGTTTTTGCTGTTCTTCTTCCTTTTTTCTTCCTTTTCTTCTTTGTGGATCCTTCTTCTTTCTTTTTCTTCATACTCAATTATTTTTTCTTTACTTTG
>Ga0214544_1000121_pt1 | contig 110757 bp, 45 predicted proteins | sample CNSS3metaG_FD_160074 | JGI IMG/M metagenome (GOLD analysis project Ga0214544, IMG submission 160074) | Root nodule microbial communities from cowpea collected in UCLA plant growth center, Los Angeles, California, USA - CNSS3 | ecosystem: Host-associated > Plants > Roots > Nodule | place: USA...
TGTGTGTGTGTGTATGTGTGGGTGTGTGTGTGTGTGTGTGTGTTTGTGTTTGTGTGTGTGTGCGTGTGTGTGTGCGTGTGTGTGTATGTTTATTTAATTGATTTAATTTATCTCCAGATATACACTAGTCTTGTTTATTTATTTTATTTTATTTATTTCCAGTTATGCACGAGTTTTGTTTATCTATTTAATTTAATCTCTAGTTATGTATTGGTCTTATTTATTTATTTCATTTAATTTATCTCCAGTTACGCACTGGTCCTGTTTATTTATTTCATTTAATTGATCTTCAGTTAGGCTCTGGTCATGTTTATTTATTTCATCTAATATATCTCTAGTTACGCATTGGTCCTATTTAATTTATATTTTTGTTATTATATTTATTTATAACATTCTAATCCTTATCTTGATATTTATTTAAAGTTCTTACTTTGATTTTTATTTTATCATTATTTTATAATTCAAAAAAAACTAAAAGTACTATTTTATTCAATGAGCTTGGATAAAAGAAAATTACATGTACATTTTATTGTTATTTTATATTCTTTGCATATAGTTTATATAATTACATGATTTGATAGTCATCATATTTTATGACCTTTGAAAATAGCCAAGAGTATGTCACAGTTTGGTATACTACGGGATGAAAAGCAGGGACCATGGTGGGGTCTAAGAAAGTTTTACCATGTAGATGAGTATCTGGATAGTTCAGAATAACGCCCTAAATTAGCATATTCATAGGCCAAACTTGGAACTATTCAATACCTACTCGGCATCGCCAAGGTTAGGTAGTGAGTATATATCTCTTTTATGGGTCGATAAATGGCTAATATTCTCTAGAAAGAAATAATTATGATTGTACCAATGCTTTTATGAGAAATACTCAACTACCTAATCACTTTCCAAAGTAACTTTTGATGTTCATAATGGATCATCATAAGTGAAATATGGATCCATATGTTTGGTAAAACAAGATTAAGTTTTATGGTTGTAGGTCCAATTTTAGGCCCCCAGTGTCTGTATTATTTATGAGTTTATTAAGATTGATATTTAAGGCTTATAAAGATCTTACTCCTTTCGTATTTTACTTTCATACGTACCTATTGCATGAGTAGAAGGGAAACCTGCTCAATGAGAGTTGTTCGAGATATTATTGGTGGATCTTCTGAAGATTTACTCATGGATAATTTATATTAATATCTTGATGAGATATTAAAAATATAGATAATCTTATATTCTGATGTAGAACTCTTAATATTATATAAATACATATTTTTGTAATATTTCATGAACAATTACAAAGATGTAAAATATTTATATATATATATATATATATATATATATATATATATATATATATGGATATGAAGTTATGTTATTATTAGTGTCCTCTCAAGAAAAATCTTATTGTACAAAAAAAAATTAATTTCATCCTTTTATCAAATAATAATAGTAGTCAGGACGTCACACCGCCAGCCCACCAGCCCACCCCTAGGCGGGTCGGGTTGATGGTTTCAACCCACTTATGCCAAACGGGTTGGCTCATCCTTGCCCACCTTTTTCGGGTTAAAATCGGGTGGGGCCAAAACTGGTCGGGTTGACCCGTTTTGACACCCTAATGGTGAGTGATCATGAGGGTTTGTGTGTGCGTGAGTAGTGAGTAGTGAGTGTGAACATGAGTTGAGAGGTGCAGGTGAGGGTTTTTGTGTGTTAGGCCATGGTGATGGGTGTAGAAGAAAAAGAAAAGGGATTTGGTCCCCCCCTTTTTTTTGGTTTAATCATGCTCTTGGTCTCCATTTTGGAGGCAAAATTTTAATTTGGTACCCTTATTTCTAAAAGTGTCAATTTGGTCCCATTTTTTGTTAAAATGTCTCAAATATGCCCTTTCTATTAAGTTGGGCTAGACAGTGTTAACTAAACAGTGACATAGCAAGATTGACCAGTGGTGGAACTGTGACGAGGAACAGAGCATAGTGACGTGGAAGGGGATTTTTTTTTTTAAATAATAGTTAAGTTAAATTAGGATTAGGGTTTTAAACGTTGGAGAAATTGAGGATTATGTCATTCGAACCTTGCAAAGGTTGAGTTTGAGCCTCTCCCACCTTTATAGCCTTCAATACTTTGGAGTTCTTATCTGAGCATTCAACCTATGAACATGCCTTAACTCATATTTTTATGCAGTGTCATGTTTGAAAGGCTTGCCAACAATGGGAGGACATTTGAAGAGAAAACAATGGAAAATGTGCATGAATATGCTGATGCAGGTCTAAGGACCCTAATACTTGGTTATTCGAACTTGAAGAAGAATACAAGGAGTTTGATGGTAAATTGTCTGAAGTAAAAAATTCAGTCTCGAAAGACTGCGAAACACTGATTTTAGAATTATTGGATACAATTGAGAGGAATCTAATTCTTCTTGGTGCCACTGTTGTAGAGGACAAGCTCCAAAATGGGGTAGTTTAGAAAAAAAGTTAACATATGAAGTTATATCCAGTGGAACACAACTCCAATAATAAGCCTAACTATATTGTTTTGCTAGGTTACTGATTGTATTGACAAGCTTGCCCAAGCTAAGATTAAGATTTGGGTTTTGACTAGAGATAAAATGGAGACTGCCATCAATATTGGTATAATATTGTAATTATGCTTTGTTTTTCTTCTTTATGTAAGATTTTATGTGAGAATAATTTCTCACAATGTTTGACATCATTTACAAATGAGTTTCTCTTGTCGCTTGCTTAAACAAGGAATGAAACAAATTATAATTCATTGGGAGATTCCAGAAATTCAAGCATTAGAAATAATATTCTAAGAGAACAAATGTTATGATTTTTTTTTTTGAAAAAGAGTGGTAGGAATAGAGAAGGGTGTGAAGAAGATAAAAAAGGCTTTATTATTTTTAATTTCTAATTAATTAAAAAAATTAATTTTCATTTCGAATTTTTAATTTAATTTTAATTTTTTTTACAAACTTTATTTCATTTTCTTTCTCTTAATTTTTAATTGACTATTTTTTATTTTTGAGAACACATTTTATCTGTTCGGACAAAATTAGGTGTTGACAACGAGCACAAAGTGAACTCCTTTTCACCACCTTAATTTTAGCATTTTTCTTAAACTCGTGTACTTTTCTAATTTTGCAATTAAAGACAATGTTTCAATTCCAATTCTAATTATTAGTTTATGTTTCTACCTATTTATTCTTGTTTGAAATTTTATGCTTTTTATGGCATGTGCTAGTGATTGAGTTGAGTTTTCAATGTTTATTGTTCAATTTGTATTCCTGAGCTAGTGATTGAGTTGGAAGGAATTTACACAATTTTTGGTTCGATTTGTAATCCATATGACCCTAAAGTGGGCATAATTTCTCGATATGTCTTTTCGAGTGAAAAGAATCTTTGCTCAATCATTAAATCAGTTTAGGTTCAGTGTTCTATTGATTAAATTCTGTTAAGGCATACCTTTGTTTACAATTCTGGCTTTTATGTGCTCCTTGCTTCATTTTTATTAGCTTGTATGATCTTTAGCTGTCTTCATATCAATATCATTGCTGAATGATTTGATTAAGTGTTAAGCCTATGCACATTAGTGATTCGATACAAGAATCTAAGGACCCCTAACCCTTATTTATCAAGATGTCTTCTTGAGCATAGCATCATTCAAGTAATCAATTAGGAATGAATGTTGATTCAGAGATTCTTTCTCAGCGTGCTTTTCAGTATATTCTTATTTTCACTGCTTGCAAACTATTTAGGTATTTTAAGTTCTTGGTTTTGATTTCTCGAGCATCATTCTCAGCTTTTTCTTCATTTTATTGTGCTTTGCATTTTGCATTTCCATTGGTTCCCGTTTCAACTGCATCATACATCTGTTATTGCACAATACTAGTTCTGCATTCATGTATATTACTGCTGCAAAGGTCTAATTTCTCTGCTGCATACTAGAATCATTTTGCTCATGAACTCTACACCCATTCTGTATTAACAGGTTCTACATTCACACTTGTAAAGTGGCCAAGATTTCATGTTTGCAATAAGTAGGTGCAGTGGTGACACTTTGGTTTTGTATTCTGATTTCGAGAAGAGCATCCATGTGTGATTCCGTATCTATTAGATTAATTTAGTGATTATTCACAGTGCATTTGCATCATGACCCAACATAATTCTGCATGCACTAAATCTCTTTCACCATAGCCATATCAAAATTACATTCTACACTAGTTACCATTTTTATTCCTGAACGGTTTCTGGTTTTAAGCTCATGTTGCATTAGTATTTAGCATCCTTCATGGTTTCAAACCATTTTCACTTGTGCATAATAGCTAGAATTGCATTTAGTATGCTCTGTCACATTTCACTGCTGCCACGATCCAAAATTCTTCAGGTCTTAACCTTTAAATCACAATGCTGTCACGTTTCCATTAGTTGATATAGGTTTTGGTTTGGTTATATCTTTAGGCTGCATTAGTTTAGTTCATTTTCTTTCTTTTTAGACTGAGCATAACATATTCCTGACTATTGCATCTGTTCCTCTGCGTGAATTTATTTCAGTGCATAATGGTTTGCTGTTCTGCATTATCATCCGTTCCTGCTACGTAATCAGAATCATGCTTGCATATGTGATTTTTGCACACCTAAAATTAGTTTCATCTAATCAACAATACCTCTGCTCATCTAACTTTCATGTTTCCTTTCCTGCATTGTATATACTCCTTACAATAGCATATCATGCATCTAGATTGAATTATATTTAGATAATGCTACATAATTCTTATTCTATTTTCTTCCAGCATTTAGCATGGCACTTATCACGATGATGCATGTGTTTATGTATCTTATTCTACATTCATTTATTTCTCTGCTGCCGTTTAAGATCTGGATTTTGATGTTCTTGGCTTGTAGTAGCAATTTCTTATGATAATTCTAAATCAGTTTGGTTTGTGCTGATCACGATAGGAACATTTAACATTAGTTACATGCGCTCATTCTGCATTTTAGATTCATTTCATCACCCCTCATTCCATTAGATTCGATCCATACATTGCAATCACGGGCGTATTTTCATTTACTGCACTTTCGTAGTTTCTTTATTTCATTTTAATTCTCTCTTTTTGTTTTAGTTTTATTTTCTTTTTAACGAGATTAAGAGATTAAATTATGCAAACTAATTTTAACACAATTTCGGATTTGATACCCAATTTTTCCTATACTTTATCAGGGAGATTTTGGTTTTGTTTGCCTTATTGAAATTAAGAGACAATTAACAAGCATATACAAAGCAAAAAGATTACAAATAACTCAATAACTTTTGAAGCTTATAACATAATCAAAGAAAACAAGAACAAAACGGACCCATAACAAGTGTAAAAGATTAAATATGTTTTTGTCTAAATGAATTTTAGAATTAATCCATTTTAAAATTTTGAACCAATTTAGTCATTCATCTTTCGAAATATGTGAATTTAGTTCTTTTAATAAAATTTTGTTAGATTTTATTTGATTCATACACATCTCAAGATTATATTTAAGTTGTTTATATTGTTTGACACATTTTTGCTTTAATGTTAAGTCAAATACTATTATAAAACGTGCTTGAAATGTCAAATAAACCTAACAAAATTTGATTAAAAGAACTAAATTAACGTATTTCAAAAAATGAAAGACTAAATTGATCCATAATTTTAAAATAGACTAATTCCAAAATTTGTAAGGAACAAAAATCATATTTAACCCCTTTTAAATCCAACTCAATTCACTGAATATAAATTATTATCCATTTATGTTTAATGTGATTATTACCCATATTTTAATTAATAATTTTCTTACACCAAAAAAAGTAAAACTAAAAATATAAATATGCAAATACTTTTACAAATGGATCCCATACAACTCCCACGACACTTAAACAAGAGGAAAAGAAAACCACTATTAGTTTGTCCTATAAAATAAAATAAACAATTTATCAAATTATCTAAAAAAAACTAAATATCACTATATTGACAATCCTTTTGGTTTTGAAATGGTTTTGAAAAAGGAACAGGATCCACGATAAGAAAATATTAGTTAGGGTTAAAAGAAAACAAACGTACGATGAGAAAATATTAGTTAGAGTTAAAAGAAAACAAACGTGTATCGAATCTGTATAGTATAAGAGAAAAAAGAAAAATTCATAATACATGGATGCAATTCCTACAGTTGTCTGGTCACTATTACTGTCCAATTATGTTTGACCTTAAATAAAGGCTTCCTCTTCATTAGTACCTTTTTTATTATTGTTGTTAATTTTTTGTAAAATACTTTCAACCATTCAACTTTTACTTCCTATCAATTCTCATCATAGACAAATCATTTTTAGTGTCTCTCAAATTACCAAAATCACAGTTTAAAAAAATATTAAAGCAAAAGTCATGCTTAAAAGGATCCCTTCTAACAAAAGCAGTTTTTGTCCCAACTAATTGAATTAAATTTTGAATTTTAATTTCATTGAATATAAATTATTATCCATTTATATTTTTTAAATAATTTTTAATTATATGCACTGTTTTTTTAAAATTCTTACAAATAGTTTAATATAGTTATTGTTGTCAAGTTTAATATTTATAAATGCATTATAAACAGTTAAATGTATAAATTTTATATGTAACCATACATATTTGAGTTAATAATCTTTACTTACGTTAGAAAGAAGTCATATAAAAAAATATAAATGCACAAACATATTTACAAATGCAATACAACAATCGCACACTCCATGCAAGAGGAAAAGAAAACAACTATTCCTTTGTCCTAAAAAATAAAATAAACAATTTATCAAATCATTATCTAAAAAAAACTACATATCACTATATTGATGAGCCTATTGATTTTAAAAAGGGAATAAATCCACAATGATAAAAAATTGATTATGATTAAAAGAAATTAGACGACAGACGTGGATTGAATTAGTAAAGTATGAGAGTAAGAAAGAAAGAACCGTAATTTGTAGACACCATTCCTACTTATGACACACTGACTCGTTCCGAAAAACGTTTCCTATTGCTACCAACAAATAGGGAAACCTAGGAAAGTCTAGTTAGGAACAAATCTAGTTGAACTTTCTTTATACACGTTGATCTAACGAAAAGAAGATCAAATCATTTCATCATCAAGAAGCATATATCATGCAAAAATAGTACGAAAAACTATAAAAAATATCGGCTGAAGTTTATAACATTAGAAAAAAAAAAAGAGATAAAGAAATAGACCCATGAAGTGTAAATTTGGAAAGTAGTCACTAAGGTAAACCAAATTCAGTTTATGGAGATGAGATACCAAAGTCAAATCCTTGGAAGCAAGGGGATGATAGCACCCTGTTCAAGAATGGAATTAAGATTCTCACTCAAGCTTCTCTTTTTGTAATCACTGTACAATTATGTTTTTACGTTTTTGTAAAATATTGTCAACCATTCAATCTTTTCTAGTCTCAAACGAAAAAAATCACTGTTAAAAAAATATTAAAGCAGATGTCAAGCTTAAAAGAACCCTTTCGAACAAAAACACTTTTTTATCAAACTAAATTGAAATAAATTTTGAATTTTAGTTTCACGGAATAGATCTTATTATCCATCAATATTTTTTTTAAATAACTTTTTAATTATATGAATTACTTTTATAAATTTCTTATAAATAGTTTAATGTGTACTGTGAAGTTTAATATTTGTAAATGCATTATAAACAGTTAAATGTATAAATTTTTATATGTAACCATCCATATTTGTGTTAATAATATTCCCTAACACCATAAGAAAGAGGACAAATTAAAAATGTAGATATGCAAATACTTTTTGCAAATGCATCTCATTCAACACCCACAACATTCAAACATGAGGAAAAGAAAATCATTATTACTTTGGCCTAAAAAATAAAATAAATAATTTATAAAATCATTATCTACAAAAAACAAAATATCACCATATTGTCGAGCCTACAAGGAATAGGATCCACGATGACAAAATATTAGTCAGGGTTGAAAGAAAACATACCTGGATGGAATCAGTATGGTATTAGAGAAGAAAGAAAAATGTAGATACCATTCCTACATTTGTCTGATTGCTGCCCAAAGGAAACACAGGGACTCATTTTGGAAAACGATTCTTACAGCTATCAAACAAAAAGAGAAACCCTAAGAAAGTCTCAGTAGGAAAGCGCCTTGATTCTAGTTTAACTTTTTTTATAAGAACTGATTGATCTGAGGAGAAAAGAAGATCAAAACATTTTATCATCAAGAAGCATAATCAAAGAAAAGAAGAATGAAACGGGCTCATATATCAAGTGTAAATTTTGAAAGCCGTCACTGAGGTATACCCAATTCATGTGAAGATAAGATACCAAAGCTAAATCCTTTGAAGCAAAGAGATGGCGGCACCTTCTTCAAAAATGAAAACAGGTTTCCCACTCAAGCCTCTCTCTGTAATCACTGCCCAATTATGTTTCACCATAACAATTAAACTTATATATAGGTTGACTTTCATTAGTCTCTTTTTTATTATTATTATTATTATTATTATTATTATTATTATTATTATTATTATTATTTCTCTAAAATGCTTTCAATTATTCAATTTTTATGTCTTATAAGTTTTCATCATAGACACAATCGTTTTAGTGAGTCTCTCTAAATACCAAAATCACAGTTTGGAAAATATTAAAACTGAAGTCATGTTTAAAGGGACCCCTTCTAACAAAAACACATTTTAGTATCAACTAATTGAAATAAACTTTGAATTTTACTTTCACTAAATAGACATTATTATACATTTATGTTTTTTTAAATAATTTTTTAATTATATGAATTATTTTTATTAAATTCTAAAATAGTATAATGTGATTATTGTTGTAGAGTTTAACATTTGTAAATGCATTATAAACGGCTAAATGTATACATTTTATATGTGACCATCCATATGACTTAAAAATCTTCTCTTACGCAAGAAAGAAGTAAAATTAAAAATATAAATGTGCAAATCTTCTCCCACAACCATTAAACAAGAGAAAAAGAAAATCATTATTACTTTGTCCTAAAAGAATAAACAATTTATCAAATCATTAACTACAAAAAACATAATATTTGTCGAGCCTTTTGGTTTTAAAAAAAAAAAAGAATAAAATCTACGATGACAAAATATTATTCAAAGGTTAAAAAAAAAAAGAAAATTTACCTGGATGAAATCATTAGAGTATGAGAGAAGAAAGAAAAATCCATCATCTGTAGATACCATTCCTACAATTGTCTGGTCATTGTCAGAGAAAACACACTAACTCGGTCCGAAAGACGTTTCCCCTTGCTATCAAACAAAAAATGGAAACCCTAGGAAAACCTCGTTAGGAACAAATCTAGTTGAACTTTCTGTATACAATTGATCTAAGGAGAAAAGAAGATCAAACCATTTCATTATCAAGAAGCAAAAAGAGTACAAAAAACTCAAAAATAACTACTGAAGTTTATAACATAATTAATGAAAACAAAAAAGAAACAGGCTCATATCAAGTGTAAATTTTGAAAGCCGTCACAAGTGTAAACAGGCTCATATCAGTTACCAAAGCTAAAATCCTTTGAAGAAAGAAAATTGGGCACCTTATTCAAGAATGGAATTAGGGTTTCCACTCAAGCCTCTCTCTTTGTAATCATTGTCCAATTATGTTTCACCATAACAGTTGAACTTAAATAGAGCTTTCCTCTTCATTAGTACATTTTTTATATTATTGTTATTAGGTTTTTCTAAAATGTTTTTAACTATTCAACTTTTATTTCTTATCAATACTCATCATAGACACATTCTTTTCTGGTGTATCTCAAATGACCAAAATCACAGTTTAAAAAAATATTCATTCAAAAGTCTTGTTTGAAAGGACCCCTTTTAACAAAAACACTATGGATCCAACTAATTGAAATAAATTTTTAATTATATGCATTATTATCCATTATTATCCATTTATGTTGGATCCACTAAATATACATTATTATCCATTTATGTTTTCTTAAATAAATTTTTAATTATATGCATTATTTTTACAAATAGTTTAAGGTGGTTACCGTTGTCAAGTTTAATTTTTATAAATGCATTATAAAAATTTTAATGTTAGAAAGAAGAACATTTAAAGATATAAATATGCAAATAATTTTACAAATGGGTTCCATACACACCCACAACACTCAATCAAAGAAAACCATCATTATTTTATCATAAAAAATAAAATGAACAATTTATCAAATTATTATCCTAAAAAACTAAATATCAGTATATTGACGAGCCTTTTGGTTTTAAAAAACAATAAAATCCACGATGAGTAAATATTAATCAGGGTTAAAGGAAAATAGACGTGAATGGACTTACTAGAGGATGAGAGAAAGAAAAAATCCATAATCTGTATATTCCATTCCTACTACTATCAAACAAAAAGACACCCTAGGACTACAAAACACACCAACTCATTCCCGAAAATGGTTCCTATTGCTATCAAACAAAAAGAAAAACCCTAGGAAAGCCTCAGTTCTATTTGAACTTTCTTTTTACACACTTTCTAAGGAGAATAAAAGACCATCGCTTTTCATCATCAAGAAGCATATACTGTGCAAAAAAAGTTCAAAAAACTCAAAATAACTGTGGAAAGTTTATAACATAATCAAAGAAAACAAGAAATGGGCTCATATCAAGTGTAAATTTTGGAAGCTATCACTGAGGACAACCCAATTCAATTTGTGAGGATGAGATACCAAAGCCGAATCCTTTGAAGCAAGGAGACAGTGGCACCTTCAAGAATGGAATTAGGGTTCCACTCAAGCCTCTCTCTTTGTAATCACGGCCCAATTATGTTTCACCATACCAACTGAACTTAAATAGGGGCTTCAATTTCATTTTTACCATTTTAATTATTGTTATTAGGTTTTTCTAAAATGCATTTCCTTTTTTAATTATCATTTTAAAAAATATCAAATCTATATATAATTATTTAGCTTGTAATAATTAATAATAAATAAAATAATAAATTAAAGTATGTTTTCTTAAATTTGATTTTTATTGTATATCTAATCTAGTTTAGTTTATAATAATTTTCTATAGAAATATTTATTCGAATAACTTTTAATAATAAGTTAAATTTAATATTCATAACATGTCATAACTATAATTATTTTGAATTAATTAGAAATATTTATATTTATTATGTTATTCTTGTACATTATATTATAATTGAATTTATTTTAAATATAATTTTTTCATTATCCTTATGTTGATATAATATTAATATTATATAATCATAGTAATACTATATATTAACATACTTATAACTTTAGAATTAATGTTATAGGTATTTTTAATAGTTAAAAATTTATATATTTTTGAACTAATATTTGTATACATTTTTAATAATTTTAAAATTATACGTATAATTTTAGAATTAATATTAAGATATAGTTACTTTACTTACATCTATTAGTTCAAATTTTATTTGATAATTTGATTAAAATCTTGCTCACACCCCTTTACTCTCATAAATTTTGTTTTTCACTGGTGAATTGTTACTTGTGTTTGTTTCTCTCAGTTCAATTGTGTTCAAATATATAATTTGTGGCTTCTTTCTAGTTGTTGATCAAGACATTGGATCTGTTCAGATTGCTTGCTTGTTAGGGTTTCCTCAGGTGTGTTTTCACTATGCTTTTTACCTTAGCTTTGTTACCACTAAAATCATGACTTCTACTTTTGGTACATTGGCTTTTCCAACTTTCAATTGCTAAGAAACTGGATAACACATTATCATCTTCACTAGAGACGGTATGTTGAACCCATCAATTCACCCAAATTGCAACGTTTTGTTGTAAATTTAGTTATTCATTCCCAATTTCTTACTGAACAAGACAGAACACTAGACATTATTAATCCTGAATATGAAACTCGGAAGGTCCAAGATCAGATGTTACTGGTTTGACTTCAATCTACACTTTCAAAGTCTGTTCTTTCTCATGTGCTTGGTGCCAATCATTTCTATGAAGTTTGGGACAAGATTCGTGCGTACTTTGGACTTCAAACTAAGTCTCTAGCAAGAATTGTGCACTGCAATGTGTGTTGTTAGACTGAAATCTAAATCTATGGAAAAGTATAGTCTTAAAATTAAAAGTTATGCTTCTTTCATTGTATATTTTTTCTCTGTACAGTTTCTTAGACATTTGTGTCTATTAATCCCCTCTTGTACACAACATTCAATGTGTGAAAGCAGTAAATAAAAATATTTTGTTCTTATTCAATTTTCACTCTCTTTTCTATGTTCAAATTCTCTAAGAAGATTCCACAACAATTCACCTGACATATGATCCTGGAATGAGTTACCTCACAAGGAAACTAGAAAATAAAAAAGCATCCAATCCTCTACATCACAAAAACAGAGGAACAAAAATATCTAATCCATTTATGATTTCCCTATATGATCCATAACCATGAAAAGATCATGAGTGGCAATGCAATCAAATTGTCTCATCATAGGGCCATTTGCAACAGAAGTCAAATTTAGAGTGGTTCTACCTTTTGATAAATTACCTGCTTAACTTTGTTCCAGTACGACAAGTGAAGTGAACTTCCCTCTCCAAAACCTCTTGGACACAGACACATTGTGGAGGTCTTGAACATAAGCCCACTCTTCCCATGACTAGATGAACTGGAAGTTTGATCTGCATAATATAGACCATCAACCAAATTGAATATGAAAATACTTGGTACACAACTTAGGCAAAAAAATGTAAACTCCGCATGTAAAAGAACATGTAAAATATTCCATTATTCCATTTTATTCGTATTCAGTAAAATAGTGTCATACATAAATTAATAACTTAGTCATAAACAAAAGCATAGTAAAATACATCCATTTAATCATTTATAAGTTGGGAAATATAATGTTTGCTTTAAAGTGTTAAGAAATGTGACCCAAAAACAACAGTTTCAATTCAATGATTTTCTAATCATTGAATATAGCCACAGCACAGAAATTTAGTGTCATATTCATAAATAATATATCTTTCAGCTTTAGTGTCTAGAGGCCACACAAGCTTACGCATGGTTTTTTATTTTTCTCCAAACAAAGTAAATATATGAAAAAAAAGAGAAAAGTAAAGTTGGGCAGGACAAGAAAGCAAGCAGCACAAATAATATCAAGTAATGTATGTGAAAAAGCAATTACTAAAATTGTGAACATACAACTGGTGTGAGAACCAAAGGATTGGACGTGTTCGACATTCCATATCCAAATCAACTATCCTCTGAAAGAAAAAGAAAGTACGAACTGCTACAGCAACAACAGCAGGAAAAGCCCCAGGATGTTGTACACAAAAACACTGTAAAATAATTATGAGAAGAAAACAAATTAACTACAATACAGTGCACAGAATAAGATTCTTGAGCAGTAAACAAAACACCAAAAAGTGGAAGACGTGAAATTATTCAAAGCAATTACTGTTCTCTTTAAAGCAATAAATATTTTGCTTGTCATAACAATCTTCCTGCATAACTCTGTACCAAAGACGGACAAACTCAGCCATTGGCTATTATTTTCATTTTTCAAACAAAATCATCAATAAACATTTTGTAAACCATATGGTAAAAAACTAATATAGCTAATGAAGTAAAAAGTAAAACTCTTGCTACAAAAGAAGTGAACTAAGGAAAATTATAGTTTTTCAAGAACTTCTTTGACTTGTTACTCAGACACATGGAATGTTGATTCAGCTTGTAGAACAAGGAATGTTGATATGCTTGTGTCCAAATTCCAATGCTAGAAATTCACTGTGAAATACTATTTTCTTCTTCAATTCATTTATCATCATTTTCCTCCAGGTCATCAACTTTCTCCATGGCCTCAATTATAGATAGGTAGGTGCTGTCGTCAGGAGTGATGCCTTTACTTACCATTTCTTTGAGGAGCTCTTCAGCATGCTCACCTTCCCCATTTTTGCACAAACCTTGTATAAGAGCATTGTAAGTGAGAATTGTAGGATCAAATCCTGTAGTCAACATTTCATCGCGAACTCTAAACGCATCCTTCATATCACCTCTTTTACTGTAACCACTAATGAGTGTGTTGTAACTAATGTGATCAGGTTTGATCCCCCTTCTCTTCATCTCATCAAGAAGCTGTTTAGCTTCTTCCACTTTCCCCTCTCTGCAGTATCCTTGCATCAAGGTGTTATAAGTGATTTCATCAGGAAGAACCTTCATGTTATCCATCTGTTTCAAGAGTTGAAATGCACTATCAATATTACCATTTGCACAGTGACCATCGATCAATGCATTAAACATTACAGCATCTACCAACAAACCTTCTTGTTGAACCTTATTAAACAAGGCATCTGCTTCTTTCATTCTATTCCTTTTACCCAGAACATATATAAGTGATGTATACGTGACCAAAGTTGGCCGAATCCCTTTTCCCACCATTTCATCAAGAAGGCTAAAGGCTCTCTTTGCATCCCCGCATCTGCAATAACCATTAATCAATATGTTATAAGTAACAGCATCAGGCTTCATGCCTTTTTCTCGCATTTCTTTTATCATATTATCAGCCTCCCCCATCCTTCCTTCCATAAACAGTGCATGAATAAACAAATTGTAAGTAACCAAAGTTGTCATTACACCTTTACTTATCATCTCATCCCTGCATGCAAAAGCCTTATCCAGATCCCCTTTGTTGCAATACCCATCAATCAACGCGTTATATGTTACTGCTTTTGGAACCAAGCCAATTTCTAACATTTTACAATGTAAACCAGAAGCCTCCTCGAGTCTTCTTTCTTTACACAACCCAGATATGAAAGAATTATACGTATAGCAATCAGGCTCAAGACCCTCATCTTTCATTGTTTGAAAGATCACACGAGCCATTTGGAACTTCCCTCTCAAACAGTGTCCATGTATAACAGTGTTATATGTGACAACATTAGGCTTCACCCCAAGAGCCTCCATGTACCCAATGAACTCCTTTGCCTTCTTCAACTTCCCTTCTTTACACAACACATTAACCATGATGTTGAAAGTGTACACACTAGACTTTATCTTCATCCTAAACATCTCAGCATACAAAACCCAAGCCATGTGAGTCCTGTTCAGTCTTAAAAACAGACTCAGCATCTGATTGCAAGTCTCAATGTTGGGCTCAACACCCTTTTCCTTCATCAAGTAGAAACACTCCAAGGCCTCATTGGGCTTCTTGAGTTCACAATAGGCCCTGACTAGAAGGTCAAAGATGAGACTTGTCTTGGAATCCACGCGGTCGCGGGAAAGTTCCAACTCATGGAAAATTGTTCTGTTGGTGGCAGTGGAACATATAATGAGGCTCTGTAAGAGGTTGATAGAGGGTTTGGGAGATGGGAGGCGACAAAGGATGCAAGCAGCGAGGGAAGAGTTGGTTACGTTGAGAGAATGAGGGTGGTCGTTGAGATGGGAGAGAAGCTGAAGGACGAGTTGGGGTTTGTGGCGGAGGGAGGTTAGAGTGGAAGAGAGAAGAGAGGGAGTGTAGTGTGGCGCAGCCTGTTTGATGAAATGCCATTGAGAAGATTCGATCGAATTTAGGAGTTTGGATTCAGTGATTGGTGTGACGGTGGTGGGAAGGGAAAGAGAATTGAAAGTTCGGAGATTGAAGAGTTTGGATTTGAAGATTTTAAGGAATTTCATAATGGGTGGTGAAATCTCAGCGGAAACTTTGTAAGCATACCCCAAGGTTCCTTCAGATCTCACAAACTTTGGGAGCCCATCAGCCAAACCCCTAACAAAACCAGGCTGTGTTTTGATACGGACCTTCACAGCCTCAAAGGGGCAAAGAGCAACATCAGCAATAACCTCAGCAGAAGCGAAACCAGCAAGGTAAATCAAGGTCTTATACTTGCTAGCATACTCTGGCCTAGCAATATCAGAGTAATACTTCTTAAAGAACTTGTAGAATCCGAATTTGCAAGCACCCTAGGCACTGTAAGCAAGCAAGGTAGGCACCCAACCACGGAAAAATCCCCTGAAGCCCTGCTCCTTAAGCAAAACCCCAAATCCAGACGTGATGTTCTTGTACTTAGAAGGGTCGATCTGAAATCAACAAGTAAACGTTAAAACACAAATCCTAGTAAAAATAAGTAAACAATTCCAATTTCAATTCCACTGGTACGCACAAGTTATTGACTGTAGGCCCAATCTCCTCGAAAGTATACAAAGACAATAAACATCAATAGTTTATGAGAAAACTAACTCCTGATATTCCAACACATCCATAATATGCTATTCATGTGCATGTGCAAGCGCAAGCAATATCAGCAATTAAATTTTACTATCAACCACCAAGATTACCTAATCTAGAGGAACTAGATCCTTAACGTCACAACACTAATAACAAATTTCGCGCTCCATAATGTACCAAACTTCAATGTTCTTCACCTAATTATGTGCCTAACGAAGAACATGATTACCCTGCAGAATAATACTCAGCATCTCAACGTAATAAAATGCCACTACAACTACAAAATCCAAAAATAGATAGTAGACTCACTAAACTAGAAATACATGAATAGCACAAATCATAAAGTTGAAAAAAGACGAAATAGACTAGAAATTACACGACATACGAGGCTAACAATTGTTCAACTAAACAAACAGCCAGACCTAGCAGATCTAATTAACTAAGACACAATAATCACGACCTAGGTCAAGAGGAGTGACGGCAATGAGTAAGGCCACAGCTGAGGACTCCACCGGCAGTACAGGCGGCGTAGAAGGCGAGCGAGCACAGCTCGATCTTGCGTGACTCGCTGGGAGAGGGAATCATGATGTCGCGCGATCCGAAGGTGCGGCGGTGGCGGCGCCAGTGGAGTGGAGCATACGGTGGAGTGGAAGCGTCTTGGAGGAAGAGGAGTAGAGGAAGGAGGGGATGAGAGAGTTGCAGCCAGAAGAAGAGTTGGAGATAGCCATTAGATCAGAGAATAGATGAGAAAGACGCAGACAAAGGGAAAAGGGTCAAAAGCGTCAAAGGAAAGCGAGAGAGAAGGAAATGATCTCTCTCTATAATTTTTCCAATGCCCCTTCTGCGTTTGGTTCCAAGATATTGGCTTCTCTTTGCGACTACTTTATATTGTTGGTGCCATTTTTGTGCAGACAGAAAATGCCCGTCTTGACACTCTAGGAAATGGAACAGTAACCTTCTAGAAATGAGAGAATATAGGGGAATGAAATCCTCAGAAAATGAGTGCACAAAGATTTTAAGGCACATACAATATATTTTTAATTTTTCTAATTATTATTTTTAACAAGTTAACATTACAAAAACGTTTAGATTAACATAGAAATATTCAAACTTAATAAATTAGATGGTAAACCTTTCTCATGACAATACGAAGCTTTAATTGATAAGTGATGATAAACAAAAAAATATTATCACATCCTATAAATTAATATGTATTAAGTTGACCAACTACCTAGTTTCACACATTTAAAATGAATGAAAATACTTTTTGTTGTTAAACATCGTTAATAAGAAAAAATAAAGTTATCATCATTGAATCAATATAACATAATTAGAGATGTCAAAATGGGTTTCAACCCGTGAGCCAACCCGGCTCACCACGGGTTCGAGTTGGGTTGGGTTGAGAAAAAATTCAACTTTTACAAAAGTGGATTGAACTCAACCCGGCTCACTTAACCCCCGGCTCACTTAATCCACCAACATTTTTTTACAATTTTTTATAAATATTTTTTTCTAAATTAGCATGAAAAAAATGTATAGTTTCTTTATTTATATTTTGTTGAATAACATGACAAAATTTGTAATATTAGCCATGCTTTCTTAGACTATATGGATACTTTCTTGGAAATAATTCTTCATATATTGGTGGTGAGCATGATCAAAACATTGATTCTTGATTTTACTTTGATTGTCATCTCATGAGTTACTTAAAAATTTATTTAAATATTTGAATACTAAAAAATAAATAAATAAATAATTTTTTTAGGTGGGTTGGTGAGTCAACCCACTTAACCCACCAACCCGTGGTGGGTTGAATCGGATTACAAAATTTCTGGCTCACCATAAAGTGAGTCGGGTTGGGTTCACTCATTTTCAACCCGGCTCGTGGTGAGCCAACCCTTGTGAGCCGGGTTGGCTCACTTTGACATGTCTAAACATAATAATCCTTTCTTACTCTTTCAAACGAAGGTAAGGTATATAGAATAATGAGATAAGGGACATATAACTCAATAAGAAAAAATATATTGTAAACAATATACATTTAAAATGAATGAAAATGTTGTTAAACATTGTTAATAAAAAAAATTGTCATCATTAAATCAATATAACATAATAATCATTTATTACTTTTTCAAACACTACAAAAATTTTATATATTACCTACGTTTCGAAAAACTAAATCCAAAATAAAAAGACTCAGGTTTCTCCTAAATCTAACTCTTATAGTTTCTACTTGCAATTTTTCTAAGTAGAAATGTGACTAACATTTCTGTTATAATTTGTTGACTAACGAAATATATAAAAAAAATAATATTAATTATTATGTAGTTGGAGTCGTATTATTATTATTATATTAGAAGAAAACAAGGCATGGCCAAGTAAGCACACCAGGGCTAGTAAAATGACTTTAGCTAGGCCCGTTATGATGGTTGAGTGAAATAGCACTGTATTCTGTTAATCATGAAGATAATTTCTTCCTTTAATTAGCTAGGCCCGTTTTGTGGTCCATCGCTTTTGTGTGGCTGCAGTTTTTTATGAGCCATTGATGTGGTGGTTGCTACATGCCACCCTAAGAAGTTCTGAACTTTAAACAACAAACTTGCATATTTGGATCAGATTTTCAACAATGCATGGAAAGGGTTTGTTTCCATTGTCAAAATCTCAATTGGGTATCCATAATTGGTGTTAAAGGGTTTGTGCTTTTCTGGTGAAGCATAAGAATGTGTGTAGATAACTACTACTAACAAATAATTAAATAGTTAGTTAATTTGTGCAGGAGCATAAAAGTTTAATTATAGAGCTAGATTAGATTTATGGGACATAGAAAAGAAACAGGAATATGATTAGCACATAGAAAAGAAAGTAATTAAGGCTTATACGTGTAATGCGAGAAAGGAAGAGAAATTCTGTTGAAGTATATTCAGGAGTCTGTAGTCCACATAGAACTCAAATGATGCAAATTATATGGTTAATAATAATATGTCTTAATATATTATTAGATCTCTCGAATTTCCAGAACTTCTTAATAAGCTTTTTGAATCAAAAAACTAAAATTCAGTAATTAAATTTTGAAACTAAAAATCTACTCCATCTGAAAGTTTGAATGGCTTAAGCACTGTGAAACAGTGTGTTTCTACTGTGTAGACACATTTACAGCCATATATGAACCTTTTGAAAGACACACAACTTTAGGTAGCACTTCCCCCACCTATCATACAAATGAATCTCTAAGATTATTACACAAGATTGGATTGAAGATCCTTTTGCCTTATCTAATTTGAACTTTTGTGACTGTGTTATGTGCGTGTTATGTGCATTATCAGTGTTCCATGATATCAAAATTAATCTTCGCCTACTGTCCCATCTACTATTTTGCTTCATTTTTGCTGATAGATGGGTAAGTTTCAGCTAAGCCCACTAATACATCTTGAAAGGTCAAATAAAAAATTGTACACTTAGGACAAGTTTTATTTATTATGCATTCGTGTAATGTGTAATTGACAGTTTTTCATTCATTCAATTCAATGAATGTGACTTCATTCATTACCTTTGTTTAATGAAATTTGTTTCACCTCAAAACCAGAACACAGAGTATGGATATTATATTTAAGAAGTATGGAAATGCATCATCTACATGATTGTTTCTGAGATCCAACACCTCTAATGATGTGCAATTGGCAATGGATTTGGGAATTAGGCCCCATAGTTTATTACTATTGAGATCTAGAGTACTCAGAGCACAAGATACAGGAAATTTATCAGGAATGTTGCCATAAAACTTGTTATGTTGCAGATTTAAGACTGCAATTGAACCACTATGTGTTAGGCACTCTGTAATCATCCCATTTAAATGATTATAGGAAACATCTAGAACCAGCAGCTGTGAACTATTGCACAAGAATTGAGGAATACTCCTAGATAAATTATTTTTGGACTGAGATAGAAAAACTATGAAAGACATGTTAGTACTAACACCTGAAGGAAAAGTGAAACTGAAATTATTACTTAAATAGTCCAAATAAGAGGAATGCACTGGGAATATTTTATTTGAAGCTTCCATTGGAATTGGTTAGCATAAAGGTCAAGGATGCTCAGATTGGAACTGGTGTTCTACATAGATCATCCTTCTAAATTGCTGAGAAAATTGTGAGAAAGATTTAATTGAATAAGAGAGTTAAGTTGCCAGATCCATGCTGGTATAGATCCTCAAATATGGTTACTTGAGAGGTCTAAAGTGGTTATTCTGGAATGGTTTCTCAAGAAACCAGGGAACTCTGTCAGGTAGCAGGAAGCCAATTTTAAACTATCGTGGAAGGAAGATTAAAGACCAACATATGTAAGATTTGTCTCTACGGACAAGTTGTTGTGTGAAAGAGCAAGTGTAGTTAGATTTGAAAGTCTCTGAATCACATCTAACTTTATTGTGCAATTTAACTTGTTGAATGACAGTTGAAGGACTTTAAGAGATGTGAGATTAAAAATACTTCTTAAATCAAGAGTCTCTAGCATGGAAGAGGAGATATTTGAAAGGTCATCAAGTTGCCCACGAAAATGGTTGTTTGAGAGATAAATACTTTGTACCAATGGAAGTGCAAAAATAGAATTAGAGACGGACTAGTATTAGACTCAGTATTAGACTTGGAGGACGACTAGTATTAGACTCATGCTCATCCATGATATTATATCTGGTTCACTAAATCCTAACACAAACAAAACAAATAGAAAAACAAAACTCAGTAAAAAAAAACACAAACAAGAACCCAAGCAGCAAAGCAATCCATATAACAACACAAATTTCTACTACAATAGCTACACTTTTCAGCACAAAACCGTGTGCTAAAATAGCAACACTTTTAGCACAAAACATCAACATTAGGAGCTCAAAACAGCAACACAATACCATTATACAGCAGTCCAACAACATTTTACTACATAAACATCAACAAACAATCCAGACCAATCGTTCATCTAAATTAAAAGCAATGAATCGATATGGTTACCTCCAATCCAAATGAGCGATTAACGGCAGCAGCTACAAAATTCAAATTAGGGGAAAATTTAAGGATGAACAACGATTAACGACAGCAGCTACAGCAATTACGATTCACAGGGTCGTCGTGGTCGGAAATCACAAAATAAAAAAATTTAGGGTTACGAAAATCAGAAATTTAGGTTACAAATCGAGAGAAAGGGAACCATAACACAAATTACGAACAACCCTGTCTTCGTGATGGTCGTGGTGGTCGGAATCGTCCGCCAATCGCAGTCCGATGGTGGTTCTGCGTTCTTCATGCACTGCGCTGTGTTTTCTCGCTGCTGCCAACGACGTGGTGGATGTCCCTGTGGAGGAGAAACGAGACGCCGTGAGTGGGATGCTGTCTTCTGCCTTCGTGTTTCGTGGTGGCCAGCGGCGACGTAGGTGGAGGAGAAGCGGGTATGGCGTAGAGAAGAGAGTCGAGAAGAAGAGTCACAGTCTCACAGAGCATGTGAGGTGTCTAGGGCACAGTGTGTGAGGGAGGGATATGAAAAAATTGTGCACCTGTTCTTTGTTTTAGTAAGTAACTAGTTTTTTAACCGGTGCAATGTACGGAATTTTTTTTATTATTTATAATAAATTATAAATGTGTAACAGATTGTTTTAAGAATTTAATGAAATATAAATTTATAAAATTTTAAACTTAGATAATGATATGATTGAAATGATAATAAACATAAGTCATGAAATACATCATTTAGAACAACAACATTATAGAAATATGCTTAATCTAATCATAACAACAACCATTAACAAAGACCTCAATATTTGGTTCGATAAAATCATTGTTTGTTTGGAAGACAACAATATTATCTTCTTTTAACTCATTTTCACAACAAGATAACCTCTCATCTTGACCTATCTTTGTTGAACTTCTATTCCTATTTGATTTTAGGATTTTGCAATTGACTATAGTTTTGGGCTCTATAAGAAACACATCTTGTACATTCTCGTCCCGAATGAAGTTGGCAAACTTTGATGGCAAGTCCTGTATGATTCAAATTTTATTGTTAGTGCATTAATTATTTTCATTTAATTATATGTAAATTGATATGATAATACTTGAAATGATAAAAAGAATTCGTAAGACATATACCAAGTGACTGGCTTTGCTTTGATACTTTGTCAATTTGATTGAAAATATAGATCCTGTTTCTTGATGACTGATACAACACATAAATGTTGACAAACTCCTTGGTGTACAACCACCTTTAAACATGATTATGTGAAATAAAGAATTTCCCAAATACTGAAACCGCATGTGAGAGCGTGTGAGGTGTCTGGGGCGCAGTGTGTGAGGGAGGGATATGAAAAAATTGTGCACCTGTTCTTTGTTTTAGTAAGTAATACGGGTGCGGGCTGGCCTGTTTTGGCTCGCGGGTTGTCCTGACGGGTCAGCGAACTTGACGGTCGGGCTTTTTCGAATTGGCAGATTGAATTTTTTATTCCGATCTATACTTTTTCTCTTGGGCTAGTGGACTGGTCCGTCGAACCCGACCCATTTTGATATCCTTAGGTGATGATAGATTCTTTCGTCATATTTTTTGAATCATCAACCTTTCCATTCTAATATTTTCATTAATATTTTGAGATAGAAAAAGTTCTCAAATCTTTCATTCAATTAGAAAAAGAAAATATGATACAATAATATAAAATATAATGGTATATTTTTTTATTTTAATATTTATGTTTTATTTAATACGATTTTTCAAGTTTTTTATTTTAATTTAATTTCATTTTATTTAAAAAAAGTTAATGTGACTATGTTTGTTAAATTTGTGTTAATATCTCCTCGGTTTTTTCCTCTTTCTCTATCCCTATCTCAGTCTAAAGTCACTGAAAATATTCAAGTAGACTTTTTATTTATAGAGTTATCTACTATAGCATGTGTTTATCCAATGTGACTTATAAATTGGTTAATTGAAATTTCAAGTTTCCAAATTTTGTTACTGAAAAAAATGGTCGAGGAGAGGGAACATTTGGATATCAGACTTTTCAACAACATCTTGCAAATTAGTAAAACAATAAAATCCTTATCCAAATCAAACAAAAAACATTTATAAAAAAAATCTCAGAAAGATAGATCCATAATATATATTACATAAATATGCAAAAAAATAATATAATGACTTCTATGTTACCTCTTTAGTATAAAAAAACTCATTCTTCGTCGAGAAAGAGAAAGTAAAGGGAAAAGTAAATTTTTTGCCCATTTTTTTGTCATAATTTGATTTCATTTTCAAGACCAAGAAAATATCCCAAATAGAGTTAAAAGTAATAATTTAATAATAGGGGTATGAAACTAGAAGAAGAACAATGAAGCAAATGGAAAGAACCACATAGCTTCAAGTGATATTGTAAATTAGGCCAAGGCAATAGGAGTTGTTGAAGTTAAGCCTCATCACCCCATCACATGTGTTTTTTGTTCCCAACTACTTGCTAATGCAAAGTCATCACATTTTGTCGAGAATAATAAGAAGCAAGTGTGTGCTGACGTGATTATTCCTACTCTTGTTTTTGTGGCCAAGAGAGTCTCTAGGTTGGGTCAAAATAAAGTTACTATAAAACTAAATGCCTTTCACAAACTAGGCTCAAATCTTAATCCCAGTCCCATGAACCCATAACCAAAAAAAAAATAAGAAAAAAAATGAGACATAACCCAAGACATTAGAGTTATAACAACCATGGACAAAGGATACAATTATTTGAGATTTGTGATTTAGGTATTCTGGTAAGGAAATGAAGGGAGGGAAAAGGAAAAAAAAAGTTGAGCTAAGAATAGAGAGTTTTTGGTTGGTAAGTTAACTTGGGAATAAAACAATAGAATGAGTGAGGTCAGAATTGTCACTTTGACATTCACATTCCCATGTTATCAACCTCTAAACATTGTCAACACAAATTTAATGGAATGAACCACATTGACTCCTTTTAAATAAAATAAAGACTAAATTGAGTGAATGACTTAGCTAAACCAAGATGGATGAGTGAATTGGTTATGAAACCCTTTCACAGAAGATTTCTTTTCTTTAAGTTCTTTTTAAGATACTTTCAATTTGAAAACTGAATGTGAATAATTTTGAGAATAAATATCGATAAAAGATTGATAGTTTTATAATTAAAGAAGACAAGGTAGGAGTAGAAAAACACAAGAAGATTTATATTGATTCTTATCATCATTGATTGAACATCTAGTCTTAGTTTTTCAACCTTATAAACATTAGTTCCATTATCAAATAAAGTTTATAAAAGAAACACACACTTACAAATTCAATAACACAAAATTTAACTCTTGAACAAACTTAAGAAAAATTCAAGCTCCAAGAGGATATCAATCTCTATCAACTCTTGATATGAAAAGAGGATACAAGCTTATCAACTCTTGACAAAACTCAAGAGGATTTTATCCTTTACAAATCTTTATCACCTAAGAGGATATATATCTTATAAACTCTTACAATAACAATAAACAAACAAACATTGAAAATGCTCCACCAAAAACTAATACATAATAACTAATATATAATATCACTAGAACACTTTAACAAAAATAACAAGAAAGAGTTTAGAAAAATATTCATCACAACAAAAGCAATCACAAGTATCTCGTTCACAACACAACATTTTCTTTGGATTCTTCATAAATCTTTTAAAGCACTCTTGAATGAATGAAAAATCTCTAAAAATCTCAATTGAATTCATTCAAATGATTGCTTAAGTTATTTTGAACATTGAGATGTATCCTAAAACATTTATTTAAAACTAATATTGATGCATTTAATAGATTATTACAAGGTGCTAATTGATTATTTTAACTAAAATTTGAAAAATAGTTAGAACGTCTCTATGTAATAATCAATTATAGCATGTGTTAATCAATTAAACACACTCATTGTTTATTGCTACATTAAGAGCCAAGTGGTGACAATAAAGAAAGGTAAGAAGGTCATGAAACACTTAGTGTGAGTTAGTAGTTTATCAATCACAATACACCCCTACAATTCTTGTTATCATTGTGTTGCACTTATTAGGCCATGCGCGTGCCCGATATTCAATAGGTAATTTCATCAAGTGTATGCTGCAAATCATACACCATCTGTAAGGGATATGAAAATCATTAAACTTTGTTTCATCTAAAATTCTTACACCATAAAGAATTTTAATTACAAAGTTTAACCTCTCAATGATGCAGTCTCGAGTACTTTCACACACACCATAAAAATGGAAAAAAATTATTTTAACTGAATTTAGTGTTATCAGAACTAACAAGTGACTTATTTTATCCATATGAACCTTATTCCTGGGATCTTCGATCACAAAGGTTAGGTTACATCACTTGTTTGTTTGCAAGTGGCTTCACTCTCATTCCACTCGATGTTTCTAATATCGTGTTTATTCTTAGGGTTATGTCAAAGGATTCGCTAAATCCCTTTTGACTTCACTGGAAATAGTTCCACTCTTTAGTTATAGCTATTGTCGATTGGCATAATTGTAACATCTCAGGCAGATATTACTTAATAAAAGAATTTATATTTGAAAATAAAATTCCAACATAATTATGTTTCCCAAAATGCGGGAAAATTTAAAACTTTAATCGTAGCGAATTAAAATTAAGTCATAAACCATTTAATACAAGTTTTAAATCCACAACCAACTAGTTATTAAGATTACAAGTTCCAAAACATGTCTTTCATAACCCTAAATATCTAGCCCTCGCTCTGTCTCTATTCCTCGCCATCAGCACCTGGATTATCATCTGCTCCCATGTGACAAGTCACACGATCATCGCCAAATACAAATAAAAGGGGTGAGCTCAAAGAAATAAACAAGCACAACAATAGCATAAACCCCTCACCCAAAGCATTCTAACTTAATAGAATACATGTTCTTAAACCCTTCTTGCCCAAGAAATTATGAATTCATTGTCTCATAGCCCATATGAGACTAGACTATTCATTCATTTCATAATCACACTTGACCATGGCCTTAGGATATTTCATGCTTCCACGAACCTGCTCGCTCGTGGTCCAACCTCTACGAACCTCCTCGCTCGTAGTCCTACTTCTAAGAACATCCTCACTCGTAGTCCAACACGCATGATCCATCTAGTTATGAACCTTCTCGCTCACAACAACTCTCAAGTGTGAGCACAGAACATACGAACCTCCCTGCTCGTATCCTCACATGAGAGTATCATTAATATGAATGTCCTCGCTCATATTAATTAAGCGTTCCATCACCAATCACGAACCTACCCGCTTGTGATAATGCCAAGCATATCCTGGCCCAAGGTCGTTATCTCCAAACATGCAAAACACTTAAAATCATCAACCTGACCTATATGAGATTAGCACATACTCAACCATGGTCATAGGGATTTCATATGCTTCCACGAACCTGCCCACTCATGGTTCAACTCTATGAACCTCCCCGCTCGTAGTCCAACACGCATGAACACCTGCTATGAACCTCTCCGCTCGTAACAGTCTCGAGTGTGAGAACAGATCATACGAACCTCCCTACTCGTATCCCCACACAAGAATACATATAATATGAACCTCCTTGTCCGTATCCATCATGCGTTTCTAACTCCATTATGAACCTCCCGGCTCGTAATTCATCCAAGCATATCCTAGACAGAAAACCCTCACAAAGAGCCATGCAAAACACACAACAATGCAAACTTCCATAACACTATCGCCTGGCGCAGCCACTAAGCCGCCAGGCGAAAACGCACACCGCTTGGCGGTTCTCATACACTGTCGGGCGCCACACGCTTCAGAATTCCCCTGTTAGTAGTTATCGCCTAACGGTCCAATCCGTACCAACAGGCGCCACACTAGTAACGTGAGTTTACTGAGTAAATCATTGTAAAACCCATTTTTGCTATCCCAATTAATAAAAAGTATATTATTATATACATCTTCTAAACATATTAACCTTTTATTACACCTTCATTAAATAATTCAATGACTTTAATTTATTTTTATACATCTAAAGTACATATTACTATATAATATATATTATTCTTACAAACACCCATATGATATAAATTATCAAATCCCCGTGAGATATAATATCTTAACCATTTAATAAAATATTATAATCTATGTTATGTATAATAAATTTATTATATACGAACTTCCCAAATTGCATCACACATACACCTTTATAGCATATGTATTTTTCTTTTCATATATAATAATAATTTTCACCTTGTTTATAATGGTACTCATACAATTTAAACTATATTATACGTAACATATAAAATAGAAGTATTTTATACTTTCCACAAGCAATAGCTAATATTTATATAATAACACCTTTCCTTTTATATACATAATTAATTTAATATAAACTAATATTGTACTTACTAGATTTATAGTACAATATATATAAACATTATATTTTAGTATGACTTATATGCTACACCTAATAGAATTATCCCGCAGCAAGGCTCCTCCAAAAAAATTAATCACAACCTAAAAATTTCATAACTAGAAAACTTGAAAATTCAGAAATCATCTCCTTATCATTATATATAATTTTAAATAAACCAAATTAGCAAAAGTGCCACTCTTTGGTGTTGACAACACTTAAACCACAAAATTTCCTTTTCATACCCAAAACGTTATAAAAATCATTTTAGCACCACAAGTTATAATTGTTATTGATTGTTATATAAAGAAATCCCAAAAATAATTGTGAACATTCTTTTAGCTTAAAAAAACCAACCATAGCCATAACATAAGTTAATACTATAATAGATGAATCTTCAATAGTTACCAAAATCCCGTGACTACCTTTCAAATTTGCACCTTCCCAAATTGTTATACATGATAGATAGAATATTAACACTCCCACACAATAAAGAAAATATTGCTTTTCTATAAAAAAAATGCATATACATTTTTTTTCTTTTATTTACCCCGATTCGTTAGTTTAAATATCTCCAATTAATAATATTTATATACACTATATATAATTTCTAACCAGGCCTTTTTATTGTCTTTTAATGTAACCATAACAAAATCACAACCACTTCATCTTTATTCCATTGAAAATACCAAGACCGGATAATCACAAGGTTTACTTTCCAATGCATAAAAGAAACCTCTACATAAACTCACCCATAAAAAAATGCATCAAACCTAGAATAAAGCAAATTACCAATCCTAAAATGCTTAATTCACTTTCGCAACTCCAAACATAACGACCCAACACCTGACTCGTTTTCTCTATACTAATATATATTATAATACAATTGTTACAGTACATTTAGATGTATAATAAGAACACTGAAAATCCAAGGGTTTAAACTTCATATATATTGTGGTATACATCGACGCTCTACTACACACTTATTCAGATTCACATGATTTTTCATAAATCCTTATTAAAATCACAAGACATCACATATTCATATAAGAGAAAAAAAATCATGTTAGCTCCCTTTATCTGGAATTCTCACTCTAATTGTGCTCATAACATTCCTTTTTGCCTAAAATTGATGTACATTTAGCCCCTCCCACTTGACACTCTTTCTAACCTTTTCACTCTCTCCTTGGCTCTATTTTCGGTGCTCTCACATTCTCCATTAATTAAAACATTAAAAAGAACCTATCTCAGGTTCTCAAGATTCAAACCCACCACCATACAATTTCAAAGCAAGTGCATAATCAATTCAACCAACTTTTATGATAATTCTTATATATATATAGGATTATATTATCACTCATTATGGTCCAGTATTTTATTAAAACTAATAAACAATCAATTAACACATAATTGATATACACATGACTCAAATCCAAGTCCTCTCAACACAAGCAAGTACTTTTAACCACTTGAACTAGTACTATTTCTTGTCTTCTATCTCTACATTAATTAACTTAAAGATTCCTGCTGTCGCATTTATTAAATAAATAAATATTTATTTATTTATTTAATTTTCTGAGTTTTACAATAATCCATTGAATCTCTTAAATATCTCATAAGTATCAGTATTCCTAATTAGAATATTAAGTGTATATTCTCAATCTACCTACTGCATAAGCAATATCTGGTCTAGAAATGCATTAAAACAATAAGCTCCCAAATATTTGGGCATACTAAGGTTGAGAAAAATAATTCTCCTCTATTTTTCTTTAATTCAAAGTTAACATCATAAGGGATATTTTAAATCGATTTTATAGTGTCACATTTAGAGCTAAACAAAACCTAAATTATTCCCCCTAAAGAAGTTTAGGAAAAATGACTCAGAATCGAATCCAAGGAAATGGTGCATATCGAACATAGCTTGTATAATTACATCTTGATAAAAATGAAATAAAAGAAAACAAATGGGGAAAAAGAAATAAAATAAAGAAAAGAAACTAAAAGAAAGTGCTGAATTTTTATTCAATTAACAACTAAACTAAATGCATGAATGAACGTATGTCATGAATGCAATGCATGGGTAAAATCTAATGGAATGAGCAATGACAAAGCTTCTAAAGGGTAGGGGTGGCCATGGCCCCCCCTTTTTTTATTTTTTTTTATATTATATGTAATTTAGAAATTTTCATTTTTTTTCAAAATTTTTAAATTATATGCAATTTATATTCAAAATTGATGGTTTTAAATTATGTGTCTTTTTATTTTTTTTATAAAATATAAATTTAATAATAATGAATAATAAAATATAAAATCAATTATAATAAAAAATAAAAATATTTATTAAGATATATTTTATTTTCTTCTTTTATTGTCTTTTTGAGTTTTCTTTCACTCTCACATGTTTTCTTTTTATCTTTTAAAAGAAAAAACAGTTGAACACAAACTCATTATGTTTTTTAGTTTGTTTCATTTGTTTTCTTCCATTACTGAAGAAAAAAAGTTAATTTCCCGGTCTCACTTGATCCTGGAATATTTGTTTAATAATTAACATATTTTTTAATAGTTAATATACTATATGTTGTTTCATAACCACCTTTTAATTGTTGCTTAATTATCATAGATTATTTGTTACGAACTCTCAATTTTTGATTAAATTGTGATAACTTATTTTTTTATTTTAAACTTTTTTTAGGAACTCTCAATTTTTTATTAGAGTGTGATAAATATTAATGAAAAATAAAAAAATAGATTCATTTTTGAAAGTGATAAAAGGGAAACTATTTCTGTAGATGAAAAGAAGACAAATTCAACTTCTTTACATATTCTGAAACATAATACTAATGATCATACCGTTCAACTAGATGATTTTTTTCTTAATGTTCAACAAATTAAAGGTGAGAAATTTCGTATTAATTCTTTTGGAAAGATTTTCATATTTAAGTTGAAAAAAAAATAGCTGAAAATTTTAGTTTTGATTTAATTATTGGTGAGTTCAAGAATTTGAAATAACAATACTTTAGATATGTGTGATTTGTTTTCTAGTTATAGTTGTACTAAATTATATATTAACTTTTATTATATTAGTGGAAATAATTAAAAATATTAATTTTGAGTATATTATTTTGGCTCTCCCAAAACTATTGGCCAAGATCCGCCACTAGGAATGGGGATGGTGAATTGACTAAAATGTTGAATGAAGAAGTGTCTAGATGAATGCTGAAGGCATGAAAAGTTTATGAAAATGCAAGCTGAAATATTCTAAAGCATTCTAGTATGAAAATGAATGAGAGCACCATGAATGCAACACTAATTGGATTTGTGATAGTAGAAGAACGTGGATGCACATATGGTTTATATGAACCTAGCATGATGATGAATCAATAAAGACCAGTCGATGACAATAATGTTAGAATAGACGAGACTAATACTCATAAACAAGAGGAGGCAGTGAATTGATTGTGACAAAAATTTACTTCTATTTGGTTCAAGAATAACTTTCAAGAACTTTCTTTAACCAATTAAAAAAGGAATTAATGTGATGCTCAATTTATGACCATTTAATCCTAGAATGCTTGTAAAAAGGATATGGAAAGAAATAAGAGACAATGGATTTTATACTGGTTTGATTATACATGAATCTACGTCCAGTCTTCTTCTAGCAATCCGAACTAGAAGGTTTCCGCTATATAAAAGAGTTTTACAAATATTACAAGTACTCCTTAATAATTCTAAACACTAAGATATCAAGATCTTGATAACCCTATCAAGAATTGCTTCCTAATGCAATGCTACACAAAATTGAATCAAGAACATCATCACATATGCAGTGATACCGAATTTTAAATCAATAACAAAAGTTAAGGAACGAATACACCTGTAAATTAAGCCGAATTTACATGATCATCCTAAGCCAAGTAAGAACATCATCACCGATCAATCTTTGAACAAATCTTGATGAAGTAGTTGAAATTGATTAATACTCACTCAAGAACACTCTAAGAACTCTTTGATCTCTTTTTTTCACTTTCAGAATTATGAAAATTGGGTTAATTCAATTCAAAGAGGCATTGGGTTCTTAAAACTATTTTTCTGTCATAATTAATTGATTACACCTTTTTAATGTAATTAATTAATTCGATATTGAATTCGATACCAATTGAGCAGACTTACATAGTTGATTACATTAGTAGCTCTAATTGATTAATATAACATTTTTTATCAAAGTTTAGTATTCCTTTCATGCCAAGGATACTTTTGATCAATTTTGTTGTGATTAATATGGTATTAAGATATCTAGCTTGGTTCACAACATCTCTAGACTCAATCCCACAATGATTTTAACTATGACATTACTATATGTGATTATTCTTCTATTGGGAATCATTAAAACTAGAATCTTGAAGCTTTGAAGATCTTGTACACTTTGTTCCTTTGAATAACAAATAAAAGCAAACAGAACAAAAATCTAAGAAGTATGACAATATTGATTTCAGCACAATACAACAACAGAACTTGCTCTATGATAGTAGTGAATCAGGAGATGCTCATGCAGAATGCTACTCAAAATGATTCTAAAATATAGCAAGAAAAATGCAAATGCAGATTCAAAGTTGTTTTTGTCAGATGTAAGACAAACACATGTGTAATTAGCTAAAAGCATGCATGAAACTAGATTGCAACATTAAACCCATCTGTGACAACAATGGTCAATATGTGGCTGTGGCAATAAAGAATTAGTCATGCATATTTATATAAGTGAGATTGAGTACATCAGTACATTCCAAATAAGAAGACTAAATGCTTAAGCATCAACAACCACCAAATGTAATTCAAGTTCTCTAGACATATTTGAACTTCCAACAACAACTCAATCAAATAGGTTAACATCCTTCTGTAGTGCAGATGTGGCATGAGTTACTTATGTAGATGCAAGTGCATGACAATAATGAATCAACATACAACAACAATAGAATTATAGCCCAGATTCACATCAGAATTGATTCACTGTAGATCTTTAAAGGCAAAACGTGTGTGGATGCAAAGATACTCTAAATTGGGTTAAAACATAGATGAATGAATGGATGTGAGATGGTGATGAAGGATTTCAGATGCACGTAGAATGCCCAATTGAAATGGAATATGCACTGCATGAAATACAATAGAGTTGCAATATTAATATGATTAGTAAAACCAAAAGTGGTAGCACTCAAAATCCAAGTGACAACATTTTAATTTAAAAGAACTAAGATTGATGCGAATGTAGATGCACAAATTAACTATGCATGGAAATGAAATTTCCTCCCAAAATCACTAACACGAAAATATGACTATAAACTATTTACTACAGGAATTTAAAGCAATAAAGAAAAGTAAAATAGGTGCAGAATCTTAAAATAGTGGAGTAAACTTAAAATTGAAATCCAGTGTAGTGAATGGACAATGGGTTCTCTACACTCAAGAAGACAACTTGATAATGTGTGCCCACTTTGGGGTCATATAGTCCTTAAAAGAAACCATTGATGTATGCAGATTTTACCCAAGATTAAATCACTGACTCAAAAACAAGAACTGAAACGAAAACTAGAAAGAACTAAAGGAATTTAAAAGCATCATAAATTTAAGGTTGAAACATAAAACTTCAAGAAAGAGTAAAGTAGCATAAACATAAATTGATAATCTGAAATGAAATTTGAACGATGTCTTTCATTACAAAATTGAAAAAGGATTACACGAGTTCAAGAGAAATGCTAAAATTAAAATGGTGAAAGGGAGCTCACTTATCAATCCCGGCCACTTTATGCTCGTCATCAACCAAATTGAACTACTCACACACTAAGGAAGAATCCTATATCTGAAGGCGACTTTGTGCTCATCAAATATGGAAAACCCTCTTACAATGCACTCTCTCTCCTTCGCATAAGTGTGACATCCCATTTAAATAGAGACAAATCTATTAAATAAAACATCACATAAATATAATATGAAATAGAGCATAAGACAAAAAGTATATATGTACCGACCATTACAGTTATCCATAAATATACTAGAAGAAAAGTTACGGTTTGCTGACAATAGCACCATAATTGCAGAAGGAATTGGGAGAGTATAACTCAATTGCAAGAATAGAAAGATGGCATACATGAATGATGTTTTATACGTAATAATCTTTTAAGCCTAGGGTAGCTGCTTGAGAAGGGATATACTATGTCCATGGAAGAGAATCAAATTCAAGTGTTTGACAACAAACAAAAGCGTCTATTCAAGGCACCTCTATCCAAGAACAGTACGTTTAAGATAAACTTAAACGCAGCCGCAATTCAATGTTTCTCAACTGTCAATGTTGTCGAAAAAAACTGGTTGTGGCATGATCGATATGGGCATTTAAACTTCAAGAGTTTAAACCAACTCAATAGCAAGAAGATGGTGGATGGTATGCCTATTATAAAAATTCCCAAGAAGATTTATGAAGGATACATGGTTGGTAAACAACCAAGGAAGAAATTTCAAAATCAACACATCAAAGAGCTAAACAGCCATTGGGAGTGGTACATTCTGATGTATGTGGACCCTTTGATATGTCGTCTCTCGGAGGTAATAGATATTTTCTAACTATAAGACCTGAGAATTTAAATAATTAAATAAATAATTATTTAATACATGCGGATAGTAGAAGCCTTTATGGCAATTAATGTTAATTATTGTGACGTGGAAAAGTACTAGCTCAAATGGTTGAGAGTACTTAATTGTGTGAGAGAACTTGGGTTCAAGTCCTAAGTATGCCATTAATGGGGTGTTTGATTTATTATTAATTTTAATAATAAACATGATTATGTTGAGTGATAACATAATTATAGAATTATAAGATTTATCACGAAACATGAAATGGTTGAATTGGTTGTGCTTTGACTTTATGATTCCATGGTTGTGTGTTCAAACCTTGTTGGGAACAAAATTTATTTCTTTATTTTTGCTAATGTACTGGTGACTTGAATGTGAAAGGGTGGGAAAACCCTAGAGGGAATGAGCAGCCAAGGGAGCTGGGAAAAACAACCCATAATGGTAATTATAGAAAACCAGGTTAGGGGAGTTCTTTTGCATGTCTTTATGATTGAGAATTTTCGCATAATCTGAAATGCATGTATGATTGTGTTTGATTGTGAAATTTTGTGCTCTACATGGTATGGTTCAGAGGTGTAATTGTATTGATGTTGTTTGAGCGATCTTAAGCAATTGTATGAGTATAATGGGGGTTTCTGTATTGTATGATTGTTTATGTTTAATCTCGAATTTTGGAAGTCAATTTGGGTTCAATCATGTTTATAAAACTTGTGCATTGTTGTGGATTGTTTATCAACAATTGGGATGTGGTTTGGCATTGTTTATATGATTGTGCGTGCGTAAACAGGGAACCCTTCTGCTAATCTCGCTCAGGCGAGCCAGGCTCGCCTAGGCGAAAGTTGTAAAGTCTTGACCTTGTTTCTGCTCGAGCCACTCACTCAGGCGGAGGCCCAGGTTTTTTAGCGACATGTTATCTCGCCTAAGCGAGAAATCGAGAGTTGTGAGTCTTGGGTTTGGGTATCTCGCTCAGGCGAGAAGTTCTCGCTTAAGCGAGAACTCGTGATTGGTTTTGTGTTGGGCTTAACTCGCCGCCTAGGCGAGAGTATTGGCTTTAGGCGAAGGAGGAGCTCGCCCAAGCGAGATAGGCTTGCCTAAGCGAGACTTCGCAAGTAAGCTATTGTAGCATGCTCGCTCAGGCGAGAAGGATTAACTTAAGCGAGACAGGCCTGGTCGCTTAAGCTAAGTCTTCTAGCTCAAGCAAGTTTAGTGCAGTTTGTGTGTGTAGTACGCATTGATGCGAACGGGGATAAGGAGATGTTGTGCCATGAGCAGGTAGGTTCATGGATGGTGGTTAACATGTGATGGTATGAGCGGGTAGGTTCATACTTAATTACTCTCCTGTGGGGATACAAGTGAGGTAGATTCGTATGTTTCGCGCTCACAGTTGAGAGATGCTACGTGCGGGGAGGTATGTAGCTGGGGGATCACATGTGTTGGACTACGGGCAGGTAGGTCCATAGAGTAGGATTATGAGCGGGGAGGTTGGTAGAGGTAGGACCACAAGCGAGCATGTTCGTGTGAGCATCATAGATCCTGAGTCGATGGCTAACTTTGTTGTTGAATTGGAGGTTGAAAAGCCTTGGGGGGAATTAAGGATTTGACCATGGTCTAGCTTTGATAATATAATTGGGTGTTTTACATTATTTAATTGATATATTTCTTATATTCTTTTGAGCTCACCCTTTCTGTTTGTGCTTGGCAATGATCGTGTAATTCTTTACACGGGAGCAGTTGATGATGCAGGTGATGTTGCTAACACTTAAGACGGAAAGAAGGGCTAGCTTGGGATTCGAGCTAGGAACTATTTATAAACCCTGTTATTTTATTGGATTTTGAAAATTGTAATAAGACTGTTTTTATAGTTTTAACTGATCATTGGCGATTGGAATAATTTGTGAATATTTCCCGTGTTTGGGAATAATAACAGTCTAATGTTGAATTTTTTTCTTTTAATTATTTATTTTAAATAAGTATTTTCCAGTAGGGATGTTACACTAACTATCATGGATGAATTGACTAGAAGGATTTGGTTATACCTATTGAAGGAAAAGAAAGAAGCATTTGCATGTTTTCAAAGATTTTTCACTCAAGTAGAAAGACAAATTGAATGGAGAGTTAAGATACTCAGAATTGATGGTGGTGTTGAGTATAATTCCAAAGAGTTTGGTGAGTTTTATGCTATAAAAGGCATAGAACATGAGGTAATAACTCCTTACACACCCCAACACAACGGTTTGGCAGAAAGGAGAAACAAAATGTTGTGAGACATGACTAGGTGTATGCTTAAAGGCAAACGGCTACCACACAACTTGTGGGGTGAGGCTGTATCCACTGCAGCCTATGTGTTAAACCGTTGTCCTACAAAACAACTTCGTGATGTTACCCCAGAGGAAGCTTGGACAGGGTATAAACCAAAGGTTCATGATTTGTGAATCTTTGGATCTTTGTGCTATCGACATGTGCCAGATGAAAGAAGGAAGAAATTGGTTGATAAAAGTAGAACATTCATATTAATAGGATACCATCCAACAGGTGTGTATCATTTGTATGATCTAGTAAATCATAATATTATGATTAATAGAGATGTGGTCATTCATGAAGGCACAATTCAGTTTATTTTGGAGGATAAACTATAACACCGAGTGAAATCGTAAGCGATGCAACAGGTGCAAGAAATGCAATAGAAGTGGCAAACACAAGAAGGCCACAAAGAACATGTTTCCCATCCACAAAATTGACAAATTACGAGGTGTTCAGTGATAATGATGTTGGGAATGAAGGTGAAATTGTCATCTTGCTTTCCTTGCTGACACGAAGCCACTCACTTAGAAACAAGCTATTAAAATTAAAGAATGGAAAGATACAATGGTGGAGGAGCTAAAAGCTATAAAAAAGAATAAGACAAGGCAATTAGTGGAGTTACCTCAACATAAACACCCAATTGATGTGAAATGGGTATTTAAAGTAAAACTCAAACAAAATGGAATGATAGCCAAGCACTAGGCTAGATTGGTTGCGAAAGGTTTTTTGCAGAAATATGGTGTGGACTTCACTGATGTTTACGCCCTTGAAGCAAGGCTTGAAATAGTGAGACTAGTTGTTGTTGTGGCTAGCTGGAGAAATTGGCAAATCTGTCAATTAGATGTGAAATCAACATTCCTAAATGGTCCCTTAGGGGAAGAGGTATACGTGAGGCAGCTACCTGGTTTTGAGGTGAAAGGAGAGGAGATGAAAGTATACAGGTTAAGGAAGGCTTTATACGGTCTTCGACAAGCACCATGGGCTTGGAATAAGCTCATTGGCTCATTTCTCTGTGAGCAAGGATTTGTCAAAAGTAAGGTTGAATTTGGAGTGTATGTCAAAAAAGACTCACATCGAAGGTCATTAATTGTATGCCTCTACGTGGATGACCTTATTGTAACTTGAGAAGCTCAGGATGAAATTTAACAATTTAAAAGGAAGATGAATGCAATGTTTGAAATAGCTGATGTAGGTACTCTCAACTATTTCTTGGGGCTATAGTTTGTGCGTAATGATCATCCGAGAGATTTTGGAGAGGTTTAACATCATGAACTGCAAGGCAACACCAATACTTGTTATTGCAAATTTGAAAATTGACTAAAGAATTGGAAGAAAAGGCTGTTGACACAACTCTTTACAAATAAATTATTAGTTCTCTCAGATATGTCTACAATAGTAGACCTGATATAGCTTTTGGAGTTGGCTTGATCAACAGATTCATGAGTAATCCTAGAACACCACACATAACAGCTACTAAACACATTCTAAGATATATAAAAGGTACTACAGAATGAGTGTATTTTTTCCAAGAAGAACTAATCAAAATGAATAAGTTTTGGAAGTCTTGTCCGACTCTAACTGGTGCAAAAATAAGGTTGATCGAAGAAGCACATTTGGTTGCTTATTCAAATACATGAGTGCACTGATATCATGGTGTTCTAGAAAGGAAACGATTGTGGGAGTTTCTTCTTCCGAAGTAGAGTACATTGTATCTGTAAAGACAACTTGTCAGTGCTTATGGTTGGGAACTTTGCTGCAAGAATTGAAGCTGGAGTATAGAAGATATGAGCAGTTATGGGTGGATAACAACTTTACCATTAGTTTGTCAAAGAACCCAGTCTTCCATGGCAGAAGTAAGCACATAGAGACTAAGTATCATTTCCTAAGGGATCAAGTAAGTAGAGAAAGGATGGAACTAGTGCATTGCCAAAAAATGAATAGATTATCGATATCTTCACCAAGCCTCTAAGATAATGCAAATTTGAAGAACTTAGCACTCTGTTGGGTTTAAAATTGTTTGATAATATGGATTAAGGGGGTGTGTTGTATAAATCCATATTAGTTTTATATCTTTCTATTTTGTATTTGTTATATCAGTAACTGACATCCAGTTACTCTGTTGTCCATATATACCTTCAGTAATGAGAAAAACTCTTAACTTTCTCTCTGAATTCTCCTATCTGTGAAGCGCATTATATGTGTTTGTGTTTTTTACTCAACCAATCCATCTGTTCTAACAATTCACAGTTCAAAATGCTGGTTCTGCATATTGCATTTGAATCTCCAAATGATTGAATGGGAAAATATACAAATATTTTTTTGTTAAGTATGTTTTTAGTCCTTGAATTTAGACAAAAAATTTGAATTCATCCTTGTCTGAAACTTCGATACATGTTGATCCCTAAACTTTTAAAATAAATGAATATAGTCCTTTTAACTCAATTACGTTAACTTTTAGATGTCAAACACATTTTCCAACAAATATTAAATTGGGAATGTGTCCAACGATGTAAACAACTCCAATATTAACATGAAACACGTTTGACACGTCAAAAAAAGTTGACGTAATTGGATTTAAAATAACTATATTCATTCATTTTTAAAGTTTAGGGTCAAAACATATCGAAGTTTAAACAGGGATGAATTCCAATTTTGAGTCAAAGTTGAGGGACTAAAAACATACTTAACACAATATTTTTGGTGTTGTTATGTAATTATTATAAATGGGGTTTGCTTTTATTTTCTCTATTCTCCTTTATTTTCTTTTGGTCGTGGGGCTCACGTAAATCATTTGTATTTCTCTCTCATTTTCACGTTGTTGCATGCAATTCTTCTCTTCTAATATTCGTTGATTTTGAAAAATAGAAACTTGCTGCCACACTATTTAGAGAAAAAAATGGACAAACAACCAAGACTTTGGTTTGCTTTTATTTTTATTTTGTAGAATCTTAAATGAAAGATTTAATTTTAGAAAAGATTAGAGATGATAATTATAGACTAAAAGATATGATTTTAGGAGAGGAGAAGATGAGAGTTTAATAGTGGAAAGAACTTGCGAAGAATTGAGGAGGCTGCGAGAGAAACTGTATCGGAGAAAGTAATCTAGGTAGGGGAAGCTGAACTTGTATATTCCCTTTCTCTTTTGTGTTTTGATCCATGATTCTTATTGTTCTTCTCTGACATATGTGTATACCACGATGTTGAAGTTGACATTGTTTTTCTTCTTTTATCTTCTATATTGGGTGGATGGGAGTTTGAAGGTTATGCTTAAATCTATGAGTGTCATTCATGTGACTGTTTTTAGAAGCTTGACCTTGTTCCTTTTATCTTTATTGATTGGTTTTTGTGGATTGTGTGGGGCATTGTTTAGTTTCCTTGGTGTGGTGAGTCTACATACTATAGTGGTTCTTTTTTCTATGGGGGTACAACGTTGGTAATGTATGTTTGGTGCATATCTACAAAAGTTAGGGTTTCATCTACTTTGGTTTTAAGCTAATTTCTTTTAGCTTGGTGCAACACATTTACGGGACCCACAAGCTACTTAAGCCTTGTTTCTTTCCTTTTGTTTTGAATGCGATCATGTAATTGCACTATAAATCTGGTTTGTTTTAGTCATTGTGTTACGGTGCAGTGGCATACTTGAGACAACAATGTTTCCCTTTATTTGATCCTATGATGTGATGGGCTGCTTTGCAAAAAGCCCCTGGGTTGTAGCATTAGGGTTGGGAAAAAGGTTGGAGTTCTTTTATTTAATAATGGGATACATTCTCTTGCATGGGAGTTACGCTTTGGTTTGGGTGTTTTGTGAAAGATCATTAGCTACATGGAAGTGTTATATGTCCGTTGTGGTCCTTCACGGTGCATAGTTTAGAGAATGCATGGTGTTACCTTTTCTTTCTTTTCTCCTCTTACCGTTTTTAGATTAAACATTAGGCTTTCCTTTTTGTTTGTACCATGGACCCACATAAAATATTACTTTTGTATTTCCTTAAGTTTTCGGTAGGGATGGCAATGGGGCGAGGCATGGACGGATTTCGCTATCATATACCCATCCCTGTAGAAAAAAATTCTTATTCATCCCCATACCCAAACCCAACGGGTATCAAACTTTTGTCTCATTCCCATTCCTACCGGGTACCGGGTATAATCTCGTACCCAAACCCGTACCCGTTTTCTTACTACTTCAATATTAATTTTAATCAATTTTTATAAAATAATAAAAAATTACGGTAAAGGAAACATAATATTATCAAATATTCAATATTAGGAGGATGATTATTTCTTCTATATCAAATACTTTGAAATAAATTATAATTGTTTACATTTTAGATTAGAATACCAAATAAAATTTCATGAGAACCAAAACATTTATTAAATTTAGAAACTGCAAACATTAATGAAATATAGTTGATAAAATTTTAAAATATTTTTAAGAAAATATAAAAGGAAAACAAATATAATTTAAATGTTTGTTTACTTCAATTTTTTAAATTCTAATGAATCTCTTTTTTAAACACTAAAAAAAAGTTATAATACATCACTTGATCAAAATGATGCAAAGAACAAATAATAAACATAATAATAAAATTTTGACATAGATCTTGTATCTTTTGAACTCCAATCTATGTTGGATGGTGATAAAAAAAATATTCATGACAATTACATTAATATTTTATATTGTAGTCAATAAAAGTTAATTATACAAGTATAGTGAAAAAATTACAATATGATTGATAATAAGTTAGAAAATAAAAAATAATTAGATAAAATATATCGAAATAGTATTCTACATGATGAAAATAAACAACAAATAAAAATATTAAAAAATTAACAAATGTGTGTCTTAGAAACAATTTGAGAGACTATTAAAAGAAATCGTACAAAGGAAAACAAATGTATAATTAAGATTATGATAAGATAAAAAATACCTTAGAGATCTAAGAAAACTTTTCAAATATCAACATATATACTCAATAGTTGAGAAATAACGAAAATTGTTTTAGCGAAATAAAAAAGTTCTTCAAATGAAACAAATAATAATAATAATAAGTAAAAAAAAATTATATTACCTAGTAAATGAAAGGTTTATGTTATTAAACACTTAAATTGAGAGTATTAAACATTCTCATGTGAAAGGAAAATATACAATAAATAAAAATATTAAAAAATAATAGAAATATTTAAATGCGAGACATACATCATTTAATATAATTACATAAAGGTTATGATAAGATGAAATATATATATATATATATATATATATATATATATATATATATATATATATATATGGTTACTTAATTAATTATACACATACCCATACTCAGTCCATGTGACGATTCCCTATCAAAACAAGACGGGTTCGAGCAATACCCACGGGGCAAGTATATTTGCCATCCCTAGTTTTTGGTGTAAATTGTCCTTGGGCTAGTTTAGGTTTTCTCGTCATTATTAAAATATTAGCTTTTATTCAACTACATGATTAGTTATTGGTTGGTGAAAGAGTGCATCTAATGTGTTAAAACATTTAATTCTTTGATGGGACATTGGTGCTTTTGAAAGGTTGTCTATGTTTTCTTGCATCATGCAAGTGTTGTGTGTTATTCATGTGGTGCAGTGGTTTCACTTCTTTATTCTCTCCTATGTTTGTCTCTTTCATAATTGGTATCACATGATTCAAAAGGGTGCACGAAATCCTCATCTCCGTTTGTGGCAACGTTATAGTGTATATACATTGTGTTGCAGTGCATTTCCACATTAAGTCCCCTATATGCATAATTGTTTTAGCTATCACTCATGCGTTAATATTGGTGGTGTGGTGCAATTTTAATTACATCCACTAGCTTGTTATCATACTTGCTTTGGTGCTTCAAGAGATACCTAGTATGCATGTGGTTTTCCGTACCTAGAGACCCAATGATGACTCTTTTGCTGTGTGAAGTAGTGAAAATGGGTCCTTTTTGCCTGTGTGAAGTAATGGTAGAGGATTGGTTCAAGTGTTGTACTCTCTCGCTTATACTATGTTTAACTATTTTACTTGGATGAGACGTTGAGTAATAATTGTCATGCTCTATTTGGTTGAATTTCTTTTATATATCATTGTTTATGGTTAACTTACTCCTATTTGTTTATTTGTATGTGTGATAATCATATAACGTGTGTGTTATATGGGGGTAGATAATAATATAAATGCTTTTGCCATGGAGCAGAATGACGAGAGCTTGGGGTGAACACTAGATTTTATATTATTTTATTAAGTTGTTTTACCATTAAGGTTCAAGATGATATAAATTCTTTTATTTGTGTTTGTTATTTGAAAATTGTTAGACAAATTGAGGTTTTGAACTACACAATTTAAATTAAATTATAACATTTTATTTTAGTATGTTTTCAATTATTATCATTTTTTTTCAAACGTGTTCATTTTATTACTTTCCGTGACATCCCAAATTGGGGTGTTACAAATATAGTTTGTTGTAGCAATGTGAAATCAACATACAACACAATTATTAACACCTTTTAACTTCATTATTTTTTACGAAAATATAGGTTAACTACTTTTTCTCTTACTCTATTTTTACGGACATACTAACCATAAATTTGACATTTAAAATTCTTTTTTGTGTGTCACGTTGGAATTTATGGGAAAAGAGGTGTTAGGGTTTTAGTTGAATGATATTGCCTTCTCTACCTACTTTATTTGCAAAATGAATATCCAACCATCATATCAAGACAACTAGTTGGTCGAAGAACATATCATCATTAGGAGGATGTTACGAACATTTAAACCTTGGATTTATGGCTTCAAATTTTGCAAGCCAATTGTCTAGATTGATGGGACGTTCTTGTACAACAAATATAGAGGGTCATTTTTTGTAACAATTGCATAAGATGACCACAAGAACATATTACTAATTGCATTCATTATAGTATAGGGTGAGACTGTTAATGCATGGTTCTTTTTCTTGCACAACCTACACAGATACATTACTCTACAAAATGACCTTTATCTCATTTTCGACCATCATAAATCAATCAAAAGTGCATGCTCTAAAGAAGGTAGCAGTTGAAACAACAATAACTCAGCACATGTGTACTACATTTATCACATTGCACATAACTTCATGAGGAGATTTAGAAATGCATCACTAGAAAGATGTTGCCAACATAGGTAATTGTCTTCTCAAGTTATCTTATGCAATTGATTTGTACTTCACAATTTCTTTACATTCAATTGTTTTACTAAACACATTTATAACAAATAGTTGCAGCATATGGAATGACAACCATATTTTTTCACTACTACAACATAATCAGAAAGGATAATTTTGAGGCATCACAATTGTTGTATGATATCCTTAGAGATAAGTGGACTCTTGCACGGGATAGCGACCAATGGTGAGAACATATGACTACCAATCTCATTGATCCATCAACTCAATCTTGAAGAAGATGAGAAATATTCTAATCTCTTATATGGTTATGGCAATACACTAGTGCATGAAAGGATTTCGACTATGGTTATTTTGGCCATTTTGCTTCAGTTTAAGAACCGAGACATATCTAGCCGAGGTAAAAAGGGGTAACCTTTCTACCTCGGTTAGGAACAAAGGCATAAAATTGGACCTTACTTCCTAAATTATGGAGGCAACTGAGACATAATAGTCATTAAAAAAAATCAGAATCAGAAACCCCAAAGCTTCTACCACTTACACTTTCACAACCACTGCGCTGCCACCATCTCCACCTCCCGACACTAGATCTATTCGGACCACCACCTACATTGTTACAACCACTATGTTGCTACCATCTCCACTTCCCGACATCAGATCTGTTCGGACCACCACGTCAACAATGCACCTACAATCATTGTGCCTTAACGTGAAACCCTCAATGTTGCATCTATTCGAAGCAAAACTGACGGTGCAGACATATTCAACCAAAAACGAAGAAAAAGCAAGAAAATACTGCAAAATCGAGGGGTTCACATGTGAACGATAAGGGCGGCGAAGTAGAGGTCCATTGGTGGCATAACCACGACGGAGAGCGAAACGTTGATGGTGAATTCGTGAGAGGGAGAAGAAAGGGGAACAATGCAATCTGATTTGATTTAGGGATTTTTAACCTAAGTTCATGCCTTGGTTCTGAGAAAAACCGAGGAATAAAGTCCAAAAGTGACCATTTTACCTCGATTCCTAGTCCACCCAAGGCCATATATCTCAAATAAAGTATTTTAAAATGACAATTTTCTGCTTCTAGTGTTTTCCAACTGAGTGAAAATAACTTTTATGCTTCGGTTTGGAGGGAATCGAGGCCCAATCTTTTGAATTCAATTAAAAAAAAATAAAGAGTGCAAATTTGAAAATTTGGGGAGACATTAGGCCTCAATTATGTTAGAACTGAGGGAAAAACCCTTTATGCCTCAATTATTTGGACAATTGAGGCATAAAAGTTCGCTGAAATTACAAAAATGTCATTGTGTCTAAATATGCTTATGTTCTTCTTTACCCAAGGCATAAAGGGGTGCTGTAAAAGCCCAAATCTGCACTACTCAGACACGCTCGTTACAATAAGTTCTTGACCGATAAAGGCATATAAGTCGCATCCATGATGGTTGTTAGCCATGTCTATTTTGAAGTTGCAGTAAAGGCATTGAAATATGCATAATCAAAGGCAAACATTCATACATTGCTTTCTTTTAACATAAGGAGCACTATATTTTTTATACAAGAAACACAAAATTCAAGAGACATTCGACCACCATAGAGATTTGTAATCCACTTGGAGAAATTGTGGTGTGACTGTGGAAATTGAAAAAAATTATACCTAGCATGCTCACATGTGCTTGCTGGATGCAAATATGTACACCACAATTTTGAAAAGTACATCACACCTATATATGTATATGTGTGTGTATATATATATATATATATATATATATATATATACACACACACACACACACACACACATTGGACCAAGTCTCTCAAGTATATGAAGGCATATTGGTGAACTCAGGAGTGAATATTGTTAGCCTTCTTACACTAGCAAAATACCATGCTCAAATCAACAAATGAAAAGAACATCAAAGAACACACCTAAGTCAACCAAATAAGGACAAAGATGGACTTAAGAAAACAACATGGTTAATCTAAAAAATACCTATGTCAAACACCTAGACACACAAAAATAACGTGCATTACAAAAAAAATGATATTTAGTGGGGTTATTTTTCGGAGGTTATAAAACCCCCACAAATTAACATGATCTAAAATCACTTGGTGGATTGTCTAAAATGAGAACAAGAGTGACAGTTTTAATTCCTCTTGGAGAGGGTTATGACCTACACTTGGTAGGTTAAATTTCACTTCCTCACTTCCATTTCATTTTTAGGTTTCCCTTTCGCTTTTCCCTCTCAGCATTTTCGTGTCCCATTTTCGGATTTTCCTATTCAGCTCCCCTTTCTTCATCTCACAATCACATTCCCTTTCTTCTTTCTTTGTCTCACATTCACATTTCCTTTTCTTCTTTCTTCGTCCCACATTGATATTTTTGAACCCTTTCATGTGGTCCACACAATTCAATTGGAAAATTTGGAAATCATTTTCGTGACATCCAACCCTTGACACAATTTGGCAGTTGTTTTGAACCACCCAAGTGGAGTGGTGGGCGGTGGAGGCGTGTTCGTGCAGGTCATTGTAGGCACGGTCGATTCGCGATAGTGGGAGCGTTCAACCCTGAATATGCAGTGGGTTCGTGCTTCGGTGATGGAGTTGGTGGCTATGCTGCACATTATAAAGGTGAGGGAGTTGGTCCCTATTTTTGTAGTATTCACTACAAAGGCAAGGGAGTGTGTGAAATAACTTGGTAAGTTCACAAAACTCTCTTTTTTAAAAGTTATTGATTCATGTTTATGTATAAGCGAAAGGTAATGTTTAGCGATTCATATTTGTGTGGGGATGTTGTTGTTGCCCAACACGTAATGAAATTCCTAGGTTGAAGGAGCAAGTGAAACACTGAACCCAGATTGTGTCGTTCAGTTGTGACTGTTATCTATATTTAAGGGTAAGGAATGGTTACAATCCAGTTGTCATTAAGGTGTAGTAGAATTTTCCCGCACTCAATTCTGAAACATCTAATGTGTACTTTGTATCAATATAAAAAATCATCTAAAAAAGATCTTCCATTCAAATAGGTAGTATGTGCCACTCTTTTTCACTTTGGATTATGTTTTAGAATATAACGTGTGGTTGCAACATTTATGTTCGCTTTAAATCTTTAACCATTTGTATTCCTATCTTTTTGACTTGGTTTTGAAGTTTTTACTGTAGAATCTTTCCACTTAAGATTATGTTAGGCATGGATGTAATGAGAAGGTTAGGAAGAAAATTAGTGATAAAAAAAATAGTAAACTAGGTAGTTGTAGAAAATGAGACTTTCTAAGAAAGTCTATATATTGTCTTGTATAGGAGAGGAGAAGGGGGAAGGAGAATTTTGTAGATTGAGCTTTATCTCTTTGCAAAGGGGAAAACCTTGGCGGAGAGAGTGCTCTCCTATTTTGGGTTCTTTTTAGTGTATTCAATAGAAAATATTTCTCTTCTTTGTCTATTCAGTTTTGGGTTCCTAACAATTTGGTCCAACCTGCCGGATTTAAAGAGAAGGGGAAATCTTGGAAAGTTTATCCAGTAACCAAGGAAGAGTTATGGTAGAGATGAAAGAAATATTGTGTCACTTCAAGAAGAGAGAAAGTTCTGAAAAAAGAAGAAGATAGTTTCAGCAATGGTGAAAGGAAGGATGAAAGTGTTGGGCACAGAAAGAAACCCTCAAATAGAGGAGAAAATTCAAAGAATAAAGAAAAGAAAAGAGAAGACGAGGCCATTCACAATAATGAAATTAAGAAGGGTGATGAAGAACTTCTTTAAGATATCATGAAATGAAAGAAAGAGATAAAGATGGGTATGAATGCTAAGAAAGATAGTCTGCAAGACATCAAGAAAGGAAGGAAACCTTCTAATGGAGGAGAAAAGTTAATCAACTAGGAGAAGAAAGGAGAAGAGGATGCCATTGACAATAATGGAACTAAGAAGGGTGAGGAAGAACCAATTTGCCCGTGGGATGAAAGAATGAAATTGCCCACATTTGAAGGGAATGGCCCCCAAGGTCAAACAAGAAGGGCAACAACAGTTTTTGAAGTTCAGAACATCAAAGGATCAACAAAAGTACACCCAACCTTCTATAACATGGAAGAAAGTGAAACCCAGGGTTCAAGACCTAGCAAAAAAAATCCAAGAACCTTTCTTGGGAAGATCTTGCAACAATTCAACTAAGGATAGTTGGAAGCAATAAGGGAAACATGTTATTTGAGAGTTTGGCCATTGTAACACAGATTGGGAGTGGGGAAATTTTACTTGAGAGTTTGGCAGCAGTAACTTTGACTGGGAGTGGGGATAATTTCATCCAAGAATTCAAGATATTGGTGTCACAAGTAAATCTAACACCAGAAGATCAGTTGAGGGAGTATTTCTTGCCAAACTTGCATGCCCTATGCAAGAAAAATGGGAATCCAATCGGGGTTCATGTTCGGTTTCGGTTTGCACCACCAAGATTGAGACTCCTAGTACTTATAAAAAAAACCTTTTAGGAAAATGAGGGTGGTTAGATTGTGGGCGAATGACTTGACCAAGATGAGTTTGATTGACATTAAAGACATTAGATTTGTTAAGACTATTGATGATGATGTTTTTCAAGAAATGAGTAATGTTTTGCACTAAGTAGAAGGCTTGCAAAATACTAAAAAAGGATCTGATCTACAGATAGATTTGATGGAGGTTTCTGAAAATACTTTGAAGTTCGAAGAGAAAAACATTAAATATAAAGGTCAATCACATGATTTTGGAGCATATGTAAAATGGGCTTCTATGATAGAAATTGACTCGGTGATGGGACCACACAATTCAAATGAAGTTGAACTGGAGAAAATCAACTACTTAAAGTTGGGGTTACACCAAATGTTTTAGTAGAAGCAAGATATGAATTGTTACCTGGTCTGAAGGAAACTTGTGATGTTTCAGAACTAGAAACTAAAAATAAGGAATGTGTTGATTTCTTGTTGAAGCATCCACATTGTATTAAAGAGGTTATTAGCTTATAAATTGTTGATATGGTGCCTGATAACATATTTCTAGATGTTACGGATCCAGGTGTTGTTGGTTTGCTTCTTATGACAACTATTTGCAATATGTATGACCACGTCAGCAATAGAGATGGTTATACAAAAGATATCAACAAAGATGAAAATTTCAACAATCATGCTTTGGTTAGACTAAAGGATCTAGTTGAATGCAGGGATGAAGAAAGTCATGAGGGCTACAAGCAACTTCAATTTCTAGAGTTTAACCTAAAGGAAAAGGTTGTTCCAATAGAGGAAAGTAATATTAGGCATGGAAGTAATGAGAAGGTTAGGAAGAAAATAAGAGATAAAAAAAAATAGTAAACTGGGTAGTTGTACAGAGGGAGACTTTCTAAGAAAGTCTATATATTGTCTTGTATAGGAGAGGAGAGGGGGAAGGAGAATTTTGTAGATTGAGCTTTAACTCTTTTTGAAAGGGAAACCCTTGGAGGAGAGAGTGCTCTCCTATTTTTTGTTCTTTTCAGTGTATTCAATAGAAAATATTACTCTTCTTTCTCGGTTTATTTCTGGCTTCCTAACAGATTATTTGCATTCTTGGTTAGAGTAATAAAAGCCCCAAAACGGGTAATGGTGTTATAATGTCCCAACTGGAAATTACTTAAATAAAATAAATAGTTAATAATAGAAAAACACTATCATAATTTATTTATTCCCAAACGAGGGAAAATTTTAAAATTATCCATCGCGCGTAAAATTATAATAAATTGATTCATAAATGTATTACAAGTTCCCAAAACACCGACTACATTAAAACAAAACATAATCAAAATCTTTAGCCAAGGCCCTATGTTATCCCTCTCTTTGTTGCTATGCATCAACAACATCACTTGGAATATCATATGCTCTCATGTGACAAGTCACACGATCATCGCCAAACACAAACAAAAAGGGTGAGCTCATAATAATTAACATATAAGTTAATAGAAATCAAGATACACCCAACTATTTTATTCTAGCTAGTTCTTGGCCAAGACCTTAACACCCCAAGGCTTTTCAACCTTCAATTCACACAAATAAGTGACCATGGACTCAGGATATGTGATACTCACACGAACCTGCCCGCTCGTAGTCCTACCTCTACGAACCTCCCCACTTGTAGTCCTGCCTCTACGAACCTCCCCGCTTGTAGTCCAACACTACGGACCTCCCCGCCCGTAGTCCAACACACATGAACCACCAGCTATGAACCTCCCTGCTCGCAGCATCTCTCAAGTGTTAGCACAAAATATACGAAATTCCCCGCTCGTATCCCCACACGAGAGTATCATGATATGAACCTCCTCGCTCATATCATCACGTGTTCACCACCATCCATGAACTTACCCGCTCATGGCACGACATCTCCTGATCCAAGTCTTACATCACAACATGATAATAGAAGAAAGAAAGAGTTCCCGGTTGTGCCTTATCGCCTGGCGCTGCCTAAGTGCCGCCAGGAGAAAATACTGCGTAAACCGCCTGGCGAGACACCATTGTCACCAAGCCCCAAGCTGCTTCCAGACCCACTGACTTAGGGTCTATCGCCTGGCGGGTCCCTCCTTACCGCCAGATGCCGCATGTTCCAAGGAGATCCCTGAGGGTCCAATCGCCTAGCGGCCACGCATGTGTCGCCAGACGCTATATTAGTAGCGAGACTCTACTGGTTTTAGCACCTAAAACATATTGAACTACAATCTAAAGTACTTCCAAAAGTTCAAATGTACACTCGTGAATCAAGGTCAAATTCTTGGTACCCTGCCATCCCCATATAGTTCCAAGTACCTATAATTCACATTCCACAATTCCTCCATGCAAGACCTATGATTTACCAAATACTCTACCATTGCATAATGACTCAATCAAGCTTATGAAAATGACCATCAATCCCATATCTCATCATCAAACAATCTGCTTCTACTACAATGTTATAGTACCCAAAACTTTTCTCTCAAATACCTTCCAATTGAATCTACACAGCTATAATTGAGACTTTATTCTACCAAATCGTAATTATCCAACATCTATCATCCATATCAAATAGAACCCATACTTTCCTAGTGCCCACAACCTTCATACTTTTTTCAATATAATATAAGCACACTTTCATAAGCACATACTGTTAGTTTTGAATGGTTGAAATGCCAAGAAGGGGGGTTGAATTGGCTAGTTAAAAATTTAGGCTATCTTTGAAAGCTAAAAACCACCTTTAATTGAATCAATTAGATCACCAAGTTAGGATGCAAACACTATTGAACTGTACACTTTCAATCAGTCAAAAACAAAGTTAATCGATTGATTTTACTAAACAGATTTTGTTCTGGTATAATCAACCGATTGAAATAGGAAAACAATCGACTGAAATACTGGGAAAAATACAGAAATGCATATTCAAGTTTTAAACTAGGAACAATGCACAAGAATGATCAAGACAAGTTCTAAATGATTATGCAAACATGTTTAATACTGCAAATGTCATGAAAACATGCAAGAACATGAAAAAGATGATTAAAACACAAGTTCTTGAAACTTTAAAATGAATATGCAAGAGAGAAAGGTTAGAGAAGAGAGGAGATCACAAGATTTTTATACTGCTTCACTCAAACCTGAGTTACATCTAATTAGTCAAGACAACCTGAGCTTGACTTTGCACTATTTCAAAAGATTTACAAAGTATCCATCCTTACACTTTCAAAATATGCAAAAACTACACAAAAGACTCTTGAATCACACAAGAGTCACACCAGCACAGCAAGAACCCTATTGCAGACCTGAAAAACCACCAGGCACACACACAAAGCTTGAGAAAGATCAAACTTGAGTGGTAACACAGCCCAGCCTACCACAAACCACTTTCTCCAAGCTCCAAACCAAGCCAAAAGCTCCAAGAATTGATCCAAGATCAATCTTCAACTGCTGCAAACTGTATGATCACAAAGGAGAGAGTTTCCACAAGTTTCCAGAACAAATTCGCGCTAAAAAATGATCAACCAACCTCTCTTTTGAAAATCACAGCTTTTATAGTCAAACTGTTACGAAATTCAACAGGTTGATTTCCAAATCAATCGGTTGATTTCACTTGACTTAAGTGAAATCAGTCGATTAAAAAATAAATCAACTGATTGAATTTGTTGCAGTTTAAGACTACTGCAATCAACCTTTTAACCTGTTAAAAAACCATTCAATAGATTAAAAGAGACATTTTAACCTATTGAAAAACCATTCAACATATTAAAAGACACACCTAAGACCAAGTACATATATTTAATGCTACAAGGTCTACAATATGAATTACAAACTTCAAATACACTTTCTTAATGATGTAACTATGTGGAGAGCACACGTTCCAGCCTTGATCAACATGGATATCATCAAATCTCCTTTCCTTCATCAATGTAGGCTTCATTCCAATGGTAATAGCTTCAAGATAGTTCAAAAGCTTTCATTAAATGTTCATCAAATCTTCAAGAAGCATACCACCTTGGCTTCTCATGTCAACACATACCACCACTATAAGCACACCTTCATAATCTTTTTAGTATAGTATTCCAAATTATCAAGGCTTAAGCTTAATATTCTTGTTCACCTAAATTTATCACAATGACCCCTACGTAACTCTCGATTCCTGCACAGTCAGAACACTAAGCTGGAAAGCTTTCAGCTATCGCCTAGCGGCAATTATGCGTCGCCAAGCGGCACATTAGATATTGGGAAATTCCCAGTTTTTCCCTTTGTGCGAAAAATTTATTAGATTTCCCAACCCTATCTCACCATAACACTAGGCCGAATTCATATGCACATCCAGAAAATAAAATGCAAATTTATGGATACGAATAATTAACAATCAGACGCTGGAAATCAATTCTCAATTGACCTCGCTCAACCCCTATCATAATTCAATGATTACACTCGCACCTTTGCTACGAAGCTTTATCATACAATCCAATTATTCAATTTACATTATTAATCAGCAAACATGGTATACACCAACCAATTCCAAGAGTCACAATGACTCCTACACCAAAGCACAACAAAATCAGTACAGAACAACGTCGCGCCACCTGACGGTAGTTCATCGCCGCCAGGCGGTTCATAGCAGAACCCAGAAACTAGTCAAATCTGATGTGTCACCTGATAGCACACTCATGCCTTCAAGGCAGTTTTTGGGCGAAAACCCAGAAACTTACGGAAAACAACGTAAATAGGGGAAAATTCATGCAACTGGTTCATAACAAGTCACATTAATTCATTCACAGACAATACATAAAAGAGCAGGTCCCCTTACCTGAATTCCTTGCTCAAAATTCAAGTTTGGTGTGTATCCTTAATCCAACACTTCCCTAGTCCTTGCTTCCACTCCAACAATGGTTCTCAGTCCTCAACTCTCTCTCCTTTAGGTGCTCGAAATTAGCTCTTTTCACAGCTTCACTTGGCCTCTCTATTGGCTCTCAAAAATTTCCCCTTCCTACCCTAATCACCTATTAATTAATTCAATTCATAAAAAAAAACGAAAATGTTTAATTGCGTATGTTAATGGCCATCAACATTACCGTCAGACCTTCTCACTACTCACTCTGACGGTTAGGGTTTGCTGACCCTTCTCATTCATGAGAAAAAGAAATTTGGCAAAAAAAAAGCTTAATTCGCTCTTAGCAAGCTTTGAACACACGATCATTCAATTACAAAACAAATGCACAACCAATTCAAGTTTCATGATAACTCCTACACCTCTAGGAATATAATATCATGCACCATTGTAAAATATATCATTAAATTAACACACAATTTGACATACATAGGATTCAAACCCAAGTCCTTTTAACACAACTAAATACTCTCAATCACTTAAGCTAATATTTTTTCAAGTCACAAAAACTAGTAATTAATGTTATAAAAACTTCCATTACACGCATTTATTAAATAATTATTTATTTAATTATTTAAATTATTGGGGTCTTACAGGTGCAACAGTATTAGGAGTTCTCTAAATGGTATAGGTTCTTTAACTTGGTCAATTTAAAGAGGCTTGGGTTGAGAAGGTGAGACACGACACACCATTTTGATTATTGTTACTTTTATTTTTCGGCTAAGCATATTTTGATTGTGTTGCAGGGTTGTTATGTTTGCATTGTTACTGGATATTGTAAATGTGGAGACATGCGAGTAATATATTTGAAGTGTGAACTACCACTAGTGTTATGTGAAGTTCTAGTTGTGTATGGTTGATTACTTATTATTTTGTTGTGTTTAACAGTGCTGCATTGATGAAAAAGTCAAATGGAGTCAGAGGAACTACGTTGCGACTAAGGGGGGCATGGCCCCCAATTTTTTTTGTTACATTTAATTTAATATATGATTTTAAATAATTTTTTTCAAATTTAATATTTTAATAAATATTTACATATTTATATTTATACATAAGAAAAAGTTTTCTTTTTCACATTTATTTTTTAATTTAATTTTTTAAACATTTTTTAAATAAAAATATTATTTTATTAATATTATTTTTTAAATGGTTATTTGTTTAATTTAATCATTTTTTATTTTTTAAAATTGAACCGTTTATTATACTAAAATTATAAAAATTATTTATATCTAATTTTATAATTATAATAATAATTATTGTAATTTTATTATTTTTTATTATCATAAAAAAAGTAAATACAATGTTTTGACTAGTTTGTATAAAAATTTTAGGATTATTCTTTTAGTTCTTATTTTCGTTCAAAAATATTAAGTTGGTCATCTAGTTTTTTTTAATCTCAGGTCCGAATTTTAAAAAATTATGTAATTTTGTCCTTTTTCGTTAAATTTATTAAATCAAATTAATAATTTTTCATCAAAATTGAAGTTGTGAATGATTTGCTTTGTTGGTGTAATTGGCATAATCGTAGTATCAATTTTGATGAAAAATTCTTGTTCCGCTTGAAAAAATTTAACGAAAAAGATAAAATTGCATTAATTTTTATAAAATCCATACCAAATTAAAACTAAAAAACACTAAAGGACCAATATGATATTTTTAGACAAAAAAAATGGACCAAAGAATAATTTAATCAAAATTTTGGCACTCCCAACATATTGTGTGAAGTTCCGCCACTGAATGGAGTTTACTTTCCTGAGGATGTATTTTGCCACAAATATATGCAGGTTTCATAATTCATGTATTGTCGTTTGAGAAGTTTAGTTGCTGATGTTGGGTATCTTTGGCATTGCTTAGAAACTCTGCAAGTGATTTACTAATGTGACAAATTTATACGATAAACATGTTGATTATTTTCCTCTCCTTTATGTTCAATTTGAAAATGAATTAAATTATTTTTTTTCAACTCTGAAGATTATGATGTTTTCATTTTGAATTTTGTCTGTAATTTCTTGATAATTATATAGGGGATTTTGGGCTTGCTAAGACACTAAAAATGGATGACTTGGCTTCTTTGGTATGTACGAAATGGGAACTTTATGCTATTTTTTCTTCTTCAAATCCAAGTTTTTATAGCATCGTTGAACCATTTTAACAGCATAAGCATAGCAACACTAAAACCAAGTTAGAGCATGGTTTTTTCATCCTTACATCGCTCCCCTTGCTTTCTCTTCAGTTGAACATATTTAGTTATATTTACTCCAAGAATACCCATTTAATTAAATTTAGTATCCTAGAGTATCTTTCTATAAGAACAAAAAGCTTGACTTTGTTACTATGCTTGTTAGCATTTGTCATTGTTACCGTGAACAAGGACTTTCACTAATATGTTCAATTAAAATTTCTCTCGATGTTTGATTGGTTTTCCTCTACATCACACCATACTCCCTATTTTTGTTATTACTATGACATTATATGTAAACTCTTACCAAAACACTTATGTCATGATTGCTAGAAATAATTTTGCTTAATTTTTTTTTTTGATTGATTTTCCTCTACATCACACCATACTCCCATTCTTGTTAGGTTTAGATACTATTTTGGTCCAATTTATTCAATGTAGTCCTTCATTTTTGTTCACGTTCAACTTAGTTCATACTTTACTTAATTATGTTCAATTTCGTCATTTTCGTTGACGCCACTTAAATTGGTACAAGTATACACTGTTCACATTGCGTTGACCGTTTTAATTATGATTATTTGTGTTTTATTCAAATAAGTCCCTATTTTAGTTAAATTTGTTCAATTTAATCTTTCTCTCTACTTCATCATCCTCTTTCTCTATTTTATGAGGTCAACTTATTTGTATTTTTTTGTTAGAAATAAAACGATTAAAAATATTATACAGTTTAAAATATGTAACACCTTTTTAAAATAAAAGTGAAAACGGAAATTAAAAGAAAAAAAAATTAAATACTCATTTCTCCTTTTCAGTGAACTCATGCACCATTTATTCTGAGGTCCTTACTTTATTTTATTAATAAGAAAATATTTCAAAATTTTGTTCAATATCTAATTAATTACTTTATTGTATTAACCTATTATAAGGCAAAATAATGTCTCAAATCACAACTCTATTTCTAATTTGGATTCTCGGTTTTGGTGTCATCGTTCTAAATGTATAAGTTTTAGCGTTTTAAAATAAAAAAATTATAGTAATATTTTTATGATGACAACATTTATAATTTTGTTATATTAATAATTTTAATATATATGATTTTAATTAAGATATATATTTATTATATATTTTAATTAATAATATTTAATCATATAGTTATAATATTTTTAAGAATTATTATAATATATATATATATATATATATATATATATATATATATATGAAATACGTGTGGGATACGATAAACCTATCCTATTTGTATCCCATTATAGTTTATGGACTGTATAAATAAATGTACAAAGTCGTAGAAAACGTCTTTTTGCTAGAATCCCGAGTTTAATTTTCTAGACAGAAAAAAAGAAAAAATAGTTGCTAATACTGAATCAGATTTTACTACAAACATTAGTCCCTTAAAAGCGTCCATAGATACTCTGCATTGACTTAAAAAAAAAAACCAAAAAATATAGAAATAGTCAGTAAATTTTGCTGTAGCAAGATCTAACTACGAGATTGGAACAAAATTCATGAGAAATAACGAACTGGGGCACAAGTGAATCTGTGTCAAGTATATTAATAAGCAAGCAAGAAAGGAATCGCAGAAGACGGAATAATAGAAAAGAAGAACACTCTAGTGTAGTGGGTGAAAAACCCTTGAACATGCTCAAACAATAACTATGCCACTTATGAATGCAAAAGCAACAATGGCACCTGCAGAATGGAACCTAGGTGAAGCAGAAGATTTCTTGCCCTCAAATTCCCCTGAAGAGGGTGCTGGAGCTGGTGCCTCAGAAGAAGCATCATAACTCTCTGGTTCATACCCACTTGGAGTGGGAAAAAATGATGAAATATCAGGGGCAGACACATAAGGCAAAACTCCAGGAGAAGCTGAAATTGTAGGCTCAGTAGTAGTTGAACTCGCACCTTTTGAAACCAAGATAACAAAAATGGCAATGGAAAAAAATAGCTTCATCACAGTGGCCATGGGAGCAAACAAAAGGGTGCAGAAAGTTGTGTTGTGTATGTTTGAAGAAGGGAAAAGATAGAGATGTAATAATATAAGAAGCAAGAATAGAATATGAGAGTTAAATTTGAGGTGCATTTGGTGAGAATCACGGGGTAAGCAAGGAAGAGGGTGTGGTATACAATTATGTTTTTGCTTCCATATTTATGAAACCTTTGTTTCTGTGGATTTGTCGGTTGTGGAGAGTGCATAAGAGATTCGATTTTCCAAAGGGTAATGAAGAAATTGGGACACTGTGAGATTCATTTTACACAGTTCACATGGTGAAGCCTTTAGATTTTTATAATGAAAAGGGACCCACTTTCTTTTGGCCTTGTACTCAACCCTACCATGTGAGTTCTACAACATGGTGAATCATGAGAATATTAGACCTATCTTCTGGTTTTCAGATACTTCCATTGGAGCCACATGCATGTCTAGTCTAAAATATAACACACCTACAAATTTGTTTAAGATTCTCCCATCCTATCATCTTCTTGTTTGGATAATTTTTTAGAGTGTTTGTAGAGTAAGAAAAGAATCCAGACTTTTCACTGAACTTTTAAGTTTTATTCTCTGTTGTCTTTAAAATAGACTGAAATTGATAAATTAAAAATCATGTTAATATATTTTAAAACATAAAAATTATTACCTATTAATATATTTTGAAGTTTCAGCAAATAAACAATATACAAAAATATTCCAAAAATGAGGAAATAAATAAGTTAAGGGTGTGTTTGGTTCAGCTAGAATCAATTCTCCAAAACAGAAATAAGAATTAGATATTTCTCATTTAACGTAAATTTTTTATTTTTTAATTAATTTTGAAAAGCAAATGCGTATCAATTCTACTCTACGTTAAAAAATCGATTATAATCAATTTTGTATCGATTTAACGTACAACTACGATATTATAAGTTAAAACACTGCACTTTACATTCTACAGTAATTTTCTTGTTTAACTCTTCCAACAATGGTATAAAAGTAGAAGTGTATGTATTATGTATGGCATTGACTTTATAAAAAAAAATAATAATTTATTTTAACTGGTTATCTGGTAAATATTATCCAATCAAATTTTCTTGAATGTGACTGAAAAGGACTAGTCTCTCATTGGTTTGATATATTTACACACGTATTGTTCTCAGACCAACCACAATAAAATGTGTTGCAATGTTACACTTGTTAGCTTCACTATTAAGCCCGTGAAGAGGTGAAGTTATTAAATGTTTGAATAGAAAATTTTAAAAAAGGTAATCGATTTTAATGGAAAATTTTGAGTTATGATAAAATGTTATTGGGGTAAAAAGCTAGAAAAAAAATATTAGATTAATTCAATTAGTTAAAAGAGGGCAATTTCAAATTTCCCTTAAAAAAAGCAAGAATATGAAACTATTCATACTTTTAAATTTATGTTTCTCATTTTCGTATTTTCTCTTCAATTCAATTTTTATTGCGATGTCATTAGCTTGACTAAGGCTGAGATGTTGTTAAGTTGGTCGAGCTTTGAATGTTATAATCTCAACTCAAGAAGAAGGTTTTTTCTCTTTCTAAAAATGAAGTGTATTTATCTTTTGTTACATCATCAAGGTTATTTTATTGTTGATCAAATCACATTTATTTTTCAATTAACAGTTATTTTCATCAATATTAATATATTTTTCTGAATGATGTTAAACAATTACTTTCCTAAATTGAAGTTAATTTTCGTTTAGGTTAGTTGGGATTGTTTTTCACTTAACATTAATTAAAGTTATTTTATGGATACTGTAGGTTAGGATTTTTCTCTATCAATGCTGGTTTAATTTTATTTTATTTTTTTTGGCTAAATTACTTTTCTACTGAATTTGGTTAGAATTATTTTAGTTGACACTAATAAGAATTATTTTTCGATATATGTTTATTATATATCACTGATATTTCTTACTCAACCTTAATCAGAATTTTCTCTCACTTCAAGAGGAGTGACAAATATAAATTAGATTCTTTTTTATTAACATATGTTATGATTATTGTATTTCTCGATTGATTTTATGTCAAATGACTTAATATGTTCTTTCTGAAGATTTACTATTTAGAAAATTTAAGGAGACATGACTTGAAACTTTTATTATTTTTTTATTAAAATAACTATTTTTTTCTAATTTATTCATTTAATTTTTTTATAAAATAAAACAAACTCATCTAAATATGATTTTATATAACTTATAACATCAAGGACAATTTTGGTAATCTTATTTTTCTTTCAAATAAATTTAATTTTTAATCTATCATATAAATCAAATCACTCAAAAACTTTCACCAAATATTACTTTTAAATTCATTTATTTTCACCTCTAAATCCCTTAAAAGTAACAACACAACTTTTACTCTCTAATTCATTCAAATTCATCCTTTCTTCCCCCAAATCTATCATCACAAGTGAACATACCCTAAGGATGTTTTCTTTTGTGAATGATGGATTCAAAAGAGAATAACTAGATGAATTTGAGTAAATTTAAAAATAAAGTTTTTGTGTTTATTTTAATGGATTGAAGGTGGAAGAATGTAAAGTTTAAAATGCAGTTTATGAGTGATTTAACTGATTAATAACTATAAAAAGTGTTTTAATAGATTAAAATATAGAATTACTGATTTACCCTTATAATTAAAATTAATATTTTATTATTATTATTATTATTATTATTATTATTTATTGTTCTTCTTCTTCTCTTTTGAAGGGATAGACACTCCTCAGACCACCTTCTCCCCCATACCTACTCACCAACACAGATCCACTAACAATCCACCTCACAAACACCACAAACAAAATAGTAAAATCTGCATGTCAAATTATACATAACAATTTAGGGCAATTCAGTAAAAATACTCACCATCTACAATCATTCTCCTCAAATATCCTCTCACACCAAAGATACTCTCACTCGTTCATCTCTCAATTCAGCTCCCACAAATAATGCAAATCTACGAAATGAAACATGAGAAATCCTCTTCATTTCGTCTACTACAACAGTATATCAACGAAAAAGAACACATCCTAAAATTATTCTTCATCAATAATTTATTAAGATATTTTTTTGTTAGGTTTAATTAGAATGATGGTATCCACTTTCGTTCAGATCTATCAGTTTGGTACTCGCTTTCAAAGAGGTGTCAAATGTGTCCCACTTTTTGAAAAAATATTTCAATTAGGTCCATTTCAGAAAAAAGTTATTAACACGGTTAACGGTATTGGTATTTAAAATGTTTTACAAAATTAAGTATTGATATTTTTATTAAAATTTAGTGGTAAAGTTCATGAATAAAGTTAACCTCGTTAATATTTTTTTTTGCTGAAAGAGACTTAATTGAGACATTTTTTCAAAAGTTGAGACTCGATTGACACATCTGAACAAAAATGGGTACCATCCGATTAATTAAACCTTTTTGTTATTAATTGAAAAAATTTGACTAAGAATGACTAAAATTATTATTTTTTTCAATGTGGGTTGGGAACATTTTAACTACATTGATTGAAAATTCGACAAAAGAAACTCTAATCAACAATGTTAATATTAATATTTTTTAATATATAACTAATATTAATATTTTTGAATTATTAGAATTTGATAATATTTAAATATATATTTGTATTTGATGAAAAATGTAAAATATGTTGTTTAAATAAAAATTTTAAATTATTTTATCTAAATAAAAAAATGAAATCATTTAAAATAAGAATCACCCGATTCAATATATTTAAGTTTTGGCTTTAATATGTTTTTGGTTTCCAATCTTTAAACGAAAATTGGAATTAGTCTACTTTTGAAACATTAATCCAATTTAGTCTTTCAACTTTAAAAATATGTGGATTTAATTTTTTTAACTAAATTTTTTAAATTTATTTGACATTTTAAAAACATTTTTCAACTAATATTAAAGTAAAAATATGTCAAATAATTAAACAATTCAAATGCTATTATGAAACATCTTTAAAACATCAAATAAATTTAACAAAATTTAGTTAAAAGAACTAAATCTATATATTTCTTAAAAGACTAAATTGGATTAAAGGTTTGAAGAGAAATTAATTTAAATTTTCACTAAAATATTTAATTCTTAAATTTTCTATGAAAGCCAAAGGGAAGGAAGGAGTGGGTTTGGAAAATAAAAACCAGTGAGAATGTGGACAAATGGAGCTGCAGCAGGGTCCAGGGGGCATGGTACGGAGATGTGAAAAACTTCAAATTAAAAGTTAAAGACAGATAAGAGTATGGGTGTAAACTCGGAGGTTTTCTGCTGTGGTCCCATTCTTTTCAAATTCAGAACAAGATATAATTTTTGTAACCATCTTAGATTGGGAATAAAATAATTACTTTGTCAACATGACTACTGCGTAACATGATTCGTAGATACAAAGACGTGTGGTTAGAATGTTGGATCCGTCCTTTAAATTCCGACAAGTTCCAAAATCTGATTCCTGTAAGTAAAGCTTCTGTATTTAGAGAAAAAACTAAGGAGTGCTGAAATTTTGAGGCATTCCAATTTTAAAAGTGAATCATCTAGCATTTGTAAGGTTTAAACCAAACTCAATTTTATGAGATGACCCCATCCTTAAATTACATACACTATTTTCACTATTTTCTCTTCATCACCGTACATTATTTTCATTATATTACGTGAAACTCTAGAAAATGGAATTGTAAATAATGGTTTAAAAATAGTGAGACTCAATTATTTTAATATCAAACTCAATTATTTTAATATCAAAATATTTTAGTATAAATAAAATTGTTATAAAAGAGTTTCATTATTTTAAAACACATCATCTTTCTAGAAATCACTTTTCTAGAATTTTCTGACTTTTCTCTAGAAGTTATGTCTCTTTGGTTGTCTGATTGAAGAACCGAGACCGTAAGATTGATCTTCTCGGCGAGCTCTTCAAGTTGAACCGATCAGTTTCTCTGTTCGCGTAAGTTGAGTTTTCCGCCCTCTTTTTTGTCTAATTCTGTTTTCTATCATATGTGAGTCATCTTCTGCTTGCATGCGTTGTTTTAATCATCAGTATGAGTCATTGTTGATCAATAATCATAATGGTAGGTCCTAATCTTTCTTATGATGTTTCTATGTTTAGATAGAGCATCCTGTGGAGTTAGATGTGTTTTAATGTTCTTTGAGTGATTTGGGTCTGTAGAGTCGCTTTGTCAAGTAAGGGAAGCTAATAATTTTTAGAATGAGTGAGTCATATCTTGTATGATTGTGAAGTATTTGATATGCTATGATGAATTATTGATGGTTGTGATTGTAGTATGTTGAACTTTTAAATGATTGAATTGAAATTGATTATATTGTTTGAATTAAGGGTATTTGAGAAAAATGGAGTTATTGGATCATGGATCTAATTGGTGTTACCTACTATAATTTAAAACTCTTTTTGACCACTGCCTATAGTAGAAGTACCAATTGGAGCAATGAAATAGGTTCATCTTGTTCAAAAACCTTAATTTGTGATTGCTGATACCTGATATAGTGCTAAGCTTCACCATGGCAGCGCTGAGCGCTGGCTTTTACGAACTGATCAGCACTGGGCGCCACTTTCTGGCGTTGAGCACTACTTTGTTTTCAACACTTCGTCTTATTGGTAAAATAAAGATTATCGATTTGTTAGTCGTCAGATTAAGCTGAAATTTTGACAATAGATTCTAGACACGTGAATCTTCATTTTGACAGGTGGGATCTTTGTTTTGAAGTCTGTGGTTAGAGAAATGGTTTTCACCTTTGGATGTATTCTATGTATAGTGTCAATTGCTCTGTTTTTCTGTTTTTGCTGTTTTGGTTACTTTGGATGTTCTGTGTATACTTGAACTGGATTCTATAGTCCTTATTGCTATAAATTGAGATAAAAATGCTATTGTGGGTATATAAGATGATAATTGGTATGAAATGTTGTGTGAACATGCAAAGTTATGATGTTTAAGGAATTTCAAGGAGAAGTTCTATATGGTGGTATTTTAGTGTATGCAATGACATAAGGACTTGGTATTGGTTGATATCCTGACGCTCTAATAATCATTAATGCTCAAATAAAGTAGAGTGAGTTATGTCATGAGAAGTAGCAGGAGATCCTAATCACTGGACTTGATCAAGTCTTGGATGTGAATGAGATTTACCTTGTAAATGGTTGGGTGATAACCCTTTGAGGCCAAACTATGCATAGTTTGGGAACCACACACAGTTGCAAGTCAAGAGATCCGATGTCACTTGCATGTATTCGGATAATTGAGTTAAGTGTCAACTGTATCTTTATGCCTATGTGTGTTATGTTAGTAAACTAAGTTAAGTTTTCATATGAATGGTTCCTTGTTTACATTAGCTTACCCTTCTTCTGTGTTTCTATGTTATTTGTCTTTCTTTTACGATGATCACCTATTCGGTGGGAGCAGATGTGAACGCAGTATCAAAGGCACCTCTAGAGATTGAGGAGTCATATTTTAAGTTGATAGAAGGTTTCAATGAGAGCTATTGTAAACGAGTAGTCTATGCTTAGAATTAGAATTGGTCTTTTTAATTGGTTTGTATAAATGTTATACTTTTATAGTCATGTCTGTTCTAGGACTGTATTAATAGACTTTATACATTCGATCTACTGTTTTGATTACTATAGTGAAACAATCCTATTTTATTAATTTTTTTAAATTGCTAAAATTGGGATGGTTATTTCTTCGATATCAAATACTTTGAAATAAATTATAATTGTTTACATTTTATATTAGAATACCAAATAAAATTTTATGAAAACTAAAACATTTATTAAATTTGCAAACATTAATGAAAACTAGTTGATAAAATTTAAAAATATTTTAAAAAAAATACAAAAGAAAAACAAATATTCAAATTAAAATATATTTTAAATGTTTGTTTACTTCAATTTTTTAAGTTCTAATGAATATCTTTTTTATACACTAATAAAAGTTCTAATACATCACTTGATCAAAATGACGCAAAGAACAAATAATAAACATGATAATAAAATTTTGACACAGATCTTGTATCTTTTGAACTCCAATATATGTTGAATGGTGATAAAAAAAATATTCATGACAATTACATTAAATTTTTATATTGTAATAAATAAAAGTTATTTATATAATTATAGTGAAAAAATTACAATGATTGATAATGAGTTAGAAAATAAAAAATAATTAGATAAAATATATCGAAATAATATTCTACATGATGAAAATAAACAACAAATAAAAATATAAAAAAATTAACAAATGTGTGTCTTAGAAACAATTTGAGAGACTATTGAAAGAAATCGCACAAAGAAAAAACAAATGTATAATTAAAGGTATGATAAGATGAAAAATACTTTAGAGATCTAAAAAAAATTTTCAAATATCAACATATATACTCAATGGTTGAAAATAACGAAAATTGTTTTAGCGAAACAAAAGAGTTCTTCAAATAAAACAAAAATGAATAATAATAAGTAAATAATATTTTTTTATATTACCTAGTAAATGAAAGATTTATGTTATTAAACACTTAAATTGAGAGTATTAAACATTCTCACGTGAAAGAAAAATATATGATAAATAAAAATATCAAAAAATAATAGAAATATTCAAATATGAGCCATAAATTTTTTTTAATTGACATACATTATTTTAACATAATTACATAAAAGTTATGATAAAATAAAAAATATATTGAAGATGCAAATGAGTTTCATGACAAACCAAATAATTAAAAAAATAAAAAATAGCAAGTATATATATATAGAGAGAGAGAGAGCGAGAGAGTTACTTAACTAATTGTGAATATTTTAATAATTTAAATCGGGATGAAGATATATTATGGTAGGCATATGTACATTCTAATACACATCCCCATACTTAATTGAAAAAGTTGAAAATTCTCCATACCCAATAAACGTAAAAATTCTCAATCAAAACGAAATTAGGTTCGAGCAATACCATAAAGGCAAATTTATTTGCCTAGTTACATATTCGCTTTATCAACATACACTATTTTCATTATATCAAACCCAATTTATGAACCAGTCAAATAATATATACAATTAATCAAATTACTTTGATAATATCATTGAATAAATAATGTGTGTTCCATGAGTTGATTTCCTTGTCAATAGAACTGTCAGAATGAAATCCCAGTTTACCGAAGTGTACGGGAGGCACAAGTTCAATTGTAAATTAATTATACTTACACTGTCCACAACTATTATATACAAATTCTCTTTTTTACCTTTAAACCACGAAACTGAGTATGATGCCAATTTAAAATTGAGGTCAATTTTACAAAACTTAAAACAGATTATGGGTATCACCAGTGTTAAATTTAAAATAGTTGCTTTAAACATACATCGTAGTTGCTGAGATAGACGTCTTTCTATACATACATAAAGCTATAAATTGCGGCATTGCAAGTTTTATAGGCCTGCATAATTTTATATTATAACATCCATACAACCCATGTTTGTTGCAAGCTGGTTTTACGCTTCAATTTATCTGGCTCAATATTATTAATTTTCTTAAGCACAAAGTGTTTTGAATCTTGTAATTCCTTCCTTTTGGCAAACATCAAGTGTAGTATTTTGAATTTACTTATTCCCCTCTTTAAGCATTTTTTTTTTCATGAGGTTATATAAGATTTTACTTCTCGACCAAGCGAGGCATTTGAAAGCAATAAACGGAATTCAATTTTCATTTTATATCAAGTACAACACAGGTATAGTGCAAACTCAATTTTTTGGGTATTTGAGGTCCAATTAGAAGCTATAATCGAAATCTAATGTACAGCAGCGGAGATCAAGTCCCTGTTAGAATCTAGATGTAGAGACTCATCATACCAACCTTGTCATTTTTAAATTACAATTGCATACAGTTTTAGGCTGTTAGCAGACTATGAAAATGCTTAAATAGCAGACTAAAGAATGGAATTAAGTTATTCTAAATAACATAGCACAGAGGTGAAGTAAGAAATTGATCATGCCTCATGAATTGGTCTTCGAAGACCGGTATAAACAGCTGCCCTAAAAAGATAAGGTGTTTCTTCTGTCAATACCTCTGCATCCAACTTTTCAACATAGGGCCATATCTGCAAGCAACAATTTAAACCAAGTTTTTAGAGCTAAACGAATCTAGAGCAATCGGTGCTAAGTGTTGTTTACAAGGCATGCCCTTAAAAAAGCCAAGATAAATGCAAGCAGGGAATGGAACAAACCTCAGCAGCATACTGCCTAGAAAAAGCCTTCACATAGCCTAAAGTGGTGATACACCACTGCTCCTTTTCACCTACAACACCTTTCTTCTCTCCATTTGACTGACTGTACAAGACATTAAAAAGAAATAATAATAATATGCACATGTGTTGTGTACAAAGCAAGAGAAACATTAACTTCTCTTAATTATTAATCTAGTTCAGAAGGACAGGCACGAGAACCTGTTTTGAGATCTCTGGTTTTCGTCATCTAATTCCATTGATGGTGGCTCTTCAGCGTCCACTGCCATCACATCTACTTGCGCAGACTTCAACTCATGCAGTGTTCTAGTTCCTTCAGGAAGCCGCTCGGTCAACACATTTGAGAAGCTTTTGTACAACAAGATAAATAATGCCTGTATGTGCAAATACCCAACAATACAACGAAAATTTTCTTAGAAACACTATTGGCACATCTATTTTTTTCGAAAAGTTATCTCTGGCTGTAACAGAAAAATGTAACCATTCCCAGACATTGCACACATATGTTTGATACAAAAAACTTTATGCAAACAATTAACTTATACAAATTTTACTTAAATTACCTCATTTTCCTCAATTGCTCGGGCAAGAAGAGCTTCCTTAGATTGTAAAGATTCTGTAAGAGTCACCACGTCCTCCTTTGTCTTTTCAGCATGTGATTTCAATCTATTCAATCTAACAGGGTTGTCACCAAGAACTGGTTCACCATCCACGAGTGTAAGTTTTGACTCTGCAGCATATAGCTCAGCTTTTGCCTCCATGGCAGCTTCTTCGGCTGATGAAATGTTCTTTTTAATAGTTAATATTTCTTTCCGTAGATCAGAAATACGATTATGTGTCTTGCTTACTGCATTTCTAAGAATCTGTTCAAAAGAAATCGGTGAAATTACTATACGAAAGAAAAAAATAATTATCATGATGGTCACCTGAAAATTCAATACATGATACAATTCATAATCCATGACAATCAAACCAAAAACAAAAGGATGCAAATTATGAGCACTTAAATTAAAAATTCAAACGTTGATCACATCAAATACAAACTGAAAGCAAAAGGCAGATGGTTTCCGACCCCTGTAGACCTATAGCTCAGGAGGAAAGAGTTAACAATCTATCCATAAAATCCTCAATTATTTACCTCCCATGGACGATCCGATGTATGAAATTGCTCAATATTTTCTGCTGAGAAGACCCATCTCACAATAGCCAGATTTGAAACGAGTCGATAACCCATCATCCTGTCAATAGCTATTGCTGTCATTTGGGTGTTACTCTTCCAGAAAGAACTCACTTCAGCTATAAGCATGACTTGTCGATCCTCATCTGGACATACTTTCACAAAGACTTGCGCATATCTCTCCAAGACAGTTATCAAATGAGTGAAACTCTTGGATCCAATATTGAGAAGAGTTTGTACAATCACTCTGAGTGTAACTTCTAGACCATTATTTGGAAACACACTTTCATCAATCCAAGAGATTATTTCACGGACAGGTGACTTCCCTTTAACCATGCTGTTGAGCTTTCCAGACAATGCATGCTCATTGCTTTCCTTACCATCTTCTGAACCAAAACTAAAATTTGGCCCGCTTTTTGGAGGAAGCAATTCTTCCAAACGAGGTGCATTTTCAATACTCTACAAAATATCATGAAAATATACATACCATAAAAACATCAATATGTCAACTATATAAAAAAACACCTTTCAATTAATTCTGCTGCTAATAGAAAAGCATCCAATGTAGTCAATATCAAAACTTTAGACAGGATTAGTAGGATGGGAATAAAATATCATAAACCATAGTTTCACAACGTGAACCATAATATCCTACAAAAAATGCAAAATCATACTTACATACTCATGCGTAGAAATAAAAGATAATGAAAATAACCTCTAAATCACATAATAAATTAAGTTACAACTGAATTCTTAAGCATGACATTCAATAAAATGCAGGAGTAATAAATAGCCACAAGACACCTTTTTCACCAAAAAGACGTTGATAAAAAAAAATTTAATGTGTTTTAGTCAATTAAAGTTGTTTGTTTCTTTCAGATAAAATATAAATACAAAGCCAAAAACAGAGATCAGACATTAGGGTAGGGAAACTTGCTGTGAGAGAAGATAAGCTGCTCTCCTCTTCTGCAAGCTCTTTGACCTATCTGCTTCCCCTCAGTTGTAAGCTCCTCGGCCCTAGCAGACCAAAGCATGGGCGTAAGAGAAAAAGGTAGAGAGTACGCAGATATCAACATCTCCGTTAGGTTGTGTTTTGTCTCCGGAAAACTCAGACAAAAAAGGAGTTTTTACTCGGACAAGAAATTCAACATGACACCCACTTCTGATGTCACTCCTTGATGAGTTCGTGATTGTTCAATCTTTTGATGTTGTGAGCTTTGGTTAATTCCAATTCAGAATTGTTGATTTGAAGAATTTAACTCTTCAATTACTTCTGCTTCAGTCTACTTAAGTTTCAATCGGTTAATTGTTCGTTTCACTTCTTGCTGACCTCCTGCATGTTTGTGAATTGGTGCCGTCTAATGCGGTTTGGTCAATTCTGGTTCAAATTTGTTGTTGGTGAAGAAATTAATCAGCGACCTTGTTCGAATTCCAATTCAAGTTACTTACATCTGTTAGTTCAAGTTGAATTTGATGAATTAATTCAAATCTGGCTCACACCTCTTTACTCTCACAAACTGTTTCTCGCTGGTGAATTTTTACTTGTGTTTGTTTCTCTCAGTTCAATTGTGTTCAAATCTATAATTTGGGCTTCTTTCTAGTTGTTGATCAAGACATTGGATCTGTTCAGATTGCTAGCTTGTTAAGGTTTACTCAGGTGTGTTTTCACTATGAGCTTCTAACCTTAGCTTTGCATTTTTTTTTCAAGATTTCTCACTGCTAAAATCATGACTTCTACTTTTGCTACATTGGTTTTCCAACTTCAATTGCTAAGAAACTGGATAATACAATTTATCTTCACTAGAGACAGTATGTTGAACCCATAAATTCACACAAATTGCAATGTTCCGTGGTAAATTTAGTTATTCCTTCTCGATTTCTTACTGAACAAGATAGAACACTAGACATTGTTAATCCTGAATATGAAGCTAGGAAGGTTCAAGATCAGATGCTACTGGTTTGGCTTAAATGTACACTCTCGAAGTCTGTTCTTTCTCATGTGCTTGGTGCCAGTCATTTCTATGAAGTTTGGGACAAAATTCATGAGTACTTCGTACTTCAAACCAAGTCTCGAGCAAGGCAATTGTGCATTGCAACGTGTGTTGTTAGACTGGAATCTAAATCTATGGAAGAGTATCTTCTTAAAATTAAAAGCTATGTTTCTTTCATTGTATATTTTTTCTCTGTACAGCTGTTAGTTTATAACAGCTTCTTAGACATATATGTCTATAAATACCTCTTGTACATAACAATCAATGTGTGGAAACAGTAAATAAAAATATTCTCTTATTCAATTTTCACTATCTTTTCTCTGTTCAAATTCTCTAAGAAGATTCCGCAACAATTCCCCTGACATATGATCCTGGAGTGAGTTACCTCATAAAGAAAGGGGAAAATAAAAAATCATTCTATTTAACAAAGCATCCATTCCTCTACATAACAAAAACAGATAAACAAAAATATCTAATCCATTTATGATTTCCCTATATATCCATAACCATGAAAAGATCATGAGTGGCAATGCAGTCTAATTGTCTCATTATAGGGCAATTTTCAACAAAAGTAAAATTTACTGTGGTTCTAGCTTTGATAAATTACCTGCTTAACTTTGTCCCAGTATGACAAGCGAACTTCCCTCTCCAAAACTTCTTGGACAAAGACACGTTGTGGAGCCCACTTTGGGAGGTCTAGGACATAAGCCCACTCTTCCCATGGCCAGATGAACTGGAAGTTTGATCTGCATAATATAGACCATCAACCAAATTGAATATGAAAATACTTGCTACACAACTTAGGCCAAAAATGTAAATTCCGCATGTAAAAGAACATGTAAAATATTCCATTTTATTCTTATTCAGTAAAATAGGAGTTGTCCTATATAAATTAATAACTTAAAAAGCGTAGAATAACATCCATTTAATCATTTATAAGTTGGGAAATATAAAGTTTGCTTCAAAGTGTTAAGAAATGTGACCCAAAAACAACAGTTTCACTTCAATGATTTTCTCACCATTGAATATAACCACAGTACAGAAATTTAGTGTCACATTCATGAATAATATATCTTTGAGCTTTAGTGTCTAGAGGCCACACAAGGTTACGCATGGTTTTTTATTTTTCTCCAAACAAAGTGAAATAAATGAAAAAAAGGTAAAGTAGGGCAGGACAAGAAAGCAAGCAGCACAAGCACAGTACAAATAGTCACAAGTAATGCATGTCAAAAAGCAATTACTAAAATTGTGAACATACAAATGGTGTGAGAACCAAAGGATTAGACGTGTTCGACATTCCATATCCAAATCAGCTATCCTCTCAAAGAGAGTACGAACTGCTCCAGCAACAACAGCTGGAAAAGCTCCAGGAAGAGCCTATCGGTCACATGATTACAAAAGCATTAAACATGAGCTTAAATTTCAAATCTGTATAAAAGTGTATTGAAACAACAATAATTTCCCAATGACAGAAACACGGTACCTTGCAAAGGTCAATAATTACAAGTGTGTAATATACTGGTCTGAAAGGTGGTTGAGGTAGCATCAGCAGCTGCAACAGAAATAGACATCACATTACACAAATCAGCCAATATTCTTAGTCATAAGAAGTCACTAATTAAAAGTACAGATTGACAAATGTCAGTAACATCAAATTAGAAAATTTTAAATATTTCAGTGCATTTAATTGAGGTACAGTGAAAAAGAATAAGACAATTTCATTAAAGTAAACACTTGCAAATAAAAATAGAAGGTGAAGTCACTCTACCTTTTTCCAGTTCTTAAAAATCCCTTTTTCCAGCTCTTAAAAATCCCTAGTTGCTATCCAATTGCTTGAAATTTACAACATTCAAAACCGTTGATTTTAAATCAATGGTTATCAATACTTCACTTTGTAGAATGTTAGATTTAATATATGACAAAAAAGCCTACATAAATGATAAATTTGTCACTGTTTGAGATTGAAGATGCAAGCAATCTTGATTGAGTTGACCTGATGCTTCCGACCACTTGGATTTGATGATGGATGTGTTGAAAAGTTGATCTTATAGTTAATTTTGTTATATAATTTTTTTCTTTCTTTGAGTTGTATTGTTCTTGAATGGGGTCATCAAGAAGATTTTATAGTTATAGGGTTTCATAAGAGGTTGTAAGATATCTTGTACGGCTCAAGATCTTTTTTTATAAAACTCATGTTAGACATCATTATGTTCCTTGACATCTCAGATATACTAATACCTCAAGATACATCTATCATTCGTCATCACATAAAAATATTATTAAAAATTTTAAAAAGAATAAACAAAACTCATGGGGAGACCAAACCAAAACCCGTGAACGAAATACAAGCCAGCTATAAAGCCATCACAACTATCTCTATACATAGGAAACATAAACCTATTATGATAAAAGTCCAAGATCTTGTGTAGGGCTCAAGATCTCATGTTGTGTTGCATTTCTTGTTTTTCCCATAGTGTATATGTTAAAAGCTTGAAATTAGCTGATTGACTTAGTCGAAGTGATTAAACAACTAGAAGTAACTCTTGTGAGGATGAACAAATATAATTCTTGGTGTCCTCTTTCCCATATATCTCAACTCAAATCTGAATTAAATCCATATTGTATGTTTTGAAATATTAAAGAACATTGAAAATAACATTTCTTGCAGCTGAAACTAGTTTTCTTTAAAGTATCCATTATTCAAAGTTAAACGTGGATCCATTTTGCAAAGAAGTTTTGAATTTGAAACTCAGCCTATTTTTCTAGCAGTAATATCATTTGAGCATCGCGGCCGAGAGATGCACCGCCGCGAGCTCTACCGGCTTCTCCTTGCGGTTGGGAAGGATTGCATCGCGAGAATCACCACTCCTACACGAGCTGCAATTTACAATTGCGATCTACTACAATCTGTGAAGATCACGAGTTTTACGATTTTCACTACCATGCTCTACAACACTATCTAGAACTGATAAACACTTAGCACCAAACAATAAATTTAAGGAATATCTCTAAAAATTGTCCTTTTCATCTTACTACTAAATCAACCACCATGACAACTAACCAGATGATCCACTCATTTGAAAGGTATTCACACCTCAATAGAATGATTTGGAAACTTCAACCTCATCTCCCAGCACCTGAAAGTGCAAAAGCACATTGCTATACGTTCTTTTAACAAGATTTTCTTTTGGCACCAAATCACCTTATTGAAATTTGTACTGGACTAGATTTTGAGAATCTCTCCTCAATTGGAACATACAACATTCACAGGCTCAATATGACATCAAATGTTAAGAGAAAAGATTCTTTTTTTTTCCCACATCACTGAATTTGATTAACATTCAATCGATAATAGAAGTTACTTAACATGTCAGTGGAAAATAATACTGTTCTTCAGCTTTGTCAGAATAGGCTTTATTAAAAAGTTGTACCTATATATAGCTAGGGTCCTAGAGGTGCCTTTACTTGTTTTCTATCATTATATCAACAGTTTCTGTTAGTGTACAGTTAATTATTGGTAGTGTGCATCTAATACTTAGGGTTACTATGCTGTGGTCAATGGTCAACTATAGTCAATAGTTGACCATATTGTACAGCTGTATTCTATGCCTTGTAGTGTGCATCTATAGTCATAAATGTACAGAACTTTGAAAGTTAAGTGAAGTTCAATAAAATCAGTTTCATGAATTATGTTTCTACTCTTTCTCTCTCTGTCTCTTACGAAGATTAACAGTTTCTGTATAAATATTTGAACCTGAGAGAGACTTGAACAAGCTTTATAAAATATATTCTATTTATTCTTCTCAAGTGGCATCTAGAAACATCTTGCTCAGGTCACAATAATACTAATTGCTTAAGCTTTATACTATATTATTCAAGAAGAGGTAAGAGATATATTGCAATTTCACATGTAATACCTGAGAGAATATTGTCTCGGCCATGAGGTACTCATATCTGAAGGAAACTGGCAAACCAACCATGAAAGATGCACACTCCTTTCGACTAGCTTTGCAATAAACCAGAAATGATAATAGTTATATTCACATCAACACGTTTTTATAGGATAAAGCGATAAGGCGGAGACGAAATATATAGGACTACTAGGAAATTTTAAACACAATAAACTCATTTCCATCGATAATACAGAAAAGATCTTAGAAACAGTGACACTCAATACAACAAAAAAGGTTAAATTAATAACAAAAATGGCAAGTCATAATGTGTTCTAGTACATCTTTTTGGTATTCAAACTCCATCACAGGTTTATTACTACACTTTTAGTATTAGAGAAAACGAATGGTGTATACAAACCAGCCATTGAAGAAAAGAAGCACATCAAGGAGATACTCTTCCATAACAAATCTGTCTATAGGTTGTATATCCTGCATCCAAAAGATTTTTTCACTGAACCCACAAATATGATTGGCAAGTATTAAATTGAAATTACTGAACCAAAAACTAGAGCTATAACACACGAAAACGAACATCCTAACATGCTACAAAAGAAGACCATCAGGCAGAAAGCACTTTGATCCTCAAAAACAAAACCATTTTGAAAGCTAATAAGAAGAGATTCAATTTAAGAGAAGATTTATTAAAGAGAAATACAGAAGCACTAGCCAACAAGATATTGTCCAAGAAAACCCAACATACAGGAAAAAAAACACATTTTTTGGCTGTTCAACCATGAAATCACCATCTTCTACAAAAGGACATTAGCAAATCTTAGTCACCAAATAACAAAACCAACCACTTCATTCAAACTAACAATTCAAAAGTGGTAGAATAATTTGCAATGAATGTATGAAAGACTTCCCTCCGTTCAAAATATAAAGACAGATCATTAAAAATATGTCTGACTAAGGATTTTAATGGTTTTACAAATGCGGTTGTACCATAGATGCTGACAGAAGGAAGAACATTAGAAACATTGTTTGGAGAATATGCTGTTAAAACTATTAATAAAACTATATGATTAATAAAACTATTGTTTGGTGAATATGATTAATAATTATTACCTTAAAACTATTATAAAACTATAGCTTAAATGAGAAATACCAATGCATAGAAACACTTGAATTTAGAGGACTGCCACAAACTTATTGAGCAAGCCTCAACTGATGTGTGTGCAGGAAAAGACGAGTACAAGTACAATACTGGGAAAAGGCTACTGCCTATGACTCTTAACACTTAAGCCAGATGAATCAAATTGGCAATTGTATAAAAGTTGTACATTAAATAATAAACAATTATTTAATAGAAATATAAATAAGGTTTTATAAGAATTCCCTATTATTGACAGCCACAACAGTTTTTAAAACCATCCCCGAAGATTCTTCTTGAAGGTACTTGTAGCTTTTAAGCAAAACTGTCAAAACATTTCGCAGAGAAGAATGGTATACACTTATGTGACATCAGTGTTATTGATATCAGAGACCCAAAAATCCATTATAAAGCTATAATGGAAACTATATCGAATTATGACAGAAGCATTGCGGACTAAAGAAATACAAGATATGCATATAGACAATATAAGAAAGAATAGTGAGCAGCAAGCAATGGAGAGCGACAGTGAGCAGTGAGGTAAGTGCAAGCAGCAATAGGACTGAACAAGAACAAAGAAAGACGTGGGTAGTGTGAGAATATTAGGTTAAATTATAAGATTTTTGTTAGGCCCAATTTAAAAAAATAAAGTATCATTTGGACTTTTAACCCAAGAGAAAACACATGTGCCCTGCAACTACAATTTCATCCTTGTGCCGCTACCTCTACAAATGGTGTTTTCTTCTCCTGCGCTGCACCTGCGCCGTTCTTTTTCGGTATGTAAACCCAAGTACGACAAGAATATTCATCAATGAGTGTGACAAATAACACCCAAAGGATGAAACTTGACTTGGACCCCAAATATCAGAATGAATTATAGAGAAGACAGGAGCAGCCAGAAATCAGAATGAGACAATTTTGTGAAAGAATTTGATACAGATGACTTAATTAAGATTAAAAAATAGATTAAAACAGAGAAAATATATAATGAGAGGGCTTTAAGGACCCCTCTCACTTTCTTCTATCTATAATGAAAAACGGATATGGATACATAAAAGACTAAGAGACTCACTAGACACCTAGCTGCAGAACTAGGTACGGCTGTAGGATGTTTCCAACACACTACACCCTATACTTAGGGTTAATGATAATACATAGATGTAATTATTATAACAAGATGAATAGTGGATACACCGAGAAGACATAAATCTGATAATCAGACTGCGACGACATCTAGATAGAAATGGCATACATTTGTGATATAATCCTCTTGTTTTTCTGTTAGCACATCTGAGGAACATATATACATATAAAGTATCACACATAAGGATGGGCCCAAGTTCAAACACATAAGAAATAACTTGACTACTTAAAATGTGATACTTCATCAGGGATTTTAAGTATTAAAAGCTGAGAAATATTCTAAAGGAAAAAGGAAAATTGAGTAGTTTTACTCATTTCCTCATGAATTTCAAAAGTTTTGTGGACAGTGGAATGATGCAGACATTTGAATGTCTGCAATTAATACATTAGTTAGTGAGAAAACTGTCAAATCAAAATTCATTTTTGAAAATAAAGGCCTAAATTAATAAAGCACGGAGCTGGATATAAATAAATGTAATTCAATTTAAAGGGTAAAAATACCAAAAAGAAGTTTCCATAAAGTAGATTAAAAGAAAGGAAATCAATGCAGAGACGCAAATCACCTCATGTTTGCTGGGAGGAAATATGTTTAACCGGTGTATCCTTTGAGGATATTTTAATTCTGCTTCATGCTTCTGTTTACCAGTAGACACGCCAGAAGGAACTGAAGGTGGTTTTGGTAGGCTGGGGCAGCTTATTGGCCCAAATTCATGAGACTTCCCAGCAACCAGCTGAGCTTCAAATGAAAGATGAGGTCTTGGAACTACAGGTTGAAACCAAATATAATCAAAAAGGGAATAATACACAATAAATTAAATAAAAGTAAACATATTGATGTTAATGACAAATAATAGAACAATAAGAAATGAAAAAGATAAATCAAATGAATTAACTATTCATTAAAAGATTTGAAAACACAACATAAGCTTCTATATAGTTAATGTTCATGAAGAATACGTATGCTTGAAAGTAATTCAATAGGGCGATAACTAAAAGTACTAAAACAGAAATAAAGTCCCAGTAAAATATTGAGTACAACAAGCACCGTTTTGCAATCTACTTTTGCTTGGCACATAAAATGCATGTCTATGTAAGCAAGATGATCTTTCATTATGTTTGTTTTGAGCCACTAATCCCACACTCCAAGTGTTATAAAACACATTAAATAACAAATCAAATCCTTTTACATAAGAAATGTTAGAGCATTGATATTTGAATCTATTGGAGATCTCACATCGACTAGAGATAAGACAAATTTATAATATATAAGTGGGTGCAAACCTCACCTTACAAGTCGGTTTTGTAAAGTTGAGTTAAACTTAAAGACCACTTCTTAACATGGTACCAGAACCATGAGTTTCAACATATTCTAGCAAGATTTGTTGTTATTCTCTCTCAACCAAAAGGTATTATATGTTTGCTAAAGTCACATTCTTTTACAACACACCTTTTTTTCTGTCCTCCATGGAACCTTGTTCATTTATTCATCAGGTCCTTCCTCTACCAACTTGTGATCCATTTTGATTGTTCCTACTTCTCAAACTCAAACTCAAAGCAACTCCTCCACCAAATTCCCAACCTTGGATCCTTCATTCATCCTCTTCGCTTTCTCTTGACTCTAATCATGCTTGGCTTATTGCTCTTCAAGGTATTCGATGTAGCTAAGGGATACACTTAGGTTATGGTCTTGACTACTTTGATACTTTTTTCTCCTGTGGCTAAGATCAATATTGTTCGTCTTTTCCTTGCTACGTCTACTATTCGCTAATGGCATATTCACCACCTGGACATTAAAAAGACCTTTCTTCATGGTGATCTGGAGGAGGAGATTTACATGGAGCAACCTCATGGGTTTGTCGCTCAAGGAGAGTCTGAGTTGATTTGTAAATTACATTGTTCACTCTATGGCTTGAAGCAATCATCACAAGCTTGGTTCAGTAAATTTAGTCATGTGCAAATTTTTGGATTGAAAAGAAGTGAGGCATATCATTTAGTGTGTTATTGCTATACTTCTCCTAACAAGTGTGTTTAACTTATGGTTTACGTTGATGATATGTTATTACAGAAAAATGATTTTACTTGAATTGCCCAATTAAAGAAGCATTTATTCAACCACTTTCAAACCAAAAATCGGGATCATCTAAATTCCTAGTTTTTAGGTGGAATTTTAAATACTATAGATTTTAAGAAATCAAAATACTCCAACAACTTTTGAATTTTTTTTTTAAATTATCTACCTAAACATATTTTGTAATTAAGCATTTTAAATACTTTATAAAAATAAATTACCCTCTAAAAAATTCCTTTCCAAACACAAGATTAAGTCTTACTTTAAGACATTATTTGTAAACTTAACATTAATAGGTAGAGAAATAACCACAAAACAAGTAATGTTAACACAAAATCCCCTAAAATTACAGAAAGAAAAGGGGGTGAACAATAGTGTAAAGGATTTCAATTTTTGAGAGAAAGATATAGTAGTATAAACCATTCCACGCAGAGAAGAGAATATTACCACTTTCAACTTTCCATCCATTCAGTGATAAAACCTGTATCCTATCCCATAAATCTTCTAAGAAATCCTGCAAAGTGAAAATGAAATGTTACAAATATAATCACTTCCAAACACCCTCTAAACAAGTATTGAAAGGGAGTAGAAATAGAGAAACATAGCAAGATAAAAAATCTTTAACTTACAAGAAAAACGTTTTAAGTTGCCAATACATTGCATCTATTACCACTAACTCACAAGTGACATGTCTCAGATTATAAGTTTATAACCATAGGCAATTATATAATAGTACGGTAAAATCCTAAAGCACATTTCATCCTTCATCAAATGCTCCACAATAAGTATTAGCCAAAAAGGAGCTAACCTTGTCATTAAGACCTTCCCCATTTTCATCATCATTCTCAAAAAAGGATAAGCCAGTATCAGTTGTATGCTTTCTGATGCTCAAGTAAGATTCTACAGCAACCATCACTCTATCAATATCTTCAGGAACTTGCTGTTAGCAGACATGACATGCAGTTAAATAGAAAAGAATTCAAAGAAATCCATATTTGTAGAAAGAGAATGAATTCTGCATTTAATGTATGAGCCCGTACATCAGGGGTTGGTTCCTATTTAAGGTACAATGGAAATACATAAAAAAAAAAAGGAAATTATAATAAATGAAGATGCTAATCAGCATACAAATACTTTCCTAAAATCAAACATAAGTAAAAAGCCCCTTTCCAATCATTCCCTTTTTAATTGAGATTCTATGGGGGGAAAAACATTTTCAAAAGCGTAACCTTAACATACATATATTTTACCAAAAAAGGAAGTACCAACCAAAAACGGACAGCATAGCAGTTGTATCATTGTCTTCAATGTTTATTACTTCCCAACATAATGAAAGTTCATGATATGCGCATTAAATTCTTTACTCATTGTTGCCATAATATGAGCAGCGGCACCCAACTTAACTGCTATTTCACTATTTACCTACCAACTGATACCTACCCACAAATGGAAGAGATACAGTGACTCTCTCTGATCACAGAAACATCTATATTTAAACAAATAACTCCAACAGAAGAATGGATAAATAACTGAAATTAGTCTTTATTTAGATATGAAAAATCAAAAATACAACTGTTCTTGAATAAACAATTAAAGAGTTTACTTTGCAATAGCATCTTACTTTAAGAAATTAAATATAAAAAATAAGTGATATATCAAAGAAAGATGAAAATAAGTTAATATAAAAGAATTAAAAAATAATTGATACATTTAATAATCAGATAGAGAAACGATTGGAATACAAGCAAAGGAACATTCTAAATTACAAGAGCTAACGTAGACTGCTTAAATAAAGTTGAAAAATTAACCAAACTTGTAATTGAAAGCATCAAATAATTACCTCAGTAAGTTCTGCTCCGCCCCATGGGAGGCATGACAAAATGCAAGTTATGTAAAAGTCTGCACAAGGCTGCCATAAGGGATTGCCTTTTTCCTCATCTACTGTTGTGGCAGCTGATGATAAAAATGTTTCAAAGACAGCCACCAAGGAGCTGGGTTGAAGAACCTTACTGCACATCTAAAGGATTTACAAGAAAGCAACATGCAAAAAAAAATCCATTCAGTTACATAAATACTTCGCATGAAAAACAACATGAAGAGAAAGATAAAACGTAATCAAATTTAGAACTCAAAAGGGTAGGAATATATAAATAAGTGTGTTTGCATTAGCTAAGCGGAAAAACTTTATTTGAATAATCAATTATATCTTTATAAGCAACTATTTGAAATAAGTTTTATTTACAAGAAAATATATTCTATTTGGATTGTGCAAAGCATTTTCTTTTTTAAAGTTAAATTAAAAAAAAAGTATGAAGTTAATGTAGTAATTTGCTCTGCATTGAAAATAGTTAATTATCGAAAATAAGTCAACTTTCCATCATAAACTCCAAACTGATAATGTGTTTCCTTTTCAATAGAAGTAACCCAACCTTATAAACTGATTTTCACCAATAATAGTTTAATACAAAAGAGCAGAAAGGTTTCTAATCAGCTTTTTTTATGGAAACAATCTTCTTTTACATACAGTCAGTAAGAAACATGCTCTATAAGTTGTACATGTAAAATACAGTCGGGAACAGGATCCTAATTAGCTTCTTTTATGGAAACATCATTTTAAAAATTACAATTTGTAAGAAGCATGCCCTATAAGCTGTACATGTAAAAAAGACTAAATGACAGAAAAAAACATTACAAGCTAACTGTACAATATTTTAGACAAAAAAAAAAAGGCATACTCAAACACAAAGTACTCATAAATGTAGAATAAACCAATGGAGAAAACTTAAAGGATTTCTTATCTACCTCAATTCCAATAATAACAATATTTCAGTCTAAAAGTTGAATGTCAATAATGCTACACAATTTTTGAGCATAAAAACAGTGCCAATACATACCATAACAGTCAAAAGCCGCATTAGAACACGAACCCCATTGCAGTTTCCAGTATCCAAGGCATCCTAAATCAAAAATATAAAAAATGAGAAATGCACAAAAGCAAAATTACAGGGAATAAATTAAAGGGAGTCAGCACAAGCACTAAAAGATCAAATTAATAAGTTCTTAGATTCAAAAAACTGCAGCAGATTAGAGAAGTATATAATGGTGTTATTTTGGGTGAACAAAACAAATTGAAAATGAATGTGTACTAAAAAACCATTAGTAAGAACCATACCTTGCATTAAATCAAACAAACCTTACCCAATAAAAATAATTTTTAATTTTTTTCCTTTATAAAAATTAATCAGAACAATGTTTCACCAACAATCTAATATTTCAATCTGGTTTAAATGATCACATCAGACAGAAAATGGCCACGCATTCATCCCACTACAGTAAAGGTTAAACCGATGGTTTCTCATGTTATGTCCACACATTAAAGAACCGATGGCAGGTGGTCCAGAAGCCAAAGCCAGATGAAAAACACATTAAAGAAAAACAAAACTCAAGAAAAAAAATATCTAAATATTATTTAATCAACACATCTATAGAAAAAAGATAGAAAATTTTAATAATCGACACCAACAAATATAAACAAACTAGTATTTTCAACCAAAAAATTAACTCCTTTTTTAATTATTCTTTTTCCAGTTCAATCCTCATATTTGTACTTTTTTTATTATCAGTAAGTAGTCGCAGTAATAGATTTGGGATAAGATCTGACTTACATTGGCCAATTGCCTCATATCAAAGGGGAAAAAAAAAGGCTAAAGTTATCTTTTAGATGAATATTTCTTATATTACTCTCTCATTCTCTAACTCCGTTAAGTGAAAATAAAAAAATGTGGAAGGATTTCAGTGAAACTAACGAAGCACATTTTGTTCAATATTTGGGCAATGTTTTAAAGCTTGGACCGGTCAATGTACTTGGTAACTAGTGGATTAGTAGCATAAGAATTCATGATTCAATTGTGACTTGGTCTACTTGACCTTTACCGTAGCACAACTGGTGTACCTTATAACAACAACCCCATCAACAATTATTCCACTAGGAATTGAAGACTTGGTATATCTGGTCTCCACCATGTGACATTTGATGTAACTGTCAACAATATCTTCTTCAACAATTGTCTCGTTGGAAATTGAACTTGTGACCTTGGTCTAATACCAATAACCTTTTTTTCTCACTAACATTCCAATATTTTGAACCTCAATATCAAACTATTTTGATAGTCTTTCTGGAGGGATTAAACTATTTTATACCAAACATGGCCAAAGTATACATTCCAAAAATCACAAGCTCATTGGTTAAGAACAAGGCCATCCATTCCTAAACCTAGATAATTCTATAGAAAGAAGCATTAAACTTTCCATGTCATTCCAAAATGGAAAGCTTTGACAATGTAAGATTGAATGGATACAATGATGCTTCCATATGAAATAATAGTTTGGCTTTTTTTTCTAATCAAGCATCCACATACATGAAACTCAATTTGAATTTCTATAGTAAAAAGTTCCTAGTATCAGATCCAAGTACCTCATAATTATATATAGCAAGCAGTCAACAATGCTGTGAAAACTAATTACATAAAATTTCACATTCTAATTTACACCACTAGATTTTACAATTCCTAATCAATACTCAATTAATTATAGACAGCTTAGTCAAATGGAAATAGTACTAATAATACCCTTAACTGAACATTCAGCTAATTAACTAATGCTAATTAAAGGAATAAAGACAATGAAAATACAGCACCCATAAACCAACCTAGAAGATTCAGTGGTTTAATTGCTTACCTGAAACATGGTTTTAGTTTTCTCCACTAGTTGCTTTCCAAAGTCCTCATTTTCCAAGTTAATCAAGCCAATCTGCAATGAAATCATTCAAAGAGAAACAGGATGCTCAGAAACTTCAAATGGAACTACACAAGCAGGACAAACTTCACAATACATAAAAGAGTCGTAATTAGCAACACAACTACAGTATAGTGATACACATAGTTCACAGTCAATATAAAATACAGCAAATAAATTAATAACAGAAAGCAGAGGTGTTAGACTGGGTTAATTACAATGCTTCTTTTATTATTTAAGTATCTAGTTTATAAGCTTTCACCCAAATTTTGCTGGTTACATACATTTCATTCTTGAAATGCACATCAAGTAGAAATCTTCTACGAACATTATTGTCATCACGATGTTAAAAACATAATATTGACCACTAAAAAACACTGTTTTCCAAATTTAACAAAATGTTAATTCCAGAGCCAAAAATTGTCTGTCAATATACTTGATTGAAAGGACCTTTAAAATACACAAAACTAACTAGTAATAAACACAAGCTAACTAAGTTTATAAAGCTTGCAGTCATAAATATTATAATACACAGGGGAAAAAAGGAGTGAAAATTAAGAATGTTAAGTCTTTTTATAAAAAGGAAACACAAGAAAATATTTTGAAAATTAAAGATCAGATACATTATCACGTCACGACTAATAACTAGAAGTTCTGTGCAAATAGGTCATAATATTAGTAGAACTTCCAGTTTCACAACCACAACAATAATAAATTAAGTCCACCAAAATCCCAGTATTGATATCATTAACGTTCACTAAATAAAGCTACCTTAAAAAAATGGAACACACATACACACTCCCAAAAGTAACAATAATAGCAATAATAATGCTAATGAGAAGAAGAACACTTTATATATACATGGCATTCGTGCATACACATCCACAGTAAGATATTGAAACATGCAGGGAATAAAATAACAGAGGTCATTACAGTTCAAGAGAGAAAAGAAATCTCTACCAGGGTTCCATACAGAGGAATCTTGTGAGGCAAATGCTCAGCACACGTCAGAAGGAACTGCACAAACAAATCCAATAAAGTAAATGTGTTGTGATATCATGCAAGGCAGTGACACATTACGGTACACAAAAAGACAACATGTACAAATTCTAAACACCACACAAAATCATACATGCTAGAATATTGAAATAAGACTGCAACATAAAAAGTATAACATTTGAAGACATGTAAAGAAAATGCGATGAAGCAACTAACAGGTCCAGATAACACATTTTTAATATAATTACAAGGTTATAGATTACAATCAACTTTAAATGTTTCAGATTTCTAAAGCACATTGCGATCTTTTCTGAAGAAAACCACTGGCAAGCAACAAGCAAAAAAGGTCAAAATAAAGTATAACTAGCATTAAAATAATCAATATCCACATCCTACTCAAACATGTGTTTTCCACATTGAATGTCCTACAATTAAAACGAAAATTGATTCACAACTGCTTGGTACAACATACACATAGCATATTACGAATTAGTTCACTATCGTAGCTACAAGTACAAGCCTCAAAACTCCCGAGAAGCGAATCGAAAACATTTCAAATATTCAACCGATAAAACAAATTAACCTAACTATCCAAAAGAGGACCAAAATGCGAAGGATAAAAATCAGAGTCTACCTCCAAAACATCGGTTTGGGAGTGGTCAAGTTCGCGACGAAGGGCGCCAAAGCACGTATCCTGAGAAATCAAAAGCAAAAAGAGATATTAGACATTAACGAGTTTCGCGGCGAAGAGCAAAACGAAGAAGAGAAAACTACAATGTGATCTTTATGGTCAGAAGAGACTCCGTATTCGGGACTCTTGTCACCGATTCGTAGAAGAAGGTTTTTCCAACTGCTCATTGTTTGCCACACTACTACCGCACGGAAGAGTGAGAAGCCAACAGAGGAACTAAAAGGAAGGGGCGTTGGGTTTTTATGAGGGTTTTGGGTCTGAGCCCTGCAGTGTGGTGCACAAACAAGAACTTCAACTTTCAACCCTAACGGTGTTACTCGCTGGCCTCGAAGTAGGAAGGGAATACACTTCTTATTTGTCAGACTGACTTAAAACAATGTGACTAATCACTTTTGAGTCCACTTCTGATTAACATTTATCGGGGAATATGTTTTTATTTTTTTTATTTATAATCTATAAAAATATATGAAAAAAAAATTATATATACTTTTTAAAATATCAATTTTATTCTTTAAAATATAATTATATTAAATTTATGAAAATTAATTATTATTTTTATAAATATTTTGTAAAATTATTTATTTTCTGATTTTTTTATATATTTCACTTTATTTTATATATTAATTTAATAACATTATAATATCATCACCTACTAATATAATATTATATATATTTAAAAAATACATACACATATATCTATGTTTATGCTAATAATATATATAAAGATATATTTTGTGTCCACATTTTATTATTCTAATTTTATTTTTAATTATTTTAAAAATTAAATATTTTATAAATGATTTATTTTTAGTTATTATTCTAAAAACTTCCTTTATCTTAAATCATTATTTTTTTAAAAAAATTACATATTTTATTTTTCTAATTTTATATTTAAAAGTTATTTTAAAAATTAATTATATATTTTTTTTATTGAATTTAATTTTTTATAAAAATTAGAAAGTCAAACACACATACACTATATTTTCGCTAATGATGATTAAAAGTAATAAAATTATTATTATTATAATTATAAAATTAAATATAAATAATTTTATTATGGATAAACCTTACTTATTTTATAGATAATTTTTAAACGACGGATCATTTAAAAATTAGTCAAATATCCTGAAATAGAAAAATTAAATTTAAATCATTAATCATTTAAAAGATAATATTAATAAAATAAGGATTATCAAATATTATTAAAAATTATGAAATATCTTTAGATATAGATATTTTTTAATATTGATATATTATTATTATATATTATAAATTATGAGATTTTTTAAATATTATGATATATTGTAGAAGAATATTGTTATATATTATATATTCTTATTTATATATTAGTAGAAATATAATTATTAGCTATTGTATTTATGTTTACGTATGTTTTATATTTTAAGAAACATAGATTGTAAATAATAGTAAAAAGTATATGAATATTAAAATAGAAACTACAAATATATGGTTATATATTAGATATTTTTATTTATATACTATAAAAAATGCACTTGTGTGTCTGTATTTTCTAAGTTTTAAAAAAAGAGAGATTATAAATAATGATAATAAATACTCTAATGTTAGCGTTAAAAAAATAATTAATATAGCAATAGTCAGCTAATAATATTATAAAGTGTAAAATTAAAATTATGAAATGTATAAAAAAAAGAAAATTTTATTTATATATAATTATATATATATATATATATATATATATATATATATATATATATAAAAAATTATGATAGATATCATGAGTATTTTTTTGATATTATTATATATTACTAGATATTGTTAAAAATTAAGATACTTTTATATATTAGTTATATATTATTGTAAATATGTAAGAATAAATATCATATCTTTTTAGGATATTAAACTTATAAATATAGGATGTGACCATATAATTGTAAGTGTTGAACGGAATGCACAACATATAATCTATAACAATATATAAAAATGTATGTTCATATTTTAAAATATCAATTTTATCCTTTAAAATATATTTATTTATTAAATTTTTGAAAATTGACCGTTATTTTTACAAACATTTTTTTTAAATCGTCTATTTTTGTTTTTTCTCTTTTTTTTATTTACCAACGATTATTCTCTAATCTTTTCTGATATATTTCACTTTACTTTTAATAAATATAATTATATTTTATATATTAACTTAATAACATTACAATATCATCACTTACTAATGTAATCACACATATTTAAAAAATACGTACACACAAGCACGATAACACCTATGTTTATGTAGTTCCAAGAAGAGTGATTAATAATAGAGAGATATTTATTATAATCTTTTATCTTATCTTTTTCTATTTTCAACAAAGTTAGTGCATGGTTGTAGAACGATAATGTTTTTATAAAGAATTCCAATAAAATAAGAATAATGTTTTATTTTAATTATGTAATTTGTTTAATTATAGATTTTAGAAATAAAAAAAATTGGAATGTTACAATTTTTAATGAGAAAAAATAATTTTAGTAAGTAACAAAATTTAAAATATTTTTATAATTGATTTACTAACAGCAAGCCTCTACTTCTCCAAGAGTTAGAAAATAAATTATTCTTGATCTGCATCTTCACTGATTAATTTGATTAATTAGGTGATTAATATATTCTAAATATTTACACAATAATGTAATTTTCTTTTTTATTAGTCTATATAAAGATTGGTAAATGTAAAAGAAAAAAAATGAAGAGAATAAAGAAAACACGTACGTATGTCCACACTAATTCTAGAGTTTGCTTCCTTCTGATTGCATTGATAAGATTTAAAAAAAAAATGTTTTGTGTTATTATTAGTTTCTTATCTGTTTTTAAAGATTCATTCAATCAATACTATTTGTTCCTTTCTAAATTCACACTATGTTTGTCTCTTTATTCTCTGTTTTTATATAAACAAGCAAAGTGCATAGTTTCACATTAGTAATTGATTTGAGATTATATTATATGTATGATGATTGGAAACATTCTTTCAACTCTTCAAAGAAGTTAGCCTCTGTGGTAGTTGATGAGATCCATTACCCTTAATTATAGGGTTGATAATCATTGTTCCTAAATCTATAAATATACCTTTTCACCAACACTACAAAAAGAGGACAACTTATATGCAATATTTCTAACTTAAATATCTCTTGAGCGTTTGTCGGAACAAAAATAAAAATAAGTAAAAAAAATGTATATTTCGAATTGTACGATCGAAATAATAAAATAAGAATTTTAAATTATGCATTTTAGAGTGTAAAATAAAAAAATATCAGGTATATTCTATAATTCAAAATACAATAATGTATAAAAGTGCAAGAAAAAAATTATGAAGGTGGAAAAAAAAACTACGCAATTAGTATTCTTTGATTATAATCATAGGGGGCTTCTTCCCGTTATTTTCTTTCTACATCTCCAACTTTTCCAATCATTTCCATTTTTATATATTAAATAATTAAATAAATCAGTAATTTTGTGTTATGTTCTTTTTCCTTGAAAATTTCTTTTTTTAGTTAGAGATGACAAAACTATTCATACATGTGAATAAAATGTACACCAGATAGTTGATATCTTATTCGTGTGTAGTAAGTAATGAGTATTTTGTTTATAAATAAATTCGGTGTGTATCATAATACTTATACTCATGGGTATATGTTATGTATAAAGATGACAATAGGTTGGGTCAGGCATGGAAAGTGCCCACCCGCAAAAAGAAAAATCACTTGTAATATGCTTTTTACTTGCTAGGTACTCACTTAAAAAATATCTGCATGATTTTTTAAAACCCGTGGGTATTCGTGGATACTCTCCTACTCGTGAATATTTTAAAAAAAATATTTTTTAAATATAATTAATAAAAAATTTAAATATAATAAATTAAATTAAATCTTAATTTTAATTTTAATTAAATTTAACCTAATAAAAAATATATTTCATTTTAATTTTAATTAAATTTAACATAATAAAATATAAATTAAATTTTAATTTTAATTTTTTGCGGGTAAGGAGTACCCACGGGTACAAATAGTATGATACATGCACCGACATGTTTACAAGCGGGCATTAAAATAACCGCTACCCGCAGGTAATAAATATCCGCGAGTATAACTGCCTGCCATAGATTTTATATGCGGATACTTGCGGGCGCAGATTTTTTGTTATCCCTAATTACGCACAAAAAAATAAAATAAAATATAATTTTTATTTTATTAAGTTAAACTTTATTTTAAATTAAAATTTAATTTACCTTTTATTAGGTTAAATTAAATTTAAATTAACTTTTTTTTGCAAATTTATTTAAATTTTATTTTAAAAATTTATGAAGTATATTTATTTATATATCTGCAAGTATTCACGGGTACCTACAAATTTTAAAAAACTCGTGGGTATTTTTTAAACGAGTATCAAATGGGTAACGGGTGAATTTTTTGTTACGGGTATAATAGTGAATAGACATTATTCGTGCCTAACCCTATTCGTTGTCATTCATATCCTCCACCCTCCCCAAACTTCCCTCTTGCTTACAAAAACCTGACATTGAATAACTAGGCATTTACTTGTGTAGGTTTGTTTTGAAGTACTATATAGTAGGGTGGGTTTTTCGATTTTTTGGTGTTTTGGGTTATGGTTGCAAAGGAACCAGGTTACATAATTCGAGTAAGGAATATACTGACCAAATTATAAATTCCAATTTGGCTCATCGGATTTGGATAACAATCTGGATTACATAGGGAGGGCAAAAATACTCGTGCCTGTGGGTATCCACGGATAAAATTCGCGACGGATAGATGATACCTGCGGGTATTTGTTGCTTGCTGGTAACGAGTAGCAGGTATTTTAATACTTGTTTATAAATGGGTTGGATGCGGGTATCATACTATCTGTACCCGCGGATACCCATTACTTGCAAAAAAATAAAAATAAAATTTTATTTGTTTTATTAAGTTAAATTTAATTAAAATTAAAATTTAATTTATATTTTATTAGATTAAATTAAATTAAATTTTAATTTATATTAAATTAAATTTATTTTTATTTTATATTATTTTGGAATTTTGATGGAGACATGGCTAGGATCGTTACAGGGATTTCAAAGTAGTTGATGGAATCATGCCTAGAACCTTCAAAGAGATCTCAGATTAGCTTCGGATCATATAATATGAACTCTTTTTGTAATTTTTGTAATGTTTATATTTGGGTTTTATCAGACCTTTAGTCGTGTTGGGCTTTTTGGTGTTTTGGCCCATAGTGTATAAGCCTTGTGAAACACATTTGTATTCATATTTGAGTTATATTAAAAATTGAGTTTTATCTCAAGTCTAGAGGTTCTCCTTAGAACCTTATCTTTGAATCTTTGATTCAAAGTGACGAATCTTCCTCACTTATCTTGGAACGTCCTACAATTTTTTCCCCCATTCATTCTAGGGTTTATACCCAATTTCGTTCGAGACCCAAATTCACCCCAAATCCGAGACAATCCTATGTCATGTGGTATCAGAGCTTTGGTTGTCTTTGAATATGGTGTTTTCATGTGCTAACTTTTGGTTTCCATGTTTTGGCTCTTAGGGAGGCATAATTTCTTGGTAGGCATAATTTCTTTCCACTTCATTGGAGGTTTAAGTATCTAAAAACTCTATCTCTTTAAAACTTGTGTTTGATGAAGTGAGAACATGCTTTTTCTTGCCTAATATGTTGCTTGGTCGAGAGCCTTTACATGAAATGTTACCATGCCAAATTTTTCTTTAAAGTTTTTTTATTTGTCTTGAGCTTTGTTTTGAGTCTTTTGTCATATGCCTATTTGATGTTTTCATTTCTTTGCTTTCATATACTTGAATATTGCATGACCTATATGTCTTGCTTGATGTATGCTCCTTGAAAATGATTTTGGCCTAAAACTTGAGGAACTAAGTGTCTAGACCAGCTACAACACTTTCTCACCATCTTATGAAACTAGTTTGTGAAAGAAGAAAATTTTTGCTACCTTTTTTCTCAAAATCCGAGAGCATTCTTGCTCCTTGGTAAACCAAAATTGCATTTCTTACTAAGTGTTATACTACTAGTTTTCATACTTGGGTGTTGGTGATATTGGCTAATTAGTTTCATTCTTTAACTTGGTTATGCATGATTTGAGACTTGGTAGTGTATGTTTAAGTGCTTTCCAATAGAGTTTTTAAAAGTGCTTTTCTTGCTTATCTTGTTAAAAAAATGTTGTCACATATTTTCATTTCCTTAGAGTTAACCTTTTTCGGTTTTGTGCTTTTCTTACTTGTCCTTAAGTAATCTTTGTTTTGTCTTAGTGTTTTCTTTCTTGGATTTTCCTTTGAGTGTGGTGGCCGAAATGTAAGACCCAAGAAATTTAATTAATTAAATAAATAATTAATTAGTAAATGCGGGTAGTGGGAGCCTTTATGACAATTAATGTTAGCTTGTATGATGTGGAAAAGTACTAGCTCAAGTGGTTGAGAGTACTTTGTTGTGTTTAAAGGACTTGGGTTCGAGTATTATGTATTCAAAATGTTAATTGAGTGTTGTTTTATTGTTTGTTATTTTTAATAATAATATGATTGATCATAATAAGTGATAATATAATCCTAGATTTATAGGAATTATCACGAAACATGAATTGGTTGAAATGGTTGCGCACTTGCTTTGTTATTGGATGGTTGTGTGTTTGAACCTTGGTAGACACAAATTAAGCTTTCTTTTTGTCAAATTTATTTTTGGTATGGAGCAGAAAGGTTAGAAACCCTAGCCGTCAAAAGTGGCAGCCTAGTGTGAAGGTGACTTGGGAGTCTAATATTAAAAGGGAACTCTAACATTGTCTTTGGAGCGAGGATATCCATGTTAGGGGAGCTGGACTCCACAATTTTTATTTATGTTATTATTTTTGCATGATGATTGATTAATTTGAAGCATGGACTGTTATAATATTGTATGATTTCGTATTTCTGTAAATTTTTCAGAAATCGTCTAGCACACCTTTAAAGCCGCCAACGACGCATAACATTTTTGTGAAGCTTTTCGGTTCCAAGGAGGAACCCCTTGGCGACGTGAATTGGCTGTCAGGCGACACATGATTTTCAACCCAATTTCTTGGTTTCTGTATGATCCGTTTGGCGATGATGAACACCCGCCAGGTGACACGAGCAAGGTTGGCTCGATTTTGATATTTTTGGGGTTTTGGGTTGATTTTGATCGAGGAAAAAGGCAGCTTTAGGATTTATGCGGAAGGAGACACTTTGAAATTTTAAAGGGATTGTTGCAGGTACAACAGAATCTAGATTTCCCAAAAACTGAGGTGTCCTCTAGTGGGACATAAATTGCCGCCAGGCAACGGTGCAAATCACAAGGACGAGATTTTGTTTCTGGACGTGACTATATTGGGTTGGATTCTGTGGTAATTTTTTTAGGATAAAATAGTTATGAAAATTTAGTGAAAACACAGATAATGAATATCTTGGGTGTTGGAGAGAAAGCATGATTAATCAAATGGGATGAGAATGGAAGAATGAAGTGGAAATTGGTGTTACAACTGGTGTTATGGTTGGAATTATAAAACGCTGTAGTGGCTGGTATAAGTGAAGCATAGGCACAATACTTTTGTTTTTATTTCTAACTTATAAGTAATTTGATCATAATTATGAATAAATGAGTATGTGGTATATTAAAGGATAAGGCAGTGTGTTATGACAGAAGTGTGAAATGGATGTATTAGTTAGGACCATAATTTGAGAGACTATAACATGAGGTTAATGGAGTGGTAGTATTTAATTAAATATAGGCATTTGACTAGTTTAGGTGAGTGAATGCTTAGAGTTGTGAGTCTATGTAGGGTATGGGTGAGATGAATGTTTCATAAAGAACTGGGGAGTATGTTGTGCTATTATGGAATAGATTAGAAAATGGCACTGAGATGGAAAATAACCAGTAACCTCGTTGTACTAGTGTAGCGCTTGGCGGTGATGTCTAAATCGCCAGGCGAAAGCTACAAAGCAGGGGGTCCTGGAACGCGTGGTGCCTAGCGGTGAGGTTCGTTCTGCCATGCGATACTTGCAGTGGCAGTGGCTTCTAAGACTCTTGGCGCTTGGCGGCAAACATGCTCTGCCAGGTGGTCTGGAACTTGATTTTGCCTGACAACGTCAGAGCAGCGCCAAACGATAATGCAGTGGCAGAACATTGGTATGCTTTGGATGTGCGTGATCTACAAGACTTTGAGTGATACCTTAAAGACATACTTGTTGAAGTGTTCCTTGAGTTATGGCTCAGAACGATATCCCTTGAGTTGTGGCTCAGGATAGAGGGTAAAACACGTGACATTCCTTGAGTTGTGGCTCAAAATGACATCTCCTGAGTTATGGCTCGGGATGACGGATGAACACGAGAAATCCTTGAGTTGTGGCTCAGATTGGCGAGTGTTGCCGGTGTGAGTGTGCGAGTTGTGGCTCGTACGGATGGGTCCAGAAAGATTGTTCTTCGGTATTTAGCCGATGAATTTGGTAGTCTTGGGACATTACGAACTTTGCTTCGTATCGATAACCACCTTAGCAGGCTTCCTGCACGTATTCTACAAGTTGTGGCTTGTAGGTGTGGCAACAAGGGGATCTTGAGGTATTCATCTAAAGATGTAGAACATGGATAACATGGTGGTGACCATGTGGTATGGAATCAAAGGATAGAGTTCCTTTGATGTGCGTGTGATTATATATCTGTATCATATATATGAGTTTTATACAATTAGCTCACCCTATCTACTTGTGTTTGGCGATGATCGTGTAATCCGTTACATGGGAGCAAATGATGTTGCAGGTGGTGCTGGTGAGGCATAGATCAGAGCGGGGTAGCATGGGATTTTATGATTTCCACTTATTTTCGTTATTTTGTAATTTGGTTTTGTAAACAATGTTGAGATTTTTAAGACTTGGAGTTAAATTTGCGATTATTGTAATTGATGATGATGTTTGGATTTTAATTTTCCCGCATTTTTGGGAAAGACGTTATAATAAATGCAGTTTGACTTTTTTAATTATTATTTTATTATTTAAATTTATAATATCTGACTAGGATGTTACACGAAACACTTTAAAGTGCTTGAGAAAAGGTTTCCAAAATTTAAAGGTCTTTCACCCCTTTTGGTGGATTCTTGAATGTGGCTTCCCTTGTGGTGTTGGGAGTGTGATCTAATACTCTTGGGTTTTTAATTGTGACCACACTTGGTCTCGAGTTTATTGCTGCAACGTTTTCTAACCATTGTTTCATCTCGGCTTTGTTGAGTTTTTTTTGTAGGAAAAATGGATTTGAGTCTAATTGTGGAGGTTGAAAGGGAGGAGGAAGGGTCGACTTCACCATACTCCCCTCCCATGGTGACTTCCGTGGCCTAACAAAGTGCTATTCTAGATGTCAACACTCACTTCCAGCAAATGGAACTTAGTAGAAAGGAATATAGAGCACATAGCGAGAGGATTCTCCAAACTTACATGCAACAATTTCAACTACAACAACAAAGGCACAACACATTAACAACAAAACCACCACCATCCATCAAAATTCCAAAGTTTAAAGGAGAGCATAATCCAAATGTCTATCTTAAGTAGGAACAAAAGATAGACCAAATTTTTAAAATTCATGTAATTAGTGAGCAAGAGCAAGTAGACTAGTACTTTTAAGGTATAAGGAGTATGACATGACTTAGTGGCATCAACTTTGTATGGACAATGATAACCAAGGACCACTCGTGGTTTCTTGGGAGGACATTAAAAGGTTAATGCACACCATATTTGTTCCTTCCTACTATAGGAGGGAGACTCTTTTGAAGCTTCAAAGGCTTCAACAAGGGTCAATGTGTGTTGATTAGTATTATAAATTGACGAAGTCCATGCTCTTAAAAGTAGGACTCCAATACGAAAATGAAGAAGAAAGAGTGACAAGGTTTGTGAGTTGTCTTAAAAGAGAGATCCAATATGTAGTTGAATTGTATGAGTATTCTAATCTTAGCAAAGTTTTACACTTGACCTTAAAACTTGAAAGTCAATTGAAAAAGAATCAAGAGGCCAAGAGGAATACTTCTTACAATGACTACTACTCTAAGTCTTGGAAGGGTAAAGAAGGAAAAGATGAAAGAACACCTTTCGAGAATCCCCAAGACTCCACTCCTAAAGCCAATACATATAGAAATGTGCATGATAAAACCAAATCTTCTCAAGAATAGTTCCATTAAATGTTTCAAATGTTTGGGCTTTGGACACATTGCTTCCAATGGCCCCTCCAAAAGGAACATGTTCTTTCTAAAGTAGAAGTTGAAAGTGAGCATTCTTCCCTTCCCTCTTCCCCCAAAAGTTCTTCCTTACACACTTATTCTTCTTCAAGTGAGGATGAAATCAAACATTAAGAAAGAGGCCTATTGGTGCTTAGGCGCATATTGGGACAAGTTCCCAAGGAATTGTATTCTCAAAGGGAAAATATTTTTCACTCAAGGTTCCTAATCAACAATAAACTTTTCTCCCTCATCATTGATGGAGGAAGTTGGGTAAATGTGGCCAACACAAGGGTAATAGACAAGCTTGGCTTAGAAACTATCCCTCATGTTAAGCCTTATAAGCTATCATGGCTTAGTGAGGAAGGAGAAATAAAAGTGAACTAACAAGTCCTAATCAACTTCTCCATTAGGACTTAAAAGGATGAGGTATTATGTGATGTAGTGCATATGGAAGCAACCCACATTCTTCTGCGTAGGCCATGGCAATTTGACAAAAAGGATTTTCGTGATGGTCATACCAACAAATTTTCCTTTAGCTTCCAAGGAAAAAAAGGTCACACTTCTACCTCTTTCACCCAAAGAAGTTAACGAGGAAAAAAAACAAATGGTTGAGAAAAGAAAGGGAGAGAAGACACATCTTAAGGCGCAAAGGGTGAGAAAAAATGCCAAAAAGAGTTTGATCTCCCTCAAAAGGGTTAAAAAGATAATACTTGCGCAAAAACAAGTTTTTTTTTGCTTATCCAAGTGAGTCTTCTCCTTCCTTTCAAAAGCCTCACTCTAAGTGTTGTAAAGACTTGTCTATAGTGTTAAATGAATTCAGGGATGTTTTTCAAGATCCTCCAAAGAGACTTCCACCCCTAAGAGGTATAGAGCGCCAAATTGACTTCATCCAAGGTTCATCTTTTTCCTAATAGGCCAGCCTATAGGACTAATCCCGAGAAGAACAAAGAAATTCAAAAACAAGAGAATGATTTGTTAGAGAAAGGGTGGGTGCAACATAGTATGAGCCCTTGTGCTATGCCCATGATCCTAGTTTCTAAAAAGCATGGAACATGGAGAATGTGCATAGATTGTAAGGCCATAAACAACATAACCATCAAATATAGGCATCCCATTCCTAGATTAGATTATTTGCTTGATTAAAAGATATTCAAAGCAGAATATGCACTTAATTACAATTATACTATTATTCTGATTCAGCAAGCCATTCTCTGTGAGACTTTCCACCACAATATATTATAGGATCAAACGAGAAAAAAAAACTCATTCTTGGTGGTAATTTGTTTTAGATATTATTGAAAATGTACTTCGAGTACGTCTTTTGTACTATCGTCCAATTGTAATGGTAAAGTTTACTTGTATAGTAATTGCTTTAAAAATCATGCACTACAAAAAAAAAAGCTAAATTGCGAAGGTTTTAATTTCGTTTAGCAGGGGTTTTTACACTCCACAAATTAATTTGCAGGGGTTTTCCAAACCTCCATAGATAGGTTCCCCACAAGTTATTTGTGGAGGTTTTCTACAACCCTTGATATCAGATTTATATTGTGGAAGTTTTTTTAATTGAGGGTTATAACATCTCCTATTCATGACTATTATTTTGTAGAGGTTTAAAACCTCATTTATTTCCATAAACCTATTTGATTCCAAAATTCCTGTTTTTCATTTTTTTGTAGGGGTTAATACCTTCCTCAATTCGAGGATTATACTGTAAAAGTTTAACCTGTTTCGTTTGTATTATTTAATTTGTGGATTTATTACTAAATTTTTCTTGCGTTATTCAAATCTCATAAAAAAAAATATTTTGTTTGTAATTAGAATTTCCTACTATACTTGACAATGTATGTCACCATTTGAGGTACTTAATCAACAATATTTTTTTTGCAAACTTCAATCAAATACTTCAACCAAAGTGCTCAAATACATATCATTAGAACTTTTGATTCTCAAAATCAACATATTAACATAAAAGCAATTTAAATATAAACAATTACAACTTAATCCATACTTACTCAAAGTTCATAATACACTAAAATAGTTTCATCCTAAAAAACATCATCAACACCCTAAATGTTGCTACCACCAGATGATCCTCTTGTACCCATAGAAGACTCAGGCTCATTCGCATCACCAATTTGCTGAAATTATAAAAGATAAATATTAGCTACAAGAAGGACGCTAATGAGTTAGTAGTGGCAGCACTAGATGAAGCAATGCTTAAATCCGAAAGTCGAAATCTTGTATTTCTAAATGAGTTAGTAGGAGCTGTTCCTAAACCCATGTATCGCACCCTCCCAGAATGCTCTGGGCCTAACACTCTACCAACAACATCATTAGGGGAAACTTGTGATTCATCATTAGTGCTTTCAGTCAAACCCACTTCAATTTGTTCCTTTAGGCATACAACAATATGTAGTGAAAACTCTAAACATTGAAGGAAAATGCACGAAAATATTATATTATGGTACAACTAACCGATATAGCCTTTGCCGCATCATTTACAAATGATCCATCTTTTCTTTTATGAGTATCAATGTATAACTTTACAAACTTAATTACCTTCTCAAAAGTGATTGCCGAATGTTGCTCCTTCAATTTTAGATTAATGAGAACTCACTAACTTGTGGTTCCTGTTAAGAGAATGTCATAATACTCATCAAGATTAGTTAGCATATTAATATAGATTTGTTATCTTATACAGCACATGCTATAAAATTAGCAGTTATAATTACAAAAAATAATTAGCTGCGTAGTCAGTTCTTTATTCGCCTTTGTACTTAAAACATTTACTACACAAGTTAATTAGAGGGTAGGAGCAATGTATAGTGTTTCTCCTAAAAGCTCCTTATTTCTAATAAAATAAACTATATCACTATAAAAACCACCAATAACAACTTAAAAAGAGTAGTCATGATAACAAATAGAAGGTAGCTTTCTCATTAATACAGTAAAGGTCTTTGGGGGCAGTTTGATCTTTTTAAACAAGATTAAAGTGTTGACCTACATATTCAGGATATCGCTATTTTCCTGGTATAGTTGCTTTCAACATCGTGATCTGTATCCCATAAGAAAAATGGAAGCAAACATAGTAATAATAATAATAAGATTCTTCTAAGCCCATTGATTAAGTTGCACCATGTTAGGCTAACAAAGATGAAGAGGCACAAAACTAAGTCAGATTCTGACTTAGACATATAACTAATATACCTAATACATAACACTCATGTAGTAGACAATAATACAAATGGAGAAATTGTGTCCCATATGAGTTTTGGACAACAAAAAATAAAGGCTCGACGAAATTAGTACTAAGAAACCTTCCACTTACACCAATACAAGAATTGTTGTCCAATCAGTCTCCACTTGCACAACCCTTGCATCCACAATGAACACACTCAATCACCTTCTCCTCCCTAAGTTGCTTCGGAACTCTGCAAACACAATATATTTTCTCATTTCACAAGTACTCAATGTCAGAATGAAAATGAGTTAACTTAATTTTGGACAATCTTGACTTTATAATGTTGTTTTTGATTAAAAGCGAGTTTGAAGCAATGTGATTTATGTATAAATTTAACCCATCTAAACAAAACCAGTATGCTTATTTACATTAGAATCATGTGTAATCACAAATTTCTGTTTGAAACATACATAAGATGCTTTTCAGAACAAGTTTACAAATAACAAAATCATGGTTAAAAGTTTGAGAGAAATGCAAGCATGCAACCTAAAGTAGTGTAGCAAGATGGCTGCTAGAACAATGAATGTTATGTATACCAGATAAACCATTTTCTACTATACACAAACGCTAAAGAAGCCTAAAGTTAAAGAGATGATTAAGCCTTCAATAACAATAAACGTCAGGGATATAATGAATCTATGATAAAAGAAATAGAAAAAACAAAAGCTTTTTCAAAAATAGAATAAAAACATATATTAGGTACCTTCTTCCACTTAACAATTAGATTGCGGTCAGCATATCCTTGATCTAGACAAAATTCATACAGTTCTTTAGAAATAACATGCTGTTTTGTTCTGTTATTGCATCCTAGGTTATTCTTTTTCTTTGTATAATGAAGTAAATGATCAACTTGCTTATACACTATAAATCAGAATTTAATATTATAATGAAGTAAATTTATCAGTGACAATGCTTTCGGGTTCTATATTCTGCTACCAGACACAGTGCCTAAATCTTGATCCTACAGTAATAGGGTTGTCTAGGGTGATTGGCCAGTTTGTGCTTCTTTCATAACTTCACCATTAACTTACTTTGAAACCACCTTTAGGTGTTAAACGTCCGATCTTCATAATAAAGCACTTTTGTCCAGTGTTAGTGAGAAATCACATCGAAGGCAATGAATTTTTTAATGGTTTTCTATATGTTGTAGTTTCACAAGTAAAGCTCTAGAAATACAACTGATAGACAAAATACCTCAGTCAAATTATCTATATTTGATAAAATCAAAACAGAGAATTAAAGGACATATCTTCGTATGTAACTAGAAAATTAAGAATGCATTTTGTGAATGCATGCACATACAATTTAATTCAAATGAAGGGCCTGCATCAACTGCTTTAAGTTGCATTGTATAGTTGTATATTCCTCCCGTTACACATCTATGTTTATGCTTGGAAGAATCATGGCAGTCTCCTTCAAGAATCATGAGAGTCGCATCATAGTAACTTGGAAAATGCGTGGTCATTGAACAGTCTAAAGTCTTATTGGATAAACATCACGGGAAATACTAATAGAAGAAATAAAATAAGAAATTAAAATGAACTTAAAGTGTGTTATCCAAAGTCTTGTTGGACTTTTCCATAAGTTCACAATTTAACTTATAGAAGAAGTATAATTCATTTTAGCTTCTTATTTTCTATTCATTTAAGTATCTGTTGATAAGTTTATCCAAAGAGAACCTACATATACAAAAATTCCATCAAAGCCAATGTACCAAAGGGCCAAACATACTCATTGCAGTATTCGTAGTTACACTTGAAATTCGACGTGTCAACATAATGTAAAATACTACCAACGATAGTGCTAATTAAACCTAACCTCGTCCGCCCAAGAGCACACTGCAATAAGATCACCTTCAGCAGAATCTAGAAGCAATTGTTTGACAGAAAATAGAGTATCTTCACTAAGATGCCCCTGCAATTCAAACCCTCTAAGAATTTTTTACCAACATTGCGGTCTCAGGATAAACACATAGACATGGTAAAACCCCAAAACCACTTATACTCCGAAACCAACTAAGCTTCTAACAAACCCTTCATTTATAATTCATTGCTTTCACAGCTTGTTCTACACTACACTGGATCTGTTATCATTTGTTATATATTGAAACTAATTTAAGAATAATTGAGACATTCATAATGAATCTAGAAAGAGATGTAAATGCAAAGAGTAGGGTGGTATTGTTACTTTACCTGTGCAATCTTGCAAATGGCATAGTGACCCTCCTTTCCCCAACCCAAAATAGTTGGCAGTGGCATCAGCAACAAAAGAAACAACATTCTTACTCTCTCATCACCCATATGCATCATGTTAATGTTAATATTACACAATCAATAGCAATAAGATGGAATCATAGACATACAATACAAATTTGTGCTAATACCAGGATGAATAACATGAATGAGTTTAGTGTTAAGCCTAAGATTCCTAAATAGTATATAAATCGCCTGTTAAAGAAAAAACAAAACATAAGCCACTAGAACATAAAATTTTAACCAGGAACATAATAGATATATCGATAAGGAACCTCTAGGTAACAAAAAATTCCAGGTGTACCTTAACTCTACAGAAGCCACTGGATCACAACCCCATGTGATGGAGGGCTAGAGTGACGGAGAGGGCGTAACGAAGCTGAATCACGGAGTCACTGATTCGCTACGAAAAAGGCTACCACAGAGGCTACGATGGAGATGGCGCAATGGAGACAGGGAAACGAAGACAACGCGACCGAGATGAAGCGACGAAGAGAACGCCGATGAAGACGGCGCGACGGAGATGGTGCGACGAAGACGGCGCGACGGAGATGGTGCGACGAAGACGGCGCGACGAATATCGCTGCAACAGAGGCTACGACATGGCTTAATCGCGGAGCGGAATCGATTGATACTTTGAACTTAGATTTTCGAGTAAAAGGGAAAAATTCATTAAGTTTTCTGATTTGGGAGGGAACACGTGAATTCACTTAGAAGAATGAGAATGTGTTGCAATCTGCGGAGGTCATAAACCTCCTAAGAAAAATAAAAAAACCCTTCTATATTATCAGCTTTTATAAAATCTATTATAATCAGCCCATATGATCTTTATTTGTGGAGGTTTTTTTAACCTCTATAAAATGATCCATGCTATATATCTTTTTTTAATAGTGATGTATGACTCTTTATATTAGATTGTTGTTGTACTTGTATCTAGTTTTTGGTATAGATGTGTTGGAATGGCATGTTTAAAGGCTGACATAGTTTATCGGTTGAAACAAAAAGAAAGGAACAAGGAGAACTTCTCTTTTTAATGTGCTAGACGCTACCTTATTCACTTTTCCTTATAATGTGGCTTGAGTTCATTGTAAATATTGGCTTGTTGCGAAGATATGTGCTTTTTAGTTTTTTTGGTTTGGTTTCCTTTGAATTTATAGATTTCCTATGGTTGGAAAATGACCTCAATGCAACATTCAGGCAAAAAGATTGCATTGATAGATTTCTTACATCAATTGAGAAAGATGGTTCTAATGTCTTCATTGATTGGGTGAAAACTAATGAGATAAAATAGGTAAGCCTTTCATTTGAAATTGATTATCTGTTACTGTATAAATTTTAAACAAAAAAGTGCTTAGTTATTGAAGTAACTAATGTTGCACAAGAGACTTTTCACTTTTGAAGCAAGTGGTCTAAGACTTGTTTCAATCTTAGGGTTGATTATAGTGTTATAAATTTTAATTTCTAATTATGATTTTATTAGTTATATTTATTTTCTTCATGGGTTAAATCCTTGTAGTTTTGTATTAGTAACCAATATCTTACTAAGTTAAAATATTCAAACTGATTCTTAATAAAATATCTGGACAATTTACTTTTAATATATAGAAAAACAATTACAGGATTAAAACTCACATTATGAAAATATACAAATTAATATTTACTGATAGAGGGATCATAGCTAAATAGACAAAACTATAGGGAAAAAATCCCAAAATTTATTGTTGGGGACAAAAATCAAATGAAAAATTGAAAGGATTAAACTTTGCTCTAAATCAACATATTAAAATCTCTTACACCATTTATGTGTCAACATAAAATATTTTCTTTCCTATATATCAAAACTATTTAGACTTTTCTTGCCATAGGTTGACATATTTTGGTAAGTGTGTTCTGTTGTTATCAAAATATCTATATATGTATGTATCTCTGTAGGGAGCATATAATTTGATAACTCTATCATGAGAAATGATAATTATTGATACAAACCAAGTGGTTAAGATTAAACAAATGCACATGACTTTTTTAAATGATTGTGATCACGACCTTTTATTTTATCATACACATACATGGTTGTTTGATCCAAATTTATTGTCTCATTCTTAGTCTCCACATAATAAAAAAATGTCACTTGATATGCCAAATATAGATAGATATACAAGTTTTATAATATAAGTTACCATAAGCTATTTTAACTTGGTATTTTTGTTTGTTCTTTCTTTTGTCAATTTCGTGGAAGGTTTGTTACAACAACTGCAATTGGCATTTGAAGTGCTTGTGGTGGAGTGGAGTGTTGAACCTTGTCTACGTTATCCATATAATTGGGATTGGATACAATGCAGAACTGATGTCAAACCTAGAGTAATTGCATTGTAAGTTGATATCCATTCTTTAATACAATGTTTATTTGATTTATTAATAAGTCATGGCACATCGGCGTGGATATAAAGTAAGTTTAATGGATGAAATGCCTGGTGAGATTGTAGGAATCAAGGTTCTTCTTCCTACCATCTTCAGAATTATTTATTTAAAAATTATTTTGCAATTTTCCACAAAAGTCTTCAGAATATGGCTAATGAATTTTTTCTGTATTTTCATTGTGATTCTGACTTTTTTTTACTTGTTTTCTATTGAACATATTCAGATCTTCAATGAAAAAGAACTTGGGCGCATGTTTTGTTGAGAGTTTGACTCTTGGGTTGTAAGTATAGTTTCATTCATTTAACTATTCTTGTAAATATTTTCTTCTTTTCTCAACGAAAGAGAAGAATAACAACTGATAATACCATTAGCCTGTTAAAACAGATCAACGACCTTGAACAAAACAATGTATTTCATCATGGGTACACTACTAGCAGTCCTCCCATTGTTAATGTAAGCATTCACGTACATTTACATATTTTTTATCACACTTTCACTAAACATGTTTAGTTTTCTTTAACCTGAGTCTCATAAATTTATTATTCATGGACTGAGTTTTTGGAGATTGTCCGAGAGTTTGATCATGAACAGAAATGAGCATTTATGCGGTTTGTGACCAGGGCACCTCGACTTCCACCGGAGGGTTGGCATCTCTCACTCTGATGTTAACTACTGCCCGAAAGGTTCATAGATTGCTCACTTTATATCTTCAAAGTAGCTTTTGATACTTGGTAATAACATTTTGTGTGTTATCTATCTCCTAATAATGTTCTTGTTTTTAATAGCATTGAAGCGACCATGCAGACATAGACCTAGAAAGTGTCATGACTTGTGTTAATTATCTGAAGCTACCTCCTTATTCATAAAAAGTAACTCATTGGTTGTTTATACTATTTCAATTTTAGAAACTGGTTTCTTTTGAGCCTAATTAATTATTCTTCGACACTCTGTTGAATTTAAGGAAATAATGAAAGAGAAGTTGTTATATGCCATAACAAAGGATCAAGGATCTTTATATCTTTCGTGATTCGACTCTCTTCATTGGTCGATCTTTGAGTTATGAACATGTAGTTATAGGGTAATACTAATAGTGAGTTTCTGGCACAGGTTTGAAATGAATAAACTGTATTCACAGACTATAATTCTTGGCGGGAGTACATAACATGTTGGTTTTACACTTGATGGATTAGTATCAATTTGTATAGTAATTTGCTTAATTTGCTAAGGGCACTAATTTAAGGGTTATTTGCTTAATTTCGATGTACAGTTTTTGTATATATACACGAACCTTAATTATTTATATATATATGAACCTTGATCATTTATATTAAGCCACTTTGACTGTTAAGAGGTATTAATCATTAGGGTAACGATTGTCTCCACTCAAAATGTCCTTCTCAGCCGTCATCATCCAAACACTTTTATAATTTTTCTTTTATTTCAGGATTCATATATTATTAAAAAATATGAAACAAACAAACAACAACACACTTGAGAATTTTTAAACTGTAGGTAGTAGTAGGGATTTTGAGAACCCCAAGTAGTAGTGGGGGTTTTGAGAACCTCAGGCAGTAATAGGGGTTTTGAGAACCGCAAGTAATAGCAGGGGTTTTGAGAACCCCAGGTAATAGCAGAGGTTTTGAAAACCCTAGGCAGTAGGGGTTTCGAAAACTCCAGACAAATTGTACTTTTCCAGAGGTTGTTAAAAACTCCCGGTAATTTGTTAGCTACGTTGGTTCTTCTAGAAAAATTGCAAACCTCGAGTAAACCTATTAGTGGGGGTTAAAATCCCTAGAAAAGCCAAATATAACCCTCACTAAAAATAATTATTTTTGTAGTGGTATTCGAGTTAAAAATATTCTCTAATGCTAGAAAAAGTAAAATTAAAAATATAAATATGCAAATATTTTTACAACACTCAAACAAGAGGAAAATAAAACAATTATTACTCCGTCCTAAAAAAATAAAATAAACAATTAATCAAATGATTATCTACAAAAATCTAAATATAACTATATTCTCGAGCCTTTTGGTTTTCAAAAAGTGATAAAATCTACCATGAGAAAATATTAATCAAGGTTAAACGAAAACAAACGTGGATGTAATCAATGAAGTATGAGAGAAGAAAGAAAAATATGTAATCTTTAGATACCATTCCTACGATTGTCTTGTCGCCGCCTAGAGGAAACAAATTGACTCATTCCCACTACTATAAAAAAAAGGTATAAATACTGATCTGGTACTCTAACTTTTTGGTTAAGTTCAATTTGGTCCCCATTTTTTTGGTTTGTTCAATTTAGTACCCTAATTATCTAAAAAGATTCAATTTGGTCCTTCCCGTTAAGTTGGAGTTAATACCGTGTCCGTACATGACACGTGTCAAGCCGTGAAATTTTTAATTTTTTTTTAATTTTTAAAAAAAAAATTAAAAAAAAAATTTATGTTTTTAAATTTTAGTTTTTTTTCAAAAAATTTAATAAACTGCCACATGTCAATTTACCATCGTGCCACGTGGCAGCTTACAATCATGACATGTGATAGTGGTAATAGTTGTTTTCAATTTAATCCTCTATTTAAATTTTTGGTTCAATTTAGTACCCAATTTTTTAAAATGATCTAATTTGGTTCTCTCTAATTTGAGACCAAATTAGTAAATAAGCTTAATTACAATTTATCTATAATGTTAAAATAATTATTTTGAATTTATACATCAAATCACTATACCTAAATATTCAAATTATTTTATTTTTTACAAGTGTAAAAAATTTCATGTGTAAAAAATTACAAAGGTAAAAAATGTAAAATATAAAATAATTTAAGTATGTAAGTGAAATGATTTGATGTATATCTTAGAAAAAGTTATTGTAACATGTATATATAAGTTGTAATTAAGCTTATTTACTAATTTGGTCTCAAATTGGAGAGGACCAAATTGGATAATTTTAAAAAATTTGGATACTAAATTGAACAAAAAATTTAAATAGAGGACTAAATTGAAAACAACTATTATCACTATCACGTGTCATTATTGTAAGCTGCCACGTGGCACGATGGTAAACTAACATGTGACAATTTTTTTTAAATTTTTTGAAAAAAAAATTAAATTTAAAAAAAATTATTTTTTTAAAAATTAATTTTTTTTAAACTAAAAATAATTAAAAATTTCACGACTTGACATGTGTCCTGTACGGACACGATATTAACTCCAACTTAACGGAGATTACTAAATTGAATCTTTTTGGATAATTGGGATACTAAATTGAATAAACCAAAAGTATGAAGACCAAATTGAACTTAACTAAAAAGTTGGGTACCAAATCAGTAATAATACCATCAAGAAAAATAAAAGAGAGAAACCATTTGAAAGCCCCAGTTCTAATTGAACTTTCTTTACACATACTGATTTACCGATAAAACAATATCAAAGTATTTCATCATTAAGAAGCATATACCGTGAAAAAAGAATACAAAACAGTCAAAATGACTATTGAAGTTTTTAACATAATCCTAGCAAACAAGAAAGAAACGAGCTCATATGAAGTTTAAATTTTGTAAGTCGTCACTCAAATAAACCCAATTCAATTTGTGAATATGAGATACCAAAGTCAAATCCTTTAAAGTAAGGAGATGGCGACACCTTGTTGAAGAATGGAATTAAGGTACCCATTCAAGCCTCACTCTTTGTAATAATTGCGCAATTATGTTTCACCATAACAATTGAACTTAAATGGAGGCTTCAATTTCATTAGTACCTTTTTTATTATTGTTATTAGGTTTTTCTGGAATGCTCTGAACTATTACACTTTTATTTCTTATCAATTCTCATAAAAAACACAGTCTTGTTTAATGTGTCCCTCAAATGACCAAAATCACATTTTAAAAAATATTTAAGCAGAAGTCATGTTTAAAAGGATCCATTCTAAGAAAAACATTGTTCGTATCCAACTGATTGAAATAAATTTTGAATTTGTTTCACTGAATATACATTATTATCCATCTATGTTTTTATAAATAAATTTTCTATCATATGCATTAATTTAATAAAGTGATTATAAATAGTTTATTGTGGTATTTGTTGTCATGTTTAAAAATTATAAATGCATTATAAATAGTTAAATGTATAAATTTTATATATACCAATCCATGTTTTAGTTAATAACATTCTCTTATGCGAGAAGGAAGTAGAATTAAAAATATAAATATGCAAATATTTTTTTCCAAATGCGTCCGACACAACACCTACAACACTCAAATAAGAGGGGGAAAAAATCACTATCACTTTATCCTAAAAAATAAAATAAACAATTTATCAAATTATTATCTGCAAAAAAACTCATTGACGAGGCTTTTGGTTTTAAAAAAGGAATAAAATCCACTATGAGAAAATATTAATTAGAGTTATAAGAAAACAGACGTGGATGGAATCAATAGAGTATGACGGAAAAGGAAAAATCTATAACTTCTAGATATAATTCTTACCGATTGTTTGATCATTGCCCAGAGCAAACACACAACTCATTCCCCAAAACGGTTCCTACTCCATTCACACAACTGATTTAACGAGAAAACGAAATCAAAGTATTTGATCATCAAGAAACATATATCGTGCTAAAAGAGTACAAAAGACTCAAAATAATCGCCGAAGTCTGTACCATAATAAAAAAACAAGAAAGAAATGGGCTCATATCAAGTGGAAATGTTGAAAGCTGCTACAAAGGAAATCTCAATTCAATTTATAAAGATAAGACACCAAAGTGGAATCCTTTGAAGAAAGGAGATGACGACACCTTCTCCAAGAATGGAATTAGGATTCCCACTCAGACCCCTCTCTTTGTAAACATTGTCGAATTGTGTTGTACCATAATAGTTGAACTTAAATAGAGGCTTCAATTTCAATATTACCTTTTTTTATTGTTATTAGGTTTGTTTAAAATGCTTTGGACTATTCAAATTTTGTTTCTTATCGATTTTCATCATAGGCACAATCTTTTTTAATGTGTCTTAATGACCAAAATCACAGTTTAAAAAAATATTCAAGGAGAAGTCATGTTTAAAAGGACCCCTTCTAAGAAAAACATGTTTTGTATCCAACTGATTGAAATAAATTTTGAATTTTAGTTTCACTGAATATACTTATTATCCATTTATGTTTTTCCTAAATAATTTTTTTATTTATATGCATTATTTTTATAAAGTTATTATAAAAAGTTTAATGTGGTTATTGTTGTCAAGTTTAATATTTGTAAACACAATACAAAGAGTTAAATGTATAATTTTTATATATAACCATCCATATTTGGGTTAATAATCTTCCATTGCACCACCAGAAAGAGGTAATATTATCCAAATACTTTTACAAATACATCCTATTTAACACCCACAACATTCAAACAAGAGCAAAAAAAAACCACTATTACGTTGTCCTAAAAAACAAAATAAATAATTTATCAAATCATTATATTCAAAAAATAAAAAATCCTCGTATTAACGAGCTTTTTGGTTTTAAAAAAGTAATAAAATCCACGATGAAAAAATATTAATCAGGGTTAAACGAAAACAAATGTGAATGGAATCAATAAAGTATGAGAGAGAAAAGAAATCCATAATCTTTAGATACCATCCTATGGTTGTCTCGTCGTTGTCTAGAGGAAATACATTAACTCATTCCCTAAAACGATTCCTATTGCTATCAACCAAAAAGAGAAATCCTTGGAAAGCCTCGGTTCTAATTGAACTTTCTTACACGCACAGATCAAAGTATTTCATCATCAAGAAACATATACCATGGAAAAGTAGTACAAAAAGTAAAAATAATTATTGAAGTCTATAACATAATCAAAGAAAACAAGAAAGAAACGCGCTCATATGAAGTTTAAATTTTGAAAGCTGTCACTCAGGAACACCCAGTTCAATTTGTAAAGATGAGATACCAAAGCCAAATCCTTTGAAGAAGGGAGATGGGGGACACCTTCTTCAAGAATAGAATTAGAGTTCCAACTCAAGATTGTAATTACTACCCAATTATGTTTCACCGTAACAACTAAACTTAAATAGATGCCTCAATTTCTCATTAGTTCCTTTTATATTATTGTTATTAGGTTTTTCTAAAATGCTTTTAACTATTCAAAGTTTATTTCTTATCAATTCTCATCATTGAAACAATCCTTTTTATTACGTCTCTTAAATGGCCAAAATCACAGTTTAAAAAACATATTCAAGCAAAAGTCATGTTTAAAAGGAGCCTTATAACAAAAACACTTTTTCTAATTGAAATAAATTTTGAATTCTAGTTTCATTGAATATATATTATTTATCCATTTATGTTTTTATAAATAATTTTTTGATTATATGCATTCTTTTTTATAAAGTTCTTATAAATAGTTTAATTGTCAATGATTACTCAGCTAATATTAATAATAATAAAAATATAAAATGATATAATAATAATTATTAGATCAATAATAATATTGAGACAATATATATAAAACAATGAATATTAATTAGATATCAACAAATATAATAACAATAATAAATAAAAAATAGACAAGGAAAGGAATAGAAATATCCTGGGTTGAGACACGCATAGCGCTATCCATAGAGAGAAAACGCCCATACTGCACAGGGCTAAACAAATATGTCAATACACAATCATATGTGTTTCAAATCATTTGCGTTTCTCTCCCAAGATACAACAACCCGTCAGATCAATCGAGTGCAGCGAAGGATCTCCGAACCTTATGAACACCATTGTCTTAAAGATAATATAGAGAATAAAGAGTAACACTTTTAAGAAAAACTCTAGTGTTTGTTGTTTTGTTGTTGTCCCCTTCCCCATGCACCTAGGTGGTATTTATAGGTAACAAAAGAAGACAAAGGAGTCAAGTGTAATAAGAATATAGCCGTTAGTCATTAAAAACCATTAACCCATAAATTAAAGGTCTATAAAAACTTCAGTAACAGTAAAATTTTTATTTTAATTATTTATTTTTTAAATTATAATAAAATATTTCTAACAATCTCCCACATAATTTAAAAAATAAAATAAAATAAAAATATATTATCTTTTTAAACAAAATATTTTAGTTCAGTGTAAGGAACCTTCTGGGTCTGACCTTTACACCTAGTGCTTATAAACTTCCACCTGAGAAAATGCAGAGACTTGATTGTCTTAAACTACATCCCTTGTGGTCGGGTTTTAGTAAATAACACATACAATATCGGTTTCATTATAGGTTTTAATCAGTGGGTGCACGTTACGGCCTTGTGCATGTATCTTGTTTCATGAGTGTCACTTAGAGACTTGCCCATGTCTCACAATGGCGGCCCCACCATCACACTCACTAGGTAAACTCTCAAAGGGTGGTTTGTGACTCACACCCCTACAATAATTGTCATTGAGTTTATTAAGAGGTATTTTATAAAATAACATACCTCAACCATTGAGTTTATTAAGAGGTATTTTATAAAATAAGCATAATAATGCACATACCTCAACCTTATTATTGCCACAATTTATAGTACACCTCGTCATAGGAATGAGACATAAAATTTAATCAAATTATTTGGTGTACTTTAGTCAACAACAACTTCGTTGTTACCCATTGAACTCCATTCCATGGGATCGCCATTCATGTGGAGATGGGTGTCCATTGTTGCAACTAATTTATGGGCTATAGTCTCATTCCCCTCGATGACTTAAATTCTTGTTGTTGATGCATCAACCCTTTGATAAGCAGATCTGCAACATTTCTTTCTAACCTGACAAAGTCAAGAGACATAATATCATGAGTAATTAAGTTTCTAATATATTTATCTCTCATTCTCATATGTCAATTTTCCAATTTCATTGACATTTTTACTAAAAACTTTAAATATAACAATATGATTGTCATGATGCATTGAAAAAAGAAATAATTTATGCTTGCATAATAGATCATGATAGAACAACAACTTTTTAACATATTTTCATTATAGAACACCTTCATCCAATGTTATAACATAACCATAACCAATAGTTGATATTGTGCCACCAAAATTAATATCCAATTTACATTATCCTTTAATCATCTCAAGAAATTGGACATATTGCCATAATATAAGAAACACAAATAATATTACACTAGATGGCAAATCAATGAAGTATATATTCATTCACTTTATAATA
>Ga0214544_1000122_pt1 | contig 110289 bp, 44 predicted proteins | sample CNSS3metaG_FD_160074 | JGI IMG/M metagenome (GOLD analysis project Ga0214544, IMG submission 160074) | Root nodule microbial communities from cowpea collected in UCLA plant growth center, Los Angeles, California, USA - CNSS3 | ecosystem: Host-associated > Plants > Roots > Nodule | place: USA...
TATATATATATATATATATATATATATATAAAACAAAAGTTACCTTTAGTCAGAGTGCTCCTCTAACTTTTAAAACTATTGCCAATTAGAATTCAATGAAAATAAACTCAATTACCTATAACAATGAAAACATCTGAGCCAAGTTGTCCGCTTGGTTTTATACTAAAAAGATAGCACGGTAAGTAATATGTAACATCTTTTAATGGCGAATACTCTAACCATGAAGGAAATAAGATAAACATGTGTACTTAAATCTTCTTAGATGATCATCTTTAGACAACGGATAATTTTCTAGATGCATTTGATATGAACAACATTTTAGATAAGTCATTCGTACCTCATCAATTTGATTTGGTGGGTATTGCCAAATTTAAAGACGCTTCCCCGGATCACGAGTATTTTCAAATTCATTATATGTAACTTTAGGAACCTTAGAGAGTTGTTTTTCGTTTTCTTCAATTTTTGGATTCTCATGAAGTTTCTCTATTTTAGATGACGTAGATGCATTTTTTTAATCTTCAACACAAGTCTTCCTCTTGAAAAAAGAATCAATTCTTTTACTCTTTATCATAATTTTTCTAATATAAATTTGTCACCTCTCACCTAATTACAAAAAAAAAAAAAAAATTATGAATACCTCAAATTAAATCTTAAAAGCAAGACTCAATATTTTAAGAAAACTAATAACTTCTAAATGATTAGCTTTCCTTACCTTATAATAGATTGCTAATCTTGCTCTTTCCTTACACAACTTCAAAGCCTAAAAATACAAAGAAGAGTTTGATCAACAATTAAAGCATGATTTTATGATCTCTAACAGATAGAGATATGCCTATAGCGTAGAAAAGTCACATACAAAAGAGAACCAAATTGCTTCAAACAAAAAAAAGGGAAAAAATGAACTTACTCAAAAGAAGAAATTGTTCGATCCAAAATGTTCATTAACTCTTCAATTTTGTCGTAGTGCAATTTGATTTTTAAAATAATAAGAAATTGATTGAGAAAATGGAGATGGAAATAAAACGAGAAAAAGAGATGAAGACACGAAGAGAAAAAACAAAATAAAAAAGTATAAGAAATTATAATAGAGAAAAAAAACATGATTTTTAAATTTTAAAAAAGATTTTCCAAACTAAATTAATATAAATAAGATAATAATATATAAATAAAGTAATAATATATAACTATTTTTTTTAAAATATATAGAAGATAAAATATAACAAAAATTAATTAATATAAATAAAATAATAATATACAAATATTATTTTTTAAATAAATAGAGAATGAAGTAAAGAAAATGGTTGGCGGAGCCATGGCTCCCCTGTCATAACCATCTTTCGCCATTATATGAACAGATGAGGAAGTACGTAATGATGTGCCCATGAAAAAAAGTGGTGATGCTATTGTGTAGTCTCTTGTAATGTAGGGGTTTCTTTGTGTAGAAGTTTTGTTTGTTTTTTTTAACAGACTCAACTCCTCTTTAGTTTTTTTATACGGTAAACATTCGCTTAAGTCTGCAATCATTTAAAATTGCATTCCGTATAAATTTATATTTGGAAAGAAAAAATTTTGAATCAATAATTTTGTGTGTGTGTGACAAATAAAATATGAGTAAAATAAAATAATAAGGTTCTGCAGTAGCATATCTTTTATATCTATCATATCTTTTATATATTTATGATCCTTATAAGTTCTCAATACTCATAATATTTTATATTGTAATTATATGACACCTAATATTGTATATTGAAATATGACTTTTAAAATTTCATAAGTCCGTATCTCAATTAAATCTGTATTAAACTCTCAAAATCAAAATGCCAACTTAACCAAATATTTATATATATTTTGTTTTTACTGTTTGGGGATAAATGTATCGTTATCTTATATACCGTGTTTGTCCGCTTTGGATTTATCGCTCTTACAATGTTTTATTTTGTATTTTTTTATTATTAAATGAGATATTATAATAAAAGTAAAAATTTAGCCATTTTTACATCATTCATTCAATTCGTATTCATCTAGCCTATACAACTGCGAAAGATATTTTAGAAATTACTATATTTTTCGTGATATATTAAACAGTGAATGTAAAAAGTGATTAAAAATATTAAATTTAATATATAAAAAACATATATATAAATATATATATATATATATATATATATATATATATATATATATATATATATAACGAAGAATCATTTAATAGTATTGTTTAACGAAATAAATAATAGAAACATAATAAAGACGTAGTCAATTAAATAAATAAAATAACATCTAATTATTATGCCTAAGAATATTTAAAATAAAAGAAACGGAAACGAAACAAAAATTAAAAGAAATATTTTTTTATTAAGGAATAATCTCTTTTAACAAATATAAGAAGAAAATACATTTAGCAATAATACATTGTTCCAATCTTATCCGCACATAAAGGAAAGAGAATGAAATTCGGAGCAAATTTAAAAAGAATAACTGGTGAGCTTGAAGATAATGATAGTCCATATTTGGCAAGACCATCTGCTACTGAATTGGTATCTCTAAATACATGATTCCAAGTAATGTAATCAACTTTGGCGCTCATCTGTATTATTGAAGAGACAAGAGAATAAAATGGATGTCTTTGTTGGATGACTCGCCGATTAATAAGTTGTATAGCTGTTAACGAATCACTTTCAACAATCAAGTTGTTATATCCCATTGATATGCCTATTTCCATTCCAAGCTTGATTGCAAATAATTCAGCCTCTGCGGCTGAATCAACTCTTAACACACTAGAGAAGGCAAAAAGAAATTCACCCTCAGAATTTCTGATAACACCTCCTGCAGCGGCCTTTTTGCCATCCCAAGTGTAAGCTCCATCACAGTTAATTTTAACATATCCTTTTGGAGGTGGTATCCAACAAACTAATCTTGTAAAACTTGAATTGTCTCTCTGAAAAAAAAAATGTTTGTTTATCGGTTGATAAATAATAAATTACAAAATATAGCAATGTAAAGAATGGAGTGAACATCTAATTAAAAGTAAAAGTAAAAATAAAATAATAATAATAATAACATAATAATTATAATAGAAGATAGTTTTTATATCAAAAAAAATAAAGACGAGACATTCTCCAAAGACATAAAACACTTCAAATTGAGCGATAACCGTACTGGAAAAAAATATACCACCGTATTGAAGGCACAATCAAGAATCACATTGAAAAATTTACTGTCCTACATATTAATTTACACTTCTAAAACAATCGAAAACCTTTCCAATCGCCATAATATGTGAATAATATGTGAACAAGATAACTTTTGTTTTTAGTTCTACTAACATTACATTCATTTAGAATAAAAGAACATAGTAGGAAATTTTATCATTATTAACATTTTAATGCAAAAGGCTAAAATAAATTCACCTTATTGTTTGTATCAATCCACCAATGTAAATTTGGACATTCTTCACCTCTTGGACAATTACCATTTATCCAATTTTCACATGTAATTGGTGATGATCTTTGAAAAGTCTTCCTTCCTACCTCCATACTTTATAACAATGAATAACAATATTGTGTTTAACTCTTTCAAAAGAATGATGGTTTTCAAGAAGATGGAAACAATGATAGTTTTCAAGAAGATGCAAACGAAGGTTTAAGGAAATAATGGTATATATGTTCATTTAAATAGTAAAATAAGATAAAGATTTAAAGATAAAAAATAAAATAAAAGATATAGAAAAAAAAGATAAAATTGTATTAAAATATAAAACAAAATAAAATAATTACAAAAAGATAAAGATAAAAAATAAAAAAAAGTAATTTGTAAAAGAAAAAAACAAGATAATAATAAATTATATTTTAATTATTCTCTTTAATTTTAACTAAACAGTAAAGAAGTTAAAGATATAAATAAAATTAAAAAAAATAAAGAAAAGATAAAACTATAACAAAATAAAAGATAAAATAAAATAATTAAAAAAATATAAATTAAAAAAAAAGGTAATTTGTAAAAGAAAAATAAATCACATTTTAATTATTCTAATTGGATTTTAACTAAACCGTTAAAATTGATTTATTTATTAACATCGACTGAAATAATATAATTCTAAAAACTTAAAATATTTATCAAATGCTCCAAATCTTTAGAAAAAATAGTAAAATAAGACAAAGAGTTTAAAATATATAAAATAAAAGACATAGAAAAAAAAGATAAAATCGTAAAAAATAAAAGATAAAATAAAATAATAACAAAAACATAAAGATAAAAAATAAAATAAAATGATAATTTGTAAATAAAAGCATAAAAAAATAAAAGATAAAATAAAATAATTACAAAAATATAAATTAAAAAATAAAACAAAAATGTAAATTGTAAAAGAAAAAAAAATAAATCACATTTTAATTATTCTAACTTTGATTTTAACTAAACCGTTAAAATTATTTATTTATTAACATCGATAAAAATAATATAATTCTAAAAACTTAAAATATTAATAGAATATCAAATACTCCAAATCTTTAGAAAAAAATAGTAAGACAAAATAAAAAGTTAAAAGATATAAATAAATTAAAAGATATGTGTGATACCCTTTTTAAAAATTTCCTAAAGGCAGAAGCCTTACTTCTTTTATTCTCACTTTCTGAACTCCTCTACTACCAGCAACCTCCTAACCCCTTTTCTTTACTGCTGCCACTTCTCACTAATTCGTCCTTTCAATACTCAGATTCAAGAAGGAGTGACCCACAAGAACCTCAACGGCTCCCTCCCTCAAACTTCCATTCTCCTAGGTAGGTTTCTTTTAAAATTGGGTTCAGTTCCAGCTAGAATTCTCTAGTTACTCGTTGATTTCTGAATCTGATCACGAAATTCTTTCTTCTCCATGTCGTTGTGATGGATTCCTCTAGGTTAAGCTGAAAACTCTGCTGTCTTGTAAATCTGCTTGAGTCCACCAATTAAAGTCTTGGCAAAAAGGTAAGGGGAGCTAACTCTGTAAATTATTTTGATGTGAATTGTGTTCGTGAGTGCTTTAATTGCATAATTGCTTGTTTAATTGGTGTTTGAGACTGCTGGTGTGTGAAATTGAGTGGGGGATGTTCTTGAGCGAGCTTGCATGTGCAGAACAGGGAGGATTTCCTAGTAGTTTCGCCTAGGCGAGTTGGTCTCGCCTGAGCAAAAATACCAGAAGATCACCCCTGTCATTGTGCGAAATCTCGCCTAGGCGAGCTGGGGTCGCCTGAGCGAGACAACATCTCGTCTAGGCGAGCCAGTTTAGCCTGAGCGAGAGTTCGCCCAGGATTTGTAATTCGCCACTGTATGATGTCTCGCCCAGGCGAGATCAACTCGCCTAAGCGAGATAGACTCTCTAGCTTAGGCGAGACTCTCTAGCCTAAGCGAAACTCCCTGCAGAAGTTAGTTTTCTCACTGTTTGGCTTACATGATGCTATATTGATTGCTTTAAAATGATGATAGTTGATCTTGTATGTGATCTTTATGCCTGTTAGACTGTGTGATGGGATTGAGTGCGAATTTGATGTGAACGAGAATATGTTAGAGTTAGGATCTCAAGGGAAATCCTAAGGAATGTGTTTTTAGTGAATGTAAGGGCATGAGGACTCAGATTGGTGGCATCCTGACGCTCCTAGTAACCACTAAGACTCAAATAGAGTTGGGTGGATTACGTCGGGGGGAGTAGCAGGAGGTCCTGGTCTATGATTCCGATCCATCATAGAGGTGATGGGATTTACCTTGAGAGTGGTTGGGTGAATACCCCTTGTGCTTAAAACTCTGCAGAGTTTAGGAACCATCTCAAGTGCAAGTCACCAAGAGCTCCAACGTCACTTACATAATCCGGATATCGAGTCTAGAATTATGTGTGGTGTTATGGTCAAGATTAATTGGATGATTTAATAGATTGTGTAATAAAAGTTTGTTTCCTATCTTAGTATGAAAATTGCATGATTTGCTCTTTGTTCAAGTTAGCTTACCCTTCTTGTATGTTGTGTGTTCCTTGTGTCTTCTGTTTTGCAATGATCGTCCACATTAAATGGCGTGAGCAGATATAGGTGCAGGTGAGGATACACCTCTCCGGGACAGGAGATGATTATGTTAGGCATTCTAGTAGTAGATGTATCCCTTTTTCCTTCGTTTAGTTGATCGGATGTTTTGTAACCTTTTAGTAGTGTATGGGCGGTATGTATTGATCAGTGTATGTATGGTTATTTTGAGGATGACTGTATTATATTATACTGGCCTACGTCATCATCTGCTTCTGAATTATAAAAATTTAAATGTTTTGTTTAATAGTTTAAAAACTATGAAAACGGGATGTTACAATATGTAAAAAAGATAAAATCGTAACAAAATAAAAGATAAAATAAAATAATTATAAAAAGATAAAGATAAAAAATAATATAAAAGGGTGATTTTTAAAATAAAAAATAATACTAATAAAACATATTTTAATTATTCTTTCCTTACTTTTAACAAAACCATTAAAGAGTTAAAGATATAAATAAAATAAAAGATATAGTAGAAAGATAAAAAGCTAACAAAATAAAAGATAAAATAAAGAAATTATAAAAAGATAAATATAAAAAATAAAATAAAAAGGTAATTTGTAAAAGTAAAAAAGATAATAATAAACGACATTTTAATTATTCTGTCTTTAATTTAAAATTAAATCATTAAAATTACTTTATTTATTAACATCGACTCAAATAATTCTAAAAACTTAAAATATTTATGGAATATTAAATACTTTAGAAAAAAAATAGTAAAATAAGACAAATAAATAGAATTGTTATAGACGAGTTTTATTATTTTAAAACACACCATATCTCTAGAAACCACTTTTCTAGAGTTTTCTGACTTCTCTCTACAGGTTTTGTCTCTCTGGTCGTCTGATTGAAGAACCGAGACCATAGGATTGATCCTCTCGGCGAGCTCTTCAAATTGGACCGATCAGTTTCTCCGTTCGTGTAAGTTGAGTTTTCGCTCTCTTTTTTAGTCTTTTTCTATTTTCTGTTGCATGCGAGCCTTCTTCCGTTTACATACGACGTTTTAATCATTAGTATGAGTCTTTGCTGATCAGTGATCGTAACAGTATGTCCTGATCATTCTTGTGATGTTTCTATGTGCAGATAGAGCATCTTGTGGAGTTAGAGGTGTTGACGTTTTAAGGCGTTGACGTTTGTAAAGCTGTCTAAACAGGATAACAGGTAAGAGAAGCTAATTATTTTGCTTGAATTTCGTGTAGAAATCATTCTGATGACTTTGAATTGCATGATTGAGCGTTGTATGAGTGCTTAAACTGTGTAAATGAGTGTATGATTGGATTGTGCTAGATTCTTGGACTGTTGCATGTGAGAACATATTGAGAATCTGGTATTTTCGCCTAAGCGAGCAGCTCTCGCCTGAGCGAAAACACCAGAAACTCATCCCCTGTCTTTGCGCGAGATCTCGCCTAGGCGAGCCAGTCTCGCTTGAGCGAGAGTCACTATCGTCTAAGCGAGACAGCTTATCCGGAGCAAGAATTCGCCCAGAATTTGGGTTGTTCTCTGTTTCGAGCCTCGCTCAGACGAGAATGACCCGCCTTAGCGAGAGAGCCCTTTTTGCCTAGGTGAGACCCTCTAGCTTGGGCGAGAACCTCTGCAGCTGAGTGTTATTTCTCTGTTTCTAATGGATGAAGTTATGTTTAAATGTTAAAATGTGAACTTAGTTATGATATGCATGAATTCTTATGACTGGTAATATGTGTGGTGAAATTGCATGAAGTTGGAATATGGGAAGAAGTGGTTGAATTAGAATTTCAAGGGAAATTCAAAAGAGTATGTTAGTGTGTGTAAGGACATGAGGACTCCGTATGGGTTGGTATCCTTAAGCTCCAATAACCATTAAGGCTCATGTAGAGTGTAATGGATTATGTCGTGAGGAGTAGCAGGAGGTCCTAGTTTGTGGACCTGATTCAGTCATAGACGCGAAGGGGACTTACCTTGAGAGTGGTTGGGTGATAACCTCTTGTGTCCAAACTCTGCAGAGTTTGGGAACCTTCACAGGTGCAAGCCATCCAAAGATCCAATGTCGCTTACATAATTCGGATATCGAGTCTAGAGTAATATATTTGTATTGTGTTTGGGGTGGTCTATGTGATTCTGGTGAAAATGAGAAAGATTGCATGATTTCTGTTTATAATTGAACTGTATGATTCCTTTAATCATATTAGCTTACCCTTGCTTTCTCTGTGTTTGTCTCGTGTTGTATGTTTTCCTTTTGCGATGATCACCTACTCGGTGGGAGCAGATGTGATTACAGCGTCAAAGGCGCTTCTGGAGGATGAAGAGCCATCGTTTTAGGTTGATGAGGAGGTTTCCAGTGGGACCTTTAACAGTGGTCAGTTTAAGTGTAGAGTTTATTAGTCTAGTTTAAGTGTATAAGTGATATATTTTTATAGTCATATCTTTTGTAAGACTGTATTAATATATTGTGTACACTGAATTATCTGTTTTGGAACTATGATGAAACTCCTTATTTTTATTAGTTTTAAATCGCTAAAATGGGATGTTACCAAAATCGTAAAAAATAAAAGATAAAATAAAATAATAACAAAAAGATAAAGATAAAAAATAAAATAAAATGGTAATTTGTAAAACAAAAGAAAAGGATAATAATAAACTATATTTTAATTATTATGTTTTTTATTTTAACTAAACCATTAAAGAGTTAAAAGTATGAATAAAATAAAATATATAAAGAAAAGATAAAATAAAATAATTACAAAAAGATAAAGATAAAAAGTAAAATAAAAAGGTAATTTGCAAAAGAAAAGAAAGATAAAAAGAAGCGATATTTTAATTATTTTATCCAACCATTAAAATTGCTTTATTTTGTTAACATATATAAAAATAATATAATTCTAAAAACTTAAAATATTTATGGAATATCAAATCTTAATAAAAATAGTCAAATAAAATAACGAGTTAAAGATATAAATAAAATAAGATCGTAACAAAATAAAAGATAAAATAAAATAATTACAAAAAGATAAAGATAAAAAATAAAATAAAAAAGGTAATTTGCAAAAGAAAAAAATAATAATATATTTTATTTTAATTATTCTGTCTTTAATTTTAACTAAACCATTAAAGAGTTAAAGATATAAATAAAATAAAAGATATAGAGAAAAGATAAAACTATAACAATATAAAAGATAAAATAAAATAATTACAAAAATATAAATTAAAAAAATAAACAAAAGGTAATTTGTAAAAGAAAAATAAATCACATTTTAATTATTCTAATTTGATTTTAACTAAACCGTTAAAATTGACTTATTTGTTAACATCGACTAAAATAATATAATTCTAAAAACTTAAAATATTTATCAAATACTCCAAATCTTTAAAAAAAATAGTAAAATAAGACAAAGAGTTTAAAATATATAAAATAAAAGACATAGAAAAAAAAGATAAAATTGTAAAAAATAAAATAATTACAAAAAGTTAAAGATAAAAAATAAAATAAAATGATAATTTGTAAATGAAAAAAAGATAATAATAAACTATATTTTAATTATTATGTCTTTAATTTTAACTAAACCATTAGAGAGTTAAAGATATAAATAAAATAAAATATATAAAATAAAATAATTACAAAAAGATAAAGATAAAAAATAAACTAAAAAGGTAATTTGCAAAAGAAAAGAAAGATAAAAATAAGCCATATTTTAATTATTTTATCCTTGATTTTAACTAAACCATTAAAATTACTTTATTTTGTTAACATATATAAAAATAATATAATTCTAAAATTTAAAATATTTATGAAATATCTGCAAATCTGAATAGAAATAGTCAAATAAAATAACGAGTTAAAGATATAAATAAAATAAGATCGAATAAAAGATAAAATAAAATAATTACAAAAAGATAAAGATAAAAAATAAAATAAAAAATGTAATTTGCAAAAGAAAAATAAATAATAAATCTTATTTTATTTATTCTGTCTTTAATTTTAACTAAACCATTAAAGAGTTAAAGATATAAATAAAATAAGAGATATAGAGAAAAAGATAAAATCATAACAAAATAAAAGATAAAATAAAAGAATTACAAAAAGATAAAGATAAAAAATAAAATAAAAATATAATTTGTAAAAGAAAAATTAATAATAATAAACCATATTATAATTATTTTATCTTTGATTTTAATTAAACTATTAAAATTACTTTATTTATTAACATCCATAAAACTAAAAATGTGACATCCCATCTCTAATAGAGTGATCTACTAAAATTAAGCATCACATAAATATAATATAAAAGAGCACATGACATGAAGCATACTAATCATTACAGTTATCCATAATATACTTGGAATGAAAGTTTAGACACACCATGATGCCATAAAACATAACACAAGAGTACTATTGTTTTGCAAAAGGATTGCTCAGGGAGCAAGGAATTTAAAACAAACTAAGAGTTCTTCAAAAGGGCTCAACTATGAGCCACAACCCAGACCATGGGGACCACTCTACACAACAGCATCTCCACTACCCTGAGTACCTCAAAGGGTTTCCACATCTGCTCACACCAATAAATTGGTGATCATTGCAAAAAGGAGAAACCAAGCAAAGAAACATACACCAAAGAAAGGGTAAGTTAGGGCAAAAATTGTTTTAATCATGTTATAGAGCAAATAAATAGTCAGATCATATCCAATTCTTTAATCATGAGATGAGACACATGGATTGTCTTCCTACTCAAAGTGTCAGCTACCACATTTGCCTTCCTCGGGTGGTATAGGAGCTCAAAATCATAGTCCTTCAAGAACTCAATCCATCTCCTTTGCCTCATGTTCAGTTCCTTCTGGTCAAAAAGATACTTGAGGCTCTTGTGGTCATTGAACACACGGAAATGTGCGCCATACAAGTAGTGCCTCCAGATTTTTGAAGCAAACACCACCCCTGCTAGCTCTAGATCATGGGTGGGGTAGTTCTTCTCATGAACCTTAAGCTGCCTTGAAGCATATGTTACTACCTTCCTCCCTTGCATCAACACGCAACCCAAACCCTGGTGAGAAGCGTCACAGTAAACCTCAAAGGATTTACTAACATCAGGGATGATCAAAACTGGGCACTAGTCAACCTCCGCTTAAGCTCTCGGAAGCTTTCTTGTTTGTCCAAGCGAAAGGTTGATCCTTCCTGGTAAGCTGGGTTAGAGGCGCCACTATCTTGGAGAATCCCTCAATGAACCTCATATAGTAGCCAGCCCAACCCACAAAGCTCCTAACCTCCGTCACTGACTTGGGACATTCCCACTCTATCACTGCTTCCACCTTAGCTGGATCCACTACTATGTCGTGCGCCAATATCACATGCTCTAGAAATTGTACTTCCTTCATCCATAAATCACACTTTGACAACTTGGCAAATAATTGCTTCTCCCTCAAGATTCCAAGCACTATCCTCAGATGCTCGGCATGCTCCTCGTAAGTCCTGGAGCAGATGAGTATGTCGTCTATGAAGACCACGACAAACTTATCTAAAAGCGGTCTAAAGATCATGTTCATGTAGTCCATGAAAAAGGCTTGAGCGTTGGTCACACCAAAAGGCATAACCACATACTCATAATGCTCGTATCTGGATCTAGAGGCAGTCTTTTGGACATCCTCTGCCTTCACCAAGATCTGGTGATAACCCGATCGTAGATCGATCTTAAAGAACACTGACGCCCCATGCAGTTGATCCATTAGATCGTCGATTCTCAGCAAGGGGTACTTGTTCTTATTGGTCAGCTTGTTCAACTAACGGTAGTCCTTACACAGTCTTGAACCACCATCATTCTTCTTGACCAACAACACTGGAGCTCCCCACGGTGAAGCACTAGGCCGTATAAATTGTTTCTCAATCAACTCCTTTATTTGTTTTTTCAACTCCACCAACTCCGTCGGAGCCATGCGGTAAGGAGCTATCGACACTAGACCCGCTCCTTGTACAAGATCTATGGAGAACTCCACTTCTCTTCTCAAAGACAAGCCTGATACCTCTCATGGGAATACATCCTCAAACTCCCGCACCACGGGGATCACTGTTATCTTCTCCTCTTTCTCAACTTCCAACTGAGCAAAGATCACAAAGCACTACGCGTCGTCCTTGATCTCCTTCAAAACACCTTGAGAAGAATACAACTCAGGCTCCTCTAAGTTGGAGAACAACAACTTCTTCTCCCAATAGTCAATGAGAACGCGATTGGCAGAGATCCAATCCATTCCCAATATCACGTCTAAGCCTTCTAGAGGTAGGCATATCAAATTTACTTTAAACATGCGCCCTTCTACCTCCACTAGACAGCTAACACACACGGAAGACGTCCTAACTAACACAGATGCGGCGTAGACACCACAAGATCAAATTGTAGCTCACTAACCGGCAGACCCAACTCATGCACACAAGACTCTGACACAAAAGAGTGTGTCGCTCCAAAATCATACAGCACACATCGGGATTTTCCCGCAATCAAACAACATCCAACAACTAGGTTACCTGAGCCTGTCGCCTCTGCTCCGGTCATAGCATACACTCTGCCCGCTGCTTGGGGCCTGCTACCCCCTCTCCCCTGGCGAGTCTGAATTGGAGTCTGAACCGGGGGCCTCGTCGTAGTCCCTCTAGAGGAGGGCAATCCCTAATCAAATGTCCCGTCTTCCCACAACCATGACATCTCCATGTACCAGCCAATTGCGGGCATGGACTCCTCAAATGTGGTCTATTACATTGATAGCATCTAGGCATTGACGGCTGCTGAGATGGGAAACCCCTAGCCACCTGAGGTTGCGACCTAGCATAGGGTTTCTTCCTCTCCTCGACTATGGTCGGGACCCAGATGATCCGCCAACATTCTGTTGTTGACCTTGCTGAGACTCCACCTTAGCCTTCATCCTCTCTATAACTCGAGTTCTATCCACTATAGCTGCAAAGTCTTTGATGGAGAGTGGTGCCACCATCAGTCTGATATCCCCCCGTAGTCCATTCTCGAACTTTCTGCATCGCCACTCCTCATCCAGTGGCATAGAAGCTTCCCAAGTGCTTGAACCTCTTGGCGTACTCGTCTACTAAGTTGTCCTCCTGTGTCAACTGAAGGAATTCTACCTCCTTGGCGTATCTCATGCTATTGGGGAAGTATTCTGATAGGAACTTCCTCTTAAATGCCTCCAATTAACCTGCTCATGTTTTTCCTCCATGACCAGCATCATGCTGGCCCACCAGTGCTCAACCTCTCCTGTGAGCAAATAGACAGTGAAAGCAAGTCTGCTCTCATCTGGGCACCTCTTAGCATCGAAGATGCGCTCCATGTCTTTCATCCATTGGTCTGCCAGGTTAGGACTTGTCTTCCCATCAAACTTAGTTGGCTGATGTTTCAAGAAATCCTCCAAGCTCCATTCATGGGGTGGAGATTGGGGGTGAGGATCGTACATAGGAGCACCAACCATGTTTTCCTCCAACTGACGGAGGGCCTCCATATGCTGCCTCTGAGCAGCCTCAGACGCCAACCTCGCAACCTCCATCTACTGCATCACCATCTGTTGCTACTCAAGAGAGGCATGTTGGCGTTGTATAGACGCCTCATGTTGCTGCATCATGGCATTGCTCTGTTGTGTCAAGGCTGCAGCCATAACCTCAATCGCTCTTGCGAGGTCTTGCCCATCGCCCTGACGGGGTGGAGGAGGAGTCACATGCGGGGGTGCCATATCACTGGACACACAGAAGGAACCATCAGTTAGACTTGTTAGACTAGGAACTTAGCTAACAACACTAAAAAGGCACACAAAAACTGAGGCAAGCACACACAAGTCCACAGACTCTAAGGAACAAAGGCTCTGATACCATAAAAATGTGACATCCCATTTCTAATAGAGTAATATACTAAAATTAAGCATCACATAATTATAATATAAAAGAACACATGACATGAAGCATACATGTACTAACCATTACAGTTATCCATAATATACTTGGAATGAAAGTTTACGCACACCACGATGCCATAAAACATAACACAAGAGTACTATTATTTTGCAAAAGGATTGCTCTGGGAGCAAGGAATTTAAAATAAACTAAGAGTTCTTCAAAAGGGCTCAACTGTGAGCCACAACCCAGACCATGGGGACTACTCTACATAACAACATCTCCACCACCCTGAGTACCTCCAGGGGTTTCCACATCTTCTCACACCAATAAATTGGTGATCATTGCAAAAAGGAGAAACCAAGCAAAGAAACATACACCAAAGAAAGGGTAAGCTAGGGCAAAAATTGTTTTAATCATGTTATAGAGCAAATAAATAGTCAGATTATATTATGCACAGACAAAGCAGTAGGCACCAAAATCATGTGAAAGCAAACAATTTCAAGACTCTATGACTCAATATCCAGATCATACTCTTGATATAGAATTCTAAAGGAAGTATACGCCTATGCTGGCTTCTAAACTCTGCAGAGTCTAGATGCAAGGGGTTATCACCCAACCACACACAAGGTTAATCCTCTAATGTCTTGGGCCCAATATGTCTCAAGACTAGGACCTCCTGCCACTATCACCACATAAATTATTCTACTCTATATGAGCGTGAATAATTTTTAGAGTTCAGGATACCTTCCTTTATCTAGACATTTCCTATATCAAGGTATACACTAACCACCATGACCAAGAGTTTCCCTTGAAACTCTTTTACCAACAATTTCCACATGCCATCTCAATCATTCAAGTCTCATGCCAATCCACCACCAATCAAGCAAGTCATGTTTTCCATTTCATACTCAACATAACAAGATTTCATTTAATTTCATACTTTATAAATGCATACCAAGACATACATATATCACAAAATAGTATTTATCCCAAATAAATGAGTGCCAACATTTAAGTACTTGTAATTCCATACAATCAAGCACAACACACAATCATAATTCTTACACCAAAATTCCTAAGAAAATTTATTATCATAAAACCAAAATCACTGCAGTAATGCGTGACACATTTCTCAAGCTACAAACATCTAATCAACGATCCAACCAGTCAAACCATAAGATAGCATGTTATGAACCAAATGTCAAAATTTGAGCTCAATCCAATGGTTAATGAGTCAGAAAAGTCAATTTTACTAAAACTGCGCATATCAGAAAAATACAAAGTCGCTCAACGACCAAGGCACTCGCCCAGCGACTGTGTGACGCATCCAGAATACGAGAAATAACGTAAAATATCATGATTTCATGAATATTTGAACCCCTAACTCAGAAATATACCAAAAACTAACGTTTTCCCCAGTCTTTTCTCATATTTCACAAAACATTAATGTTTTAAAATAGAAATAACGTGAAACCCTAGCTTCCTTTATCTTCTTAGATGCTAGTAAACACAACCAGGTACGAAACCAAGGGGTACCACAGCTCTAAGAATTCGAACAGTGGGCTGGAAATGTGAACAACAGGACAAAACAAACGTAAAAAGTTAAACCCTAACCATAATAACATACCCAAATGGTAAAAACGTGAAGAAAGAACCAAGGAGCTTCAAAGTTTGATTTACTTGGAGGTAGAATGCTTTTAGCTAGCTTGGAGAAGGAAGGATCTCTGTGCCCTAACAGAGCTCTTTGTTGGAAGGGAGAAAACAGTTTTTCTACCAAGAAAGACAGAATGAAGAGTGAGGATTTGTGAGGGAGTCTTGGGGGGTCCATAGTGGGTTGGTTTTGGGCCCTTGAAAAGGCCAAACCCAACCCCTCTTTTAGGACAGATATTAAAAATAAAAAGGGGTCTCCCAAAAATAATTCTAAAAAATAAAAATATTTATGAAATATCAAATACTCCACATCTTTAGTAAAAGTAGTAAAATAAATTAAGGAGTTAAAAATATAAATAAAATAAAAGATATAGAAAAAGAGATAAAATTGAAACAAAATAAAAGATAAAATACAATAATTACAAGAAGATAAAAATAAAAAATAAAATAAAAAGGTGATTTGTAAAAGAAAAAAAATCATAATAATAAACCATATTTTAATTATTTTGTCTTCAATTTTAACTAAACCATTAAAGAGTTAAAGATATAAATAAAACAAAAGATATAGAGAAAAGATAAAATCATAAAAAAATATAAGATAAAATAAAATAATTACAAAAATATAAAGTTAAAAATAAAATAAAAAGATAATTTGTAAAAGAAAAATAATAATAACAATAAACCATATTTTAATGATTATGTATTTAACTTTAACTAAACCATTTAAGGGTTAAAGGTACAAAATAAAATAAAAGATAAAAAAAAAAGATAAAATCGTAGAAAAATAAAAGATAAAATAAAGTAATTACAAAAAAGTTAAGATAAAATAAAATAAAAAGTTAATTTGTAAAAGAAAAACAAAGGATAATAATAAACCATATTTTAATTATTTTATCTTTAATTTTAACTAAACCATTAAAGAGTTAAAAATATAAATAAAATAAAAGATATAAATAAATATAAAATCATAACAAAATAAAAGAATAAATAATGACAAAAAAAGTAAAAAATAAAATAAAAAGGTAATTTGCAAAAGAAAAAAAGATAATAGTAAAAAATATTTTAATTATTTTATGTTTGATTTTAACTAAACTATATAAATTGGTTTATTTATTAATATCGATAAAAATAATATTATTCTAAAAAAATTAAGATATTTATGGAATACCAATACTCCAAATCTATAGAAAAAAAAATTGGTAAAATAAGATAAAGAGTTAAATATATAAATAAAATAAAAGATATAGACAAAACATAAAATGTACAAAATGAGAAGGTAAAATATAAAATTTCAAAAAAATAAAGATAAAAAATAAAATAACAGATATAGAAAAAGAGATAAAATCGAAACAAAATAAAAGATAAAATATCATAATTACAAGAAGATAAAAACAAAAAATAAAATAAAAAGGTAATTTGTAAAAGAAAAAAAAATAATAAACCATATTTTAATTATTTTGTCTTTAATTTTAACTAAACGAGTTAAAGATATAAATAAAATAAAGGATATAGAGTAAAGATAAAAGCATAAAAATATATAAGATAAAATAAAATAATTACAAAAATATAAAGTTAAAAATAAAATAAAAAGGTAATTTGTAAAAGAAAAAAAAATTATAACAATAAACCATATTTTAATTATTATGTCTTTAATTTTAACTAAATCATTAAAAAGTTAAAGGTATAAATAAAATAAAAGAATTTGAAAAAAAAATTAAAATAAAAGATAAAATAAAGTAATTAAAAAAAGTTAAGATAAAAAATAAAATAAAATAAAAGAAATACAACGGATAATAATAAACCATATTTTAATTATTCTGTTTTTAATTTTAACTAAACCATTAAAGAGTTAAAGATATAAATCAAATAAAAGAAATAGAGAAAATATAAAATCATAACAAAATAAAATATAAAATAAATAATGACAAAAAAAAGTAAAAAATAAAATAAAAAGGTGATTTGCAAAAGAAAAAAAATAATAGTAAACAATAATTTAATTATTTTATGTTTGATTATAACTAAACTATATAAATTGGTTTATTTATTAACATCGATAAAAATAATATTATTCTAAAAAAAATTTAAATATTTATGGAATATCAAATACTCCGAATCTATAGAAAAAAAATTGTAAAATAAGATAAAGAGTTAAAGATATAAACAAAATAAAAGATATAGAAAAAACATAAAATCGTACAAAATAACAAGGTAAAATAAAATAATTAAAAAAAGATAAAGATAAAAATAAAATAAAAGATATAAAAAATAGATAAAATCGAAACAAAATAAAAGATAAAATATAATAATTACAAGAAGATAAAAATACAAAATAAAATCAGTTGGTAATTTGTAAAAGAAAAAAAATGACAATAATAAACCATATTTTATTTATTTTTTCTTTAATTTTAACTAAACCATTAAAGAGTTAAAGATATAAATACAATAAAAGATATAGAGAAAAGATAAAATCATAAAAATAATATAAGATAAAATAAAATAATTACAAAAAGATAAAGATAAAAAATAAAATAAAAGATAATTTGAAAAAGAAAAAAAATATAATAATAAACCATATTTTAATTATTTTGTCTTTAATTTTAACTAAACTATTAAAGAGTTAAACATATAAATAAAATAAAAGATATAGAGAAAAGATAAGATTGTAACAAAATAAAAGATAAAATAAAATAATTACAAACAAATAAATATAAAAAATAAAATAAAAATTAAAAGATAAAATCGTAACAAAATGAAAAATAAAATAAAATAATTACAAAAAGATTAAGATAAAAAAAAAAAAGATAAGAAGGTAATTTGTAAAAGAAAAAACAAAGAATAAAAATAAACCATATTTTAATTATTCAGTCTTCAATTTTCACAAAACTAGTAAAGATATAAATAAAATAAAAGATATAGAGAAAAGATAAAATCATAACAAAATACAAGATAAAATAAAATAATGACAAAAAAATAAGTAAAAAATAAAATATAAAGAATATTTGCAAAATAAAAAATAATAATACTAAACCATATTTTAATTATTTTATCTTTGATTTTAACTAAACTATTTAAATTGGTTTACTTATTAAGATCGATAAAAATAATATTATTCTAATTTTTTTATACTCAAACTCTATAGAAAAAATTGTAAAATAAGATAAAGAGTTAAAGATATAAATAAAATAAAAGACATACAAAAAAGATAAAAATGTACAAAATAAAAAAGTTAAAATAAAATAAGTACAAAAAGATAAAGTTAAAAAATAAAAGAAAAGATAATTAGCAAAAGAAAAAATATATAATACTAAATCATATTTTAATTATTTTGTCTTTAATCTTCACTAAACCATTAAAGAGTTAAATATGAATAAAATAAAAGACATTAAAAAAAATAAAATCGTAACAAAATAAAAAATAAAATAAAATAATTACAAAACAATTAAGATAAAAAAGAAAACAAGAAGGTAATTTGTAAAAGAAAAAACAAAGGATAAAAATAAACAATATTTTAATTATTAAGTCTTTAATTTTAACTAAACCATTAAAGAGTTAAAGATATAAATAAAATAAAAGATATAGAGAAAAGATAAAATCATAACAAAATAAAAGATAAAATAAAATAATGACAAAAAAATAAAATAAAAAAATAATTTGCAAAAGAAAAAAGTAATAATGATAAATCATATTTTAATTATTTTATGTTTGATTTTAACTAAACTATATAAATTTGTTTATTTATTAATATAGATAAGAATAATATTATTTTAAAATATTTTAAAAATATTTATGGAATATCAAATCTTTTATTGTAAAATAAGATAAAGAGTTAAAGATATAAATAAAATAAAAGATATACAAAGATAAAATCGTACAAAATAAAAAGGTGAAATAAAATAATTACAAAAAGATAAAGATAAAAAATAAAATAAAAGATAATTTGCAAAAGAAAAAAAAATAAGAATAAACTATATTTTAATTATTCTGTCTTTAATTTTAAATAAACCATTAAAGAGTTAAAGATACAAATATAAATAAAATAAAAGATATAGAAAAAAAATAAAATCATAACAAAATAAAAGATAAAATAAAATAATTACAAAAAGATAAAGATAAAAAATAAAATAAAAATCTAATTTGTAAAAGAAAAAAAAATAATAATATACCATATTTTAATTATGTTATTTTTTATTTTAACTAAACTATTAAAATTACTTTATTTATTAACATTGATTAACTAATATAATTCTAAAAAATTAAAATATTTGTGAAATATCAAAACTCCAAATATTTAGAAAAAGTGTAAAATAAAATAAAGAATTAAAGATATAAATAAAATAAAAGATATAGAGAAAATCATAAACTATAAAATCCTTGGTAATTACTTGCGATTTTAAAACCTCTGGTATATACTACTGTATGTAGTTTTAAATCTTTTATACTATAAAATAGTACTAAAAGTCCATTTTTTTTACCACTGCAATACAAATTATTATTTATTGATGTTTTTAGCTAGAGCTAGTAACTACAAGCTAGTAGTTAGTAGCTAGTAGCTTGTAGTTAGTAGCTAGTAGCTAGTAGCTATAGAGCTAGAAGCTAGTGGTTGGTAGCTAGTAGTTAGAGCTAGTCACTAGCTACTAGCTGCAAGCTAGTACCTACTAGTCACTGGCTATTAGCTACAAACTACTGACTACTAACTATTAGCTCAAGTTACTAGTTACTAGCTCTAGCTCTGGCTACCAACTTCTAGTTTTAACTATAGCTATTAGCTACTATCTTTAACTTTAGTTACTAGCTTATAGCTTTAGCTCTAACTCTAACTACTAGCTACTAGCTATACCTCTAACTATTAACTATTAACAACCTTAAGTATGTGCTATGTGTTCATTTTTTTTATTTTTATTTTTTATTTTAATATTTTTTAAAAATTCTTTTGCTACGTGTTAGATCAGTATCCTACCATGTGTCAATTCAGTATGTGACACATGTCAAGTCGTTGTTCTAATCATTTGATGCATATTTTTGTTATTTTGATTCCAATATAATCCCAATTTTATTTTTTTATTTCATCCCCTATAAGACTAAATTTAACTTTTATACAAATGTTATAATGATATAAAAAATGATATTTATATTACATATTTTTAACAATATTAAGTTTATTTAAATTTATATTTTACCTTAAACTTTATATTAAACTTTTAAATTTATAGACTGATAAATTTGTATTTCAAATATTTGTATAATATTATATATCAATAATTTCTATATAAATGTTAGAGTTGGTTTAAAAATAACAATTTTATAAATTCAAATCTAAAATTTTAAAACAACTTAAAATAAATATGTTTAAAATTTTAAAACAAAATATGAATAAATTTTAATGTAAAATATGAATTTAAATAAACTTAACATTATTAAAATATTTAATAAAAATATCAATGTTAATAAAAACATTATTATAACACTTATATAAAAGTTACATTTGGTGTTAATTTGGAGGGGATGAAATTGAAATATTTTAAAAATAAATAGGACTGAAATGGAATTGAAATGACAAATATATGGATCAAATTGAGGTTGAGACAATGATTTCACACGTGTCACCATATTGACTTGACACGTGATAACATTTTTTTTCTTTAAAAATTAAAAAAAAATTAAAAATTTTAAAATTTTTAAAAAATATTTAAAAATTTAAAAGTAAAAAAAAAACGATAAGCTAATAGTGACACATACTTAACAGTGTTATTACCATACTAACCGAATAGAATTAATTGTTACACATTTTAAAAATATGAACATATTGGAGACTAATAAAAATCTGACAATCTATTTGAGATTTTGGTATAGAAGCGATGATCAAATGAGTATTTTAACTTATAATAAAATAAAATATATTTATATTTTTTTCTAAGAAGTTGGTCTTGTGCTAGACTTTTTAAGAATTTTTACCATGTGAGGTGTTATTAATAAAAGGTTAAATTATTCCTCTGGTCCCCATTTTCGTAGCAAAATATCAATTTGGTCCCTTAATTTTTTTTATCTTAATTTAGTCACTGTTTTGGAAAATTTGACGCAATCAAGTCATTTCCGTCAGTAGTGTTGTAACGGTGTTAAATGGGGTGTCACTAGGAATGACAATTAGGGTCTGGCCCGTTGGCCCGCAAGCCCGTATAAAATTAAAAAAAAAAACTTGCACTTGTGTATATTAATTACTTCTTTTATGGACTCTTGCATTAACGTTTCAAATTCTTGTATAACTGGAAAAGACAAGTATTATGTAATTTTTAATTTGCTAAAATTTAAAGAATACATTGTGTATGTCATAGTATGAATATGATGAAAATATTGAATTATGAATTTATCATCTAATTCCCCAAAGTCTTTACTTAATTTTGTGAACTTCTTAAAGTTTCCCAATTTTTAAACATTGAAAGTTTTATTATCATAAAAGTTAAAAAAATAATTTAATTTTTTTTTTTAAAAAAAAGCGGGCCGGCCCGCGGACCAAGGAGTATGCGGGGCGGGCCAGTGTTTTCAGCTTGCATAAAGTATGCGAGGCGAGGCGGGCCAGCCCGCGTTGTGCGGGCCTTATGCGGGTCGGGCCTAAACGGGCTGACCCGGCTCGCATTGCCACCCCTAGGTGTCACGTGTCAGTTTTTGGATTTTTTGAATTTTTTTATTTATTTTTTGGATTTTTTGGATTTTTATTTATTTTTTAAAAAAATTTAAAAATAAAAAATTTGTCACGTGTCAAGCTGACATCGTGCCACGTAGCAGTGATAGTGCCATGTGTCACTATTATACTAGGTGTCATTTCCCTATTCTCAATTTGGTATCAGTATTTTAATTTTTGTCTTAATTTAGTCCCAATTTTTGTAAAAATTGTGCAATTTTGTCCCTCTCCAAATTTACCAAATTTAATTTCTGTATAAATGTGCATAAATATTTCTATAAAAATTGATATTTCAAGTAAATATTTTTAACAAGATTAAGTTCATTTTAATTTATATTTTACATTAAACTTTATTTAAAATTGTTTTAAAGTTGTTAATAGAGAATAATGTAATAACAAAAAAAATCATAAACTATATTGATATTTTATTACATCATACTTTAATATTATTTTTTATTTGAATTTATATTTTAAATAATTGCATATTTTTAAAATGTGTAAAATTTAATAATTTCTATACAAATGTTTTAGTTGGTCTAAAAAGAATAATTATATAAATTTAAGAAAAATTAACTAGTTTATGTAACAATAAAAAACAAATAAATTTGAAATTTGAAAACAATTTTAAGTAAAATTGAATGTGGAACAAATTTAAATAACCTTAGTTTTGTTGAAAATATATAATAAAAATATTAATTTGAATAAAAAAATCAAATTTAATAAAAATATTCGTATAACATTTATATAAAAGTTAATTTTTGTTTCAATTTGGAGGGAGACAAAATTGTACAATTTTTACAAAAATTAGGACTAAATTGAGACAAAAATAAAAATACAAGGCCCAAATTGAGAATGAGAAAATGACATATGACATAATTGTGACACATAGCACTATCATGGCCACGTGACACGACATGTGGCAAATTTTTAATTTTTTAAAAAATAAATAAAAAATAAACTAAACATTTTAAGATATAAATTGATTATTTATGTTACTTTGATTGATTATAGAGAAAATAATAAAATTAATAGAGGATTTAAATTTTATTCCTGGCATAAACTGGGCCAGATTTGTATTTTTATTTTTGTTGGGTGGGCCAGAACGTGTGATTGGTGGTATAAAGAAGAAAAGAGAGAACGAGGAAGTAGATAGGAGAAGAGAGATGAGAGTGATGTTCTCTTCAACATGCTTCACTTCACTTCCTCCATGTTTTCCATCTTCTCTCACCAAAACCACTAAATCATCACCAAGTACGTCCTCTCTGTTACTTCAACACATTCTAACTTCATTTATTCTACAACACATTCTCAATCACTGCCTAAAACAATTTTATGGAATGTCTATGCATTTGTAGCAAATCACAGTTTTATCTATTACACGTGATTTCCCTTTTGAATTTGTCTTTTTTACAGTTCTTATTGTAAGTGTGAGAAGTGTATGTATGAAAACTGAAGAAAGTTGTATATCTCTTTGATTTTTTTTTTTGGCAAAAAAATGTATTTTGGTTGAGTTATTTAATTTAATTTAATTGAGATGTATACAATTTGATGAAGATAACTGTGGTTTCTAAATTCATAGTTATTTGCTAGAGTTCAGCATGAGCATGAGTGAGGATCCGGTTCGTGAGTGGATTCTTTCAGAAGGGAAAGCTACAAAGATAACCAAAATTAGCCCTGTTGGTGGTGGCTGTATCAATCTCGCTAGTCGCTATGATACTGATGCTGGTTCCTTCTTTGTTAAAACAAACAGGTATAGCAGATTAGGGATTGGACCTTCTGTTTTTGGTTAGTGCTTAAGTTGATGAGTTTTGCCTTATGATTTAATTTTGGTTTTGAATGTGTTGTGTTGTTTCAATCATCTTGGATTGGAGCAAAAGCTTCATTCATTTGCTTCTTATATATGACAAGTTCTATGTGGTTGAAAGTTGAAACTCTATATCAGGAGTATTGGACCATCCATGTTTGAAGCTGAGGCTCTTGGTTTAGGTGCCATGTATGAAACCGGGACTATCTGTGTACCTAAGCCGTATAAGGTGAGAATACTTAACATTTGTCTGTGACAGCTACAATTTAGTATATACTATCTATTTCATGCTGGAGCGCGCTTGAATTGACTTGCTGCTAGGAGTTGTAGTTTGGACCGCTACCTACTGGTGGTTCTTTCATCATCATGGAATTCATACAATTTGGTGCATCTAGAGGCTATCAGGTGAGAAACTAGAAATTGCTTCTGATTAGGAAAGTGTAAGCTTCTTAATTGGAATTTGGTGCTTCTCAGTCTGAACTAGGGAGGAAGCTTGCCGAAATGCATAAAGCTGGAAAGTCCAGTAAAGGCTATGGTTTTGATGTAGATAACACCATTGGCAGGTTTGATGCACCTTCTTCATGAAAATTGTCATCGTTGTTGTAAATGTTACTGTTATCATTTATCAGTTATCATCTTTTGTTTCTTCTAATTGATTGCTGAGAATGTAATGTATATTATGCTGTAGTACTCCACAAATAAACACCTGGTCATCAGACTGGGTTCAATTTTATGGAGAGCATAGATTGGGTTACCAGTTGAAGTTATTATTGGACCAGTTCGGCGACAGAACCATTTACGAAAAAGGTCAACAATATGTTCTGATACTACTATTCTTCCCATTAATTAATTGTACATAACATGTTGTCCTTGTGAGTCTGTTTAGTTTGTGCAGAGATTATAAATTGTTATGGTAAAATCCATATTTGACGTAGAAATATAACTATAAGAAGAATAGGTGGCTTTAAGAAGAATCTCTCACAATGCTCTCTAAGGATTGTTTTTCTCTTCTCTACTTGAATCGATTTGTTACAATCCTATGCGTCTATTTATATTAGAATTTAAGTAACATAAGCCACTAGTTATGAACGGTTCATATCAACCAAACCATTAATTTAGTGAATTGTTTATAACTATTGACTATATATATAAATGGATTTAATCCATACATTACAAATCTCCACCTTGGCTTGAATTCCATATGTCAAATAGCTTCCATAGTTCCTCTATGTTGCTCCACCGACTTCTAATGTCAAGTTACATTTGTAACTCCAACTAAGTCCAAACAACGTTTGAACTTTAACGATGGAAGAACTTTTGTAATCACATATGTTGGATTATCAAAAGTAGAAATATTTTCTACCAAAACATCACGAATGAAATGCATCCTAACATCAATATGCTTTGTCCTCTCATGATAAATTTGGTTCTTTGTTAAGTGGATTGTGCTTTGACAAAGCATCGTAACATCCTTTTGACTTACCGCTTATGTAGTTGCCATATATTCTGCCTTTGTTGTTGACAAGGTAACAGTGGATGAGGAGTTCATGTCTCCAGTGCCTTACTCAAATGCAGTTGGGAGTTTGCTATATGTTGTGTGTACTAGACTAGATATTGCACATGTTGTGAGTGTTTAGTTGTTATATGGATAATCCAGGAAAGGCTCATTGGCAAGCTGTGAAGTGGATTCTCTGATACTTGAATGGTTCAACAGACAGGGGTTTAGTGTATGGAAGAGGAACAAACGGTAGACATGTTACTGGATTTTGTGATTCAGATTATGCAAGTTATCTTGATTGTAGAAGGTTCTTGACATATTATATTTTCACACTTAAAGGTAGTGCTATTAGTTGACATGCAACTTTACATTCCCCTATTGTCTTGTGAACTACAGAAGCAGAATATATGGTAGCTACAAAAGCGGTGAAGGAAGCTTTATGGTTTAAAGAGAAGAGAAAAGAAAACAATCCGTAGAGAGCATTGTGAGGGATAAAAAATTCATTGAGAATTCTTCTTTGTATTTTTTGTTCTTTTCATACTAATAGAGATTATTCTTAAAGCCACCTATTCTTCTTATAGTTATATTTCCACCTATTTCTTCTTATATTTACGATATCAAACCTTGTTATATCTTCTTTTTTAGACAACTTATACATATTTGCCCCTGCATAAGCTAATGGAGATGCTAATTTTCAATTTTTCTCCTAAAAAGAGCTTATATGTAAACTTATCCAAAGAGTTTCATAAAATCAAGCAGGTCAATACAACTGGAACTCAGACAGATTGGATACATAAGTTCATTGACAAAGGGAGAATAGGAAGCTCTTATTTTCCTGTGGATGGTAGTATATATTGAGTCCTTTCCTTTAGTGACCGTTTCCTGTTTTCGCCCATTCTTCTTGTAGTAACCGATGATCAAATGTCGTACTTGAGAGTCTAACTGGAAGTAAGAATGTAGTACCTTGAGGGAAGAAATTAAGGCATTCCAAACATTTAATAATTAATTTAATCTATAATCTAAATCTCGAGTAAGAAATGTATTTATGGCAGAAATATTACATAAGAAACTAAGTAAAATCAAGCACTGTTAGCCATGTTACTCAAACTTGCCATTTGTTCATTCATGATCTCTGTTCATTACAATTTTGATTCTTTACTAGTATTGTTGACATAATGTTCTGTTTGTATTGGAACTCTCAAAATGACAATATACATGTTGCTTGACTTGTTCTACAGGACAGAGACTAGTGAAAAGCATTGGACGCCTGTTTGCCAACGTGGAGATAGAACCGTGCTTACTACATGGAGACCTCTGGAGTGGAAACATTATCTCTAACAAAAATGGTGAACCTGTCATATTGGACCCTGCATGTTATTGTAAGTCAAGCATTTTCAAAGAGGTGTTGTATGGCAGCTAAAGTTTGGAACCAGATTAGCAGTTGAAATTCGTGTCAGGGATAATTTAACTCACAAAAATACAACAACAAAAAGCCTTGTACCGTAGGAACACAAAAGCACAAAGGAAAAGTAAGAGGGTATTGTTTGAATTCAAAAAATTGTAACTTGATATATGTGGCTCACAATATAATTGGCAGTCAAAATAGTAAAATAAATTATAAATTGGTGAAACTTGGTGAAGAGTAGACTTCTAAATCAGTTGTAATGTCATGTCTCTAGGTGAAAAAATTTAGCCTAATTTAATATTTTATCAAACACATTTTGGCCTAATTGAGTTAAGGATGGGAAATTGGAAGCAAGGTCAACTAAGTTGCATCCACAGAACTATTAGGTGTCAGCAAGGTGTTTTAAATTTGGCCATAGTGTGGCTAATGCAAACGTGCAATGTAAGACTATAATAATCATATTAGCTTTGAGAAAAAAAGGGCTGACAGTTGTGGCTATTGTTGTTTTATTCTGCAGATGGACACAGTGAAGCAGAATTCGGTATGTCTTGGTGTGCTGGCTTTGGAGGCTCATTCTATGATTCTTATTTTAAGGTGATACTGTTTGCCGACATATGGTATAAAAGATTCATAATAATATTGCACCACATTTTCTCACATTGTAGATTTCTTTCTGTTTTTGTTCGTTTGTATTGGAAAATATGTAATAAGTGTCTGATAATAGGCAGCCATAATCTTATAATTATGGTTATCTGAAAGTTGTCTCTTATTGCCTTAATTGTGTATATCACTTGTAAGTTCAATCAAAACTTTATTCTGTGGTAAACTTCTTAAATTAAACCAACCACAATATGAGGCTTTTTTTATATGTATTTGTTGATGTAAGAACAAATTATATTAAACAAAAGCTTCCAACAATGTTTCTCAGGCCAACCAAATCGCGTTTTGTCCACAAACATCTATCAAAGTTAGTTATATTATATGGTTTTTTTGTGAACTTTCCCTGAATAAAGTGAATATGTATTATTTTCTATCCGGATACAATAGCCATGTTTCAAAGAAACACCATCTTGCTTTTGGGTTGGCATGTGAAATGTTGGTTTCATAATTTTCTACTTTAAAAAAGCAATTTTTTTCTGATAACAGTTTCGCATGATCTCTGCAGGTGATGCCTAAACAACCAGGCTTTGAGGAGAGGAGAGACCTTTATATGCTGTATCATTATTTAAATCATTATAATCTCTTTGGTTCTGGATATCGATCATCTGCCATGTCTATAATTGATGATTATCTTGCATTTTTAAGTGCTTAGGATCAAATGCATTATCCTCAAAGTTGTGTAAGACCGAGTTTGTACATTTGTCTACATTACATTTCCCCAATTACCTCATTAATGAAATGGAGATATTCATGTATTGTATATACCATGTCTTTCTTTTGTGTCCCTTGGTCCTTGATTTTGTATTATGCACTTTTATATAATGCTGTGCAAGAGAGACTTATCTGTTTTTCATTGCTTATAAATATTTTTGTTTCATCCTTAAATTAAATTATAAAATACTTAATTCTTATATTTTATGAAAATCATGTAAAACATCATTTGCAATAAACAATAGAAGTGTTTTCCATATAACAAACAAAGTTTCATTATATATTATAATATCACCTTTAGATGTTCTGGAAATGATTTCATAAAATGCATACACGAAATAGTTTATAATTTAATTTAAGAAAAAACATAACTTTTCTTATAATAATTTAAATATAAAAAAATATTTAATCCTTATTGATAAGAATATGAAGTAAATAGGCAACTCCTTCCGGTACCCATATACTTTTTTCTAACATTCACATAATCTAGAAGTATCTTGCTATATTAAAAAAATAATCAAAGTGTTCTTGTCATACACCTAGTTAATAAAAAAAATGTTATATATTGTCTAATATGAAATACAGTTCTGAAAAGGTTATTTTGGATTAATCAGAAAATTATCATTACCTAAGACAAAAAGTACAAGTTTTCAGAAACAACAAATTCCAAATCTAAATGGCAGAAAAAAATAATAATATACGAAGGTCTCAAAATTCTTAGTTAAAAACTGTTATGTTAAATTGTAAAATTGAGAGTGTTTGATGAAATTGTCTCTTAAAGTTGTTAGTATATTTACATCTTAAAATATTTTTCAACTAAATTAAACCATATTTTCATCAGCCTAATTAATATGGTAATCAACACTGCATAGTAATAAAAATCATAATAAATTTAAAATAATCAAATAAATAATATAAACATCAACATTCAAAATAAATACTGTAATATAAAACTAATATCTAAACGAAGTAATGAAAGACAGAATGGAATAATAAAATCCTATCAGTGTAAAACAAAGTAAAATATTTTTAGTAAACATTTATAAAAAATACTGGTCATAAACCCAAATCCTCGATTGAAATAGCATTTCACACAAATGCTTCAAGATAATAAAAACATGGTTGTTATTAAAGATAATTAACATGGTCAAGCAAACTTTTCAATCAATCATTAGTCAAGCCCAGAAACACTGTCTACCATACTCAAATGAGAATCAGATAAGACAAAAGTACAACTATAAAAGTACAAAAAAGACCACAAATCATTATATGAACTCTATTTTCTTGAAGCTCTCCACAAAGCCCTCCACAACTTAAAGCAACAGCACCACTCAGCAATTTTCTGCATAAGTCAGCAAAAAGAAAAGGATAAGAATGGAGAATAGCCTAAATGATAATAGGAACCAGACAAAATGTAATGCATATTCATACCAGGGATTATTATACATTGATAAGCATGTATTTACATCCTCATCACTAAACTCCCGAGTTCCATTTGAAGGATAAAGAATTTCATCTGCTTTGACCTCATAAATGCCATGTTTTCCTTCTGATGGTAGAAGAGGAACAGGAAGTGGTGGCGAAAATCGGTGGCACATGTCATTAGATGAAAGTGTATTAAACTCCATTTCACTTTGTACTGAAATATCATCCACACAATAGATGCATGTATTCTCACTGAAAACTTTTCCATCAATAGTATTTTCTGCCCTTTGGTCCCCACTAACATTGTTCATAAATTCATCAGAGTCAGATGTGTAGCGTGAAACACCATATGGTTCATTCTGTAGACAGAATTGATTTTTTCCAAAAGCCGATGTCTGATCACTTGAATTTAGGAAATCATGTAAAGGGTTACGTTGAGAATGCTTATGCATGCAATCACATATATGAACATGACGGTTTTGCAATTGATGCATTTTCTTGCTATCATTGACAGTCTGAGACAGATTCTGCGATTTCATATTCAATTCAGAAGAATTTATATTGTTGTGTTGTTGAATTGGATTGGCTTGTTCCAAATATTGCTGAAACGGACAAATATAAAAATACATATAGATCATGATTCAAATACAACCTCATAATCCTCAATGAGTGCAGACAAACTAGCAGTGTTGAAACATAAGTTGCAAATCTAGAAAAAGAGTATGACAATTTGAAAGAGAAAGAAAGAGATTATGCTTCTGTTAATAAGCACAACTAACTTTCAAGCTGCATATTTTGAAACACCTTGATGCAATGGTAAGGTTTCAGTCATATGACTTGGTGATCATGGATTGGATAACAAAAATAAACTCTTCACTCTCAAGCCATAGTATAAGGCTCAACATTAAAAGGAGATTTATTGAAAAGAACAAACCTGAAAATGGCTTTCAATGTTCTGTATTTCAAATCCTGGCACATTCCTAAGCTGATTTCTTTGATTTGGAGAAGCTTTACATCAGAAAAACAAGTGTTACTCTTATAGCTGATAGCTACAGCAAAAATGACAAATAAATAAAGAAACTCAAGTCCAAACTTACCACTGGTTCCGGCCAATTCAGCATGTGAATCATAAGTCCTACTGAGCCTTTTCCTACCCAGCATTAATGATTCACTTTTATTCCCCTCTCTTGTATGATTATGTTCTCTTATTATGACACCTTGGAGAGTCTGCCCTCCGGTGTTCATGAATGACCGACATTCTCTATTGTTGTTTACAATAATTTCCTCTGACTCAAACCTCCCAAAGCCCTCTACATCTGCAGTTATCACCATTCTGTCTTCCATCCTCCATAATGTGTATTTCCATAGACTGCTTAGATCAGAAATCTTAAGTGGCTTTTGTAAATGCAGTTCAGATCCAAACAGCTCTATGGAATTATTAGCAGTCATAACTACATAAGCAATAAACAGTGTCAGCTCAAGATTGAAATCATGAATAACTTTTGTGGTTAGAAGTAAAACAAGCCAAAAATAATTTGAGAACTTAAAGGAAATATGGCATGTTTGTCAATTCTCTTATCTTCTAAGACAGCAAAATTATCCCCATGTCAGGTAAGTAAACCTCAACAAGTGCCAAGTTAAGTTCATTCCACTTCTCCTTGACAATGGATAATGCCTCAGAAGCAAGTGATGCAGTCACAACTAGTAGTACAAGAAAGTAGGAAATTTTGAAAAAAGAAACCAATCCAAAACAATAATTATATAATGTGAAGGTCATTAAGTTCATTAACAGTAGTGAGAAGAGGAAATAATACCCTCATAGTTTTGGCCTCAACTAATAAAATTATAAACAATTTATATGCATAGTCAGGGCCAGAGTTAAGTTTTCCAGAATTTTTTTACTTACTTCATTTTGTTTGTTTTTTTATAACTATTAGCTTTTTTGCTAATCTTCTTTATTAATTGTGTGACTACAATCGTAGTTATGGATGTTAGATCCAAGCCATATTGGAGGATCTCTAATCCCTCAAACATTATAAGCTTTGATAACAAAACAGGAGGAAATGATTAACGAAAAAGATATTCTGACTTAAGCAAGCATCTACGTTATCTTATCAAGTATCATTTAAGCTATTTGGTCTCACACGAGGCTAAAAAAAAATTGTGTCCAAAGTACAATGCTTTCATAAGACAGGAACATGCATCCTATAGGAAAAACTAAAAGGATCCAAGAACTGGTTTTAAACTTGCATCCAACGCGTTATCATGCAACTTAAGTTATGACAACTTGGTATTATATCATATTGCTAACATTTAAAACAAAGCATCACATTGACTGACAGCACAATGGGTGTGAGTGTAGTTCACCAAACAATGATAATTGTCACCACAGAGATTATGAATGTGATTAGTTTACCATCACTTGATTTACAAATAATCATATTGACTTTCAAAGATTAAGTTATCATCATTTCATTCACTACACATAATCATATTGGCTTTCAAAGTTAATATATGACATTGGGGAACATCTTTCAAAGTTAATATATGACATTGGGGAACATCTGAAGTTGAGTTTCCGAAGATATTTCAATGCAATTAAACAATATATAAGCCACGTATATATAAAAGAAAAATAACTTTTAGCATTTAGAAATATGCGTTCACTGCCAGTTACCTTCATATCCAAGGGCTTGAAGAATGTTTGACACAGCTGTAAGGCATCTCAAGTTGCTAGCTTGAACAAAAACTTTCGAACCCAGTACCGGACAATAGTATTTCCTTGAATCATCTGACTGGAACATGTTTGTGTCCATTTTAGAGAATATAACAAACGAAGTATATCTGGGTCAAAAAAATGTTGAGTGAGAGCAAGAAAGGAAATTTTACATTTATACACACCACATTAATCAACTATATTGTTTATAAGCATTTTCAGCAATAAGCTCATAATTTTATAACATTAATCAAGCCGTTTTCTCCTCCTAACAACAAAAATCCATCACAACATTCTGAACTCTCTAATAAAAACTGAGGGGGAGACAGAAAATAGTTGAAACCCCTGTGTGAGCTTGGAGCGTTTGTTGATGCAAAAAAAACCAGGCGGGAATAACAGGTGATTACTAGAAGACTTCCAAAAATGACACATGAATGAATTGAAAACACATCAGAATAAGAGGTATCACGAGACTCTGTAAGGCCACAACTATACTGTTGAGGATAACTTCAAATATATTTGATTGGTCAACCTAAATTACAACCCTTGATCTTGAATTTACAATTACATTATGAAGTAATATAATGAATTAAAAATATGTATGACCTCCCTTACTGCACATTGCCTCTCAAGTTGTCATAGCACTTGTAATTTTTTGAACTAAAGTATAAACAGGCCAATCCTATGGAAACAACAAAAAAGTCATTTAAAAAATACCGTGAATGAAAAAAGAAAAAAAAAATTAATTTGCTCGTGGATCCAATTTTAAAACCAAATGACACTTGTATGCATATAGATAACTTTATTCATGAAATTAGCATACATCCAAACCCCTTTTTTATTAAAAGCAAGTATGCAATAGCATCACTATGCTATGTACTATCCTAACAAGGTTAGTACCTCAGATAACATCAATCATCTCCATCATATTATATTATTAGAAGACAAAGAAACATATACATGATTATGGGTAGGGGAAACCAAAACCATCAACAAAGACCAAAAACCTATAAAATAGTAAATGGTAAGTGTCCCTAGAAAAATCAATAATAAGAGAAGGTAAGTAATTCAGCACATCTATTACCCTCTCTCTATACATGTAAACCTTCAACCCGTCCCCTTAAGCAGGCCCATTTAACAACCTATTCAAAAGCATCCAAGGAGCAATAGTACAAGTGGTAAATTAGCATTCATAAAGGCAAAAAGTTTTGCCTCAAAACTATGGACCAACAAAGAGAAAAACAAAAACAACCTATTATAGCAGCCACTATAATCTCAAAAGGTCCCACTACATGCTCCTCTCAAGAAGCCATCATTCACAGCTGCTACATCTGTACTACACTTAACGCATCCACACTGAGGACGATCCCAATTAACTAGTATTACATGAGCTGCCTTCTCCGGATGACAATCAGGTGAAAAGCTTTCATAATACTAAAATTCCTAATGGAAGAATTCATACTTCCACTGTTATTGTTACCCGCTGTATTAACATAAGGATAGATCACATTCATGATTCTTCACAAGATCAACCACATTCTCAAAATGCATTAAATTACATTTATACCGAATTTCTCAGATTATGTCTTTAAAAGCTGCAGTCAAGACAACTCTAGCTTGACCACTCCAATTATCTTGAAAAATAAATAGGATTGAATCAATGCAAGAGCAATCAATATGAATCTGAATCAAACCACCCAGCCAATTCCAAAGTTTGACTACTAAAGAACACTGAAAAAATAGATGTTGTGATGTTTCATTCTGCTGACAACAATGACAGCAAACACAAACAATGTTGAACTCTCTTTTCCTTAAAATCTCGTAAGCAGGAATATCGGCATGAATTCATCTCCATAAAGATTGCTGATTTTGATGAGGAAATAATGGGCATTTCACTCCTCTATTGCTCGCTCTTTAAAATCCAATTCTGGTTTAATGTATAGCTTATTTTATAATTACAATGTGTCTTATATTAAAAAAACTTCATGAAAAATACATAAAATTGATAGTTAAAATAGCATTTATTTAATCAAAACCACTTAGGACTACAAAAAATTTGAGGAGACCAAACTAAAGCCATGTATGTAAAAACAAAGGAAAACTTCTAATCAAAGAACTAAATAACTCTAACGGAGCATTCGGTTAGCAAAACATCTCATTCTTATTTTGATGTTCTAAAAATAGTTTTCATTCAATATTTGTTTGGCACACCACTGTTTTCTCCCTTGCACCCCCAACCATCATCAAGTATGTCTAGTGTCATTCCTTACTTTAAACCACCATCCTCATCATTTACCTCTCTCCATTGCAAAAAATGTGACTTGACAACTAGCCTCTAGAAAAGAGTTTATGGGTGTCTGGATGATGTCATAGTCATAAACATTGTCACCAATGGCTTCAAAGCTAGTGACGGAACCATCAATGACTTTGGAGGGGGTGATGGTTGGTTAGGGATTTAGTAGTAGTGATAAGGGGCTCCAATGGTTGCAATTGATGGGAACACACAAAGAAAATAGATAATGAAAAATAAATCCAAATTTTGGCATGTTTGAGACATTTTTAAAGAAAATGTTTTCTAATCTTTAATCAAACATATTTTCAGCTTCTTTGGAAGTTAACACAGAAAATGCTTAAAGTAAATATTTTCTAAAGGTTTCTGAACAACCTTCAAAAGAAAAATAAAGAAATTAGGGAACATACCTCAATTTGTTGCAACAAATTGCTACTAAACTCTGCTGAACTTGATAATTCTTTCTAGGTACTCAGATCTTGTGCTCAAGCAAAAGAGCCGATGCGGCGGATCTTATAAAGAAGACTTAGGGTTTGAAGCTTTGCACTTGCATTTAATACCTAAAAATTTGTAATTTGATGAAGTGGAGTAAATAAATGTGCAATTGACTTTAACTCAAAAATACAAACAAACTTTTAATTCGTAACCGCAGTTATGAAATTTCCATTCAAATAATGAATTTTTAGCTAATTTTTGAATACGAATCATAAATGATATCACGTCAATTCAAAAACAATAAATGTAAATAATAAATGATATAAATATAGAGAGAGAAAGCGTGTCCCTAGCCTCTCAGAATGATACATATCACTTGTCGGAGATCTCACATCAACTAGAGATATAGACAAATCGTATTATATAAAAGATTGCAAACGCACCATACAAGTTGGTTTTGTAGGGTTGAAGTAGGCTTAGATCCACTTTCCAAGATGGTATCATAGACTATCTTGGTAGGTGTGCTAGGCTTATCTTACCACCCCCTACCATAATTTGTGGACAAGACTAAATATGGTGAAACAATATCAATGCATAAAAAGAGTGACAATGTCAAATTCTTGTTTCAAGTAGGGGCATTCAATTCTTTTTCGTCGAACAATTTTTGTTTATCGACAAAATTTAGTTTTCATGGCAAGGGGGATGTGGAGAATCCACAAAAAATGTAGTTTTCATGGCAAGGGGTATGTGGGGGATCCACAATTGACCCATTAGGAAGGGAAATATTTTCGCCTCCGTCCCTTCCACTTTTACCACCAAGTTAACCTGAAACTTATCTAACATTTTGGCTTCTTGATAAAAATGGTGAAACAAGAGTAAAAAGATCTCACATCGACAAGAGATAAGACAATTTTATAGTATATAAGTGAATGTAAACCATACCTTAGAAGCGAGTCTTGTAGGGCTGAATTAGGCTAAAGTCCACTTCTTAACAAGGTATCAGAACCATGAATTCCAGCCTGTCCTAACGAGATTTATTATTTGTTAGAGAATGTCAGTCATTTATGAGCACTGGACTGCAGACTCTCCAAAGTCTCATAATAAGAGAAGATAATCATACAATAGGGGGAAAAAAGTGAAACATTAATGCTAGGTAGGAAAAGGCTTAGCCGGACTTATGATTCCCATATTAAGTTCTTCGGAGGTGCTGAATTGGCTGCAACTAGTGGTAAGCTCAGACTTGAGTTTATTTACTTATTTGTCATTTTTGTTGTAGTTGTCAGCTATAAGAGTAACACTTGTTGTTTTTCTTGTGTAAAGCTTCTCCAAATCAAACAAACCAGCTTGGGAATTTGCAGGACTTGCAACACAGAACATTGAAAGTCATTTCCAGATTTGTTCTTTTCAACAAATTCCCTTTTACATATGATGAGCCTTACCTTATACCATGGTCTGAGAGAGAAAAGTTTATTTCTATTATCGAATCCATGATCACCAAGTCATATGATTGAAACCTTATTGGTGCGGCAAGGTGTTTCAAAATATGCAGACTATACTTAAAAGTTAGTTGGTCTTATTAAGAGAAGTAGACTCTCTTTCTTTCTCTCTCAAATCATTATACTTTATTTCTTGATTTGCAACTTATGCTTCAATACACTGCTAGTATGTCTCCACTAGATTGAGCATTATGATGTTGTACTTGAATCATGATCTATGCATATTTTTATATTTATCTGTTTCAGCAATATTTGGGACAAGTCAATCCAATTCAACAACACAACAATATAAATTCATCTGATTTGAATATGAAATCGCAGCATCTGTCTCAAACTGTCAATGATAGCAGGAAAAGGCATCAATTGCAAAACCGTCATGTTCATATCTGTGATTGCATGCATAAGCATTCTCAACGTAACTCTTTACATGATTTCCTAAATTCAAGTGATCAGACATCGACTTTTGGGAAAAATCAATTCTGTCTACATAATGAACCATATGGTGTTTCACGCTACACATCTGACTCTGGTGAATTTATGAACAATGTTAGTGGGGGCCAAAGGGCTGAAAATGCTATTGATGGAAAAGTTTTCGGTGAGGATACATCCATCTATTGTATGGATGATATTTGACTACAAAATAAATTGGAGGTTAATACACCTAAAGGAGAAACCAAATATCAAATACTTATGTATGGACTCATCACTTCTAATCTTAACCCAAATTGTTAAAGTTCTTGGATAGTTCTCTTTTTCTTCACTGACTTGGATAGAGTTTTGTCATATTTATCTGGTTACTTCTTTAGTTCGTAATGCAAATTTTTCATTTTCTTGGGAACCATACTTAAACTCTTGCTTGTTTCCAAAAGTCCTCTCAGTCCTGCAAATTTAAAGGACAAATAAATACTCTTAGACTCAAACTTGCAACAACATAAAAAATAACAAAGTAAAATCAAGTAACTTTAATGTAGACAAACCTTTGTGGTGGAACAAAAGATCCCAACAGTGGTCCATTCAATGGCCCTCAACTTGTTGTTCACATCTTCTCTTGCCACTTTTCAGTATTAACGGTGGCATCCATGGTTTTACATAGCAAAGTAAAAGCTTCTAAGGTTGCACATAAACTGCAATAGTATCAGCCACATTTTTCACAATGTCAAGGATCAAAGATAGCAATATATATAAAGTCAAAGAACTTACAAATAATCCATGATAAATTTATAAATTATTAAACCCCTAAAATCAAAATATGATTGAAACATGCATATTACTCTTTCCTAATCCTACACCTATTAATAGTCTGAGATTAATATTACTCAATTCTTCCACTTTTGCCCCTTACATCAAATGCTCTTCTCTTTGTATTCATCTCAAAATATCCCTCCTCTTTCATTCTCATATTCTATAAATGTGATAGATTTTTCTTTCTAATCATTCTAAAATATATATTATACCTTAAAAACTCTAAGTTTTTTTTTTCTTTTTTTTTTAATTTCATTTTTTATCACCTTGTGGAAGAACATAATCCAAATATAGAAGGAACAAAGATGGATTCAGATTGATCAAAGGGTTACTTCCATAGGTTGTTGTATATAGCTATTTTTGATCATTGACATTGTGAAAAATGTGGCTGATGCTATTGCATTGGCGTGCAATCTTAGATGTTTTTCCCTTGTATGTAAAACCAGGGATGCCACCGACATTCATTCTAATAAGTGGCAACAGAAAATGTGAACAACAAGACGAGGGCCATTGAATGGACCCCTTTTGGGATCTTCTGTTCAATCACAAAAGTATCTCTTGTGGGTGCTTGTGTTCCACCGCAAAGTCTTTGTCTTTGCCATGAACAAGTATTTAGTTTAGTCTTTTCTATTTAGCCTTCTTTTTATATGCCTTTCTTTCTTTAATTGTGAAAATTCTAGTGAGGAATACTTAGTTTAATGGATCAACTTGATTTGTTGGCGACAACAGTGCGTTCATGCAAGTGATTAATGATAAGGATCCCAAACAAACTTGAAGGTGATCTCTTGATGCCAAGAGACTTGTTGGGTGGCTGCAACATGATACAACAACTTGTAGTTAGTTAGGGCTTTTGCTGGCACTATGAGCATGTCGTTGACACAGATAGAGTATTTAGGGTGTCTGTTCTACCACTTTTACTGAATAAGAAAATAGATCTTGAATTGGTGGTAAAAGGGTTATGATTGCTGGAAAAAAAAATGTATAGTGGGATTGGTTGTAAAAGTATTTATAGTTTTGGGACACTAATTTAATCATTTAGCTAGTCTAGTCTTCCATGTTGTAGGAGTGTTGGTTAATTGTTTTTGTCATAAATTGGAAATTTTATTTGGATCATTTGTAAGTATTTTGCTTCAATAATTATGTTTTGGGTCGAGTAATTGAGTTTGTTAAAATCGCACAATACAATTTTTAGTGAATGGACAAAAACCGAGAGGGAGGATGAATAGGGTTATTCATAAAAATTGTGCTTTTAAAATTCTTTTCCTTTTAATATCAAAATTCAATTAAAATTATTTCCTTTATTTTAATAATCACAATAAAGTAAAGAGAGTAAAGAAGAGAAAATTGCACAAGATATTTATACTGGTTCAAATCAAAAGACCCTATGTCCAATTATTAATCTCTCATACAGAGATTGATTCAAATCACTAAATTAACCCAAACTTACAATCACATATAAGAAAGTTTAGGGTTTAGAAAACACCACTCTTGAATGACACAAAAAATGAAGAAACACCTTCCTTGAATCACACAAGGAGTGAACACCTCCTCTAAATCACACAAAGGATGAACAGTTTCACCTAGTAACAACTACAACACTCAATCACTCAAGATCCCACTTGATGAAAGTTATCGCTCGACTCAAACTAGGTTTCCAAAGCCTCCCAGAGAGTTCTCAAGTACTTAGACTTCTCTAACTTCTATATCTCCAAATGAAGTCTACCACTTTATTTATAGAAACCTATTTAGAAATTAGGTTAAGAATATGAAAAGTTAAGTCACAACTGTCATAGATAATCGATTATCATAAGTCTTCAACATTTTTCGATGTATCATCATTAAGTCTTCCATACTTCTTCATGAATCATCATCATCATCAACATTGTTATCAAACTCGCGAGTTAACTCGCTAACTCGGACGAGTTTGCGTTCCTACACCTGGTTTCTGAGTTAACTCGGAAGCTAACTCGTTTTTGGAGTAAAATCGGTGGAATCGGAAGTGGGATCGTTAAACTCGTGTAAAATCGCGATTTTGCAGCGTGTGAGCGAGTTCGAATGGCTGAAAAATTTAAAGGAAAACGAGGTTGTTTTGGGGGGAGAACTGACCTAATTTTTCGCGATTTAGGGTTGTCGTTCAGTGGGGCTTCTGGAGTTGTTCTTCCTCGCGCTCGCCATCGCGTTTCCATCCACTACAGTTCGCCATCATTTTTTGTTTCTGCCTCACTTCGCCATCGCGTCCAGGTCACCTCACCGTTGCGCTCGTTTCGCGTCACCGTTGTGTTCCTGTCGCATCGCCGTCGCGTTCGTGTCACCTCTGTCTCGCCTGGCCGTTGTCAACGCCTCGCCTAATTGTACTGGTTTTTTCTCTTTCTCGTCACCATCACGTTTATTTTACAATTAGTATATTTTTTTTAAATACAGAATTATTTTACAATACAGATTTTTTAAAAGTTAGATCACTATGTCTGGAAATGCATCAAATTCAGTGGATACTAATCCAAGTGCATCCTCATCTATCAAGAGTAGAAGTAAAAATGCCAATGAGGATGCACATGTTTCATCAGGGGAGGAGCTGGATGAAGATGAAGATGATGATGGAGATGACGATATCATTAGAGGATTAGAGGATTAAACATAGACATTTGATATTTGAATTTATGTTTTACAGTATTTGTATGCACTTATTTATTTCAAATACTTTTAAGTTATATAATTTTATGGACTTGTTTGAATTAGGATATTATTTATATAAATTATTTTTTTTTCTTTGTGAAGTAAACTCTTACGAGTTTACGATTCGAGTTTACTGGGCTCTCACGAGTTTACGTAAACTCTCGAGTTTGACAACCTTGATCATCAAAACTCCTTATTGAAGAAGATGTTCATCTTCTTTTTGTCAACAAATTTCAAGGGAACAAGAGTTGCATTATAGATTTGTGAACAACAAAATTTGAATCACATGTGTCTCTCTTGGACTATGAGCTATATCTGGTTAACTATGGTACTCACGTTTTTCTGGAGATGCAATTAGTAAAATGATATTGAAGGGAAAATAATGGAAGGAAAAAGAAGAGAAAAACACAGAAGGAAAGATGGTTAAGATTTATTCTACTACTAAGTCAAAGGTTTGTCTACATTAAAGTTACTTGTATTTTTCTTTGATATTCTTTATGTTGTTGCAAGTTTGAGTCTAAGAGTATTTATTGGTTCTTTACATTTGAAGGACAGGGAGGACTTTTGAAAACAAGCAAGAGTTCAAGAATGCTTCCCAAGAAAATGAAAAACCTGCATTACCAACTTTAGAAGTAACCAGATAAACATGACAAAATTCTACCCAAGTCAATGAAAAAAAAAGAACTATCCAAGAACTTTGACAATGAAGGCAGCGGGCCTCAAAAAGATATGACAAACAAGGAAAGTCTCAAGCTCTAACCTTTCAAAATGTGTGAAATGTTTCCTTTTATCTAACTCATGTTGTGCTTTGGATTTTCTAGTACCATTAGGAGTTTAGGCGAAACATTAACAAGAGTAAAAAAATCTTATAATTATGTTATAGTAAATCTCAGGCTAGGGAATACATGTAATCAAATACCAAGTTTAATTGCCTTGCTCTAGATGAGTTTCAGAGGCAAGATCCAATTATTTTGTCAGTTTCTCTCTTTATTTTTTTAGTCAAGTTTGGAAATAGTTTTCTGTTTAGAAATAGTGGTTATTCTTAGTCTGCAAGTTCTTGATCTTGTCCATCTAAAACTTATATCCAGATTAGACTGTATGTATTTTATAAAGCCAGAACCAGGGGATTGCATTAAGAAGAATTTGTACAGTGTAAACAACAGCATACAGTAATGATAATATACTGTCATCAAATTATTGCTTTTATTGTTAGTTCTACTACGATTTGTACCAAAGTATTAGTTTTGATATTGATACTTTGCATGGTTGCTAGGTTGTTTTTTAATTTTCCAACTAATCATGAAACATCCTTGACTAATGCGTTACTTGCATTGACATTGATTTTATAAAATTGTAGATTTTAGTGTTTTCTATGACTAATGCTAGACCTGACACAAAATCTCAGAACTTAGCTTTAAATTTCATGTTGTTATTGACTGAGTACTTTTAACCATTTGTTCAATGAAAAACTTACCCATAACATTGGGTAAGGGCCAAATAAATAGTGGGATTTAAGTGTAAATAAGTTTAGTCCTACAGATAACTTTCATTGGTATCTATGTATGATGATCATAGAGTTTAGCAATTTGGATCAAACTATACATAACTAATCCAACAGATCAAAGAGAACTTGCACCCTGTCAACAAATCATGAATGACATTTGTTGTTACAAGTAAAACAAGCCAAAGTTAATTTGAGAACTTAACGAAAATATGGCCTGGTTTTTAATACTCTTATCTTCTAAGACAACAAAATATCCCCATGTCACGTAAGTGAACCTCAACAAGAAGGTTAAGTTCATTCCACTTCTCCTTGACAATGGATAATGTCTCAAAAGCAAGTGAAGCAGTCACAAGTAGCAGTGCAAGTAGGAAATTTTGAAAAACAAACCAATCAAAAACAATAATTATATAATGTGAAGGTCATCAACTTCACTAATAGTAGTAGTGAGAAGAGGAAATAATACCCTCATAGTTTTGGCCTCAACTAATAAAATAAAATTAAAAACAATTTATATGCATACTCAGGGCCAGAGTTAAGTTTTCAGGAAATCTTTTACTTACTTCATTGTGTTTGTATTTTTATAACCGTTAGTTTTTAGCTAATCTTCTTTATTAATTGTGTGACTACAATCGTAGTTGTGGATGTTAGAACCAAGTCATATTGGAGGATCTCTAATCCCTCAAACATTATAAGCTTTGATAACAAAACAGGAGGAAATGATTAATGAACAAGATATACTGACTTAAGCAAGCATATCTATATAAGCTATTTGGTCTCCAAAGAGGCTCCAAAAAAACTGTGTCCAAAGTACAATGCTTCCATAAGACAAGACCATGCATCCTATAGGAAAAACTAAAAGGATCCAATAACTGTTTTTAAACTTGTGTCCAACACGTTATCATGCAACTTAAGTTATGACAACTTAGAATCATATGCAACTTAAGTTATGACAACTTAGTATTATATGATTATATCATATTGCTAACATTTAAAACAAATCATCACATTGACTGACAGCACAATAGGTTTGAGTGTATTTCACCAAACAACGAACATTTGACACCAGAGATTATGAATGTGATTAGTTTATCATCACTTTATTCACAACAAATAATCATATTGACCTTCAAAGATTAAGTTATCATAATTTGATTCACCACAAATAATCATACTTACTTTCAAAGTTAATATATGACATTGAGAAACATATGAAGTTGAGGTTGCAAAGATATTTCAATGCAATTAAACTGTATATAAGCTACGTATATATAAAAGAGAAATAACTTTTAGCTTTTAGAAATATGCGTTCACTGCCACTTACCTTCATATCCAAGGGTTTGAAGCCTGTTTTTTGACACAGCTGTAAGGCATCTCAAGTTGCTATCTATAACAAAAACTTTCAAACCCAGTATTGGACAATAGTATTTCCTTGAATCATCTGATTGGAACATGTTTGTGTCCATTTTAGAGAATATAACACAGGAAGTATATCTGGGTCAAAAAATGTTGAGTGAGAGCAAGAAAGGAAATTTTACATTTATACACACTACATTAATCAACTATATTGTTTATAAAGCATTTTCAGCAATAAGCTCTTAAGTTTATAACATTAATCAAGCTGTTTTCTCCTCCTAGCAAAAAAAATCCATCACAACATTCTGAACACTCTAATATAACCTAAGGGGGAGACAGAAAATAGTAAAAACCCCTGTGTGAGTATGGAGTGTTTGTTGATGCAAAAAAAAAATGAGGCGGGAATAATAGGTGATTACTAGAAGACTTCCAAAATGACACATGAAAGAATTGAATACACATCAGAATAAGAGGGATCCAGAGATTGTGTAAGGATAAAACTATACTGTTGAGGATAACTTCAAACATATTTGATTAGTCTACCTAAATTACAACCCTTGATCTTGAATTTTCAATTACATTATGAAGTAATATAATGAACTAAAAATAAGTATAATCTCCCTTACTGCACATTGCCTTTCAAGTTGTCATAGCACTTGAAATCTTTTGAACTAAAGTATAAGCATACCAATCCTATGGAAACGACAAAAAAATCATACCAAAATACCGTGAATTAAAAAAGAACAAAATTTTAATTCACTTGTGCATCCAATTTTGAAACCAAACGAAACTTCTATGCATATAGCTAACTTTATTCATGAAATTAACATACATCCAAACCCATTTTTTATTAAAAGCAAGTATGCAATAGCACTATGCTATGTACTATCCTAACTAGGATAGTACCCCAGATAACATCAATAATCTGCAACAAATTAGATTATTAGAAGAAAAAAAATATATATACAAGATTATGGATGGGGGAAACCAAACCCATCAACAAAAACCAAAAACCTATAAAATAGTAAACGGTATGTGTCCCTAGAAAAATCAATACTAAGAAAAGAAGGCAAATAAGTCAGCAAATCTATTACCCTCTCTATATATATGTAAACCTTCAACCCGCTCTCCTTAAGCAGGCCCCTACAATTTAACACCTATTCAAAAGCCTCCAAGGAACAATAGTAAAGGTAGTAAATTGCATTAGAACTATTACTCTCAATAGCATTCATAATGGCAAAAAGTTTGGTCTCAAAACTCATGGACCAACCAAGAGAAATACAAAAACAACCCATTATAGCAGCACAATAATCTCAAAAAGTCCCATTACATGCTGCTCTCAAGAAGCCATCATTCACAGCTGCTACATCTGTACTACACTTAACCCATCCACACTCAGGAGGTTCCCAATTAACTTGTATTACATGAGCTGCCTTCTTCATATGACAATCAGCTAAAAAAGCTTTCATAATACTAAAATTCCTAAGGGAAGAATTCATACTTCCACTGTTATTGTTACCCGCTATATTAACATAAGGATAGATCACATTCTTGATTCTTCACAAGATCTACCACATTCTCAAAATGCATTAAATTACATTGTCACCAATGGCTTCAAAACTGGTGACGGAACCATTAACGACTTTGGAGGGAGTGATTGTTGGTTGGAGATTTAGTAGTAGTAGTGATAAGGGGATCTAATGGTTTCAATTGATCGGAACACACAAAGAAAATAGATAATGAAAAATAAATCCAAATTTTGACATGCTTTTTAAGACATTTTTAAAGAAAATGTTTTCTAATCTTTAATCAAACATATCTTCAGCTTCTTTGGAATTGAACACAGAGAATGCTTAATGTAAATATCTTCTAAAGGTGTCTGAACAACCTTCAAAAGAAAAATAAAGAAATTAGGGAACATACCTCAATTAGTTCCAACAAATTGCTACTAAACTCTGCTGAGCTTGATGATTCTTGCTAATACTCAGATCTTGTGCTCAAGCAAAAGAGCCGATGCGGCGGATCTTATAAAAAGAGGGCTTAGGGTTTGTAGCTTTACACTTACATTTAGTACCTAAACATCTGTAATTTGATAAGGTGGAGTAAATAAATGGGGAGTTGACTTTAACTCAAAAATACAAACAAACTTTTAATTCGTAACCAAAGGTATGAAATTTCCATTCAAATCCAGAATTTTTAGCTAATTTTTAATATGAATCATAAATGATATCACGTTGTCAATTAAAAACCAATAAATATAAATAATAAATGATATATAAATATAGAGATGAGAGAAGGAAAGTGTGTTCCTAGCCTTTCACAATAATGCATATCGGCAGCGTGGTAATTTATTTTTTTTAAAAGAGTTAATTGAGACATTTTTTAAAAATTAAAATTTAATTAAAAAGTTTTTAAATGTAAAGACGATATATTTTTATTAGAGTGGGATTATCCGAGTAATTTAGTTAAAATATATATGTTATTTTCTGACTTTCAAATTTTTAGATTATTTTATTTAGGTTAAAATATTTTTTTTGTCCTAAATTTTGTCAAGTTTTTTTAAATAAGTCCTAATTTTGGTTTTGTGTTCAAATAGGTCTTAATTTTCGTCAATTTTGTTCAATTAGCTCCTTTTTTGCTAACTCTGTTTAAATCATTAACGGTCATGAACAGTGACTGCCACGTGTCACTTTGTGATTTTTTTTATATTTTTTTAATTTTTTAAATTTATTTTTTAAATGTACATGTGTCAACACAGTAGCGTGCCACGTGTCACTTCGTGGTTTTTTTGAATTTTTTTTAAAATTTTTTAAAAATTTTTATAAATGTCCACGTGTCAACCCAATACTATGTCACGTGTCAAAGTCAATGTTCTATATTCAATTTGGTCTCAATATTTGTTATTTTTGTTCAATTAGGTCCAATTTTTGTTAACATTAACCAAATTTAATTTTTATATTAAAATTCACATTTTTTATTAAATATTTTTATATAATATATTAAAATTCACATCATTATAAATTTGATATAAAAATTAAATTTGGTCACATCTTTGACAGGGACAAAATTGGTCAATTTTAAACAAAAATTGAGACTAAATTGAACAAAAATAATAAATATAGGGACCAAATTGGATATAGAACATTGACTTTGACACGTGGCACGCTAATGTGTTGACATGTGAACATTTATAAAAATTTTAAAAAAAATTCAAAAAAAATTCAAAAAAAAAAATCAAAAAAACCACGAAGTGACACGTGGCACGCTACTGTGTTGACACGTATACATTTAAAAAAAATTCAAAAATATTCAATAAAAATAAAAAAATTCAAAAAAATCACAAAGTGACACGGGCAGTCACTGTTCATGACCGTTAATGATTTAAACGGTGTTAGCATAAAAGGACCCAATTGAACAAAATTGACGAAAATTAGGACCTATTTGAACACAAAACCAAAATTAGGACTTATTTGAAAAAACTTGACGAAAATTGGGACCAAAAAGATATTTTAACCTTTTATTTATTTGTAAGATTACTCTTAGGTAACATTTCACCTTTTTTCTCTTAAAGTTTATCTTTTTAATAAGTCATAGGGATGTCAAAACGAATATTTTGTCCGACGCACTACGGTTGACTACTTAATGAGTCAACCTAACCCGACTCACTTATTAACGAGTTAACAAATTTTGAACATGACCCGGTCCACCACGAGTTGATGGATTAAACGGGTTGGTTCACTGACTCAATTAAAAAGAATACAATTTTTTTCGGTCTCAAAAAAACAAAATTATAATTATGATTAAAATCTAACTATACTTCAATATAATTCAAATACAACCCAAAAGAATGTTAAACTCCATATACAAACAAAAATCACAAAAATACAAATTATCAATGTGTTAGCTAGAAAAATAACCTAACCCGACCCAAATACAAAGTCTAATATAATAAAAAATATTTGTGAAACCCTTTATTTGTGGGTTGGTGAGTCAACTCAGCTCACCACGGGGTTTAATCCGAGTGAGCGGGTTCTAAGTAGGTTGGATCAAAAATTAACCCTATCGAAATTTGTAAAAAAATTTCAATCCAACCCAATCCAAACCCATGATGGATCGGGTTAACTTTATATCTAACATGTTCCTTTATAGCCAGTAACAAAATATTTAAGGATTTCAAATTAAATTTTATATATAAAATTTTTTTTAGGTAAGAAAAACTCTTTATTTTCTCTCTTCATTTCCTCTACTAAAAACAAACACACGTATCAAAATCCAAATAAATATGACTATCATTCATTATTATATCATGATATCAAATCACGAATATGTTGTAAAATCTAGTTTATTGTAAAATATTTTGTTGCATTTTGGCCATTATAGTTAGAGTAGTTTTGTTTTGGTCATTATTGATAAAACAATTTCAATTTGGGCCTTATAACAAATATGACCGTTGTTGCTACTGTTTTGATTTGGTATTTATATCAACATCAATGTTTTGACTGTTGTTGTCCTCTCAACCCCTTTCTCCACCTATAAATAAGTGTTTTATGCTTCCTCCTAAGACACACCTTGAGGCTTTTTTCTCCTTTCTTCTTTCTATTCTCTATTATTATTTTATGTACTCTTTGTTTGAGATTCTGGATTTATTGATACTCTGTAAAGAGTTGTTTATCTTGCTAGATTATGAGATCCTCGGGATATTTGAGATGTTCTTGTTGTATCCTGGGGGATTTGTGCATATACAGCGGATAAATCCTTAAGGACAATGATCTTTCATGCCTCAGAAATCCTTCTAATTTATGTTTTATACAGATTATCCAATAGAGTACCATTCTAGATAAGTATTTTGTACCTCATCAATTTGATTTGGTGATTATTGTCAAATTTGATGACGTTTTTCCCATATCGTGTTGTAATGAACTTTTAAACTAATTATATGTAACTCTAGGACATTTAGATATTTGTTTTTCATTGTCTTGAATGTTTGGTTCTCATGAAATTTCTCAAGTTTAGTTAACGTAGATGCATTTTTTTTTCATCTTTATCACAAACCTTCCTCTTTAAAAAAAATTAATTCTTTAACTCTTTATCATAATCTTTAATCTTTCTATAATATAAATTTATCACCTCTCACCTATCTAGAAAATGATTTATCTTCACAAATCACAATTATCACACTGCAAAACATAACAAACAAACTCATACCACTTTAATTAAATAAACAACATTGTATAAATTCATAACTTTAAAAAATTTACCATACGCAGCGGAAAACACAAAATCCCTAAATTTCATAAGTAAGGGTTATATTAATTTCATAAAAGAATATATAAAATTGTAAGTAGGTTTACATTAATTTGGGATAAACTTAATTTGGGAGAAACATCATAAGAGAAATCATAAATATAACATACTAACCTTGATCTGTGAGAGATTGCGAGAATGTATATTTCAATCGCAATCTATGTGTTTTCCAATCTATCTCTTTGTATTTCTTTCCCCTCACCACTTTCGTGATAATCTACATGGTGAAAAAATCTTAGTCACAAGAAGAACCCTAAACTCTTTTATAAACTAATGTCTCCATTAATTTTTTATTTTGTCTTTATTTTATTTTTTATTATAAATTTTCCTAAAATAAACTTAATATAAATAATAGGGTTAATTATGTTTTTCGTTCCTAAAGTATTGGTGATTTTTGGTTTTTGTCCCTCACCTAACGTTTGTTCTATTTTAGTCCTCTACATTTTGAATTAGATAGAATTAGTCTTCAAGTTTAAACGTTGTTAGTTTTAATTGACATCTGGCTAACGGATGGCCATGTCAGGATCTCGTTTTTAGCTGAGAGGATTTTTTTACCCAACACGTGGTTTTGAAATTTTATTACCGTTTTAAAAGAGAGATTTGAGTTGTTTCTGAAACCCTAAAACCTGTGGAGGCTTGGTGAGTATATTGGGTTGTTCGTGTTGGTGCGAGGGAAACATTGCCAGTCAAAATTCATGTATGAACATCGTTGTAGGGTGATGAAAAGTGGGAGCAGAGGAATTCATTATACGCAGAGGAATAATGGTTCGAAAATGTCACAAAGTTGTGCGTCGTTGTCGGATATGTCATCCAAAGTGTGTGGGTGTGGGGAAAGATTACTGCTCCTAAAGGCAACAACTGTGAAAAACAAGGGGAGATTATTTTGGAGATGTAGAAATTGGACTTGTAAGTGACAAATTTCATATTTGTTGGGCGAACTTGATTTCGTTTCTTGTGCTAATGGTTTTGTGTTTTTTTTTTTTTTTCAGTCGAATGCTGATTGTAAATTCTTTGAATGGGTTAATGAAGAGGAATCTAAATTTCAAGGGAACAAACCTGAATTTTAAGACAGCGGTAGAACAAGAGTTGAAGAAGATTAAGTGTGTTTGGAAAAGGAGAAAGTTATATTAGAGTTGATAAAGAAAAGTGAGAAGTTGAAGAGTAAATTGCAAGAAAAGAAAAAGTTTGAGAGATTCCTGCAATTTTTTTTCTTTTATTGTGGACATTAACAATTGTCTTGGTGTTTATGTTGTTGTTTAAGTTCAATTGTAATTAGTTTTTTACTTAGTACTCTTTAGCAATGATTACTTATGTCTGAAACTTTAATGGTTAAGTATGTTTAAGCTAACTTTTGGTGGGGAAGTGTTCTGTATTTGTAATATGTTATTAATGAATGAGATGAGAAGTTCAAATGTGTTGTTAATTGCATCGTGTTACTGGTGGTGATAGCTGTGTGATTTTGGCATTGAATTTTCTGATTTGTGCGTGTTATTAATGGTGCTTTGCAAAGTGGAGAGCTGATGGTACTTATTTCAGATTTGAGGTCTATGGTGGTTACCAAAAAGAGTCATGTGATTACAATTGAATTCATTTTAAAATACAAACAGTTGTGTTGTAATTTATGAATTCATTTTTACTGAACAAAATCCAGCATTTTTGACCTAGTGCCAAAAGCGCTATCCTGTGAGGTGATTTTTTATTCTTCTTTTGCTCACCAGCTGTTGTTTCCATTTTCCCTTTTCTTAGTACATTATCAATTATATACCTACCATCTTTATCTCCCTCTTGCTATAATATACATGTAAGTTTTCCTTTGACTATAGTCATGTAAAAAAATACACTTCTATCATCAATTATCAAAACAAAAAAGTAATCAATTATCACAAAACAAAAGTTTGAATGCAACGTCAAAGTGGTCCCTAGGATTACACTGAATAAAGTATTCCACACCAAACAAGTGGTCTATAAATCTGAATACAATAAGTTATACTATTGCTTTAATCCAAAAAGTTGTCCACTATCATTATGCCCACTGGTACAAAAAAGTAGTCCACCATTAAAACCAACAAAAAAAGTTTGATTCCTACTTCAATTTCACGTGGGTTGTGCAGAAGTTCCAGTACTTGCTTGAGACCCTATGACTTGTGCCGCCATGCTTCTGCTTTGTGTTGTTGGTGGTCTTTCTCCTTGGTTCATGTTTGCAGCAACCCTGGGTGTGGATCTTCTTCTACTAGTGGAGCTTTAGTTAGATGGTCCTGCAGCGCTGCTAGCTCCACTAACAGTTGGAGTTCTTTATGTTTGTCCTTGTGAATTGGGTATGTATTACAGATTAAGATTTGTATTGTTTAAACGAAAACAAGTTGAATAAGAGGTAGAGTGTGTGTTCTTCCCTTTCTATGTCTGATTCCCTTTCTACAACTCCTAATGTTGTGTCCCAACTGCTTACACTTGTTGCTCTTCATGATAAGATTTTTCTTTGAAAGTTTAGAATGACTGACATGTTCATCAACTTCCCTTCTTCTTAGTTTTTTCGGCCTGCCAGGTAGTGTTTTGTATATGGGTGGGAGTAGTTCAGGTTGGTTGCTTTTAGGCCAAAGTTATTGTCCATTGATTAGGGTTATTTCTGGACTATAGCAAGCCTCATAAGTAGCCCTTTTATAATACGCATGGACATAAGCTTCAAGTTTTTCTACTTTGTAGTTAATTGTTGCCACAACATGTCTACAAGGAATGCCCACCAAATCCCAAAAATAACAAGTGCAACTATGCTTACTTAGATCTACCACAAACTTCTCCATGGTGAACTCTTGAGTTACTTCAAACTTAGCACCCCCTGCCCACACTGGAAGCCAATTCCCACTTTTTTCCACTTCCCTATCAAGCCTTTCTTGTGGCTTAGGCATAACAGTACCAGAATATGCATTTAATTTTTCTCTAAGTGTTGCAAATCTACTCATTGTGTATGACCTAATCCATTCCATCATAATAATGATTGGTTTATCCCTAGCCAATAAGATAGTACTATTGAATGACTTAGACAGGTTATTCTTTAAAACATCGCATATAGGATAAATGTTGAATGCATGCTTACACCATGCACTTCTAGGAATGCCAATTAACCAATTATATGCTTTAGGGTTAATGTTTCTTAACTCACCATCTTTTTTTTTTCAACCTACGTAGAAAGTTGCCTTTGTTGCCCCCATCATAAGGTCTCTGATAACTACCCCACCACCAAATTTCTTCTTGAAATTGCTATACAGATGCATCAAACAGAAACGATGATCCACCCCATTCAAGATTTCATCAAATACTGTCATAAGTCCCTACAAAAATGAATAATTGTATATAAGAATATAGTATCAATTAATTATCATAGTATAAAATTCCAGTGCATGTAAGTAGTTCACCTTTTGTTGATCTGAGATAAAAACCCAACGATGATTTTCAACGTCCCCAACATCTTCTAGCAATAGTGAAAGAAACCACCTCCACGTCTCCTTACATTCATTCTCTACAGCAACAAATACGAGTGGATAATATTGGTCATTGGGGTCCATCTCCACTGCAACCAAAAATTGACCACCATAAGCTGTTTTCAAGTGGTATCCATCAACCCCTATAAAGGGCCTACACCCAACCAAAAAACCAGCCTTACAACCTTCTAAGCACATGTAGAAACAGCCAAACCTTGGTGGAAAACTTGCTTGAGGCCGATTTATCTTAATTTTAAATGTTCCAGCCTTTACTCTCACCAATCCAACTACATAATCATGTAAGCGACTGTATTGTCTTTGTCCATCCCCTACCAAACAGTCCATTACTATTTGCTTTGCTTTCCCAGCCCTCCAAGGGGTTATGCCAACATTGTATGTCTTCTTGATCTCGTCAATAATTTGACTTACTGTCATTACACCCACATTCATAAATCTGTCTACTAACACTTGTGCTATCCAATCCTTATTAGCATTTTTATTCCCAAAAACCTTGTCACACCTATGACGCCAACCAATGTCTTAATCTGAAAGGTTTCCCTACCACCAACCTTGCTCGCCATCATTAAGAAACCACCTTTTTTTACAGACAACCCTAACTCTCTTCTGATCATTTTTAACAAATTGAACTTCTTTACCATTTAAAACACTATGCTCCATTAATGCTTGTTTAAAATCCTTCAAAGAAGAAAATCACATTCCTAATTTGAACTTGAAGTCCTTTGTCATATCTTCAGCTCTATATCTGGAAATTTTGGGCCCATCATGACCAACACCCTCATCACTATTAACATCTGAATCCATCTCATCAGTATCTTATTCATCACTTATGTCATGTTGTCCAACTTCAACATTACTTACAAATGAACTAGCTCCAACATCTTTTTTACTCCTCACAATGCTTGAATTTCGTTTCATTGCTTTCCACCTATCCAAAATAGACCCAATATTTCTAACAGGTGGCTCAATGTCCATCCCAAATCCATCATCATCATCATCTGCCACCCTTTTTCTTCACTATCATCTAGTTTATCTACAAAAAAACCTTCATCCTTATCAGACACATCCTTAACTATGACATCTGGCTGACCATCCCCATCCTCATCACCTCCCACTTGTGCCTCACTCCCCAATTCTACCTCACCAACCAAATCACCCTGAACTCCTACTTCTGCCTCAACCCCCAATTGTGCCTCTCTGCCCATTTGTGCCTCACACCCCTGTTTTGCCTCACCAACCAGATCACCCTCAACTCCTACTTCTGACTCACCAACCACATCACCCTCACCTCTTACTTCTGCCTCAACCCCCAATTGTGCCTCAACCCCACTTATGCCTAACCCACTTCTTCATCCATTCCAGGACCATCAATAAAATGAACTACTTCAGGCTGACAAAAAACGTGCTGAACATATATATCAACCTCTTCGTTCCTATCATCTGCATACTTAGCCAACGCTAATGCCTCCTTATCATCACTCAACAACCTTAGATTGTTTAACAAATTTTATTTTGGGCCCTTCCACCAAAGTTTAACATCTCCAACGTATTTAAACTCCTTGAGAATGCCTAATGCTTCAAAGAATGAACAAAAATCTGGATCGATACCCTTAACCACATGGATTTCACCCCTAACATATTTCAATCTCATATTCCTTTCAAACCTACCCATGTGATGGAACACAACCGCGAACCCCATTTCCAGCCCTACATTTCAAATATATTCACAAACTAAACAAATTGAACATTCAACGAAAGAGCCAAGGAAGAGCAAAGCGAACATTCAATGAAAGAAATTTAAAAACAATAAATGACTAACCTCACTTCTTCGTCGACCAAATGAAAGCACTTACCACCAACTTCTTCGTCGTTCTGTGATTACAGTTAATACCTTTGGATTACGGATTCTCTCTTGGTTCACCAAACCACGTTTAGTCCCTAGGGTTCTTACCAAAGACCCTTTCTAATTCTAACCCCTCGGCTTAGATTTTTATGAATGCTAAGAACCATTTCTAATCCTAACATAACCCTCAGCTCACATGTTTTACTAATGGTAAGAAACCTTTCTAATTCTAACATAACCCTCAACTCAAATTTTTAACTAATGTTAACATCTAATTGTGCACGTGCCTTACTAATGTTTAACTAAAACGTGCAAATAATCATATTGAGCTTCAAAGATTAAGTTATGATAATTTGATTCACTACAAATAATCATACTGACTTTCAAAGTTAATATATGACATTGAGGAACATCTGAAGTTGAAGTTGCAAAGATATTTCAATGCAATTAAACTGTATATAAGCCATGTATATATAAAAGAAAAGTAACTTTTAGCTTTTAGAAATATGCGTTCACTGCCACTTACCTTCATATCCAAGGGTTTGAAGCATGTTTGGCACAGCTGTAAGGCATCTCAAGTTGCTATCTAGAACAAAAACTTTCAAACCCAGTATTGGACAATAGAATTTCCTTGAATCATCTGATTGGAACATGTTTGTGTCCATTTTAGAGAATATAACACAGGAAGTATATCTGGGTCAAAAAATGTTGAGTGAGAGCAAGAAAGGAAATTTTACATTTATACACACCACATTAATCAACTATATTGTTTATAAAGCATTTTCAGCAATAAGCTCTTAAGTTTATAACATTAATCAAGCTGTTTTCTCCTCCTGGCAAAAAAAAATCCATCACAACATTCTGAACACTCTAAGAAAAACTAAGGGGGAGACAGAAAATGTAAAAACCCCTGTGTGAGTATGGAGTGTTTGTTGATGCAAAAAAAATAAAATGAGGCAGGAATAACAGGTGATTACTAGAAGATTCCAAAATGACACATGAATGAATTGAATACACATCAGAATAAGAGGGATCCAGAGATTGTGTAAGGACAAAACTATACCGTTGAGGATAACTTCAAACATATTTGATTGGTCTACCTAAATTACAACCCTTGATCTTGAATTTTCAATTACATTATGAAGTAATATAATGAACTAAAAATAAGTATAATCTCCCTTACTGCACATTGCCTTTCAAGTTGTCATAGCACTTGAAATCTTTTGAAGTAAAGTATAAGCAGGCCAGTCATATGGAAACGACAAAAAAATCATACCAAAATACCGTGAATTAGAAAAGAACAAAATTTTAATTCACTTGTGGATCCAATTTTGAAACCAAACGAAACTTCTATACATATAGCTAACTTTATTCATGAAATTAGCATACATCCAAACCCCTTTTTTATTAAAAGCAAGTATGCAATAGCACTATGCTATGTACTATCCTAACTAGGATAGTACCCCAGATAACATCAATTATCTGCAACATATTAGATTATTAGAAGGAAAAAAAAAACATATACAAGATTATGGATGGGGGAAACCAAACCCATCAACAAAAACCAAAAACCTATAAAATAGTAAATGGTATGTGTCCCTAGAAAAATAAATACTAAGAAAAGAAGGCAAGTAAGTCAGCAAATCTATTACCCTCTCTATATATATATGTAAACCTCCAACCCCCTCTCCTTAAGCAGGCCCATACAATTTAACCACCAATTCAAAAGCCTCCAACGAACAATAGTAAAGGTAGTAAATTGCATTGGAACTATTACTCTCAATTCCATTCCAATATTAATCTGAATCAAACCGCTAAGCCAATTCCAAAGTTTGACTGCCAAAGAACACTGAAAAAATAGATGTTGTGATGTTCCATTATGCTGACAACAATGACAGCAAACAGAAACAATGTCGATCTCTCTTTCCCTTAAATTCTCATAAGTAGGAATATCGATATGAATTAATCTCAATAAGATTGCTGATTTTGATGGGGAAATAATGGGATTCCATATAAATTTATATATTTATGAAATTACTATATTATTTTTCCTTTTTTTTCTTTATCTTATTCTCTAAAGTACAGACTACTATTTTTAATGTGTTTATACGTTTATTATCTTCATGTTCCGAAATTGAAATCCTAAAAAAAAAAAGCCCAAAATGTCACTATTAAAAGGGTTTTTTACAGAATCAACCCATGGTGTCGCTATCCTGTCTGCTCAGACCTCTACATTAAACCACTTCGCTATGGAATAGCATGCAAGGGTCATTCCACTCCACTATAGCTCGCTCTTTAAAATCCAATTTTGGATTATTGTATAGTTTATTTTATAGTTACATAGTGTCTTATATTAAAAAAACTTCATAAAAAATACATAAAATTAATAGTTAAAATAGAATTTATTTAATTGAAACCACTTAGGACTACATTGAGTTGAATCATAATTGATTTGATTGATTGATACAATGAAAAATAAGAAAAATATGGAAGTGAACCTAGTTGTTTTTCTTCTCCAAATTTATCCAAGCCAACTTACAAACAAGACAAGGTTTAACATTACTTGACACTGTTTTGAAGTGATTCTCTACCACATCATATCACTTTATGTGTCCCACAATAACCACAACACAACATAGATGCGACCACAAGCATAACTTAAAATCTTGCTAATAACAATTTTCAAAGTGAACACCAAAAGAATCATAACTTAAAATTTTGTTAACAACAATTTTCAAAGTGAACACCAAAAGAATCAAGAAACTAACGTTTCACCTATATTTCATTTCATACAAATCAACTCAGATTACTTATACTATCAAGGAAACTATTTTAATATTGATACTTAAAGACTATGTGGGCATTTTTTTTTATAAATTCATGTTAGGCAATACTGTGTACCTTGACCGCTAAGATAAATTGACACCCAGCATATATCAATCATTTGTCATCACATGAAAAATATTATTAAAAAAAGAAAATAAATACAAAAAATGAGGAGACCAAACTAAACCCATGTATGTAAAAACAAAGGAACACTTCCAATCAAATAACTAAATAACTCTAACGGAGCATTTGGTTGGGGAAATATCTAATATTCTTGTTTTGATGTTCTAAAAATAGTTTTCATTCCGATATTTGTTTGTCTCGCCACTCTTTTCTGGGGAAATATCTAATATTCTTGTTTTGATGTTCTAAAAATAGTTTTCATTTCGATATTTGTTTGTCTCACCACTCTTTTCTAACTTGCGTCGCTCACCACTGTCAAGCATGCCTAGTGTCATTCCTTACTTCAAACCACCATCCTCATCAGATACCTCCCCATTGCAAAAAACTGTGATTTGACACCAACTAGCCTCTAGAAAAGAGTTTATGGTTGTCTGGATGATGTCATAGTAATAAACATGGTCACCAATGGCTTCAAAACTGGTGACAGAACCATTAACGACTCTGGAGGGAGTGATGGTTGGTTGGGGATTTAGTAGTAGTGATAAGGGGCTGTAATGGTTTCAATTGATAGGAACACACAAAGAAAATAGATAATGAAAAATAAATCCAAATTTTGGCATGCTTTTTAAGACATTTTTAAAGAAAATGTTTTCTAATCTTTAATCATACATATTTTCACCTTCTTTGGAAGTGAACACAGAAAATGCTTGAAGTAAATATTTTCTAAAGGTTTCTGAACAACCTTCAAAAGAAAAATAAAGAAATTAGGGAATGTACCTCGATTAGTTGCAACAAATTGCTACTAAACTCTGCTGAACTTCATAATTCTTGCTATGTACTCAGATCTTGTGCTCAGATGCGGCGGATCTTATAAAGAGGGCTTAGGGTTTGTAGCTTTGCACTTACATTCATTACCTAAGCATTTGTAATTTGATAAAAAAAATAAATGTGCAGTTGAATTTAACTCGCACAATGCAAACAAATTTTAAATTCGCGATGGCAGGTATGAAATTTCACTCAAATATAGATAATAAATAAATAATAAATGATATAAATATAGAGAGAGCATATTCCTAGCCTTTTCACACTGGAAAAATGGTAAGTTAAGAAAGATTTTTATTATAAATTTTCACGAATTACTTATTTAGGTAATAAAATATTATTTTATTTTTATTTTATTTATGAAAACTTTGTTAAATTCACTACAAACAATTATCAAAAAAATAATTTTCCTTCACAATGATACATATCACTCGTTGAAAATATCATGTCAACTAAATATAAATAGGATGATACTTTAACCCACTTTTTTTTATTCATTTTTAACCTAGCACTTCAATCACCATTAAATTATCACATCATATCACTAAAAAGAATCAAAATAGATGATCTAATGGTGATTGAAATAATGGGTTAAAAGTGAGTAAAAAAAAGTGGGTTAAAATATCATTATCCATATAAATATATATATATATATATATATAAATTAATGTTTTAAGGCTTTTGTATTCACTAAAAAAATAAAATATATTCTCTTAACCAAAAATTTAAAAAAAAAAAAAAAGAGCAGTCAAAAGGTGTTGCACTACTATCCACCGACAGACAAAATAAAATAAAATACTTTCGAGGAACAATGTTCTTCAACTTTATTTCGATTTGTCCTTGTATGGTAATTTGCAAAATAAAAAAGGGAGAAGCTCCAAAATGAGAAAAAAAAAATAAAAAAAAGAAGAAGAAGGAAACATTAATCTAACGGTGTTTGACTTATTTTTCTTCCAAACATCTACTATTTGTCTCTTTTATTTTATCTATTATCCAGTAGTTTAATTTTCTACTTTTTGTTTTTTGCACTACTCTAATTTATAACAACAAAGTCAGCAACAGTAATCTAACTAAAAAATTACTTCCGAAACTAAATTTTTGCATAATGATGCATGAAGGCACTAAATATGAGAACAAAAATTAACGGAAAATTTGAGGACATCAAAAGCAAAAGTGGGCCTTTAGAAAGAAATTAAATTAATTTTATTGGGTTTTATTTTGTGGTCTTTTGGCCCATAAATAAATATGATAATGAAAAGTGTTACTCTCCTGTCAATCTAATATTATTATTATTATCATTTAAAAAAGTTTTGTCTTAGGTGTCAATTTTTTAAAAGTTTCCTTAATTAGTCAACTTAATATCTCCTAAAATATTTTTTAATACAATTTTTTAGATCACTCACAATTTTTACTTTTTTTCCGTTTTTTCTAACATTTGTACATACATTTGTACTTTTTCATCTACATATTTAGATTAAAGTTCTGATTTCAATTCGGATTAACCGAATTTGAGTTCCATATTAGATATAAAAATGAGGAATTGAATAATATACACACAAAAAAAAACTCATAAATCCTTTATTTTAAAATTTTAAATTGAAAAAACTGTTGGGTTTGGGCTCCCAGACTTTGAACCCTCAACTATGCTAAGGTCTATATACTTTGTCAGACCCATTTGACTCATTTAGGGTAAGTGAGAGAGCTTCCAAGTCAGTAGAGTGTGAGAGCATTGAATGACAAAAAACGCATTCAAGAAGAAGAGAGAAAGGGGAGAAAATTCTTCAGATTTTCATACTGTGCAGTCTCGATAAATAGACGACTGTGGGTTCATTAATCATTGGATCAGGCTGAAACTTTGACACAAGGTTCGCACCATATGATTCTTCATTATGACCGTTCGGATTGTCAATCGGATGTCTCAGATTTGAGATATTGGTTCTGCATAGTAACTTTGTTTTAGGAATTTTTCTCACTTGGTTCTTTAATTAGCAAGATTTGATGTTTTGTTGTTTGGTTGCATGTTAGCACTTGTTTGTACAGTTTGTTAAGACTCATTTGTACACTCCTTTGATTATAGTGGAACGATTTCTTTGGTCTAGACGACCGTAATTTTTACCCTTGAATTGAGGTTTTCCACGCCAAAATTGGTGTGTTATTTAATTGTGATTATTATTGTCATTTTATTGTTATTGATCCTCATATATTCTTGTAAGTTAGGAAATTAATCCGCTGCATTATCTGGTATTTTGGTTGTGTAGTTGTTATTTCCTTCAAAAACATATAAACTCTTATACAAATTTATTCCTGACTCATTACTACCGAATCTATTTATTGTATTTCTCCTCAAAGCACTCAATTAGTATATCTCGTCAAGATCTTATTTTCACTATGTTATCAAAAATCACGTTTTGGCACCATAAGACAAAAATGTATTTCCAACAAGAATATTTTGATAAAATAATTCATTAAATGATGAAAGTAACTTACAACAAGAGGAGGAGCATAACAATTCCATAATAATGAAAAAAAAAACAAAAACAAAAGATGGTTATCAACCACTTCAACCTAAACATTAAACCAAAACTCAAGAATAATAAAAGAAAGTAAGTCACGTTTTAATGAAGTTAATTTTTGTTAAAATAATTCAGACTACCAACCACGCAATTAAAAATACAAAGACAAGCTATATTGTTGGTGAAAAGTGTGAATGAATAAATAATCATATCAAAAGGCATACATATGAATACGTATAATTTGTGGTACAGTGTTATAGTAAGGTTAGAAGCATATGAGAAATGTGATGAAGTGCTAGGTATATTATTAAAGTAAGATCCTTTGCATGGTCCTGTTGCAAAGCAAATCCTATATGTGGACAAAAAGTACAAAATATGAGTATCCCTATTTAATATACATCGTCTAGACAAGGGTATAGTAGATGCAGTGATTTCTAGGTGTTTCTCCAAATTGCTGCATGTGCTCCACTTACTATCAAACAAACCCGGGCCCTCCATTGGAGTCAACTAGTTTTCTCTACCCCAACATCATTCACAAACTTTAAATTTAAATTCACTAACTTTTTATAAGCATACCCTTAAACACGACACTTACCTCGTAACTAATTATATTTTTTACTTTTTTCTATTCTCGTAATATCCTAACAAAATGTAAGTAAAAGAAAAATTGACTTGACAGAAAATCTTACTATAAGTAATCCATCATATTCTGACCATTGACAAAGGTACCTATAATATACTAAAAGAAGAAGATTATAAAAGTTCTCTAAAATTACTGAAAGACATGCTTCAAGCTCCAAAGACTAATCTTCCAACCTTATCCTCGTTGTCACTATCTCACTCCTAACATAAAATATTGCCCACCAATTCTTCACTCAACCATCCCTCATCCACTCTTTTGTCTCTTTCCCCTTCACAACCCACACATTATATTATATTATATTCATAATATATTACCCTTTTTCTTTGTCTTTCATGCTTATATATATTATATTCTTTTCCTTTTTCTTTTGTCTCACTTATGCATATAGTTTTCAAATGTACAATTTATAATTCATGCATTCATATGAAGTTCAACCAATAATCGTACACACATAAATGCAAATAATGCTTTCATTTCAATATTGCACAACAACCAACCACTATAGTTAGTTCCTCATCACTGCTACTTCACAGTCACTTCCAGAATTCACTTGCTTCAAGTAATAGATATATATATATATGTAAATCCATATTATTATGACAATAGGATAAGATATATATGTATGATATGATTATGGAGATCTCGACCTAGAACCTACCTCTCTCCTTCTTCTTCTTCTCTCACTCTCTCTCCCTTTTATATAAACTATTCTTATTCCACTCTTCAATTCTCCAACAACCCCATTATTTTCATTTCTTCATTCTCACTTTCTCAGTTTCTTCATTGTTTCATTATCACTGTTACAGATTATTGCGTTCATTCACTCTGGAAAATGAGCACGCAGGTGCAGCAACTAAGAAGGTTCAACTCAATGGAACGCAGGCCGAGGATGCTGAAGGACTTCCTCAGCGACAACCTAAACTCGTGTTCCTCAAGCGGTTTCAAATCACTTCCAAGAAAACCAACAAGCATGCACACCCTCATAGAAATGGAACTCAAATCATCTTCATCACCACCGTCAAACTCACCCTTCCAGACCCTCATGAACACCATAAGAAGCATCTCTTTCTTCACCTCAATGAGAAAATCACCCTCCGTGCTTTCCCTTCCCAGAAGCCTCTCTCGCAAACTCTCATCGTCAAGGAGAAGAACAACCACAAGAAGAAGCAGAAGCCAAGGATGCAACGATATCAGCATCACGACGGTGAAGATCAAGGACATCATGCGGTGGAAATCGTTCAGGGACATCGTTGAACCTCCCCCACCACCTTTGGATTTCATGGTGGACCCCACCGGCGCAACCACCACCACCGCCACTTGGAGTATCAGCACTGGCTCTAGTTGGAGTGAGAGTGACTTTTTAACCTCTTCGTGGGAAGATCCGCAAAACGACAGCGTTGAAGCTGGTAAAAGGTTTTCGTTTTCACCCCTTGTTGTCGGCAAGGATCCCATAGCCACGGTGAGCAATAATTTACTGTCACAAATATTCGATCATCAAAGTTTGGTTGTCTTTTCTTTTGTTACTTTTCATTTTGGAGCTTTCCCTTTTTAATCTTACAAATAAGGACAAAAAAAATGAAGCTTGTAGGAAGTAAAGTTGAAGAACATTGTTCCTCGACAGTATCTTATTTTATTTTACTTTTGTCTGTCGGTGGACAGAAGTTCACTGAGGTTTTTATAAATTTCTGGTTAAGATAATATTTTTCAGTTTACTTCTCTCATATTTTAATAGTGATTAAGCATATATGGTTTTTATAATTACGTATTTGTAAATTTTCTTCTTTATTTTTCAAATGCTAGTTATATATGCATAATAAATGGAAAATATATCATCATAATCTAAATTACTGAATCTCTACACATATAATAACATGTTGTTGAGTGTTAGAAACTCTACTGCATGTGAAAACCATGGATACAGGTAGTGATAACAGACTATTTAATATTTTCTTTTGTTAAATGGTGTTACTAGCTACAGGGGCTAATCACAGCTAATAGTGCTAATTTTCATGCAAATTGTTTATTGGGATTACATTTTTTTTTACTGATATAAATATGTAATCTTGACAGGAAGCTGCAACTTGTGAAGAAGAACAAAACAGTCCAGTTTCTGTTCTTCAGGTTGGAGAAGATGAATTCTCACCTTTTGATCAAAGCCTTGCCAATATTCAAAGTATGTTTCTTCTTTCACTTCAATTGTCTCTTTTAAGTCCTGCATGGTTCCTCTCTGCATAAGAAAATGGTGCTAATAATCTTTTCACTTTTGAGTGCAGGGAGGAAGCAGAAGTTCATAGAAACAGTTCAGAAATTGGAGAGTCTTGCAAAACTTGACCTTGCAGACTTAGATCAATGCCTCTCATTGGATGAAAACTCTCTCTATGATGAAGAATATGAAGATGATGATGATGACATTGGAGAAGAAGATTGGAGTGAGGAAAAGGCACAGCAACTGCTACATTGTGTGAAAGCAAGATGTTCAGCAGATGGTTGTAAAGACCATTTGGATACACTTCTGTTGGATTTTTTCAGTGAAGAACTGAGTGGAAGTAGAAAGCAGTATAAGAATGAAGAGGAGTTGAAAACTTTGAGAGTAGCTGAGGATTGGATCAATGGATCATTTGCTTTTGATGAAGGGCTTGCTGATAAACAAGCTTACATCAAGGACATGGAAAAGAGAGATCAGTGGAGTAGGTTTCAGGAAGAACAAGAAAAACTAGCTTTTGAAATTGAGAAAGCTATATTTCACAGTTTGGTTGCTGATCTTGTTGACTCAGAAGGTTAATAGCTTCTCCTTTCAGAGTTCAACCCTATGATCCTTCTTCAAGCAGCCTATAAAATATCTTTTTCACTTCCAAAAGAGTAGTTTACAATGTAAATTTTACATTTCAGAATAAAAAGGTGTGGACCAAGATATTTATGAGGAGCAAAAAGTTGGATCCTAAGCCAAGTTTTGTAAGAACTCTGAACCTTAAGCTGCTACACTGGCCTACTTGTTCTTCTGATCTTGAAGCCTAAAATATGGACCTAGCAGGCATGCCTGAAAAGGAATCATAGTTACCAAATGCAGGAATTTGTGGTAACAAAAAGAAAAAGTTGAGAGTTTAGTTTGTATTGGAAACTCTGATGAAGAGGTAATAGTTACTGGTTTAGATTTTGGACAATGGAGTGTAGCATAGTAATTATAGAGAATTTCAAGGCATAACTCATGCCTACTTTTGTTAAGGTACAGGTAACTAGGAAGTTTATTTATTGATGGTTTATTGTTTTACATATGTATATTTTAGAAGAGTTCATACAAGGCTTCTCTTCTCCCTCTATCTCTCTGTATAATCTGTCAAACTTATATTTAGTATTATTTTATGACAATTGTTGCAGATATATTAAAGATTGTATGCATGATTTCTTTTCTTATTTTACTTTTCAAACGCAAAAAAGCATAAGTTTTGATAAAAGATGTTGGTCTATTATTATTTATTTGTAAATGTTATCTCACTAAATATGCACTTTTAGTAAGTTTAGAATTTTATTTTCTAAGAATCTTATTACTATTTGTATAGTTCCGAAAGACTTCTACAGTAAAATGTTGAAAGACAAATAAAAGTTTTTGTCAGTAGATTATTGATTCAGGGGTTTTACATGACATAACCGACACCGACACGTACAAACTTGAGTCATTTGAGTGATACTGTATCATGTTTGGTTAGGATGTAAAATGATGCAAGTTAAAAACTGTCACAAAAGGAAACGTGGGTTGTGGAGAAAAATTAAAACTAAAACATATTTTTTAAGGATGAAAAATAATCCAAATTGTGAATCCAATTTATATTATTTAAAGTCCATTTAAATAGATTTGTCTCAAATTTAAATTTATATTTTGGATTTTAAGTTCAATTCACTTGGATTTGGATTGAATTTATATTGAACCCTTTTTTAATTTTAAAAATTTAAAATTAAAGTGTGTCCAAGACGAATTAAGGCAGTCGATTCAAGTTAACTTATGTCTAAGATTGAGTTTAGTTAGCCTAAGACGAGGATTGAAATAGATTTTCCATGTTCTAATAATATGAAAAATAAAATTAAGTATCAAGAATGAGATTATAAATTACTTTGTAATGATCACAAATCATGTATAAATAAAAAATTGGATGGACAACAAACTTTAATATTAAGTGTGGAACATGCAATGAATATCGGGAGGAACAACTTAGTAAAAGACAAATATAACAATATAAAAGAGCTTGTATTAAAGGAACAACTTAGTCAAGAAAAAAGGCTCAACAAATATGTTGTTGGAGTCGCACATAATTATGAACTACATCAAATGGATATATATACCTTCCTACTTAAGGTAATTGGACGAAGGAATATATACAAAATTTTCACCTAATTAATTTTATTTTCTCAATGTCAAGTAAGGTATAATCATGTTCATTGGACACCTTGATGTTGGTTAACCAAGCTGACAACATGGAACAATTATGATTACTTCTTGTTTACTTATAAAGATCAACAAATTCAAATAAGCATTTTTATTTATGTCAATAATTTATGTGAAATTTAACTCTAAATTATATTGTCTCAACAAGAGAACGGTTATTGGATTGTGTGTCTAGTAATGTTAAGACTATATGGTCATCAACTAATCTTATAATTAGACTATATTTTAGTAGTTAAGTGTGTCTTATGAGCATGAATGCATCTCTTGAACACATGTGTCTAATATTGTATATATCATCAGAGCATTCACCCTTGCAAACTCTTAAATTATGGATAATATTTGATGTCCTAAAAAATTTTCTATTACATTTTTAAACTTACTTGTTCGATATATGATCTCAATTTGTTTGATTTCATCAACGTAGTGTTTATTTCTTCTTTCTTTCTCTCATTCTTTCTTTTATTGTTTTGTACTCAACGATTGACATTGTATGTGAGAATTAAAAACAAATTAAAGGAAATCAAGAATTGAGACATGGCCACCAAATTTGATTCTAAGAAGTTCTCTAGTGATAATGACCTGGGGTTATGGAAGATCAAGATGAAAGTATTTTGAGACAAAATGTTAATGTCATAAAGGTAGACACAAACATGTCACCTTCTCTATTACAAAAAGAGAAGACTAACATATCAACAAAGCTAAAAGTTTCATAATTATGTGTCTTGGAGATAAGGTACTAAGGGAAGTCATAAAGGAGAGAATTGCAACAACGTGTGGATAAGCTTGAGTAATGACAAAATCTTTGACAAATAAAATTTTTTTAAGTAACAATTACTTTCATTCAAGAAGATAAAATCAAGAACAATGATGAGGAAACTAACATATTTTAAAAAGACTTTTGAATGGTATTGTGAACAATAAAGTGAAAATTCATGATGAAGATAAAACTTTAATACTTTTAAATGCTTTGTACAATATGTTTGAGAATTTCAAGGATACTTTTTTACCCAAGAATATAAAAACCCTTATTACTCAAACCTCAATTAGGATTAAAGAGCTTCAAAAACTTCAAAGTCTAAGGTAGATGATAGTGAGATGGACTTAAATATTTCAAAGTTGAAGAAGATGAAGAGGGGAGTTGTAATGTGTCATTTAATACTAATGTACTTGTTGAAATATATAATACTAACATCAAACATGCATATACTCTCCAATCCAAAAGGGGTAAGACTTCCATGGATGAAGAAGGAGACTCAAGAAGGAGAAGGGAGAGTTTCCCAACACCCCTAATAGCCTCCAAGAGTCTCTCCAAAGCACTCAAGGTGTTTCTATTCGTAAAAAATGAGGAATCCCCTAATACTTTCGTAGAAACATGATTAAATAACCATATTCGCGTATTGGGGTCGATATTCTCGCCCAACGGCTTCACACTTGTCCAACGAAGCCTAAAATCGACGTTCTCGGACATGTAACTCGCTGGGCGAGCCATATTTTCGCCCAGCGACTCAAATACTGCAGTTCTGGTCTGTCATTTTCGCCCAACAAGCTACCAGCGAGTGACCCTAGCGCCCAATGGTCATTTTTTGACCTTCCAAGGTTGGTCCAAGGCAGTATATACATAAAAGTGAGTCTTTTCTCGATGTTTGCAGTGCTGGACTTGATCTCAGTGCCCCTCAACATGAATATTTGTGTAAAAGTCAATCTTTCATGTCCAATCATGCTTCCTTGAGTTTCAGTTTGTTTTCCTCCACCAGAATTGCTACCTATTGTTTTATTTCACACACTCATAATAGAGATTAGAAGTAAAAAAACATAAAACAACTAAAATACGAAATAATGTAAAAACAACATAAACTAGACGATTAAATAAGATAAAAGTTATATAGGAGTTGATTTTATTCACAAAACTTAACATCAATAAAGGGTAGAAAATAACGTTATCATGTATGGTACATATAAAAATGTGTGTATTAAAAAAACAAGCAACATCAAATACAAGAGAAATTAAGAGAAATAAAAATAAAAATTGGCTTATATAGTAAGTCTAAATCTAGTCTCTATAATCATTTATAATATTTACCAAAAATTACAATTGAATCTTATTTGTAGGTTTAGGCATAATTTACCAAATTTACTATGAATTATCCATACTATTATATGTATGCTAAAAGATTGAAGTAATTTTAACAAAAGCTGAATGGGACCGTTTTGTCGTCCAATTAAAGAGAATTGAACTCTCTTTTATTTTTCATCTCTGCTAACCCCATTTATTTTTCAAGCACCAAAACAAAGATACAAAAGTTCCATTCATGTTACTCTTCATAGTTGCATCTGGTTCTACTGTGCACTAAAGAGAGAGAAAGAAAAATGAGAACAAAGAGAAGAACAGAAGAAAAGAAGAATAAGTGTGTGAGAGAGAGAGAACAAAAGGTAAAGGAAGGGAGTGCTTGAGTTTAGTTTATTGGAGCATGTCTTGTCTTGTTTTTTTTTCTTATTTTTTTCATTAGTAAAATGTTGACATATTGTATTTTGTGTTGTTATAATCTCCCATTAAATTTGGAATAGTATAAATTCATATTTAATTAAATATGTTACATAAATTTAGTTAGATTAAATATATTTTTAATCTTTAAATTTTAATATTATCTATTCTAGAATTTGATATTGGAAATCAAAGTTAAATTCTTGGAAGATAAAAGTTTTAATATCTTAAAGTATAGGTATTTGATATTCAAGTTTTTATTATTAAAAAAATATTTTTAGTATACTTAATATATTTTATCTAATATGTAATAGGAATTAGGTAAAAAATTATAATGATACTTGATCATAATTAAGAATAAATCCTTATGAGAGTACAAGTCATAGTTATAGTTATAGTTAAAATTAATGTAATTCAGTTCAAAAATAGTGTAATTTGGAAATAGTTAAGTTCATAACAATTCAATTAAATTCATATTGTAATGCAATTTAATTCAGTTTGTTAGAAAAAAAAAATACTCAGTTTTTATTTGTTTGAACACATGAAGATTCAATTTATTTGTGTAATGTTCATCAAAAGTCATTATTTCCTACCCTTCGTTACCATACTCATACTCTTACTCTAAAAGTAATGATCTCATCAAACCCAATAAAATTAATACTTAACAAGCTTTTCTATGTCTAACTAAGATTGTGTAATTAATATTCTTAAATCATATTAAGAAAATCATTAATCACAACCAAACATACCGTAACTAATATGATAAAATATCAGTCTTACATTCAAACTTGTATTTCTAAAAGTCTCAATTAACTTTAATTTTCTAATAATTACCTTTTTAACTCACTAATTAACGATCACATTTGCTTTTCAAAGATGAGAGGAAAACGATCCTTTATAAGCTAACATAAAAATTACATTACACAACTCATAATTGCAACATCTGTCATTATAAAGCTACTTTTAAATTGGTAAATATTGGTTCTTGTATGTGATTAATATATTTTTATTTGTTTTTAGGTATTTACATTTAATAAGATTAAATTATAAACAGTTAACTATGTTTTTTGTTCCTTAACTTTTGTGAAAATTAGAGTTAGTCACTCTTCAAAATTTTAGACCCATTTAGTTTCACATCCTTAAAAATGTGTGGATTTAATCATTTTAACTAAATTTTGTTAAATTTATTTGATGTTTCAAACATTTCTTATCTAACATTAAAGTGAAAACATGTTAAACGGTGTAAACAATCAAAATGCTATCATGAAATTTGAAACATAAAGTAAACTTAACAAAATTTGGTTAAAAGAACTAAATACACGCATTTTTAAAGTTTGATAACTAAATTAGATTAAAGTTTCGAAGGAAAATTAATTCTAATTTTCACTAGAACTTAAGGGATCAAAAATATATTTAACTCAATAATAAATATCTTTTTAGAGTCTTAGTTAAGAAAATATATGAATTATAAAAAACAATTCCTTAAAATCAAACTATGTTTTTTTATATAAAAGAAGAAGAATGTGCCAAGAAAAAAAAAATGATTCTTTATTTTATGTTGAATAATAAATAAAGTTCGATGGATGCAAACAATTTTTTCTTTTTGATTTAATGCTTATATTGAATATAATCGTTTATATATTTTTAGAATCACTTATTACCAAAAAAAATTATTACCATCTACTATCAAGAATTAAATCAAGCCATAAAGCTATGGTTTTAACTTTCTATTGAAGAATAAACAAAGTGTGATTGATACATAGGGTTGCCAAAAAGCCGTTTTATTTTATAGCAAATGCTCCAACTTTTATTGACTTACTCTAATTCTTTACCTAAAACTGAAGACATAATTAATTTTATTTAATATGATTTTTTTTTAAAATTATATTTGTTGGGTGAAGCCATTATTCAAAACAAAAAATGCAACCGTGTTTGAAAATTCTACATTTTCTTTAATAATGTGATTATGACGTTTACCAAATATACAAGATTTCCATTTGTTGGGTAATGCAAGTGGATGATCCTATCGTTATTTGATAAAATTTATACAAAACACTTACTTTAAAATAAATGAATAAAATATTTTAGCTAAGTGAATTATTGAAAAACTATCTAATAGTTAAATTACAAAAATTAAACATTTTAATCGTTCAATCATTTTCAGTATTTTAATTAAAAGTTAGTTTGTTAAATATTCTTTAATAAAGAGAAATAATGGAGAGGAGTTTTAATGAGGGAAAGAAACGTTCGAGAGAGGTTTCAATTTGAATGGAAAGTAAAAATATCTGTTTTCTTCTTCTTGGAGAAAAAAAAAATTATTACATATTTCATTTTTAAATAAGTTAGACTTATTCTTAATTTTTATGTTTTTCATTTAAAAAAAGAGAAAAAAATTGAAAAACAAACTATTTGAAAAGAATTATATATATATATATATATATATATATATATATATATATATATAATATATTACGCTATTTAAATAATTTTTTAGTTCATGTGTATTATTTGATCTGTGTTTTTGAGTGAAAAATATCTCTTTTTCAACACTTTCAACATTCTTTTTAACTTTTTATTTTCTTCTTCATTTAATAAGATTGTGTTCCCTGAACCCCCAATTTGTTTACTCAAATTCTACCATTTTTGAGCTTTTAAGTACATCCTTTTTCCACAAATACATTGTTATAACTAACAATATTATTAAGAATGATAAAAACAGAAAAATCTGTAGATATAAAAAAAAAAACATAGGTACCATAGATATCTACAAATATTTTGATATATTTTTTTAAAATTTTAAATAAAATTATTTAAAAACTAATCTTTAAAATATAAACTCAATAACAAAAAAAAAATTAAATACAATTCTAATCAAATTACTAAAAAGAATACTAATGTAATTAAATTTGTTTTTAAAAAAATAAATATAAATGAATTGCTCTAAAATACGAATTTTAAAACATCAATCTTCTATAAAATAACTTCAATTTCATAGATCTAGATCTAGGTTAAAAATAGAAATATATAAAGTTAAATTTTAAATTATTATTTCATAATTAATATTTCTTTTTCTAATCATTTTATTTTGATTACTTTAATTTAAAACAAAATATACTTCAAAATAAAATTCAATAATAATTATTAACTGATAATAAATATATATGAGTCAAATATCATAATATCCATATTTATTACGAGTAATTAAATTTTCATTACATGTATCTATTAAGATATTCATTAGCATTCGTCATATATTTTTCCTGTCAAAGATTTTCATATAAATATCTGTGAGTACACTTTGCCATCCCTAAATATTATAATAAACAAAAACTGGATCAAAATTCTTTTATTATACTGATCTTGACGCATATTATCTCGAGAGTCTCGTGGATCATTTTTATAAATCCTTTGATGACTTCATCATTTTTATCTATTATCCAATTTTACAAAATTACTTAAATCAAAATGCGTTTTATTAACAATTAGTGTTGATTATAAGTTATAAATAAATAAATAAAACATTAGATAATAAGCCAGAAAATAATAAACAATTTTGTTATTTATATTTTGTTGTAAATTTCTCATTTTAGTAAGGAACTTGTTATTATAAAATAATAATATATAAATCAAATCATTTATGAATCATGAATTCTGGGGCATAACTATTTTCTTATTTCATTTATCATTTTAATTAATGTAAATAGAAAAAGTCCCACATCAGGGAAAGTGTTTCATGAAATACAAAATCAGTCAAATTTATGAAAAATTCTAACATTCAAATATGCATGATTTTTAATGTGAGATAGATCTTTTCAATCTTTTAAAATCTCTATTGAGTATTACTTCATTTTGTCATCTTCTAAAAAACTTTCTGGTAATCTTAAGTATATATATATATATATATATATATATAATTCAATTATTGTTAATATTTAAAATTCGCAATTAAATATTATAATATATATATATATATATACTTTACTATATAAATAAATGCAGAAGAATATATGACACGACAATTAATAAAACGTGATGTATAAGGCGGGTTCCATCTCATCCTGAAGTCGTTTTCATTGAAATTTTTCATCCAATTAATTTTTTTTAATGACAAACTTTAAACGTTGTAAATTTGTAATGATAATTTTAAAATACACAATTAAGATATTATTTTTAACTTTAAAATTTAAAAACAAATATTTATTTTTGTGTATTATGTCATTTGTTCAGAGAAAACATTCGAATTATAGTTACATTCATAACCTTCCATATATCTATGTCTGTGTCTGATGTTGAAAACAAAGTTCACACATGCAAACTTTCTTTCCCTGAACATTGGCTTTGTGTTTGAGCGTAGCAGAAGAAGCATTGATGTCAAACGCAGAGAAAGCTCGAACTTTATTTGGAATTTCTCTCTCTCAGAGACCCAAATGGCAGCAATTTTTCATTTGCTCCTCTGGTTTCTTCTTTGGGTACCTTGTTAATGGCATCTGTGAGGTACAATATATATATATGCATAGAAACACTTAGCTCCTGTTTTCTGCAAAACCACAATAAGCAATGGTTTTTCATATTTTCTTGTTGTTCCTTTGTTTATTCATAACAAGGTAAACTGACTAGAAGATTAGTTATGGTTTTGCTCCAAAAAATTTCTGTCTTTTGTTTTAATTGCTTCTGGAAATTTCATTGGAAATTTGGGTATTTTCTGTTGGTAACACCAGTCAATCATCCAGATAAATATGCAGTTTTTTTTCCTTTTCTGTTTGATGCCTCTGAATAATTGCAATTTTTGGTATGTACAAGTTGTCCTTGAAATAACTTAGTATTTGCTATTGATTATTCTCCCTCTTATGTCTGACATTCAGGAATATGTGTATAACAGGCTTCATTTTAGGTAAATTTCATTACCTTTGTAGTGTTTTTTTTAATTGAGTAGTATTTTTTCATGATGAAATAGTTGATAGTTGACTTGGTTTGTTTCAGCTATGGTTGGTACTTCACTTTTATTCAAGGATTTGTTTACTTGTTTCTGATTTATCTCTACGGTTTCACAAGCAAGCAAATGGTGAATCCATGGAAAACTTATGTGAAGCTTTCAGCTGTGCTTATGGGATCCCATGGCCTAACAAAGGGATCTTTGGCTTTTCTGAACTACCCTGCACAAATCATGTTCAAATCCACAAAGGCAAGTGACAAAAAGGCACAAGGAAATAAAAAATAAATTCAGAGTTGTGTTTTATCGTTTAGTTTAGTACCTTAAACTGTGTTAATTTAGAATGTTTAATGAGAATCAATCAACTTTGTTGCTTTAGGTTCTTCCAGTGATGATGATGGGTTCCTTCATACCAGGTCTAAGAAGAAAATATCCAGTTCATGAATATGTATCTGCTGTTCTTCTGGTCATTGGCTTGATCATGTTCACTCTAGCAGATGCACAAACATCACCCAATTTCAGTCTCATTGGAGTTCTCATGATATCTGGTGCTTTGATCATGGACTCCTTCTTGGGAAATCTGCAAGAAGCTATCTTCACATTGAATCCTCAAACCACACAGGTGATTTAATTTATATGCCATTCATTTGTAAAATTTGTGATGATCATTTTGCATAACATTAGCATAATAGATGATTGTCTTGTTCTGTGTTAACACTCAGATGGAGATGCTTTTCTGCTCTACTCTGGTGGGTTTGCCTTTGTTAATCCCTCCCATGCTTTTTACAGGAGAGTTATTCCAAGCATGGACTTCATGTTCACAGGTGCATTTCAAAATTGGAATAACTTTCTACTTTTTCCATACTTGACTTTTGCTGTTTTTTGTCACAAAATTGGAATAACACTTCAAACACCTTATCTTTTTCTTGCAGCATTTGTATGTGTATGGAGTGCTAGTGTTTGAAGCAATGGCAACATTTATTGGCCAGGTTTCTGTGTTGTCACTCATTGCTCTTTTTGGAGCTGCCACTACAGCCATGGTATATATCAGTCTCACAAGTTTTCCTTGTTTGTTTCAACTTGGGACCATTATATGACTCTAACATTAATTACTCTTTTATGTCACCATAACCTGATCAAACAGATAAGAAAAGCACCATAGTGTAAAATGATCAATGCTTAAAACATCTTGTAACAAGAAATTCTGAATTGGAACACTGAAATTTGATTTGGAGAGCAAGATAAGGAAAGGACCATAGTGTTTTAACTAAATATTACACCCTTTTATGTGGTCCTAACAGAGCTTGTTTCTCCCTTGAAATTTGTCACAGATAACAACTGCAAGAAAGGCTGTGACATTGCTACTGTCATACCTCATTTTTACCAAACCAATGACAGAACAACATGCGACTGGACTTCTACTGATAGCTATGGGGATTTGCTTGAAGATATTTCTTGATGACAAATCTAACAAAAAGACCTCAAATTCTTCTCCCATTGTCAATATTCCAAAACCTTCTGAGCACAAAGAACTTCAGGCACAGTTAGATTATGCAGGAGAAGATGAAGAAAGAAGACCATTTGTCTAACACTTTCAGTGCATAAATATATAAGTTAGAATGTTTTATATATATTTGAACAGTTTTTACAATAATAAGGTACGAGAATTCAACAAGGAATGGCCAGTGAGGGGCTTGTGTAGTTGTATGAAGTCATTATATGCCTCATTGCTAATTATTGGAACAAAAGTTACATTTTTTAATAATCATAATATATAAGTCTATCCATATATGTATAGTTTGTTCTAAAATCATTGAAGAAGAATATGATTTAGTGACTTCAACTTTATTCTTGTAAGGTGAAATATGGCTGTTCTCTTTTAGTTCTTAAAAGTATATCACAGATTTTTGTTTTTGTGAGATTTAAATATGTCAAACCGAGTATATGTCAGTAAAATGATAAGTATGCGTTGTAAGATGGGTATATATAAAGTTATATATTATATGTTACATATGTAATAATAATATATTAAAATTATATTTTGAATATTGAGAATAATAATAATAATAGTTTCGCATTCCTCTGCGATATTATGATTTTCTCATATATGAGTATGTCAATGTGAAATTATTACTATTATTACAATAATAATAAAAATTAATTTAATTATAATTATTAGAAATAATAAGTAAAATAAGGCTTATTTATATTTTAAGTTCTTGATAAATTTAAAAACTTTCAATTGAATCCTTATAAATCTTTATGATCTATTAAGTATTCAATCAATCTTGTTTTTTCAATTAAATTTTTGCACTGTTAACCTTTTCTGTTAATGGGAGGATGCGACTGTTAAGAAGTTGATATGATTATTATTTTGTCATGTCACTCTATCATCACCTATGATTTTATAAAATATAAAATTATGATATATTTTCAACTTTTATTGAAATAATAAAATCATAATTTTATAATTATACAATTTTGAATTAAAATAATACAAATATAAAATCATAAATTTTAAAATTAAAAATTTTAAAATCAAAATAAGAAATTTGGTGCTCTTTTATTTATAAAATTTACCAATAAACAAATTTATCGATAATAAAAATTATAAATTACTAACAGATACATTATCGACATTGTCGAAATTCTAATTTATTGACCGATGTCACCAACAAATTCATTACATACAAATATTTTTGTTAATTTAACTCTTGTACATTCCAATGATACAAATATAAATATATAGCAAATAGTTGCATGAATTACACTCTTTCTCAACATATTTAACCGTTATGCACTCCAACCAGTACTATCCCCTGCTCCTTGTACCACCCAATCATAATAGATGGAAACCACAAAATAGGATAAACAATTGATTTTCATAAAACATCTTTTATATATATATATATATATATATATATATATATATATATATATATATATATCTCCACAAAAAAACTTATAAATAATGATAAATTTTAATGACTATTAATTATTAGTAACTATAGTGATTAATTTAGATACCAATTTACAAAACTAAATATTATTGATTACTAAAATAGTCAATATTATGAATACAAAATTATAATTAGTCATTAAATTAATGTTTAAAATTAGCTACGATGGTTTTAGCTATCAAAGAAAATTGGTCACTATAGCTATTTAGGTTTTAGACATCAAAATGAATTAATTTATAAATTAGTTTCTAATTAATTAGTGACCAATAATTTTTAATTTTGTAAATTGATATCTAAATTGATTTGACTAGTTATTTTTTTGTTTCTAATAGAGGATTTTCTTGCGGTGTATATATACCAATAACGTACATGTTAATCATCAAAGTCAAACATTTAACTCTATCAACCCACTCGATTCATTCTCATGATAAAGATCCATAAACAATCTAAATAAAATAGACATTTGACTTTATATTTAGAAATTTAGAAATTTCTTGTATTGAATTAAACTCAGAAGTTATACACATGCCATATGTCCTCCCATTATGTAGAGTCACATATCAAGAACAAAGTCTTCCTCATATGACAAGATAAAATCTTATACCGTAAGACACAATCATTTTTTCATCACCCCTCTAGAACGCAGAAACTTCCATTAAATCTTATTGTCCAATATCTTTTTATATGTGAGTCCAATATTACCAGAGTTCAGAATTCTCATTCAATTACATCCTAAAAATCACTCAATATAATATTTCCTCTTTAAAAATAACTAGATTCATATCAATTACATATAAAATAACATTCCTAACTATATTTTTGGCATAACCCCAAACTCTCCTAGACCAAAGATTTATGGCAAAACTCCAGACTCTATTGAACCACATGCACACTTGACAAAACCTCATTGGACTCTATTAGCCAAACATCTCATGAATTTTCATCTCACAAAAACAATTCTTTGTCATTACACAAAGATTTTCCTTTCTCTCGATCAGCGAGCATGTACACTCATCCAACACGATTTTCCTGTTTTAAATATATTTTAATAATATATATAACTTAATTTATCAAATGATGCATTACTTTTATCCAAACACGCTCCGTTTACGGGATGATAAACCAACATTATTCACAACGACTACAGTTATGCGAAACCTTCCGCTTAAACAAAAATTATATATGAAAAAAATTTCATCAAATATATTACTTTCTACGTGTAAATATTAATTAATATCTAAATATTATACAACCCATTGTTTTAACGATAAAGTACTACAACCTATCATTCGTCAAATATATAACTAAACTAATTTATGGTAATAAATGTACATGAATCTCGTGTGGTCACAGGGCATGATTCCTAGGTCATTTTATAGACTTTTCCTCAGATACAAGATTGCCCTATATCATCACCAAATTTGGCGACACCTAGGACAATTCCGTTGGTTTTGCAAACTCCAATGTTCAAAAAACCACACGAAAAGAAAGTCATAAAAAAAACAAAAAACAGACTTAGGAAGGTAGTTTGGCTCCAAAAAAAGGTGATTGAATCACGTAACACCACTTTCCTTATTTTCCTCAACCTCGTTCTTATTCTAAATAACTGCTAATAACCCTATCTCGTTTTTTACTTCACAGTTTTCAAACTCTCATCTCTCTCACACACACCCCATTTCTTTCTTCTCTTTCTCTCTAAGTGATGGCTTCAGACCCCACCAGAAAGAGACTGGTATTAAGCTCAAAGGCCATGGCTGATGCAGCTTCATGGTACTGTGCCTTTGTTCTTGTGGCCCTTTTGCTCCTAACCATGTTCAGAGACAGCTCCACGCTTCCGAGCCATGTAGACAACAACAACAACAACAACAACCAACTCATGTCACGGCCATGCGAGGAAATCTATGTTGTTGGAGAAGGTGAGACACTTCACACGATAAGTGACAAGTGTGGTGACCCTTTCATAGTTGAGAACAACCCTCACATCCATGACCCTGATGATGTCTTCCCTGGCCTCGTTATCAAGATTACACCCTCACATCATGCCTAGAATAGTTAAGGTTTTATATTGAAGGAAGAATCGATTCTGTTAGAGGAATATATTGTCATCATCTTGTTCTTTCTTTTTTCACTTTATTCCTTTCTTGATCCTCAGAATCAACATGAAGTTGAAAAGCTTTTTTTTTTTTTTTTTTCATTTGTATATATGAATAAATAGCAAGGAAAACTTCATAGTTTATAGTCTTATCTAGAATAGAATAGCCTTTGTGTAGGTTATACTTAACAAAAAATAGAGTGTAAATTCAGTTTTTATATCATTGGCCTATAAGTAATTGGAATATACTTAATGTTCTGTTAATTCTATTTTTTTAAGTGAAATTAGTGTTGTATATTATGAAGTTTTCAATAGATCGATTCTTTTATTGATGTTACTATTTCGTTAATGGAATTGTCGGTGGTATGATGAAAACGGTGAAGAACAAAATTCCAAAGCTTTCATTGTCGTGGTTGAGGAAATATTCTCATAGCTATATATATGTCCATGGAAGTTTTGAAAATACTTGTAAATTTTCTATTTTTCTCTTGCTTTGCTTGTCTTTACTTTGTTTTATACGCAATCGATTGAGCTTGTATGTTTTATGGATGAGGGTAAAATTGTCACAAGCTATAAATCTTGTTGAGTCTATATACTTTGTCTAAGAATGGTTAAAATTCCTTGAGATAATCACTAAACGAATGTTAATGATATATTCTTTAATATGTTTTAATACAGTTTTTTTTTTTTATAATCAGAGGCATTTATTAGTTTAAAAGTGGAACTTACACCCATTTATTAATTTATTATGAATTCATTTAATAATTCATAAACATGTATTAACTATGGTGCTATTACTTTTGTAACTACGAAAAACGAACGAGAGAGAATGCTGTTAAATTGGTTAAGGTATCTTGGTACAATGATGGTTTTAGAAGTTTTCTATTTATTGATTATTTAAAACTTAAATAAAGAACAAACACATTCACCTATTAGTTAATAGAAATCACAACAAGATTATTCTATACGCAATTTCATTTCATGAAAAGAAGATACTTATATTGATTTTATTATTTTTGGTGAAGATTTCACCAATACAAAAATAGGATTTCACAATAACAATACTTTTAAAAGTCATTGTCATCATAAAACATAAAACATGTGGTGACAATTTTGTAATTTTTGCGTATTTTTTAACGACGGTTAGATATAAAATCGTCTTCTTTTTTCAAAAAACAAAACCATGACGGATTCAAAGTACTGTTGTCAAAAATAGAATGTTAAGGAAATCATAATTTAAGTCATCTTTCATTTTTCGCACTCACTCTTATGTTTCTCCTTCTACTTCACAAAGTTTTCTTCTTTTGTGGAAACCTGTGCCACCGTTGTTGGATTATTTGGTTATACCAACGTCGTTCGTTGCCCTGATCATTGGAAAAGTATGAGTTTTCCTTCCCAGGTTCATGTTACAACCATCGTTGCTACATTATTTGGTCACGCCACCATCATTTATTGCCCTAGTCATCGAAAAAGTGTGAACTTTCCTCCCTATGTTGGTGCCACAACAACCACACTGCTACATTATTTTATCACGCCACCACTATTTGTCGTCCCGATTGTAAAAAAAGTGTGATTTTCTTGGGCGTTTTGTGGGTGGTGGGTGGGTGGGTGTGGGCGTTTTATGACTTTTGTGTTATTTCCTTGTTCTTCATGTGCATGATTCATTATTTATGCTTTTTGTAGTATATAAACATTGAAAAGTGACTTAGAACCTAGTTCAAGATTGAACAACTTAGAGGTTTGATTTTAAACATAGACTATAACATCTTAGTCATTCTAAAGACCTTCTCTTAATGCAAACCTTGTGTTACAATGACTCAAGAACTAATATTTTCACATAGAAGTTTAGAACTTGTGTATAAGGAATTAGGACTTGTGAATTCATGGTGTGAAAGTTTGAATTATGTTAGAAATATATTGTGTAGATTTTTGTTTTGAGTTTAGTTTGTGAAATCCAACCCCAATGAATCTTTGTATTGTTCGCTTCATATAACTTTAATTTAGTAGTTTTATATGCTTTTAATCTAATTTCATCTCGCTTAATTTGAATCAATCCATGTTTATATTCATAGTTTAAATTAATAAATATACATAATTATGTAAACCATCACAAATCCCTTGAAAAAACAATATTTGAACTTTTCACTTTTTTATTACTTGTACAACTTGGTACACTTGTCCAAAAGTTATCAAATACCAAGACAATTTAAGAAAAAAAAAGGTATTCAACTCTCCATCATTATCACATGTAATTATAATGTTAAATTATGCCTTTGGTCTCCATTTTCGTAGAAAAATATTGATTTGGTTCCTCTATTATTTTTTTATCTCAATTTGGTTCTTATTTTGGATAATTTGATGCAATCAAGCCTTTTCCGTTAGTGGTACAATAACAATGTTAAAGGAGTGTCACATGACAATTCCTAGACTTTTTGAATTTTGAATTTTTATTTTTATTTTTGAATTTTTTAAAAAATTAAAAATTTGCCACGTGTCAAGCTGATGCCGTGTCACGTGACAATGATAATGTGATGTGGCAGTCACAGTGCCACATGTCACTATTATGTTATGTGTCATTTCTTCATTCTCAATTTGGTCTCTATATTTTTATTTGTCTCAATTTAGTTATCATTTTTGTAAAAATTGCGCAATTTTATCCATCACCAAATTGAAACAAAAATTAAATTTTATATAAATGTTATACAAATATTTTTATTAAATTTGATATTTTTATTGAAATTGATATTTTTATTATATATTTTTAACAAAACTAAGTTTATTTAAATTTGTGTTTCACATTCAACTTTACTAAAAATTGTTTTAAATTTTAAATTCATTTGTTTTCAATATTGTTACATAAACTAGTTAAAATTATTTTTAAAATTTATATAATTGTTATTTTTACACAAACTCAAACATTTGTATAGAAATTATTGAACTATACACATTTTAAAAATATATTCAAATTGGTCCACAACGTGCACTCGCCTGAGATGCCGCAAGCTTGGTTTGTAATTTGATTGCGTTTTATGGCACCCGTCCTTCAAAGGAAGAATAATTGCTGCAAAATTATTTCTCACAGGAAACAAAGAATAAAGAAGAGGAGTATGTTTTTGTTATCTGATATTCCACGGGACGAGAGGGTTTTGAAATTTTGTTGATTTGGTTTTCAAATGTATTGCAGATGCAGAAGACGAGGAGATCAGCAGCAACAAATTAGGGTTTGAGAAAAAAAAATTATTGATTATGGGTCGAGTTGGGTATCCATGGATTTTTTATTTGGTACCCGTACCCAACCGTTTATATTCGTATTTATCCAAATATTTTTATCCACTTAATCTGAATTGAAATACATTAAACTGAATCCATCCATTCTCTGTCGGGTTTCACGGGTTCGGGTGGTTTGAGTATTTTTGCTCACCCGTAATTGCATCAAATTGCTCAAAATAGAGACTAAATTGAGATAAAAACAAATAGAAAGACCAAATCAATATTTGCCTACGAAAATGAAAACTAAAATACATAATTTAACCTTATATTATCTAGAACAAAATGAGATTAATTATTTTAAATTTCCAAATATGATTTTAGAAAACAAAGTCATATGTGCAAGTCACAAAAAATGGGTTATATGATGCTCCTTAAAATAGAAAAAATGTTCTACATAATTTTTTTTATTAATAGTTGAAAAGAGATTTACTATACAATTTTACTATACAAACTTCAATTTCACTAATTATATTTTATTAATGATTGAAGTAATTAAATAGAGATTTAGTAATTGATACACATATTTATTAAAATAAATTGACATGATTTAGAATAATATTTATAGAATTAAGATTAACTCTTAGTAATAACGTTACATTATTTTTACATAATTAATGTATTCGAATTAAATCGAATTATAAATATAAGTTGTCATGACATAAAACATGAATATTCTGAAAATAATTTGTAATGTAACATTTATCTTACAGTAAATAAATAAATAAATAATTAGAATAGTATTTGACCTAGACTTTTTGGTCATAAAAAGTAGTATGTTCTATATGTTTTTTAATTTATTTAATGAAATAAAGAAAAGAAAGTGATTTGAAAATCAAATAAAAATAAAAATCAGTATTTGTGTGATTCATGAGATCAAGATTTGGATTCGTTTCGTACTCTGGAAAAATGAGTCAAAAAAACTCTGAAATCAAATTCACATGCTGTTGAAATTGAAGAATAAAGAAACACAGGAAGAAGAAGAAGAAAAAGAGTTGTGTGAATAAAGGGGTGAATTAGGTTTGTGATCGATTGATTGATCGGAGAGAGAAGAGATAGGGAAATGGGGGATCAGGCTGAGGGAACGGTTCAGAACGTTCTGGATCAGGATTCTCTGAAGTGGGTCTTCGTCGGTGGCAAAGGCGGCGTTGGCAAAACGACATGCAGTTCGATTCTCTCCATTCTCCTTGCCTCCGTTCGCTCTTCCGTTCTCATCATCTCCACCGACCCTGCTCATAATCTCAGCGACGCATTTCAGCAGCGTTTCACCAAAATCCCCACTCTCGTCAATGGCTTCTCTAATCTATACGCCATGGTGATTAATCCCCCTTTTACCTAGGGATGCTTTTTTTTTTTTTTTTTTTTTTTTTTTTCTTGTTCAATTGGTTTATCTTATTTGTGTATGTATGTTGGGATTGTGGTGTAGGAGGTGGATCCTACCGTTGATCATGAGGATATTGGTGGCGCTGATGGGATGGACAGTTTGTTCTCTGAACTTGCCGGCGCGATTCCCGGAATTGATGAGGCCATGAGCTTTGCTGAGATGTTGAAGTAAGAATACTGTGGCACTTCAGTCTTGCTGAACTTGGTTTTGATGCGTATGTGTACTGTTTGTGACAGGATAAGTAGAGTGATTTAGGTTTGAGGCGTGTGTGCGTGTGTAATGTTTGGGAAATGATTAGTGGATTGATTTAAGTTTGTTTGAGAGGAAGAGGAGTGATAGTTGATTTTGGATTGGTGGCTCCCTGGTTGTATTTAGTCTTTAAGAACTTGCTTGTTAGGAAAATTTCGAAAAGAAAAACTATCAACAGACACCACTACCCTAATTAATGTCTAGGAGTCGCTAGAGAAAGAATTAGAGAGAAGTGTGGATGTGATAGAGATATGATGTTGTGATAGAAAGAGATGAATAGAGAAAAGTTTTAAGTGTTGATGTAGTGTATGATATGAAGGTCGACACAGATTATTACTCTTTCGGAAAACCTTAGGGAAACAGTTATTGAGATTTTAATCCTGAACATAGGTGCTCTTGTAAAAGGGAAATAGATCTCTAGGTTTTGTTATCTACTTTTACGTGATTGACACAATTCATGTGTGCTCATAATTTCTTACAAGAATCTTGTATAAGTTTGATACCTGCCATTGCAGTGGCCTCTTTGGTTGTTGCCACTGCCCGTGACATAATAAATTTCCTGATTGAGATCGTAGTTCTTTATCTGTTTCCTCAGGATCTTTAAAAGTGACACGCCAAAGGAAACATGTAAAAAATTTCAGATATTGAATTTTCAATTTTTTGATTATGTAAATTTTTGGAGATTAGTTCAGGGAGCAGAAGATTCTTTTTGTTACCCCACAGCCCATTACGAGGAGCCTTTGGACCATCATCGAGATTTTACTTGGTATTTTATAAGTAAAGGTCATAGGGTTTTGTTGGAAGGACTGGGGACAAAACTGGTCATGGAGGATGGTAATGCTCTGGTTCCGTATTGAGTAGAGAGAAACTGGAAAGGAGTATAGTGAATTTTGTGTATTGTGTACACACAGTATTATTATTTATAATGAAGAAGATATATAGGAATAGGGAACAAAATTATCCTTTAGTGGGAAATATTTGGTAACATATGTCCCTGTCAAATCATATCATATCTCCCTGTTAAATGTAATCAAATCATATTCTTAACAGTTTTGGTAAGTGTCAATTTTGTATATTTTCACACCCAAGGAACTGGGTGGATGGAATGAGGGTATTAGTGGCAATAATAGTATAGGTATGAAGTGTGGGGATGACAATAGTTCCTCACATCCTAAAAAATTACTTGAATTGAAAATTAGAAGGCTGGGGATCCTAATTTAAATCTTACACACATGAAATAGTGTAGCTACGAAAATTCCTATTGTAGGTTCCTGAAAATCCTGTCTTGTTGTAGCAAGTGCTGAGTTTTTACTTACTCGTGTAAAATATTAAAACTACAGTATTGTGTAGGTATATGATTAATGAGAGGGTGCCACTCCCATCACAGGTATTCTTGTAGCAAAAAGGACTTACAAGAAAAGACTGAACCTTTTTGCTTTTCAACACCCATATCTATGTTAATTTTAGTTACAAATGAATCAATACGTTGTAATATCAAAATCTAAAGTTGTATGCATAATATTTATCCACAATAAGCTATGTGAATTTTTATTTATTTGTTGATTTGAAATCATCATTAACGGTGCTTGCTTAATCAAGAAACCTGTTAATCAGGCATGTGGTCTTCTTATTTCTTTATCTTTCTTTGAAATGTCACTTTTCAACTTAATACTTTTATGTTATTCATTGTGTGTTTTGTTCTATAATTATTTTGCAGATTGGTCCAGACCATGGATTATTCTGTTATTGTATTTGATACTGCTCCCACTGGTCATACACTCAGACTGTTGCAATTCCCAACGGTTTTAGAAAAGGGTCTTGCAAAAGTAATGTCTTTGAAAAATAAATTCGGTGGTTTGTTTAATCAGGTATGAACTTAAGAATAAAGTCTTTTGCATCACTTCATATTTTCTTTCTACTTTAATTTTTTACTAATCTCAGTTTCAGTATTTAGATAGACTGTAATATTCAAATTTAATTAACCTACCGTATTTCCTCATAGTAGATCTGGGATCAGTGCAATATAACATTTTTTTTAACTTACATAGAAGACTTATTTAATACAAGATCTTGATAACCCATCCGTCCACACCAGTTCCCTCTTAATTAGATGGTTAGTATTAAACAGACCCTCATTTAATTTGGAAATGGAAATCTTACCGTTTAGTGTTCAACTTCAATCGCCTCATTTCATTCCTTGATGTATTTTTTTCCTCCCAGATGTATCATTCCATAGCAAAAGGATGTTTTCTGGTCCTGTGCAGCGATCCCACTCTAACTGTTTTGTCTTTCTTTGCACTACAATTCAGGATGGAAAATGTGGATGTCTGTTGTCCATTGTTTTAGAACTGAATCACAGGAGACCTCTTTGACGTTCTAAAAAACTACTGATCAGTCCTTGCCATTGTTACTTTCACCATATTCAATTAAACAGTTATCATTTGATGCCTTCAGAACAGTGGTATCAATGTTGAAGGCCAAAAGTTCCGCATACAAACACTCGTTGCAGTCTATGGAATTATCATTACTAATTTACGCATTTAATAGTCCAGATAGTTTATGAATGCAAAACCAATTGTTTATGTTACTTGTGGATGGACACCATCATCTTTTTCTTTTTGATGGTTTTCGGATAGCTTCTACCCCTAATCATAAATTGTAGTGCACTTGCAGAGTGAGAGTGAGACATTCTCCCCATTCTCTCAATTAGACACTTTCAATGTTTTCTCTCTTCTCTCGTTTGGATGTATATTTCACACACTTTTACAGCTAGTAGTGTAATTTCAATCAACCATAATGACCATCTTTTTTATCTTTATTTGTATACTCTCTTTTAACCACCACTTTCAATTTAAATAGGTTATTTAAATCTAAATGTAAAGATATTTATCATAAATTTTTTTATATAATATGATTTATCTCGTTTGGATGTATATTTCACACACTTTTACAGTTAGTAATGTAATTTCAATCAACCATAATAACCATCTTTTTCATCTTTATTTGTATACTCTCTCTTAACAACCACTTTCAATTTAAATAGGTTATTTAAATGTAAATATAAAGATATTTATCATAAAATTTGTATATAATATGATTTATATCCTTTATCCAGTCTCAGTATATACATATGATATATCATATATGTACGTACATTGATTGGATAATTTAGGAAACAAGCATGGTATGTTCTAGGAAACCAATCCCTGATATTGTAGGATTGATATGCTAGTAATAAAACCAAGGTACAACTAATATACAGAATTAGAACCAATAGGGCTTAAATTTGAAACTTTCTAAAATATTTTGAACAAATTTTATATTAAAAAATACATATTATGAATTTTAATTTTAAAAAATCAATATATATTCTGAGGAAGCAGGCTATTTAATACTACTTTATAATATTCCTGTAGCATAGATATGTTTGTATCCAACTTGGAAGAAACTTCTCTGATATACCCATGAGACTGTTTTGTTTTATAATCTATTGTGTAATTGGAATCCATTTTGAACTTTTACCACAGATGACTCGTATGTTTGGCATGGGTGAGGATTTTGGAGATGATGCAATTCTTGGGAGGCTTGAAGGCATGAAGGATGTAATTGAACAAGTTAATAAGCAATTCAAAGATCCGGTAAGAATTACATTAAATTTATGTATGGTATTGTTTTAAAAATGTGAATTTCTTGTTTATTTGTCTTGTACTGTTGCTGCTGAATGAACCTTAGTTGTAGGAGCTGGATCAGAAAATGAATGAAAACAGATTCTTTATTGCTTGCATATAAACTGAATTACTGGTTAATAAGGCCTGCTCTCTCCACAACAATCATCAATGCCCCTTCCTTATCGGATTGGATTGGATATCTTTCATCATCTAGAGAATCTCAATTAATAAGAATCCTGAACACTACACAAGGAAACCTTGCCTATAGATGTGCAAGGATATTGTCTAATACATGACTAATTTATAGATATTTAACACTGTCAGTTAATAAAATAAAAGGTTAAGTATGTTTTTAGTCTTTGAACTTACATGCAAAATTGGAATTCGTCCTTCTCAAAAAGTTTATATAAAATGCAACCTTATACTTTAGTAATGCATGAAATACATCCTCATTGAATGATGTTAAGTTTTTTCTTAGGTGTGTAACGGTGATGATGAGGGGATTAAAAAGTTTTCAGACGTGGCTGCCACATGGCTGACACGTGTAATTTTATAAAAATAAAATTTCTGATCTTTTTTGGTCTTGTTATTCTTTTCTTTTACAGTTTTTTTTCTCTTTTTCCTTTCCCTCCTTCAACTTCTTCTAAGCGACCCTCAACCCACACCAAGGGTCTCACCACAGCACCTCCCCCATCCAACCAAACCCACTGACGGCAACACCGACACATTTGGAGCCCTTGCCGCTGGCATTGGATGTCTCTGCCATTGTCTGACCCTTCAAATTAGTGTGTGCCGTTGTCAAACCCTAACTTCTTAAGATGGGAAGGATCCAAGCGGTGCAGGATCTCTCGATTTGGTGAACATCGTCATGATCTCACTGCAATCCCACATCCTTGATCTAGCATCATTGTCAACTCATGGCCTCCTCTATAGTTGTGGGATTGAGCGAGTTTGCATGTTTACTTTGGATTTCTGTCACAATTATTCCTGTTCCTCCTATTTCTCCTAATGTTGACACTCTTAATTGGAGGTCTCAATTTTCTATAACTTTTAGTGTAGTTTGTATATTCATGAGAGAATTTAACCTTGTAATTCTTAGAAACCATGGTTAGTTAGGAGCTAATAATGGGAGAAAGTTGAAGTAGCACATTGCTGGTAGTGCAAATCATGTCTTGACATGTTAATGTAAAAAATAACATGAATATTTTACTTTTAATGGAATATTACATTTACTATTCACACTAAGACTGCTGGTTTTTATTTTGCAGAAACTATATTTTCTTAAAGGAGATGCTCTGTTGAGGAGCTTATTAAACTTCTATTCATGAACCATATTCTTTATGCTTATTTATTGAAAGGAGAATGTTGAGTTTGATTTTAAAATTAGGATTATGCTAGTATTTGTATTTTGTATTAGACTTTGGCTCTATATATATGGCTTTATTCGTGGACAATGTATATAGAGTTGAAGTCTATATAAATTCCAAATACGAACATTATCGTAATTTTAAAATCAAACTCATAGCATTATAAATAAAAAATGATAAGAATAAGATCCTTATCTTTATCTAACTATCTTAAAAGTTTTAAACATAACACAAATCCTATAAACTAACATGTTCATGTTCTAATTATTGATAATTGTTGGAGATCCCAAATCGATTAGAGATAAGACAAATTTATAGGATATTAGTGGGTGCAAATCCCACCTTATTAGCCAATTTTGTAAGGTTGAATTAGGTTTAAATTTCCTTTCTTAAGGTGGTATCAAAGTCATCTAATGCTTATATCTAATGCCTATCTCAGTGAGATTTGTTGTTTGACCACCCATTAATGTCTAATCTTGCGCTTGAGATGTATATGCATCAGTGTAAGGAGTGTGTTGGAGATCTCACATCGACTAGAGATTAGATAGATTTATAATATATAAGTTAGTGCAAATCTCACCTAACAAGTTGGTTTTGTAAGGTTAAGTTAGGTTTAATATTTACTTTTTAAGAATAATTTAGTCACATTTCCGACAATTTTCTTTTTCTGGTCTTAGATAACCTTTAAAAAATAATGTTACGTGACACATGAAAAAATTAAGGTGAGTACAAGCATCTTTGACTTGTGTTTGGATCTGTATAATTTTGATAAAAAGAATGAGCTTACTTTCATTCAGTTTTCTTATAATAAGACATCCATGTTTTTTGAATTTGTAACTTGGAATTGTTTGATAGGTCCTAGCCATTTGTTGTTATTTTTATGTTCCCTTTATTTCGAGTTTTATACGATCAATTAAGATGTATTGGTTTTGTCTTTGAATAAAATATTGTGTGCTTGATCTTATTTTCTATTGTACCCAAACCCAGCTTCCAATCCCTTTCCAATCACTGAATTGTTGTATTTCTTTATTTACAGGACATGACAACCTTCGTCTGTGTGTGCATTCCCGAATTCCTTTCTCTATATGAGACAGAAAGACTGGTTCAGGAACTTACAAAGTTTGAAATTGACACCCACAATATCATCATTAATCAAGTAATCTTTGATGACGAAGGTAACATTCCTGTCATGTCCTTTATAACTTACATTTTTTTTTAATTTCTTTTCAAAATCATATTATTTTCTTCTAATCCTTTCACCCTTGTATTGTAGATGTTGAATCCAAGTTACTCAAGGCAAGAATGAAAATGCAGCAGAAATATCTGGACCAGTTTTACATGTTGTATGATGACTTCAACATTACCAAGCTTCCATTGCTCCCAGAAGAGGTTAGTTGTTGCATTCTTGATACTCAGCAATTTATTTCCTGCTCGATTGTATGATTAGACTTAAATGAACGATGACAAATTAATAGGTTACTGGGGTTGAAGCTCTGAAAGCATTTTCTAGACATTTTACATCACCATATCAATCCTTAGCTAGTGGAGGAGACCATGTAGAACGGTTACAGCGCAAATTAGCATCACTACAACGACAGATACATGAGACTGAGGAAGAATTGGAGAGAATCAGAAGGGGCATCTAGGCTTGAGGGTCTCCATCCATGAATAATGTCATTGTACGCCTTTTTTGTTCACATTATTTTTTAGCTTACATTTGATAAAGCATCTTTTTCTTTGTTGGCTCGCCAACACAAGTCATTCTCTATATGCTTTCATTTTAAGGTCACAGTGAGCTTTGTTATGTAACTCCAAAAAATTATTACTGAGGTTAGTCTAATTTGTTTCATGAATATTCTTTACTTGTCTTGTATTTTTATAATTTATATTCTGAGATGGATAATTTCTTATCAATATTCTTCTTTGTTTTGTTTAAACTTTCCAAGTATTGATGTGCTTGTTAAGATGTCCAATAAATTGTCCATGATGAAAAACCTTTCTGCTTTAGTTGGATAATATGACGATGATACCATGAAAAGTGAGACGTAAAAAGGAAAAGAAAAGAAGAGAAAACAAGAAATTGGTGGAAATGAAATTTAATTAAAGGAAGACTTTCAAGTTATGATAAATTTAGATGTTTTAAAGTTCATATTAAAAGTTTCATTTTCTGAAGTATTTGAAATTTTATATTTTTTAATTGAGTTTTTGCTACCCAATTTTGGTGTTAATTAACACGATCGAAGAAGTAATTAGTTTGGATGTCATTTTGTATATGATGAAAAAGAAAATAAAGGTTTAAATTTTAAATTTATTAAATATTGAAAATTCTCATTCTTTTAATTAAATCTCTATCATTAATTGAACTTTAAAATTTAATACTCATATTAGTATATTTTATTATACTTAAAATATATTTGAAATAAAAATTTAAGAATTTATAATTGCTTATGTGATTTCTATAATTCATTATTTAATTTTTATATTAATTATGTGATTATTTATAATGTGAAAACAGAAAACCAATAAAATATTTTATAGTTATTGTTAACATTCATTTTTGCATAATTTTCATATTTTTGTCCACAAAATGTGAGGTTTTTCTTTTTCTTTTTTTTTTTCGTTTTGTACATTTGTTTTCACATATATAAATAAAAATAATTTTCTTATTATCAGTCATATGTAAAAAAGGAGTTGTTAATAATTTATTAACGTGATAGAGATGATAATGGAATGGAATAAGTTTGACTATCTTCATCTCTATTTTGTTTTATCATTAAATGGACATAGATTTTTACCATTTCAAACATTAATTAAATATTTTATAAAAAATAAAAATTACAACAAATAAAATATAATATTATTAAATATTTAAATATTAATTATCAAATATTTAAATATTAAAATAGAAGGCATAATTTTTAATTATAATCGAACAAATATCAAATCAAAGTTAATATAAATGTCAATTGGATAAATTAAATAAATATAATAAAAATAATTAAATAAATATCAATAAACTACAAAACTAATAATCAAATAAAATTAATATAATAAGTTACCTCTAGGTTATTCAATAAATTAAATATGTTTTACTAATTTAAAGTAAGAATAAACATAAAGACAAGGACAAGTACGAAGATTAGATAAAGTGAATATGTATTTACTTATCACGTTTCTATCCTAATTTAAAAAATAAAATATTATCAACATGTCCTTAGTCAATACGGAGAATTTTACAAATATTCATGAAAACATATTCATATCATCTCTAATTAAGTTTCATCTCTAATCAAGTTTGGTATACAACATCCCAATAGCTTGGACTTAGGATTGAAAGATAAAAAAATTGTAAATTGTTTTGGATAGTTTAGTTAATATAAATTTTTAAAAAAATTACAAATAATATATTTACAAAATAATCAAATTACTTTATATAATATATTAATTTTGATGGAAGTATTAAGTTATAATTTTATTTTCTTATTATTTTATAATTATTAATTATTCTTAAAAGTATCACATCCCTCCATTAGACATAAAATTAATTTTAAAAATATAAATAAGTGTAAATATCATCTTATAAATCATTAATGATTTATAAGTTGAATTAGGTTTAAAGTTTATATTATATACATCCATATTTTATTGTTGTTTATTATGTTTATGTTATATAATATAATAAGACATATTTAATCTGTTATTTACTGTATATGATGAAAAATAATAATTAATTATATGAAACAAATAAAAGATCATAATCAATTATTATTTTAGTATGATTGATTATGTTTAGAAAAAAAAACACACAATGATTTATGGTTATTATGTGAGTTGGTTTAAACATACATAATTGATTGGTTATGCAATAGTTAACTGATTATACTTTTAATGAATGAATGCAATTGTAAGAAAGAAACCATTCATCCATGCACCGATCAAGCAACAAACATGCAAACAATTTAACAGCTTTGTGAACATGATCAAGCAAGGTTTCAGTAATGGATAAAGAACAAATAATTGGAAAATCTCAGTGAATGTTGGAGTAGGGAAAAAAATAATATCACTGCAACATTACTCAACACTGGAAAAAAAGTTTTAACTGATTTTTATTTCACATCACATTAAAATACTTTCTTCAGTTTTATTAATCATAAAGTTGAGATGGCCGAGTTGGTCTAAGGCGTCAGATTAAGGTTCTGGTCCGAAAGGGCGTGGGTTCAAATCCCACTCTCAACAAAATATAACTTTTTATTTTTTTTGCCTGTTTTTTATTTTTTTTTCCCACAATCATCAAAAATATTACTTTATATTCTCTTTTTCCTCTAAATATAAATCAATTAGTGTCTTGTATATATAAAAAGCAACCCTTATTTTAAAAAATTACAAAATAATTAAATATTGCCATAGTATTTTTCTTTTCTTAAAATAATCAAAATAAGAAAAAAAACATTAAGAGAATTATAAAAATTGGAGAAGGAAATGAGCTTGAATGGGTATTTTTCTATGTTTTTAATTTTTTGATTTAATATATATTTAGAGAAGAAAGATAAAAGAAAAATGAATGTAGTTTAAGTATAAGTAAATCTTAGCTAATTTCATCATATTTAATGGAATTGCTCTCAAAATACAGTTCATTTAATTTAAATTTCATTCTCAACGACTATTTATTATTTTTATATCAAGTTTCAAACAAAAGACAATTTGATAAATAAAACGGTTTAATTTTTTAGATCAGTTAGATTAGAGTATTTAGTACTTTCTTTTATTGCCGTGAAGTATTATATTAATTTATATTTAAGATCAAAAGAGAGTATACAATTTTGTTATCAATAATTAATTTTTTTCTTCTGCGTGAAATTTTTACTAGAATTTTGGTCTCCAGTGAAATTAACCTACCAACAAATTATCTATCCACAAAGCTTTCAGTCATTTAATATAGATTCAATCCTTACCAATCAGACCAAGTTTTACTTTTATCTTTAAAAACATAATTTAATCATTAATATCAATTTATAAATAATCTTGACAACTTAATCTTTTCCAATTTACAAGAATCTACACTCAACTCAATCAAACATAAATAAATATATGTATATAACGATACAGCTTTTAAAATATTGAAGACTGTTTAATCGATTGCATTTAATCAATAATTAGAGTAAGTTGGGTGAAAGAAAACTTTTAGTAAAACACCTTAAACTTCTAAACAATAATTCATTAAAAATGTCAAATCATGAACTGGTTGGTACATGATAATAACAACAATTTGGCTTAAAGAAACATTTTTTCTTCCACAGGTATTGCTATTAATCACCATTTCAATGAAAGGAAACACATTTGCAACAATTGATGAAAGATACACATAATCTCTCAGAACAAATATAAGACTTTACTTTGTTAGTGTCAGACAAATATCATCATTCCTGCTAAAAGCTGTAGTGCAATACAAATTTGATTTCAGTGAAATTAAGGACTATAAATAGCATTATGCATACTACACTATGTAAGTTTGTTCATCCACAAACTTTTTAGTTATCAAGGTTCCAAATGACTTCAATAACTATGTTTATCATTAAGTGATAATAACCATTTGAAAATCTGAGTTCTAACCACCATGCAGGGTTGATATAAAAACCACCACATCTTTCTCTTCCAGTGATGTGTCCAGCTGACCACTTAGCTCCCAATCACAGTCATTCACCAGAACAAGAACTCCAGGTCTCCTGCACAACAAACCACACAATAACATTGTTTAGCTCTATAATATTTACACATTGTCAACTGTCACAACTGAAATTATGATGATTTCTATTCACCAGACGAAATTGGATGTTGATACATATATATGTATCCCAAATATTCAGTACAAGTATTCTTAATTAGTTTAAGCATAAACTAATGAGAAAAACTCAGGCTTAATTACATTAAAGTAAGCTATCTCTGATGTTTGCAATTGAGCATATACAGTAAATCATTCAGTGTGTTAAGATTATATACCCTTCAGATTAAATTGATGGTAAACATAAACAAGCTAACTTGTTCCTATTCTTAAATCAAATGTATTTGGATCATAAAACTTACACAGTGTCTCCTTTCATGAACATCTCAGGCCTCTCCTTAATCAAGTTTGTTCGTACCCAAGAAAGCAAATCTTTCATGATCAACTGAGAAAGTATTAAGAAAATGTTAGAAGAATGAAAGAATGTTCCAATGTATCATAGTTAAAAAATATTTATGGTTGTATACAGTACCTTGCCCTCTCCATTTTGTTGCTCAATATTGACATTATGAATCTTCTTAGAGTCACAAAGGAGTTCCAATCCTCCACTGTATGTTTCAGTAATTTCATCAGATCACACAAAGACTCAAGGTTCTAATCTCAGATATATATATATATATATATATATATATATATATATATATATATATATATATATATATATATAATTCTATATTACAATGGATTCTAATAGGATACACATCCAGCACCATGATTTACAATTTTAAGATTCATTTATACTGCACTCCAGTTCCATACTTTGCAAATATCACATTCTCTGACCTAAGAACATCAATCCCATCACCCAAGTTGAATAGATGATGTTCAGAACAACATCAAAATTCATCCGATGATGCTGAAAAAATCCATGTTACTGTTTACCAAATAAATAGAAAAAGATAAAGCATACAATTTCTAAAATAACATTATGTATCCTATACCTTAATTAATATAAACAGAATACCATCAACAATATTAGATTTAAAATTTTGAATACTTGCTCCAGTTCCTGTATTTTTTCATAAACAAACCACCCAAAACCTTTGAAAGAAGAAATTGGTACCCATTAATCTTATCTTTACCCGAATTCAAGCGTCAGCTGCATGTTCAACAACGACTCCGCAGAACCCCAAAACCCTAGAGAGAGAAACAATCGAAAGAGGAGAGAGAAAGAGGGAACTCTTCAAATCAAACTTCAAAAGCCCTAAAATTTATTCCTACGCGACATCAACACAAGTAGCACAAACTCTTCACTGTACAATTAAAACCTCATCACCGAATCTTGACCGTCCATTTTTTTTAAGAGTAAATAGTCTAATCCAACGGTTCAAGAGATAGAAGACTGTACAAATCAACGGTCAAGACTAAATCGTTCCATTCCCCACAACATGACACGTGATCATATCCCCATGTGCTCCTCGTTTTCTCATCTCCGATTGAAATGTTTGAAACCCATATTCATTACAAGCAACTTGTGTCGAAATATTAAATCTTGGCCAACTGGGTCTCTTCCAATTCCTTCTGATTTTGCAAGCGAGGTTTGGATTTCGTGCTTTTGTATATTTTCGTTGAGTTTTTGAAGCTATGGAGGCTTACAAGAGATGGGTGAGGCAGAACAAAGAGTTTGTGCACTCCTTGGAGTCTTTGGCCAATGTAAGGTTACCTTTTGGATTAACATTTTGACAATATCGTTTTTCGTTAGGTTAGATTAAACGTAATCATTCCGTTGTTACAATTTCACGAGCCAAAGTGAATTTTAAGTTAGGTTATACTTCTGTGTTGTTTGATACTTCTCACTAATTGTGGATTGGCAATTGTAACTGCACACGAAATTTTGGGGAAAATGGTGATTCTGATATGAATTTCGTGGGTTTATTTATAATTTGGCTATTGCTGTTGCATATGGTGCTATTTCGTTGTGCTTTTTCCACCGATGATCATGATTTGGTTGTTTCGTTAGTAAAACTGAAAATTTTGGGATTTTGTAATTATGAATGAAAATATATTTAGTGCAGTGGTTTTAGAAAATAAATGAAGCGGCCTGTTTTGCTGTGATTGTTGTTTTCTGTTTGTTCAAGTCTATGAAGGCATTATGTTGAAGCATAGTTTGTGAATAGTTTATTGAGGAGTTGAAAATGTGGACAGGGAGTGACATGGCTTCTTCCGGAACGGTTTTCTGAATCAGAGATTGGACCTGAAGCAGGTTTTCTGAATTTTTATAACTTTTTGCTACTTCTTTTGAGCTCCATTAGAAGCTTAGATGTTCAGTTATTTGTTCATGTTGATTTCGAAGATGATAACCAGCTAAAAAAATAAATTTACTTTGCAAAGCCGTGTGCATCCCTAAACTTAGTTTACCTGTTGCATATCCCTATTGCAAATTGCTGCTATTAACTAACTAAATTCCTGTTGCGATTTCAAGGGTCATGTTACTTTCTTCTAGTCTAGCTGTATTTTCTTTAAATTAAACGACTTCTAATTACCTTATTTATTTTTTCTAATTATTTTTCTCTTGCTATATTTGGCTATGATATAGAGATTGGTACCTTATTGAGAAGATATATGATTTCATGCAGTAACAACCGTTCTGGGTATCCTCACAGCTCTCAATGAACACATAATTGATACTGCTCCTAAGCCAAATATTTCAGGCTCTGTTGAGCCTTATTCATTTCCTTATCCATTATGGTTATCTGCATTAAAGGATTTGGAAACATTAGTTGAAGTTGTGGCACAACATTACTATGGTGATGATAGGAAATGGAATTTCCTTGCTGTTACTGAAGCAACCAAGTAAGCAGAATAATGTAATTTAGTGTATGGCCCTTCCTAATATCCTCTGTCTATTGTTATATTTCTTATATATGTTGTCCATGATCCATCTTTCTTATCATCTTGTGTCACTATAAATCAGGGTACTGTTTCGATTATCTTTATTTCGTAAGAGTGGATATAAGATGCTGCTACAAGGAGGTGAAACACCCAATGATGAGGAGCATTCAGATAGTTTTACTTCACAACATATAGGCTTAAACCCCGATGGTCATCATAGACCTGGTTATATGAAAAATAATCTTGGTGCAAACCCAATGAATCTTGAAGGAAGAGCACTATCTGCTCTAGTTAGATTTGGAGAAAATGCTAAGGTATCGGATCCAGCAAGATTACACCGGGTTCAACCCCAACAACAAACTATGGAGCTTACAAGTAACTTGTTTTTTAAAACATCCCTAGCACTAGTGTAATTGATTGTAATGCATCAGATATTCAACTTATATTTGTTTCTTTCAGCTTCAAGAGTAGATAGACCTACACTTTTCACCATACTGTCAGAAAGGGGTCTGCGTGGGACTCTGCTTTTTATTGGAGAAGTTCTCTTTATAAGCAGACCGCTTGTTTATGTTTTATTTATTCGAAAATATGGTATTCGGTCATGGACCCCTTGGTTCCTTTCACTGGCTATTGATTGCATAGGAAACAGTTTTCTTTCACTTGTTACATCATCAGTGGTTGGTGGGAAAGAGCAAGTGTTTCACCTGTCTGCTCCAGAAAAGGATGAGGTTTGTGTTTCTCTAGACTGCAAAACCATACCAAATAAGATGCACTGAGCTTAAATAATCTTCTGCATTGAATCTTTGGCTTTTAATTCTGCATTCCGAACTCTTGGATCCTTGTATTGTTCCACCCTCTAAAGAGTTAATGCTTAAATAGTTTTGCTTCAGGTTAAACGACGAAAGCTGCTGTTTGTTCTTTACCTAATGAGAGATCCATTTTTCAGCAAGTATACTAGGTAGCAATGATTTACATTTAGTTCTCATTTTTTCCTCTTTCTTTCACATTTCTAACACCTTAGGTCTTGTAACGTGCTACTTCTAAGTTGGAGAAAAAATGATACTAAAATTTTTATAATGTCTTAGGCAAAGACTTGAGAACACGGAGAAAGCTTTGGAACCAATTCCTGTCATAGGTTTTCTTACAGGTCTGCTTCATACTTTTTTTTGTTTCCCTAGTTTACCTTTTATTGTCTTGCTTGTCATCTTCATCTCTGAGTATTTGATCTGTTTTTCTGATGTATGTTACAGCAAAACTTGTTGAGCTTATGATTGGAGCTCAAACTCGATACACTTACATGTCAGGATCGTGATATAAGTCCGGAAAAAACACCTAATCACCCTCTAAGATTTTGGAAAGATAGATATTCTTACTCTTCTTCCATGCCATATCCTGTTACAGATCTTTCAAATGATGAAGAGATATCAAACCAGCTAGTGCTATGATGATTGAAAAATAACAAACCATGCAGGCTTGAACATTTCTTTTGCAAGACAATCCCGCAACCCTTTTGTGGGACAAGGTGTTTGCAAGGATGGTTTCACTATCAATAACTCTGTATAAATATGCTTCCTTGGGAGATTTTGTTCTACTCCTATACACAATATAGGTTGAGACAGATTATACTTGTAGTTCTGAACATCGATAGTGAAGTTAATCTGATTCTTCAACTCGGAAAACTGTATTATGTTAAATTGTTATGTTTTAAGCTAATCTTCCATCAGCATCCATGTGTAGACAAATGTATTTTAAATTTTGCTTTTTTATCACTGAAGGTAAATGAATAACCATCTGAAGCAGCAATGCTGGCCAAGTTATGTATTTTTCCTTATGAGCTTCATCTTGTAACATTCTTTCTTTATTTTTATACATTTTAGCTTCTATCAATTCTTGTCCACCAAAAGTATGTTTCTTATAGAGTTGTCAAAATGGACCACCCGGCCTGGCTTACCACGGATTGGTCTGAGTGAGTCAACCCAACCCGGTTCATTTATTAACGAGTCAAAAAATTTAAATCCGGTTTGGCTCACCATGAGTTAGTGGGTTAAAGGGGTTGGTTCACTAGCTCACTTCATTAAAAAAGAAAATACAATTTTTTATTTTCAGTCCCAAAAAAAATAAATTATAGTTGTGATTAAAATCTAAATAAACTTCAATACAATCTAAAATAATGTTCAACCCCAAATACAAATTAAAATCACAAAAATATTAGGTTTACATTTGTCAACCCAATATGTTGGTTAAAAAATACAACTCAACCCAATTTAAATATAAAAAAAATGTGTGATCATTTATCTACGAGTAGGTTGGTGAGCCATGTTAAAAATTGATCCAAATTGATCCATATTGAAATTTATAAAAAAAAAAAAATTCACGTAACCTAGTCCGAAAGGTTTACATTTGTCAACTCAATATGTTGGCTAAAAAAATACAACTCAACCCAATTCAAATGCAAAAAAAATTGTGTTATCATTTATCTATGAGTGGGTTGGTGAATCGTGTTAAAAATTGACCCGTACTGAAATTTGTAAAAAATATTTCAACACAACCTTGTCCGAACCCATAGTGGGTCGAGTTAACCCAAAGGTTTTGACCCACTTTCAGAACTGTAACTTAGTTTGTTATGGTTCGAAGTTAATGTAAACTATTCAACGTCTTTGTAATGTTACAGTTGTTTGGTTCGCAAAATAAATCGGTTATACTGTTTAATACTTTCATATTTGAATGAACAAAATGTCTATGGCGTTACAGTGTCATGAAATTGTTCACAATTGTATTGCATTCCCTCTCATAACATTTCATATATTTTAGAAAGTTTGTTCTAAAAATTTATTTCAAAAATCATATTTTGAAATTTTCAGAAAACTAGTTTTGGAATATTTTCGAAACAAGTAAACTAGAAATTACTTCATAAAGGGTAAAATGATCATTTTAAAAAGTATGGAGGTGCGAGACAAAGGTTTTTATCAGTGGGTTGGCCCAATGAGCTCGACTTAGCCCAATATGAAACCTTGCTTTAAAATTGAATTCACTATATTGTAATGGAAAAAACACTGTTTACCAAAATAATCAATCATACAAAACTATTAATAGAAAGTTTTGATTGTTAATTAATTTCTTATAGAAAGATACTTTAAAAAGCCATTTCATTTAAACATATTAAAAAATGCTTCATATCCTAAAACAATAAAATAAAATAAATGTGTAATATCAAATTCACACCCGTACTCGTTGAATGGGTGAAATTCTTACTTATTATCATCCATATTCAATCACTATACCAAACATAAAATGTCAAATATAGCATACATTTTTAATTATGCATTTAAGATATCTTTAAATATAAGATATTAATGTATCTGTATCACCATTTTCTTTTCTTTCTAAACTAGGGTCCACACTTAAGTAGGAAAATACATACTCATAGTTATTGATTGAAATTTAAGAGATTTTAATAACTTCAGACATGCCCACACACACCTACAAGGCATAGATTACTCAATTAACAGCTATAAATTTATTTATTTTTTCACCATTATCAGTTTAATGAGTCAAATCTACAGTTACGATATGAAGGCATGGAATTTAATAATAATTGATTTAGCTTTCATCTGGGTTTAAAACAATGTATCAATGTTTAAGAAGATTAAATAAAAGCAGACAAAACAGAATTCAACTTGCCAAAAAGTAGTTTGATGAGGATAAGAAGGAGCCAACATCTTTTTTTCCTACCTAATCTCAATATTAGTGTTCTTTATACCCGAAAAAGAAATATATAAGCCATAATCAATTAAATTTTTAAATTAATATTAAAGTAAGTGTAATAAGATTTCTTGCTAGTATATCCCAAAATCCTATGCTCTATATAAATAAATGGTTTCTTTAATTTAATAGATTGAGATGGTAATCAATCATTTTAAATTTAAATATTATAAGAGTAAATTATTTTAGAGTTAAAAGTTAAATATTTTTGTTAACCTTAAATTAATTTGACGTAAAATTAGAATTTTTCTTATCTCGAAGTTTGATACATAATGGTCTCAAAACTTTAAAAATGAATATAGTCTTGTTAATTCAACGATGTTAATTTTTTTGGACAATAATATTTTGACATCCAATTTTTTTTATACTTATTTTTATTAATTTTCACTTTCTCTTTTTGCTCTACAAATAAAAAAATTAAATTTACTTTATTAATGACTATTTATCTCTTATATGAGTTGTCAAATGGTATTAAAGATTTTTTTTTTCTTTTTTCTTTAAGTTAAAAAATCTATATGATATTTATATTTAAATGTGTTAAACAATGTAAACAATTCAAATATTTATCTAGTATATCTGACATAAAAAAATTTAAAGCAATCGAATTAAAAATGATAAAATCTATTAATTTTTTAAGTTTAAGAACAAGGTGTATCCATGTTTAAAACAATAACAAAAACACAATTAATCTTGTATTTTATAAATAATATTATATGAAATAGTTTTTTTGAGATTGTATTGATGGTAAAATTACTTAGTAGTTGGTGTGATGGGCATTGATGAGTGAGCAATGAGCATTCACCTCTCACCACTCTCCAAGAAGCATGATGGATGAAGCTAAGAAGGGTCCCCAATCTCAAACAAACCACAATACCCCATTCTCATCCAATCCAATACTTCTTTCCACCATTCACAATAAATAAACATCATCTACATTCAAAAATTTAAATAAATAAATAAAACAATTACGTCATTAGGAGTACCCAAAAGTTGGTAGATAATAAAGAATAAACAAACCATCACCAAAATTATAAAAAAAACACTTGTGAGATATGAGAAAGTGAGAAGTGAGAGAGAGAGAGAGAGCCCTACACCGTAGGACCCACCTCCTTAGGTCCCCCCATCCAGAAGCCAAGAGAAGAGTTGGCACTCAATCATGCTAACTAAAACTTTAATTATTTCCTCATTCTTATTTAATTCTTTTAATTATATAAACAGCTTCAATTGTAAAAACTATTTCAATAACTTTAATAGAAAATAGATTTAAATTTAATTCATTTCCACAAATTTTATCACTAAAATAAGATTATTCTTTTTGTAAGTAATTTGATAACAGGCAAATAACATTAGAAAAACTTTAATACTATACTAAAAAAAAACTTTAAAATATAAATTTTTCTTTACTTATATATTATTAATTAATCTCTATCTAATCAAAATTAAAATAAGGAAGCTAAACACATTAATTCGAACGGAGGAGGAATTAAAGTGATGTAAAGTAACATTATAAAAGAAAGATTGACTGGGAGATGTTTGTAATTTGATATATGTTTAAATGTGAATAAACTGGTGAGTTAAATTTATGAGTTAAATATAATTTTGGTTTTTTAAAAATTATAATCAATTCCTCTTTAACATTTTTGACTAATTTAATTTTATAATTTTGAAAATATGAGTATTTAGTTTTTTTAACCAAATTTTTTAAATTTATTTGACTTTTTAAAAAAATTTTATAATAATTTGAGTTGTGTAATTATTTTTGCTTCGATATTTATTAAAAAACGTATTTAAAATATCAAATAAATTTAATAAAATTTGGTTAAAAGAACTAAATTCACTAAATTTATCAAATTTTAAAAAGATGAGAATTAAATTAGTTCAAAATTAAAAAGAAAAAACTCAATCTAATTTTAATAAAATTTAAGAGGTAAAAATATATTCAACCTTAAAATTATTTATTATATTAAAAAGGTAGAAAAGGAAAAAGAAGAAACATGGGTGTTGGTGAATACCCAAATTGGCACTAGAGAGAGAGAGGGTCCCATGATAAGGGTGAGGGAGGTGTGAGAATGGTGGGTCCCACAGAGGGGCCACCACTAATTTTTCTCCATTGTGGTCCACTTTCAAAGTGAGAGGGGGCAGGGGCAACCAAACCAGGAAGGGCCATGGCCCTATTTGCTTGGGGGTGGTGGGCCCCACGTGGGGGAAGAGGGACCGTTGGATTGGGGGTGGGTGGGTCCCACCGGGGGCAGAAGCAGTGGGCAACGCAGAGAGAGTGATTTGGAAGATAAAGTGTGTGGGCTGTGGGCCCATCCTCTGATGGTTCGCATCTCAGCGTGCGCACCGCTTCCTGTTGCCGCCGCCACCACCACACACTCCTTCCGCCGGGCCCAGAAACCTTCTCCCGGGCCCCCCATGTCCCAATATAAATATGTTTAATTTTTTCTATTCGTAGGTCCACTACCGATGCATCTCCTTCTCTCTACTTCTACTTCCGTAATATAAATATTTTTTATAAATCAGGATATTATCTTTGTTTGAGTTTTTTTACCGATAATAAAAAATTAAATAGTTAAATATATTTATTCTCTTTTAAATTTTAATAAAATTTAAAATTAGTTTTTAAAATTTTAAACCAAATTAATTCTCACTTTTAGAAATACGTGAATTTAATTTTTTAAACAAGTTTTTTTCAAGTTTGTTTGGTATTTCAGCTAATATTGAAGTGAAAATGTGTCGAACATTGTAAATAAACTCAAATATCATCATAAAACAAGTTTGAAACGTCAAATAAACTTAATAAATTTTGGTTAAAAAGATTAAATTTATGCATTTCCAAAGCTAAAAGACTAAATTGGACCGAAATTTTTAAAAAGTACTAATTATAATTTTCAATGAAAGTTGAGTGATAAAAAAAGAATACTTAAACAAAGTTAAATAATAAGAATGAATTGATGACATAGTTTTGTAACATTATATACTTTGGTTTATTTTTGGCATTGAATTTAATTAGGATGGTACTCCTATCTAGCAGCCATAGTGTGAGTTGTTTTAGGCTTCTTAATTACCAGCAACCGTGTGACATAATAGCTATGAGAATGAGAGCTGAACGCTGTATTTATATCACTCTTGTCAATTTTGGAAATTCACCTCTTTTTTATTTCCTCCAAAATTTAGTATTTTTTTTATTCATTCAATAGGGCATTGTTCATGCTGCTGGATTTTAGTATCCAATTAATTATCAGTGTTACTATAATATTTAGAGTTGAAAATGGCACTACGTAATAATTATGTCGTTAAACTAGCTACCCTTTAAGTGAAGAAAAAGGAGACAAATTTGTTTCCTGTATGAATATATTTTCGACAATATTGAAAGCTATTACGACCAATAGCATTAGAAAATGGAATAAAAATTGGATTAAGAAGGAAAAAATAAAGAAAAAAAAAAACAGTGATGAGGGTGGGTTTCCTATAAATGAAGAAGAGAGTTAGAATTTATTCGTGTGGCTTTTGATCATAATATGGTGGCATGCTCATTGATTCGTAAGTGAGTGAGTAGTCCTTATCAATTTATTTCATCCAATAACTATCATTAAATACCATGGATTTTATTATTTTATTTTTCCAAATACGAGTGGCATTCCCCTCATGGGTTTTTATACCAAAATATAGAATTAAATAATAGTGCCGTAATTTATTAGTATTGGACTTTTTATATTATCCTCCAAAGTGTGAAATAACTGTAAAAGTATTTGAAGTAAAATCATAAAACATTAAAAAAAATATTAAAAAATAAAAAAAGTCCTTGAAACATTGGGTGGGTGCTAGACCCACACACCCTGAACCATTCACTATTTCACACGTCCTATGATGTATATGTTTGTGTGTTTCTATCCTCTTCCACTGTTGTTCAAAACAAACATGCACGACGCACACGCTCCATGCTATTGACTTTCCATTTCAAGTCTTCGTCATCGCACGCTGTCTTTCATTATTATTATTATTATTTTCTTCGAGTGAATATAACTGTTTGACACAAACTTTGTGAGTCCAAAAGTGCACCCATATCCACCCTAGGCCAAAGGTAACATCGTTTTTCCCCCTCCTTTGTTGTTTGATCGACAATTTTCATGTTCATGTAATGTTTAGTGTGTTGAAGTGCATGATTAATTAATGCATTGATGCCTTTAAACTAGTGGGTATGGGCAATGTGGATTGTTTTAAGATGTTGGGTACGTACGTGTAAGGTGTCTTATTCCAACTCATTTTTAAAATGGTATTGTGAGTGACCCTCCTACAAACAAAACCACGGTTTGCATGCAAATATTGTTTATTCTGAAGAATTCCAAGTGGGGAGGGATCATTTTTCTCTGATCCAACTTTACCATTTTAACTCCCTTTTCCCTCACAACACAAAAATATGAAGTCATGACTACTTTTCTTAACGATAAGTAAAACATTTTAGCCAAAAAAAGAATCATTTACCTTATCCTCAAATAGTTGAGGGCATCATGGATTCATGATGCCAGAATCTTATCAACTTCACTTCCATTCTTCCATTCCAAATTTCTTTTGCCCTTTCTTTCCTTTTCTCCTTTTTCTCCTTTTCCATGCCCTCCATCTTTTAACGTTTTTTGCAGTTGCCAAATAAGTGAATCAATTGACCAAAACTCCCCTACCCCAATGCCCACCATGGGGCCCATCACGTGCAATACTTTTACCCTCCACGCCTCCATCACCCTTCATTTTTTTTCCATCCACGGTAAACACAACCTCAGGCCTCAGGGCCCACCACCCAGGGCCCCCACCTTCTCATTCTCCTTTCTCAACTCCTTCTTCACGTACCTTCACTATATATACTTTTATTCTCACTACCACTCTCATTCTAACCCAACTCAAACACCACCTTCTACCTCATTCCTACATCCTTAAACACTTGTTTTTTTCTGTTACGTACGTTCTTCTTCTTCTTCTTTTTCTGAAGATATGGCTGATCAATCTTCTGGAGACGTTGATCTAAGGTTGGGAGAACCCAAGGGGCCGAAAGTGGAGCCCGAGACGGAGGAGGGCTCCGCGATACGTGTCATGCCGGTGGCTGTGCACGTGCCGTCAGGCATGTCCATGTCTGTGTCCAAGGCCCTGGCCCAAGCCCAGGCCCAACCGCAGAAGCGGGCCTCCACCAAGGACCGCCACACCAAAGTCGAGGGCCGAGGCAGGAGGATCCGAATGCCCGCCACGTGTGCGGCGCGGATCTTCCAGCTCACCCGAGAACTAGGCCACAAGTCAGACGGCGAAACCATCCGCTGGCTCCTCGAACACGCCGAGCCAGCCATCATCGCCGCTACCGGCACCGGCACCGTCCCCGCCATCGCCATGTCCGTCAACGGCACGCTCAAGATTCCGACCACCTCCCCCTCCGACCCGGAACTCGGAGACCCGCCCGAGAAAAAAAAGCGCAAGCGACCCGCCAACAGCGCCTACGTGGACGTAAACGACGGCGCCGTTTCGGTCCCCGCCGGCCTCGCGAGCTCCAACAAGCAAAGCGCGAGGACGATCACGACGACCGCCTCAACGACGCCCGCAATTCCGCAGCACACCGCGATTCCGCTCCCGCAGGGCGTGGTCCCTGTGTGGGCCGTGCCTTCAAACGCTGTCGTTCCGGCTGCAGGCGCGTTCTTCGTCGTCCCCCAAGCCGCGTCTTTTCAGCACCATCCGCAGTTTTTCACCATAGCACGACCTATCTCCGCGTTTGTCTCCTCCATGGTCACCCCTGTTCAACTCCAACCAACCTCCACATCCTCTTCTTCAAACGCTAACTCTTCCTCCACCGCGCCGTCCTCGAAGTCCCCGGCCAGAGCCACCGTCATGGCTCCAACCACCACCACCACAACTCACATGCTGAGAGATTTCTCGTTGGAGATTTACGACAAACAAGAGCTGCAGTTCATGTCGCGCGCGTCTTCCAAGCATTGAGAGGAGAACCAGAACCAGAAGGAGAAGGCAGAGAAGGCGTTGAATCTGGTTTCCCCGCGACGACGTCGTTGGGAGCGAGAGGAAGAGCACGTGCGCACGTGATGCCGGATTAAAAATGGTGGGACCACGTGCATTGATGTGGGACACCACCAAAAGTGGAGGGTATGGTGGGGGACCCGGTGGGGTAATACATAACTAGTACCACAAGTTCAGAACTACTAGTACTCAATTTTTTCTTATTTCCCAAAATAATGTTAATAATAAATAATAGTCAGAATAAAATTTACATTTTAATTTCTGTGTTTTTACTGCAAAATTTTACACTGTTCTTTTAGAAAATTGTTAGAAATATAAATATTATAGGGTTAGAATTACGTGAAAATTTTGATTTGTTTGTTGGTGGGGGTGGATGGGTCCACCTAATGGGTGGTCATGTGAGGGTAGAGGCGGGACCCAAAAGGTAGGATTGTGAGGGTAATGGGTGGACCCTACGGGACCGTTTACGCACCGTTCTCGAGCCGGCCTTTTCAAAGTGGTCCCTCTGTTGCGGGAAAGTCCAGAAGGCTACGTGTCGCATTCTGCTTAGTCGACAGGTGGGGCACCACTTTTACCATTCGACACGTGGGGTTTTCTCTGTCCCACTTCGCTGGACACCAACCACTTTATTGCTATTGCTTTGCTTCGTCTCAACAAAACGTGAAACAAGATTAAGACAAACAAAAGAAAAATCATTAAGACAGAATTTAATTAAATCTATATTTTAATTATTTCTGAAAATCTTTTGTCGTATTAGAGTTTAATAGAATGCGATGTGTTGCTCTAGTTATGGTTTTCCCAATGTTACCATTGTTGTTGTGTTGTACTCAGAATCTTCAACTTTCAATGTCTTCTTCTTCATCTTCAATTCACTACTTGACTAATGTCCTCCCTTATAATGGAAACTTGCTCCAAAATCATGTTAAGAATTTTGGATTATGAACTCTTTTCTTTTTTCACGTGTTAAATGAAATTTTTTATTCAAAATAAATTAAACTAAGCCTACATCTAACTTCAATGATAACATATAAACACATGCATCAATTTCTATGAAATTTCATGAGTGTTACTTTTTTTTTTGTTAATAAAATAAACATAATTTGAGATTTTGGTGCCATTTATTTTTTTCAGATTGAGTGGGAAAGTGGGTTTGTGCACTACGCAACATGTATAAAAAAAACAATAATAAGAGTGTAATTTGTTTTTATGTGGATATAGTAGAATTTTAATTTGATATCACAAATCTGTTACATTCTTACCCTGAAATTAATTAAACTCTAATTAAGGATCAATTATGCATTAAACACTTCTTAATCCACCCTTTTTCTTTTCTGAGACCAGCAGAAAGGGAGTGTCTTTTACAGTACTTTAAGAAGAAAGTTCAAAAAGTAGATTTCTTTACTATCAAGTTTTTTTTTTTCAAGATCAGTACACAGGAAATAGCATAATAATCAGTTAATGATAAGCATGAATATACACCACTCATTGTGGATCATAATGCAGTAAATTCAAATGTTCATTTTTTTAGTGCACTCAATTATTTAATTTAATCCCACCTTCAATTCAATACTATGTAATTATTTATGATTTCTCAGATAAAATTTGTAAGATAAATTTACTTCTTTTATGTAATATAAGGTTAAGAGTATGTGGGATTTGGAAAAGATATTACTTTATACTTAATACATATGACTAAATTATTTTTTTACGTAACATTAAATATTGTTTTTTTATTCTTAAATTAAAATAGGAGACCATATTTTACTTTCTTCTCTTAGCTAAACAAAATAGCAAATATTTGCTATCTTCTTTTTCATCAGTCATGTCTTGTCCCTATTGTTTTCTCTCTAACACTCTGTAGGAAACATTACAAAATGAATTTTCATTTATTAATTATTTAGTATTGAATTGACTTCTACTAACTAATATAGCTTTATCTAACAAAGCTAAATTATTATTTTAAATATTATGAATTCATATTAATCATTTGATACACTAACACACTAATATTTCCTCAATATAAAATATTATTAAACCGTATATCACTTATTATGTACAAAACTTTTAAGGATTATATGTACTTACATATTAATATATATATATATATATATATATATATATATATATATATATATATATATATATATATATATATATATATATATATATATATATATATTGTTAAATAATTTCTTGAACTAAATTTATTGGGTTGAACTTTCACTTATTTGACTAAAAAGTTTAAATTAGTCAAATTTACTTTATCTCTTTTAATCTAAGTGAAAAAGAAACTTTTAGGTCAGAGAGCATAAAAATGTTATCTTCTTTGAAAAAGATAAGTGAGAGAAAAATTGTTAATATATTATCTTGATAACTTAAATAAAACTGAAATTTCTAATTCAGATGACTGAAATTTTGTCAAAAGACTTATGACACATGGTCCTTCATTTGGACAGTTAAGACAGTTAAGATTGTCAATTCGATGTCTATAGTTAGATAGATCTGTCTCGTACTGGTCATTTATTTTTACAGTTAAGATTGTCAATTGGATGTTTATAGATAGATAGAGTTTCGCATTGTTGCTTGATTTTTTAATTTTATTTGGTTTAATTACTTTTTTAATCCTATTTTTGTCCAGAAATATCAACTTAGTCCTCCAATTTTTTTAAGTTTCAATTTTGGTCTCGATTTTTAAAAAATAATGCAATTTGATCCTTTTTGTTAATTTTTTTGAAACAAATTAATAAATTTTTTTATTAAACTTGTCACTATGATTATGTTAATTACATTAATAAAACAAATAATTATTATTAACAACTTCAATTTTGATGAAAAATTCTTCATTTGTTTCAAAAAATTTAACAAAAATAACTAAATTGCATCAATTTTTTAAAAATCATGACCAAATTAAAACTTAAAAAAACTGGAAGACCAAGTTGACACTTTTGGACAAAATCATAAACTAAAAGAGTAATTAAACAATTTTGTTTTTTTGTTTTTTAAATTTAAGAACATTATTGTTTTGTTGTAGTGATAGATACTTGTTTATGTTTTTAATTTGATCTGTACCAATATTTAATCTTAGTAAAATTTGATCGATTGACTTGTATATTAAATTTTTATTTCTCACATTAAAAAGATTTTCAATATTAAAAATATGGATGATCTCATTTGAAGTTATTGTTTTCACTTCTTATAACTGTTGCTCTTGTAAATTCTTACCAGTTTAAGGAAATTATTTCCACTATAAAATTTGTAATATATTGTAACAAATGAAAAAAAAGTTTGAAAATGTATAGAAATAGAAGGAATGGAAAGAAACTAACAAGTGGTGGAGGGGGTCCCATTGACCTAACACCTAATGGTGCGTACCTTCGTGGTCCATCCAGGACCTCTCTCTCCCTGTTTCAAAATATAGCATTTAGCACACAAGTTTCAGGAAATGATTCACGTCTCATTCATGACACATTCTCAATTATATATATATATATATATATATATTTTGGGATCAACTTATTCAACTTGCTTCATTTAACACATGTCTTACACATATTTGATTTTCATGGTGAGTTATCCTATAATTCATTAAAAATATCTATTCTTTTATATTTTTAGGGTTGATTATGTTTTTATCCACTCTCAGTGAATTTTGAAGTTTGTCCATTTCAAAACTTTGAACTAATTTAGTCTTTCATATCTCGAAATACGTGAATTTAGTCATTTTAATCAAATTTTGTTAAGTTTATTTAATATTTCAAACGCGTTTCATAATAGTATTTAACTTAACATTAAAACAAAAATGTGTCAAACAATATAAACAACTCAAATACAATCCTGAAATGTGTACGAAATATCAAATAAACCTATCAAAATTTGATTAAAAGAACTACATCCACGTATTATTTCAACAGATGAATGACTAAATTGGTCCACAGTTTTGAAATGGACTAATTCCAAAGTTCATTGAAAGTTAGAAAACCAAAAACATATTTAAAAATAAAGAGTTAGTTTTTAAATAAATCAGTTCTTAATTTATTACATATATATATATATATATATATATATATATATATA